>Ga0105047_10014214_pt1 | contig 12649 bp, 12 predicted proteins | sample MAT04_FD_78384 | JGI IMG/M metagenome (GOLD analysis project Ga0105047, IMG submission 78384) | Freshwater microbial communities from Lake Fryxell liftoff mats and glacier meltwater in Antarctica - MAT-04 (megahit assembly) | ecosystem: Environmental > Aquatic > Freshwater > Ice > Liftoff... | reverse complement strand
TCGGGATCCTTGGTCCGCGAGGGGTAGGACTGCAGCCCACCAGCCTTGCGCAACGACGTCAGGTACGAGCGATCCAAATTGCCCAACAAGTATTGGATCGCGTGGAACACCGGCGATGCGTGCGGCTTCACGGCCACGCGGTCGGCCGAACTGAGGTGGGCGAAGTAGAGGGCCGTCATGGCCGTCACTAACGATGCCGACGAGGCCTGGTGGCCACCCACCTTGACACCGTCACCGGTCTGCCGATCGTGGTTGGCCGCATCGACGATGCGCACCGCCAGCCACAACACGCGACGCTGAATTTCGTCGAGCACCTCAAGATCGAGGTCAGGGTCGACAGTGGGCTCATCGATGATGGTGACAGCGTTCATCTGGCCGACTTTAGCAACGACCCAGGGTTGCTACCCCAGGCCTGCGCCTAGGCCTTCTTGCTCGCTGAGCGCAGCACCACGGCGCCGCCCACTTCGAATACGCCGATGACCAGCAGCATGATTCCGCTGACCCAGACGAGCACGGCAAGCGATGACAACGGCCACGCCAGCACGATGATCGCCGCGATGATGCCGAGCACGCCCGAGGCGATCGACCAACCGCGACCAGGAAGCTTCGGACTGGCGATGGCACCGACCAGACGCGCGATGCCGTTCACCAACCAGCCGGCCCCGATCAGGATCGACAGCAAGGACAGCGCTTTTGCGGTGGATCCGGCCTGGTCGCTCACGATGTTCTTGACGAGCAGGATGCCGATCACCAGCGAAATGACACCTGAGAAGAAATACATCGCGCGGGCTCCACCAGACAGATCTGGCACGAAGCCGCCCACCACCTGAAACAGACCAGCGGCCAGCAACCACAGGCCCAGCACGAGAGCGATGACGGTGAGCGTGCTCTTGGGCCAGGCCAGCAGCATGATGCCGAACCCCACGGAGATCAATCCGCTGAGCAGGACCAGCGTCCAGGAGCGCGCGAGCGCACCCATCGATTCCTGCAGCGGGTCAACGTCCTGAGGCGCGCGTGTGTTTGACATGCGCAGATTTTCGCAGCAGATCAGCGAAAAGGCTTCAGCGACGCGCCACCGACCGAGCCTCGAGCGGGATGCGAAGGGCCGCCACAACCGCTACAAGACCAATCGAGGCCATCACGGTGAAGAGCACCACAAAGGTGCCTCCTTGATCGCCCATTCCGCCACCGCCAACGGCGTAGATGGCCCCGGCCAACGCGGTGAAGGCGAGAACGCCAGTGCCATCGCCGAGCTGAAGTGCCGCGGAGTTGGCTCCTTGCTCCTGCACTGCCGACATCGCCAGCACGCGAACCGCCACGGATGGAACGGTGATGCCCATGCCAAAACCACCAACGGTCCAGGCGAGGGCGGCGCCCACGGCGGGCAACGGAAGCAGCACGGTGGCGGCCATCCCGAGCACGCCGATCAGGACGCAGATCGCGCCGATGACCACGAGTCGGTCGCGATCGACGCTGAGATCGGGTCGGCCCTGCCACCACGATCCGACGAACCACCCCAGCGCGGACGTCGTCAGGCTCAGCCCGGCGATCGTCAGCGCCAACCCCCGCTGGTCGACCAGCATCAAGGGAACGAAGGCCTGAGCACCGAAAAAGGCACCGGCCAGGATCGACCGAGCCGCCACCGCACTCGGCAATCCTCTCGCCAGTCGCAGGGTGCCCGGAGGCAGCAATCGGTTCAGCGCCAGCGCCACCAGAGCCAGCCCGACGATCGCCTCAATCGCCCCAGCCGTGCCCAACCGGCGGCCGCCGTCCTGCACCAGGACGGCAGAAAGAGCGAGCGCCGCAGCCCAGCGGGTGCGGCCTGATCGCTTGAAGGTCGACGCACCCAGGGCGTCCTCGCCGTGGAACCGCGCACCTGGTCCGTCCACCTGCCGAACCAAGGGCAGCACGAGCCACGTCGCCGCCAACACCAGCGGCACGACGAGCACAAACACCGCACGCCACGACCAAAATTGCGTCACGGCGCCGGCAATCACTGGACCGATCAGCGAGGGAACCACCCAGGCAGCAGCCAAAGCCGAGAACACTTGGGGTCGAAGCTCTGGTGAGTATCCGCGTGCCACCACCACATTGACGGCCACGATGGCGCCCCCACCACCTAGACCTTGGAGCACGCGCCCCAACACGAAGACGGGCATCACGTTCGCGGTGGCGCACACCAGAAGTCCGACGGTAAACAACAAGAGGCCGAAGATCATCGGCGCTTTGGGTCCTCGACGATCGCTGAAGTCGCCACCGGCCACCGTCGCGAGCAACGTCGCAATCACGACGCCGTTAAACGCCCATGCGTACGCGCCGAGCCCGTTGACCGCTCGAACGGCTTCGGGCATCGCCGTCGCAACGGCCATGTTCTCGAACGCTGCCGCCGTCACCACACCGGTCAAGCCCAGCGTGGGTCGCAGCAGGTTCCCCGTATAGACCGCCCTCAGGAGCTGCCCTCTCCAGAGCCGCCACCCGAGGCATCACCCGAATCGCCGCCGGGAGGCATCGCCTCGAAGATCTCTTTGCACTCAGGGCACACCGGAAAACGCCCCGGGTCACGGTTAGGGATCCACACCTTGCCGCACAACGCGATCACGGCGGCTCCGGTGACCGCGCTCTCCACGATCTTTTCCTTGCGCACGTAGTGGGCCAGGCGCTCGTGATCGCCGGCCTCGACGTCGGCCGTCTCGGGTCGCTCCACCAAGATCGTGCCTGTGCCACCGCCATCAGGGGTGGCCATCGGGTCGCCGAACGGGTCGCTCATGGGATCAGAACCAGACATGCGCAGCATCCTAAGCCGATCGGCCTTCACCCGATCGGGTCCGACCTCGACATCGAGGTGTCGCTGATCCACTTTCACGCCTACACTCGCCGGGTGATCAAGGGCAAGCACATGACCGCAGCGGCGATGGCCGCCGTCATGTTTGCCGCGCTCGCCGCGTGCGCGGGCACCGCCACGAATGGCGCCGACGGCGCGAGCAATGCGGTCGTCCCGGCCACTCCGTTCCTCATTCCCACCTCGCCGACGCTCGCCGCGCCTCAGCCCGTTGATCCGGTCCAGCAGCCCGCGCTGCAACCTGCCGTGCAAGCCGTGTCGATCAGCACCGCATCGGTGCCAAGTCCGGCGCTCTTTACCGGGCCCAAGCCGACCAGAGGCAAGGTCATCTACCTGACCTTCGATGACGGCCCCTCGACATACAGTCCCGCCATTCTGGATCTGCTCAAGGGCTACAACGCGAAGGCAACCTTCTTCGTGATCGGCGGGCAGGTCGGCACCCGCGGCAAGGTCGTGCGACGCGAGCGAAACGATGGACACCTGGTGGGCAACCACTCGTGGAACCATCCCGACTTGACGCGGCTTAGCAGTTCGCAGGTGTCGTACCAACTCGTCCGCACCAACCGTGCAATCCGGGCGGCTGGGCTTCCCCAACCCACCTGCATGCGCCCGCCCTACGGCGCGTACAACAAGAGCGTGCTCCGCGTCACCAATCAACTGCAACTGCGCGAAGTGATGTGGTCGATCGACTCCCGCGACTGGACCAAGCCCGGCGCCTCAACCATTGCCCGCCGGGTGATCAGCGGTGCCCGAAACGGGAGCATCGTGTTGCTCCATGACGGTGGCGGAAATCGCTCACAGACGGTGGCCGCCACGCGCGCCATTCTGCGCACGCTCGGCCGCCAGGGCTACCGTTTTGAGAGCCTTCCGGCCTGCCGTTGAGTCTGCGCTTTCGACACAAAAAGTTGATCTTGTGACCACTTCTGCGTGCTAGGTTTTTTCTCGGTCGCAGATCTGAACGTTCGAATCAGCGCAGCCGGAAATCTCCGACTCGCAGGACGCACGCAGTACGTCGACCGGCGTCCGCGAGGTGTGGGCGTCCCCCACGCACGAAGAAGGTTTTCATGGCACAGCAGGGCACCGTGAAGTGGTTCAACGCCGAGAAGGGTTTCGGTTTCATCGAGACCGAAGGCGGCGATGACGTGTTTGTTCACTTCTCCTCCATCCAGTCCGATGGCTACCGCAGCCTGAACGATGGCCAGGCCGTCGAATTCGAAGTCGTCCAAGGCCCCAAGGGACCGCAGGCCGACGCGGTGCGCCCGCTCTGATCGGACGCATCACGCACTAGTCGACGACCCGCCGCTTCAGAACTTCCTGGAACGGCGGGTCGCTGCGTTCACAGATGTTCACGCAATCGGAAAGGCCCACCATGACCCTCGGCTACACACTGCTCGGCGATTCAGGGCTGCGCGTCAGCCGGATCGCGCTCGGCACCATGACGTTCGGAACAGACTGGGGCTTTGGCGCCGAACCTGCAGAATGCGCACGCCAGGTTGAGACGTACGCACAGGCCGGTGGCAACTTCATCGATACCGCCGTGAACTACACAGGCGGCAGCTCCGAAAAGATCCTGGCCGACATCATCGCGAGCGATCGCGAACGATGGGTCGTAGCTACCAAGTACTCGCTCTCACGGCGCGATGGTGATCCCAATGCCTCCGGGAATTCGCGCAAGAACCTGGTGAACTCGCTTGAGCAATCACTTCGTGCCATGCGCACCGATCGGATCGATGTCTACTGGCTGCACGTGTGGGACTTCCTCACCTCAACGGACGAGGTGATGCGCGCCCTTGACGATCAGGTACGAGCCGGCAAGGTGCTGTACATCGGGATCTCCGATACCCCAGCCTGGCTGGTCGCGCGCATGCAGACCATGGCCGAACTGCGTGGCTGGTCGCCGTTTGTCGGATTGCAGATCAAGTACTCGCTCGCCGACCGTGACGTCGAACGCGAGCTACTACCGATGGCCAAGACGCTTGGTCTTGGAGTCACCGCGTGGGGACCACTGAGCGCGGGCGTTCTCACCGGCAAGTACAACCGCCCAGCCACCGAGAGTGAACCCCGTCGCCTGGGTGACGAACCCTCACCTCGTCACCTGGCGATTGCGGCCGTCGTCGTCGACGTGGCCAAGCGGCTGGGCGTTGAACCCGCGCAAGTCGCCCTGGCGTGGGTGCTGCACCAAGGTGCGATCCCCATCGTCGGCGCTCGATCGACGCAGCAACTGAGCCAAACGCTTGCGTCTGTCGATGTGGCGTTGGACGCCGACGCGCTGGCCGCCCTCGAGGCGGTGTCGCGCATCGACCTTGGATTCCCTCACGACTTTGTCGAGAACAACGACATCCGCCACATCATGTACGGCGGCACACGTGACACCATCGACGTCCCGCCGGGTCGGCGCCGCACCTAGCGCGAACGACACCTTTCACCAGATCCAGCAGCCACCAACGAAGGGACCACCGTGCTGAACTCATGGCGTGGACGCAGCTTCCTCAAGGAGCAGGACTTCACCACTGACGAGTTCATCTCACTCGTGGCCTTTGCCTCTGCACTCAAGGCCGACCGCGCGGCCGGTCGCGAAGAACAACGTCTGGCAGGGCTCTGCATCGCACTGATCTTCGAAAAGACCTCGACCCGCACGCGTGCGGCTTTCGAAGTCGCCGCCGCTCACCAAGGCGCCAGCGTTACCTACCTCTCCCCCGACGGTTCGCAGATCGGTCACAAGGAATCGATTGCCGATACCGCTCGCGTGCTGGGCCGCATGTACGACGGGATCGAATTCCGCGGGCACTCACAAGAAGCGGTGGAATCACTGGCCGATCACGCGGGCGTACCCGTATGGAACGGACTCACTGATCGATTCCACCCCACCCAAATGCTTGCCGACGTCTTGACCATGCGCGAGCAGAGCAACAAGCCGCTCGAGAAGATCGCCCTCACCTATGTCGGCGATGCCCGCAACAACATGGGCAATTCGACACTCATGACCGGCGCGCTGCTCGGCATGGACGTGCGCTTGTGCGCACCTCTTGCCCTGCAGCCGGAGGATTCGATCGTGGCCACAGCATCGGCGCTCGCCGAACGCTCAGGTGCCCGCATCACGATCACCCACGATCGCGATACCGCACTGAGCGGCGCCGACTTCGTCTCCACCGACGTGTGGGTGTCCATGGGCGAACCCAAACAGGTGTGGGCTGAACGCATCGCAGCGTTGAAGCAGTACCGCGTCGACCACCACTTGCTGGCGCGCACCGGCAACACTGCTGTGAAGTTGCTCCATTGCCTTCCGGCCTACCACGATCGCCGTACCACCATCGGTGAGCAGATTTACGACGAGTTCGGTCTCGATGGTGTCGAGGTGAGCCACGAAGTATTCGAAGAGCACGCCGACGTCATCTTCGATCAGGCCGAGAACCGGATGCACACGATCAAAGCGTTGATGGTCGCAACACTGAACCCGCCGGCCCTGTAAGGACCGACGGGTTCAGTCGTGCAAGCGTTCCAAGCGTTCCGAGGTGCGAGCGTTCAAAGCGAGCCAGTTCAGGCCTGCGCCAGACGCTCCTTGAGTCCGTTCAACTCGGCGTAAAGCTCGGCGGGTGTGTGCTCGCCGAACTTCTCGAAATACTCCTGGGTCAGGTCAGCTTCGGCCGTCCACATCGCGGTATCGACCTTGAACAGTTCGGCGATCGTTTCGTCCGAGATGGTCAGGCCCTCAAGGTTCAGGTCACCAGCGACCGGAAGGTTTCCGATCGGAGTCTGGATCGCATCGACCTCGCCCTCGAGGCGAGCCACCACCCACGCAAGCACGCGACTGTTCTCGCCGAAGCCGGGCCAGATGAACTTGCCGTCGGCGTCCTTGCGGAACCAGTTGACCTGGAAGATGCGCGGGCGCTTCTCGGCGGTGGTGGCAGCGCCGACCTTGAGCCAATGGCCCCAGTAGTCGGCCATGTTGTAACCGCAGAACGGCAGCATCGCGAAGGGGTCGCGACGCAGGGCGCCGACGGTTCCTTCAGCAGCGGCGGTCTGCTCGGACGACACGGTCGCACCGATGAACACGCCGTGGTTCCAGTCGAATGACTCGTTGACCAAAGGCACGTTCGTGGCGCGGCGGCCACCAAACAGAATCGCCGAGATCGGCACACCAGCCGGGTCTTCCCATGAGTCGGCAATGATCGGGCACTGCTCAGCCGGCGCCGTAAAGCGCGAGTTCGGGTGAGCGGCGGGCTCGTCCGAATCGGGGGTCCAGCTGTTGCCCTTCCAGTCGGTCAGGTGCGCGGGAGCCTCGTCGGTCAGGCCCTCCCACCAGACATCGCCGTCATCGGTGAGGCCGACGTTGGTGAAGATGACGTTGGCGTGCAACGCAGCGATCGCGTTGGCGTTCGTGCTGTCGCCGGTGCCGGGAGCCACACCGAAGAAGCCTGCCTCGGGATTGATCGCGTGGAGCCGACCATCGTCGCCGAATCGCATCCAGCAGATGTCGTCGCCGACCGTCTCGACCTTCCAACCGGGAATAGTGGGATCGAGCATCGCCAGGTTCGTCTTGCCACACGCCGAGGGGAATGCCGCTGCGATGTGGTGAACGGCGCCCTTGGGCGAGGTCAGCTTGAGGATCAGCATGTGCTCGGCGAGCCAGCCTTCGTCGCGCGCCATGACCGAGGCGATGCGCAGTGCGAAGCACTTCTTGCCGAGCAACGCGTTGCCGCCGTAGCCAGAGCCGTACGACCAGATCTCGCGGGTCTCGGGGAACTGCACGATGTACTTCGTGTCGCTGCAGGGCCACGCGACGTCAGCTTCGCCGTCAGCAAGCGGTGCACCGACGCAGTGCAGAGCCGGAACGAAGTCGCCGTCCTCGCCGATGAGGTCCAGAGCCGCCTGACCCATCCGCGTCATGATGCGCATGTTGACCACGACGTAAGGACTGTCGGTGATCTCGACGCCGAGCTGAGAGATACGTGAGCCGAGCGGGCCCATCGAGAACGGCACCACATACATGGTGCGGCCCTTCATCGCTCCGGCAAACAGCGCCTTGAGCTCGGTCTTCATCTCGACCGGATCGCGCCAATTGTTCGTGGGGCCGGCGTCGGCCTCGTTCAACGAACAGATGAAGGTGCGGTCTTCGACGCGAGCAACGTCCTTGGGATTGGATCGCGCCAAGAAGGAGTTGGGACGCTTGGCCTCATCGAGCTTGATGAAGGTGCCCGACGCCACCAGTTGAGCGGTGAGGCGGTCCCACTCTTCCTGCGAGCCGTCTGACCACTCGATGCGGTCGGGCTGCGTCAGTTCGGCGACCTGCTCGACCCACTCAAGAAGTTTCTTGTTCTTCGTGGGGGCATTGTCGAATCCAGGAACACTCATGATGGGCTGCTCTCTTCCGCTCTCTGCCTACAACTCAACTCTGATGTTTGCACGCCGCGATCTGGTCACTAAGGGTGCCCTATAAGGGGACAGGGATGCCATGGCGGATGGCGTGATCTCCATGACATCGGAGTCACTAGGGTGCGAGCGACTTGAGCCCCCGTGAATCACACCAGCCCCATACGTCCCTAGGAAGGACCCCGATGAAGATCCTCGTCCTCGGCTGCGGAAACGCTGGCCTCGAAGTGGCATCACGGGCCAAGTCGCTGGGCTGGGAGGTCGTGGCCACCACGACGCGCGAATCCCGCATCGCTGAGATCGAGCAGGTCGCCGACAAGGGACTGGTCGTTCTGGGCAACGACGCCGCCGCCGTCAAGTCCGCTGCAGAAGGGTGTGATGCCATCCTCGTCTCGGTCTCACCGCCGATCATGCAGTCGCGCACCGTTGAGGAGCGCGAACAGTCGTATCGCGACGTCCTGGTCGGCTCATGCAAGAGCGCGGCGCTGGCCTGCGATCGCGTGGTGTTCATGTCGTCCATCTCGGTCTACGGCGACGGACTCCAAGGCGAGGGTGACGTCATCGACGAAAATACCCCCCGCGCGCTGCTCGATGAGCCTTCGACCGTCTACTACTCGCTGGCCGAAGACGCGATCTTGGCCAACCCCGGCGGCACCGTGCTGCGCCTGGCCGACATCTATGGCCACCCACGCGACATTGACTTCACCTCGCGCGTCAAGCTCGCCCATGAACACATGGGTGGTTCGGTTTCGTTTGCCGGCGAAGGCCGACTGCACCGCGTGCATGTCGAAGATGTGGCCAACGCCCTGATCTACGTCCTTGAGCATGACTTGACCGGCGCCTACAACTGCGTTCCCGACTTGGCCCCCTCGCCGACCAACAAAGAGGCCTTCGACCGACTGGCCGATGCTTCAGGTCAACCGCACCTGGAGTTCCGCGGCGAACTGCGCACCCCGATGAAGCAAGTGTCGAGCGCGAAACTGCGCGCTGCCGGCTTCGTGTTCGAACATCCCAACGACGAAATCTCCTAAGCAGCCGCTCGTCGAGCCGGGACCAAGGTCCCTCGACAGCGTCCTGACCGCCCCCTACCCTCCGGTAACATTGGTCAGTTCTGGATCCGCCAAGCACGATCCGACAAGCACGGTCCACGACGGAGAGCACGAGGGATCACGATGTATCAGATCAGTGCCGAGGACACCCTCGGTCTCAACGACAGCCAAGTCGCCCTCGTGCGCAAGGTGATTGCACTCGAGCCGATGCCGGTCGACGAGCGCATCGCTGACCGCATCTACCCCGGCAGCGAGACCAACCAGCCCGGTCGGATCCGCACCCAGGTGTTCACCGGCGAGAAGGTCAGCCGCATCACGGCCTACCGCTTCCACCGCGAAGGCCTGCTCAACGAGCACCTGTTTCACGCGTGGCCGGCCCCGGGCTACGACTTCCCCGCGCTCACCACGGTGCTCTTTGAACGCCCCGACATGGTCATTCTCGGCGCAGACCTCTTGCCGATTGCTGACGTCGCCTTCGATCGCACGTACTACGGCCGCTGGATGCTCGAGTTCGCCGACCTGCTCGCCCAGTTTTGGCCCGAACTGATCGAGCACCGCCTCGGCGCTGAGCCCGCTCCCGACCCCTACTTCACGAACCAAATCGGATCGACCACATCAGTGCTGCTTTATCTGGACACTGACGTCATCCCCACGGCGGTCCGTTTTCTCAACGAACTGACCGAACTGTGGATCACCCTGCACGACAGGGCGCAGCCGCGCACCGACGAGATGGCCGCCGACGTCGACCGACGTCGCGTGCAGTTGATGACCAAGGCCTACAAGGGGCTCGACTACCACTCGCCAGCCTCCGACAGCCTCGCGGCCGTCATGGGCTGGCCTGGCGCCAACCTGCAGTTCGACTCGGTGTTCGGCCCCGACGTGCCCGCCGGCACACTCGACAGCAAGCGCACCTACCTCGACATGGTCGTTTCGCCGGGAACCGTTTCGGCTGGTCGCACGCGCACACGCAACGAGTAGCGCCAGCCGTCAGTCGAGCCGTTCACCTGGCCGTCGTCGTCGCACCATCGCGACGACGTCGAGGGGCACCGGTGCATGCCAATTGCGCCAAAGCGCAAGCCATCGCAGTCCGGCCGTGATGACGATGGTGAGTGCCTGAGTCAGTGAACGCGGCACCTCGAGTTCGGTCATGACGACGAACGAGATGGCGCCGACGATGCTGGCCATCGCATTGATGACGCCCGGTCGCAGCATCTCGGGAACCTCGCCCACCAGCAGGTCCATCACCATCGCCCCACCCGTGGCTGCAGCGACACCCACGAAGACGATGCCAACGTCTGGCAAACCGACCAACTGCGCGCGCTCGGCTCCCACGAGCGTGAAGAAGCCCAAGGCCAAAGCATCGAGAGCAATCAGCACGCCGGTGAACCGCTCAATGGCGCGCGCGAAGAAGAAGGCGAACCCTGCCGCCACAAAGGTGACGATCAGATAGAGCCGATCAGTCAAAGCGATCGGCGTTCCTTGCTGCAGCAGGGTGTCGCGAATCAATCCCCCGCCAAGTCCGGTGGTGACGGCGAGCACGATCACGCCCGTGACCGCCATGCGATGGCGGACGGCGATGGCGCCACCCAAGACCGCACCGACCACGATGGCCGAAAGGTCGAGGGCGACCGGTACCTGAATCACGGAGGCGTCCACCGCTGGATCCTAGAGGCGGAGGACCAAAAGGCTAGAAGTCCATGAGCTCACCCAAGAAGGACGATTTCTTCTTCTTGGGTCGGTTGTCACCACTGGAGCGGTCGTACCGCGGATCGTCTCGACTGTCGTATCGCGGCTGGTCGCGACTCTCGTACCGCGGCTCGCTGCGCTGAACGGCTACCGGCGCTGCCTCAACCTTGTCGACCAATTTGTCGAGTTCGCCACGATCGAGCCAGACGCCCCGGCACTGCGGGCAGTAGTCGATTTCGACGCCCTGTCGCTCGCTCATGGCCAGCATCTGGTCAGTACACACGGGGCACTTCATCGATCCTCCGGTTCCGTCGTGTCCTGCGACACGAAACGGCTCCCTCCACCATGCTCAGTGAAAGGAGCCGTCCGCAACCTGAAAGCGTGACTAGCCGCGCGGCGTCCGGCGGCTACTGGGCTTACGTGATCCCTGGTCACCGCGCGAACCGTTGGAATTGCGCGAACCGTTGGAATTGCGCGAACCCTGCGACGAGCGCTGCGGCTGTGAGCCACGCGTGCTCTGTCCATCGCGCGGGCTGCGGGGTCCACGGTGACGACGCGTGGGCTCGGCCACCTCGACCGAAGGAACGCTGTGCACCAGCGGCGCTGAAGGCCCGGCAACATCGCTGATGGCGCTGTGTCCGGGCTTCACCGGAAGCATGACCGGCTTGATACCGGCGAGCTTCATCAACGAACGCACGCTGCCGTGCTGAGCCGGAGTCGAAATCGTGACGACGATGCCTTCATTGCCAGCACGCGCGGTGCGACCGGAACGGTGCACGTACGCCTTGTGCTCGGCCGGCGGATCGACGTGCACAACCAGTGCAACGTCATCGACGTGAATGCCGCGGGCGGCGATGTCGGTGGCCACCAGCACGCGCACCTTGCCTGACGAGAATCGCGCCAGATTCTTCGCGCGAACGGCCTGCGACAGGTTGCCGTGCAGTTCGACCGACGGAATGCCGCTATCGGTCAACCGACGGGCGAGGTTCTTGGCGCCGTGCTTGGTGCGAGTGAAGGCAACCGTGCGACCTTCACCGGAGACGAGCTGACGAATCACCTCAGCCTTGTCGCCGCCGCTGACGGAGAACACGTGGTGGGCCATGACCGGCACATCGCTCTCGCCCGGGTCGACCGCGTGAGTGATCGGGTTGTCGAGGTATTTGCGCACGATCTGGTCAACGCCACCATCGAGCGTGGCTGAGAAGAGCAGGCGCTGTCCGCCAGCCGGGGTGAGGTCGAGAAGACGCTTGACGGCCGGAAGGAATCCGAGGTCAGCCATGTGGTCGGCCTCGTCGAGCACCGTCACCTGCACCTTGTCGAGACGGCACTGGTTGCTCGAGATGAGATCTTCGAGGCGACCCGGGCAGGCGATGACGACATCGACGCCGGTGCGCAGACCATTGATCTGAGGTCCGTAACTGACGCCGCCGTACACCGTGGTGACGCGCATGCGCAGCACCTTGGCCAACGGCGCGATCACGTCGGCTACTTGCTGCGCGAGTTCGCGCGTGGGTAGAAGCACCAAGGCGCGGGGTGAATACGACTCACGGGGAGCCGGGTTTTCGATGAGGGTGTTAAGCAACGCGAGCGCGAACGCCAGCGTCTTGCCTGAGCCCGTGCGACCGCGGCCGAGGACGTCGCGTCCACGCAGCGAGTCAGGAAGGGTGGCGGCCTGGATCGGGAAGGCCGTGGTGATGCCGCCACG
>Ga0105047_10014213_pt1 | contig 12650 bp, 15 predicted proteins | sample MAT04_FD_78384 | JGI IMG/M metagenome (GOLD analysis project Ga0105047, IMG submission 78384) | Freshwater microbial communities from Lake Fryxell liftoff mats and glacier meltwater in Antarctica - MAT-04 (megahit assembly) | ecosystem: Environmental > Aquatic > Freshwater > Ice > Liftoff... | reverse complement strand
CGCAATCGCCGCCGCGTCAAAGTTCAGGCCGGCAAAGTTGCGCGCGTTGGTGGCATCGCGAAAGCCCAGGTACACACAGTCGGCACCGTTGTCCACGGCCGCCTTGAGCGCGGGCAGGCTGCCAGCGGGGCAGACCAGTTCCATGGGTGCATTGGCAACTACCCCAGCCGGGGTGGGCGGTGAAGAATCAGCAACAGTAGGCATAAAGTCGTGGCTGGGCGTCCGGCAAGGCAGTACCCATAGAGTCAAGGCAGCGAGGGTAACCATGCGGGTGCACCAAGTAAATGATGTAGGTCAACCCAAAGCGAAAAAACGCTGCCTTTTGCCGATGGCCCGCCAAAGGCATCTATCAGGTGAGCGAAAAAACGCTATTATTTATATAGCTTTTAACGCTTGCTGTATAGGGGTTAGATGCCAAATTTACCAGAATTATGTGTGCACCAGCCAGATGCGATTCAGGGCGCGTATTTGGCCAAAAAGCTGCGCAGGTCACGAAAATCGGGCAGGCGCTCGGTCAGCATGTCGTGATCCCAGTCCCACCAGGCGGTGGCTTCCAGCGCCTGGGCAATGGCGCGGGGAAAGCGCTGGCGTAACACTTTGGCCGCGACGCCACCGACGATGGTGTAGGGTGCCACGTCCTTGGTAACCACCGCATTGCTGCCTACCACCGCACCGTTGCCAATGCGCACCCCGGGCATGATGACCGCGCCGTGGCCGATCCAGGTGTCGTGCCCAATCATCACGCGCTGGCGGGCACGCCAGGCAAAGAAGTCGGCATCGTCTTGGTCATCCATGCCGTAATAGGTGCGCCGGTAGGTAAAGTGGTGCAGCGTGGGCCACTCCACCGGGTGAAAGCCGGGGTTGATGCGCACCATGGATGCAATGTTGGCGAACTTGCCGATGTCAGTCGACATCAGGTCGCAGTTCGAACCCAAGTACGCGTAGTCATCCAGCAGGCAGTTTTCCAGGCGCGAATGCTCGCCCACTTGGGTGTAGCGGCCAAAACGACAGTCGCGCACCACCGCGCTGTCAGCCAGCGTGGGTGCCAGGCCCAGCTGCACGGCGGGGCCAACGTTAAAGGCGTCGATGTGGGTGTAGCTCACGGCAAACGCTCCAAAATAACTTGATCAAAAAGTGCGCTTGCCGGCCACCCAGGTTTCCAGCACCGAGGGCATGCCGACGCGGTTCATGCGCACGCGCAGCAAGTCAGCGCGCTGGCCCACAGCCACGTCACCGCGGTCGGTCAGCCCGATGGCGCGCGCCGGGTTGCAGGTGACCGTGCGCACCGCCTTGGGCAGCGTCCAGCCCTGCAGCGGTGCCAGCATGAAGGTGGCCATCAGCAGGCTGCTGGGCACGTAGTCGGACGAAAAAATGTCCAGCAAATCAAGCTGCGCCAGCTCGGCCGCCGACACATTGCCTGAGTGCGAGCCGCCCTTGACCATGTTGGGCCCGCCCATGATGATGGCCATATTGGCATCGCGCGCGGCCTGCGCAGCCGCCACCGTGGTCGGAAATTCCGACATGCCCACGCCTTCTTCAACCGCCTGGGCAATATCAGACAACAGCGTGTCATCGTGGCTGGCCAGCGGCAGGCTGCGCGCCTGGCATTCGCGCACGATCTCAATGCGGTGCGGTGGCGAGTAGGCTTGCTGATCGGCCTTGCGCTGGGCGATCATGGCATCAAATTCGGCGTCGCTGTAGCGCCCATTGCGCTCGGTGTAACGGCGGTAGCTTTTGAGGTCACGCCACTGGCGCTGACCGGGCGTATGGTCCATCATGCTGACGAGTTTGAGCAAGGAGTCATCGGCATATTGGTGAAACACCTCCAGCATGTCGGGGGCCGACAACTCGCAGCGCAGGTGCAACAGGTGCTCGACGCGCAACAGACCTTCTTCACGGCACTGGTGCAGCGCGGCAATCGAGGTGTGCTGGGTCTGGCAGCGTGGGCCGCCCTCGTCCAGGTCGCCAATCACCACCGAATCCAGCACCGTGGTGATGCCCGCCGCCGCGCATTGCGCATCGTGCACGGTCATGGCCGAGTGCGCGTTCCACAGCACGCCGGGGCGTGGCGACAGGTGTTTTTCAAGGTTGTCGGTATGCAACTCAACCAGGCCCGGCATCAGCCAGTCGCCGGCCCAGTCCTGTGCCTCGGGCAGCGCGGTGTTGCTGCGGTCAATGGCGCTGATCAGGCCGTCTTTAACGACCAAAGTGCCGGTGAATTCATCGTCCGTGGTGATGATGCGGGCGTTGCAGATGATGTGCTGTGTCATGGGGTGTGTCCTGGTCAGTCAGATGGGTTTTCGGTATTGCTCGACATCAAACCGGCGCGTGGCGACGGCCTCGCGCACTTCATCATCATGAAAAATGCCCACGATGGCGCTGCCCTGGGCGCGTGCGGCGCGAATCAGCTCGACCACCACGCGGCGGTTGTCTGCATCAAGCGAGGCGGTCGGTTCATCAAGCAATAAAACCGGTGGCGCGGTGATCATGCCGTGCGCAATGTTGACGCGCTGCTGCTCGCCACCTGAAAACGTGGCGGGTGGCAGGCTCCACAAGTGCGGCTGCAGGTTCAGCCGGGTGAGCCACTGCGCGGCCTGCTCGCGGGCGCTTTCCGCGGCCACGCCCATGCGGCGCAGCGGGTCGGCCACGATGTCGATCGTGGACACCCGTGGAATCACGCGCAAAAACTGCGACACATAGCCCAGCGTGCGACGGCGCACCTCAAACACCTCACGCGGGGCGGCACTGGTCATGTTGACCCAGCGGCCCTCGTGGCGCACCCGCACGTCGCCGCTACTGGCCCCGTAGTTGCCGTACAGGCAGCGCAGCAATGAGCTTTTGCCGCTGCCCGAGTGCCCGGTCAGCGCCAGGCACTCACCGGGCTGCACGCTCAGATCGATATTGGCAAACACCGGCAGTTGCTGGCCACCCCGGCCATGCAGGGTGAAGGTTTTGGATAAGGCCAGGGTTTCAAGTAAAGCGGTCATGGTGTCAGTACCGAGGAAACAAGCAGTTGGGTATACGGGTGTTGAGGGTCGTCCAGCACACGGTCGGTCAGGCCTTGCTCGACCACCAGGCCATCTTTCATCACCAGCATGCGCTGCGCCAGCAGCCGCGCCACTGCCAGATCATGGGTGACCACAACGGCGGCCAGTTGCAGGTCGTCCACCAGTTCGCGCAGCAAGTCCAGCAGCCGCGCCTGCACCGACACATCCAGCCCGGTGGTCGGCTCGTCCATGAACACCAGACGCGGGTGCGTCACCAGATTGCGGGCAATTTGCAGGCGCTGCTGCATGCCGCCCGAGTAAGTAGCGGGCAGGTCATCGATACGGCCGGTGTCGAGCTCGACGCGCTGCATCCAAGACAGCGCCTCGCCGCGCAGCTTGCCGTAGTGGCGCGCGCCCAGTGCCATCAGGCGCTCACCAACATTGGCCCCGCCAGAGACCGCCATGCGCAGGCCGTCGCGGGCATGTTGCTCGACAAAACCCCAGTCGGTACGCGCCAGCCAGCGCAGGCGCGCCTCGGACAGCATCGCCAGATCGGTCAAGCCAGCAGCGTCGCGTTCAGACTCGGCACGCAGGTCGTAATGCACCGAGCCCTGGTCACAGGCCAGCCGTGCCGCCAGCAAACGCAACAAAGTGCTTTTGCCCGAGCCCGACTCGCCCACCACCGCCAGCACTTCGCCTGGGTACAAATCAAAACTGACACCACGGCAGGCCCAGCGCGGCTGGCCCTGGTGCATGAAGGCCTTGCCCGCGTCACGGGCGCTGAGCAACACATCGGCTGTCATGCGGCCTCCTGATTGGGGGGTTGGGCGCTGGCGGGCTCGCTGGCCAGCACATTGCGCAGCGTTACCGCCTGCTGGCTGCCGACATGGCCGGCCTCGCGGCGCTCCTGACAATAGTCGCTGTCGGAGCAGACGAACAAGCGGCTGCCGGCATCGTCCACGATCATTTCGTCCAGGTAGCTTTGGTCGGCACCGCACAGCGCGCAGGCGTGTTCCCAGTGCTGCACTTCAAATGGATGGTCTTCAAAGTCAAGGCTACGCACCGCGGTGTAGGGCGGCACGGCATACAGGCGCTTTTCACGGCCCGCGCCAAACAATTGCAGCGCCGGGTTCATGTGCATCTTGGGGTTGTCGAATTTTGGAATCGGTGAGGGCGACATCAGGTAGCGCTCGTTGACCATGACCGGGTAGTCATAGGCGTGCGAGATCGCGCCCATCTGGGCAATGTCTTCATACAAGCGCACATGCATCAGGCCGTAATCGGTCAGCGCGTGCATCTTGATAGCCTCAGCGCGACTCGGTTCTAGGCGGAACAGCGGCTCGGGCATGGGCACCTGGTAGACCAGGATTTGTGCCTCGGTCAGCGGCTGCTCAGGAATGCGGTGGCGCGTCTGAATCAGCGTAGCCTCAAGCGTTTTCTCGGTCGTTTTCACGCCGGTGGTGCGGGCAAAAAAGCGCCGTATATTGACCGCGTTGGTGGTGTCGTCCGAGCCTTGGTCGATCACCTTGAGTACATCGCTTTGGCCGATGATGCTGGCCGTGATCTGCACGCCGCCGGTGCCCCAACCGTAAGCAAATGGCATTTCGCGCGAGCCAAACGGCACTTGGTAGCCGGGCACGGCGACGGCCTTGAGCAGCGCACGGCGAATGTGCTTCTTGGTGCGCTCGTCCAGAAAGGCAAAGTTGTAATGGGTGTCCATCATCCTAGATTCCTCAGTTGACCGCGCATTTCTTTCAGTAAGTTCGCATGAACATTCGCTTTTTCAACGTTGATCGACTTCACCTTTTGGGTGATAGCGCTACGCATCCGATTGAGCCGCCAGGACCGTGCCTGGGGGCGTTGATCCTCCTCGAAGGCAGGAGCCTTCAGCGTCGTCTCGCCTACCCAGACTCGATCCTGACAGCCCACTCGGGCGCGTCCAACTGAGGAATCTAGGATCATCCAGCCTCCGGCTGATCGGGTGTGGAAGGGTTGACCGGGTTGACCGAATTGACCTGGGCATGGCTGGCGCGCAGCTTGCGCACCAATTCAAGCTCGGCCTGAAAGTCGACGTAGTGCGGCAGTTTCAGGTGCTGAACAAAGCCCGATGCCTCGACGTTGTCGGCGTGCGAGAGCACAAATTCTGCGTCTTGCACCACGGCAATGCGGGGCTCGCCTAACTCGTCGGCGCGCAAGGCCCGGTCCACCAGCGCCATCGCCATGGTTTTGCGCTCGGCACCGCCAAAGGCCAAGCCATAGCCTTGGGTGAACTGCGGTAGCACATCGCGACTGCCGCTGAACTGGTTGACCATCTGGCATTCGGTGATTTCCAGGTCGCCAATGTCGATGGCAAAGCCCAGTTCGTCGGGCTCCAGTTCGACGCTGACACAACCCCGGCGGATTTCGCCGGCAAACGGGTGTGAGTTGGCGTAACCGCGCTGGCTGGCGTAGCCCATGCCGAGCAGCCAGCCTTCGTCAGCACGGGCCAGGGCTTGCAGGCGCAGGGCACGGTCAGCGGGAAACATCAGCGGGCTACGCGTCAAGTCGGCTGGCGTGTTCTGGGCATCGGGCTGCGGGGTTTCCAACAGGCCTTCTCGTGCCAAAAGCTCGTTGATGCGCGGCACGCTTGCGCTAGTAGCTTCAATATTTGTAGCAAAGGTGACCGCGCCGACTGGCGTTTGCGGGGCGGTCATGGCTTCACCGCAGCCCTCAGCCAGCAGTGCAAAGTCCAGCAGGCGCTGGGTATAGTCATAGGTGGCACCGAGTAACTGGCCGCCCGGAACTTCTTTGAAGGTGGCCGAGATGCGCCGCGTCAAGGCCATGCGCGCCGTGTCGAGCGGCAGCGCATAACCCAGACGCGGCAAGGTGGTGCGGAAGGCGCGCAGCAAAAAAATGGCTTCCACCAGGTCGCCGCTGGCCTGCTTGATGGCCAGTGCGGCCAGTTCGGGGTCATACAGTGAGCCTTCACTCATCACCCGATCCACGGCCAGCGACAGTTGCGCGCGGATTTGCGCCACCGACAGTTCGGCAATGCCGGTGTCACCGCGGCGTTGCGCGTCGAGCAAGCGCCATGAACTCTCAATCGCGGCAGCGCCGCCCTTGACAGCAACATACATATCAAACCCTTTCCAGTCGCTGCACGCGGGTGGTGCGTGGCAAACCCAGGCACCTGTCACCGCAGGTAAAAATGATGTCCACACCCTGTGGAAAAGCCGCATGGTTGGCTTGCCACTGCGCCCAAAAACCGACGGGCAGTCCGGCCAGGTCAAGCTGACAACTGTCCTTGATGCCGGGTCCGCGCCCTTGCGTTGGCGCGCCACCGTGCAAAGCAGGCAACTCAATCAGCACGGTGGTGGAAAACTCGGGCGAGGTCGCCGTACCAGCGGCGAAGGCATTCAGGTTCAGGCTATCCTGATTGGCACGCACCACGGCAAAGCTGGCCAGCTCAGGCAGCGTCGTCACTGGCGCGCCGGTGTGAAAACGCAGCCAGTGCTGCGAAGGTGCATCATCTTGTTGCCACCAGACCGGCGTTTCATCGTCGGTCAGGCTCAGCAGCAGGCGCGCCATGGCCCCACCTAGCGCCACACCGGGCAAGGCCGGGCCAACGTTGCAAACCTGGCCGGGCCGGGACAGCGCGTTGAGCACTTCCCGAAAGGCCTGTTGCGACTGGTGCACGGCATCGGGCAGGGCAGCCGCCAAAGTGGATGTTGCGTTCATGCTTCGCCCCGTACAAAAGTAAAAAATTCGACCTTGGAGTCGGCCACGTCCTGCTGCCTGCGCGCCCGCGCCGCAGCCTGGCTTTGTGCCAAGGGCGCGATCAGCGTGCGTTGCAGCGCGTCATGCTGCAGCGGGTCTTGCAGCAGGGCATCAAACAATGCCGCCAGTTCCGCTTGACGCTTGTTGCGTCCCAGCGTGTAGGCCACCCCCAAAGGGCCGTGCCCCAGGCGCACTGCGCAGCGCACCACCGTGGCTTCGCCCAGATTGAACGCATTGCCGGTGCCGCCCACGCGGCCACGCAGCATGAGCATGGCGACTTCAGGCGGGCGTACCTGCTGCAGCGGCTGTCCGGCTAGCAGGTCGGTATGCGCTGCGTAAGCGGCTTCGAGTTGAGGCTGTGTGGCGCGTGTCAGCACCGCCAGCCAGGCCGGGCGCTGTAAAAATGTGTGTGATGTTGAGTCGCTTGTCATACAGATGTCTAAATCAGTTGGTAGAGTAGATTATTCAGTTCAATGCAGGCGATCTGACTTGTCCACGTCCTGTAGTTCACCCCGCCAACATGAAAGATTTATGACATTCGAAAGAATTACGTCAAGTGCACCTGGGCGTCGCAGCGGGGTGACCGTGTGGCGCCAGATCGCCGATACGCTAACCACCGAAATCCGCGACCGCGCCTATGCCACCACAGGTCGCCTGCCCGGTGAGGTCGAGCTATCGGACCGCTTCGGTGTCAATCGCCACACCCTGCGTCAAGCCGTGGCGGCACTGCAAACCGAAGGGCTGGTGCGCATCGAGCCCGGGCGCGGCATGTTTGTGCAGCATGAGTTGCTGGACTACGCCTTGTCGCGCCGAACCCGTTTCAGCGAAAACTTGTTGCGCCAGGGCTTGCTGCCGAGCAAGCAACTGCTCACCGCCCGTGAGTTACCTGCGCCAGCGCGTGTTGCCAGTGAGCTTCAGCTTGACCCCGGCACCCTGGTGCTGATGGTGGAAACCCTCGATGAAGCCAATGACCAGCCGGTCGGCTTGGCCACCGCCTACTACCCGGCAAAGCGCTTTGCAGGTCTGCTGGAACGCCTGGGGGATGGTTCAAGCATCAGTGACATCCTGCGCCATTTCGGCGTGCAAGACTACCTGCGGGCGCAAAGCCGTGTCACCACGCAGATGCCCTCCGACGAAACCGCACGCTTGCTCAAGCAGCCGGTGACCCGGCCGCTGCTGTGCGTGGAATGCCTGGACGTGGACATGAACAAGCGACCCATCAAATACGGCGAAACCGTCTTTTGCGGTGACCGCGTGCAACTGGTGGTGAACACGGGAGACGAACAATGAACCGGCGCTATGCCATTTATTTCGCGCCTCAGAAACACGCACCCTGGTGGCATTTCGGCAGCCACTGGCTCGGGCGCGACGAGTTTGACGATGTGCTCCTGGCGCAGCCCACACTGCCAGACATCGCACCAGACGAGCAGGCGCTGGTAACCGCTGAGCCCCGGCGCTATGGCTTTCACGCAACGCTGAAGGCGCCGTTTCGCTTGATTGGCGGTCATACGGAGCAAGATTTGCTGGCACGCCTGCACACATTGGCGACAGTGCTCAAGCCAGTCACGCTGAGCCCCTTGCAAGCGAGTGCGCTGGGCAATTTTGTTGCACTGACCCCGGCCGCCGAGTCCGCGCAATTGCAGATATTTGCCGCTGCTTGCGTGACCGAAGTCGATGACTTGCGCGCACCGCCAAGCGCTGCCGACCTTAAGCGCCGGCGCATTGACGCGCCTGATGCGCGTGGGCTTGAACTATTGCAGCACTACGGCTACCCGCATGTGCTGGAGCGCTTTCGCTTTCATTTCACGCTCAGTGGCGCGGTAACGGCCCAGACGCAGCAGCGCCTCATTTACGCGGTCAGCCCCGAGATTGACCGACTCAACGCCCTGGCGCCGTTGGTGCTGGATCAGCTTTGCCTGTTTGTCGAGTCTGCGCCGGGTGCTGCATTTCTGCGTGTGGCCGACGTGCCGGTGGGCGCATGAACGGCGCCTGGGTGTTTGTCTGCGGTCCGTCGGGGGCCGGCAAGGACAGCGTGATGGCCGCTGCGCGCGCGTTGCTGGCAGATCGGGCCGACATCGTCTTTGCCCGGCGCATGGTGACGCGCCCGCCCCATGCAGGCTCGGATCATGACCAGGTATCTGGGGGGGAATTTCAGACGCTACTCGGTTCTGGTAGCCTATGCTGGCATTGGTGGGCACATGGCTTTGTGTATGGCATTGACAGCAGGTATGCGCAGGACGTGCTGTCCGGATGCTTGGTGGTGGTGAACGGCTCGCGCGCACATGTGAGCAACTTGCCAGTCTCGCTACAGTTGCGGGTGGTGCAAATCAGCGCAAGCCCACAGCAATTGGCCCAGCGCATGACACAGCGTGCCAGGGACTCTGCCGATGCCGTCACCCGTCGGCTGGCGCGCAATGCAGACTTTGCCGACATAGCGGCAGATTGCCACATCGTCAACGACACAACACTGGCTGTCGCTGCCCGGCAATTGGCCGACTACATGACGACTCTGGCCGTCACGCCGTGATGGCGACGACGAATTCACTATTTATTTAATAGCTGCTTGCGCCTATGAAATAAGGGCTAGAGGCCCATTTATCTTAAATTATGTAACTACTCAGCTGTTTCCGGCATCGTCATTGCGAGGAGCGCAGCAACGCGGCAATCCAGGAAGTCAGGTGGTCTGAATTCATGGATTGCCACGCTACGCTCGCAATGACGGTAGCTGAGTAGTTACCAAATTATTAAATCACCGCCTCGCGGATGCGAGCTGAGATGATGTCCAGCAAGGTCACGGTGATGACGATGATGATCATCACTGCGCAGGTTTCAGCATACTGAAAAGCGCGGATGATTTCCCACAGCACCGCGCCAATGCCGCCTGCGCCCACCATGCCCACGACTGATGCCGAGCGCACGTTGGACTCAAACCGGTACAGCGAATACGAAATCCACAGCGGCAGCACCTGCGGAATGACGCCATAGACAATTTCTTCCAGCGCGTTGGCACCGGTGGCGCGAATGCCCTCGATCGGCTGCGCATCAATCGACTCGACGGCTTCTGAAAACAACTTGGCCAGCACGCCGGTCGTATGCACAAACAGAGCCAGCACCCCGGCAAACGGCCCTAAACCCACGGCCACAATGAACAACATGGCGAACACCATCTCGTTGATGGCGCGCGCCGCGTCCATCAGGCGACGAATCGGCATGCGAACCCAGACAGGTGCGATGTTGGTGGCCGACAGCAGCCCCAGCGGAATGGCAAATATCACCGCCAGCACCGTGCCCCACAAGGCAATCGCCAGCGTGACACCCATTTCTTCAAGATAGAAACGCCATTGACTAAAGTTGGGCGGAAAGAAATCCGCGGCGTAAGTGACCATGTTGCCCGAATCGCGCACCAGATCCAGCGGTCGCATGTCTGCACTGCGCCAGGATGCTGCCAACAACGCCAGGGCTACGCCCCACAGCAACATGGTCAGCAAGCTGGTCTTTGGCGCGGCCAGGTGCGGTGATGGCGCTGGGCGCATGGGGCCAGGGACAGTCATGGCAACTTCAATCAACGGGTGTCAATCGGGCAAACGTTGGCTTATTGGCTAAGCGCAGCGAGTTGCTTGTCCACTTCAGCGATCTTGGTCTGTTTTTCGCTGGCCGCCAGAGTGGCATCCATTTCAAGCTTGTTCTTCAGCTTGAACAGCTCAAGCTGGCGAATCGGGGTCAGTTGGGCATTGGTGGAAGCCTTGAAGCCCGACAGCTTGGACAACTTCATCAAGACATCCTTTTCCTGCTGGCTGCCGGTGCCGTAGCTGTAGAAGAAGTCTTTGACGCTCTTCTTGGTGACTTCGGGCAGGTCCTTGCGCATCACCAGCGGGTCCAGCGGAATCAGCGGCGAAGTCCAGATGACGCGGATCTGGTTGAACTTCTCGGGCATGCGCTCTTTGAGCTTATCCAGGTTTTCGCTGTTGTTGGTCGCCACGTCAACCTGCTTGTTGGCCACTGCCAAGGCGTTGCTTTCGTGGTTGGCGCTGCGCGCGACCTTGAAAAAGGTCTTGGCATCGATGTGGTTTTGGGCGAAGACATAAAAGCTCGGCACCAGGAAACCGGAAGTCGAATTAGGGTCGCCATTGCCGAAAGCCAGGTCTTTGCCATGCTTGAGCATGTCGTCCAAGGACATCAGCTTGCTGTCCTTGTTGACGATGAGGTGCGAGTAGTAGCCCTGCGTGCCATCCGCATTGACCATTTGGGCAAAAACTTCACCGTTGGCGCGGTCCACCGCTTCCATGGCCGATTTGTTGCCAAACCAGGCGGCATGCACCTTGTTGAAGCGCATGCCTTCAATGATGCCGGCGTAATCGGACGCGAAAAAGGCATTGATCTTCATGCCGGTTTTCTTGGCCATAGCATCCAGGATCGGCTGCCAATCGGTTTTCAGATTTTGCGATGACTCGGTCGAGATGATGCCGAAATTGAATTCCTTCATTTCCTGCGCGTGGGCCGGTGTCAGGGCAAACAGTGCCGTAGCAGCCAAGCCAGTGAGTAGTTTCTTGATCATGAAATTTCCTAGAGGGTTAAAAAATGCGGGGGAGAGTTCAACTCAGGCGGCTTGCGCCAAAGGCACTGGCCAAGCCCGATGGGGAACGGGTTTTGCCTTGTCTTCAAGGCTCGAAATATGGTCGCCAAGCGACAAAATATCATCGGCATCGGCGCCATACAACTCGCGTAAAACAGCAGGCGTGAGTCCGACCGAGGGGCCGTCGTACACCACCCGACCCTGATGCAGGGCAATGGTGCGCGGGCAATATTTGATGGCAACGTTGACCTGATGCAGCGACACCACCACGGTGCACCGGTCTTCGCGGTTGATGCGCGCCAGAATGTCCATCACCTTGCGGCTTGATTCGGGGTCAAGCGAGGCGATGGGCTCGTCGGCCAGCACCACTTTGGCACCCTGCACCATGGCGCGGGCAATGGCGGCGCGCTGCTGCTGGCCACCCGACAAGGTCGAGGCCCGCTGGGCCCAGCACTCGTCAATGCCAACGCGGCGCAAGGCCTCGATGCCGCGCGCCTTTTCCGCCTGGGTGAACCAGCGCAACAGGCTGCGCCACATCGGCACCTTGTGCAAGGTGCCGGCCAGCACATTGATGATGACCGGCAAGCGCCCAACCAGATTGAACTGCTGGAACACAAAGCCGATGCCCTCCCGAATCTGGCGAATGTCGCGGGCAATCTGGCCACCTTTCTGGACAGTTTTGCCATGTATCTGGATCAGACCCTGGGCTGAGCCGTCACCCGCCATCAGCCCGGCCATGTGCCGCAACAAGGTGGACTTGCCGGAACCCGACGCGCCGATCAAAGCCACCATCTCACCGGTGTTGATGGTCAGATTGACATCCTGCAGCGCCTTGCGGCCGCCCCGAAAGGTCTTGTTCAGCGCACTGATATGAATAGCTGTTGGCATGGTTTTTCCTGAAACGATGGTCGAACCATAACGACGCAATATGTCAAAAACGTGTCAAAAAAGTGGCACGCAGGCAAGCCTGAGGCAATGCCAGATCCCTTTGCTCTGCTGCCCACCCCATGAACCGACACCTCTGGCTACTGGCCATTTGCCAGGGTCTGTTTTTGACCAACAACGTGACCTTTATTGCCATCAACGGGCTGGTCGGTTTCAGTCTGGCGCCGCTGGGCTGGATGGCCACGCTGCCGGTCATGGGCTATGTGGTGGGCGGGGCGTTATCAACCGCTCTGGTGGCCAAAACACAGCAACGCTTTGGCCGCAAGGTGTCGTTCCAGATCGGGCTGGTGGTGGCGCTGGGCAGCGCGCTGCTGTGTGCCTATGCCGCTTTTAACCACAACTTCTGGCTGCTGTGCGCCGCCACGCTGGTCGCTGGCTATTACAACGCT
>Ga0105047_10014211_pt1 | contig 12651 bp, 10 predicted proteins | sample MAT04_FD_78384 | JGI IMG/M metagenome (GOLD analysis project Ga0105047, IMG submission 78384) | Freshwater microbial communities from Lake Fryxell liftoff mats and glacier meltwater in Antarctica - MAT-04 (megahit assembly) | ecosystem: Environmental > Aquatic > Freshwater > Ice > Liftoff... | reverse complement strand
TTTCAACTATTTCTTTTTTACAATAATCCATTTCACCTTCTGCTACAACCACTATAATATCATCTATGCAGTTACACTTGGTGAAAGACTTTAAAGTATAATACAAAATGGGATGCTTCTTAATATTTAGATATTGCTTGTTAATATGCTCTCCCATCCGACTACCCTTACCAGCCGCCAAAATTATGGCGCAATTTCTACTCATATAAACCCTCACTTACATAACATGATTAATTTTTTACTAATGCATCCTTATTTTTAGCAAAAATCATCCTACCTGCCGCTGTCTGAAGTACTGATGTTACAATGACCACTATATTTTCACCAATATAACGTCTTCCACCTTCAACAACTATCATTGTGCCATCGTCTAAGTACGCTATTCCTTGGCCTGATTCTTTTCCATCTTTCATCACTTGAATTTTCATTTCTTCCCCTGGAAGAACTACTGGTTTTACTGCATTTGCAAGTTCATTAATGTTTAAAACTGGAACTCCTTGGAATTCAGCTACTTTATTAAGATTAAAATCATTTGTAACTACTTTACCATTCAAAATCTGAGCTAATTTTAGAAGTTTGCTATCAACTTCTGCTATGTTCGGAAAATCTTTCTCCCAAATTTCAACTTCAATATTTAATTCTTTTTGAATTTTATTTAGTATATCTAAGCCCCTTCTTCCTCTGTTCCTTTTAAGTCCATCTGAAGAATCAGCTATATGCCTAAGCTCCTCTAATACAAAAGTGGGTATTATTAGTGGTCCCTCAACAAAACCAGTTTGACATATATCAAATATCCTACCATCAATTATTACAGATGTATCTAGCACTTTTGGATTTTCATTAGTAAACCCTTTGGTTTTTTTGTCTTTGAATCCGTCTTTCTTTTTAATGCTTGTAAAGAAAGATAATATTTCATCTGTTTTTCTAGCACAAATATCTGCTCCCAACGCTGCAATTATAACTGCTAAAATAACAGCGAATATAGTCCATATAGGAGATTGATATTTAAATAATCCTATAAATAAAACTGCTATTACAAGCCCTATTATTGCACCACCTGTCCCAAATATAATTTGAGCAGTAGGCATCTTTTGTATGTTTTTCTCCACATAATCCATAAACCTCATTATAAAAGATACGATTATAGGAGATATTAGAAATAAAATAACTCCAAAAAACAAAGTAGAAAAAATAATGAATATTATTCCCTGAATTGTACCACTCTTAAAATTGTTAAGACCAACAAAGTAGCTTGTGCTTAGAAGCATTTCACCTACTAAGAACCCTATAATTAGTCCTATTATTGTAAAAAGTCCTCTCAAAATCTTTTTTAACAAAGAATTTCACCTCCTTTTAAATTATTAACACTTAATGCAATTTATATCCTGTTATTATCTAATATATACTATAAATTTCTGTATTTCAATAAAATGTGTCATACAATTAACAATTTGTTAAACTAATTTTCTAATTTTACGTAATGCTCCTTCCATATTGATTCCGAAAGATAACATTATTTCACTAGCTACCATACCTTCAACTCTTTCTAAAATTTTCACTTCTCCTGGAGGAAGCATATTTTCCTTTTTCAAATAATATAGATCTCTGATTACTTCACACATTTTTAGAGTATTTCCACTTTGAATTTTTTTCTTGTTAATTCTATATCTGTTATTCCAATTACTTTCTATATAATGTGAACCGTTTGATATTATATTCAAGCTCTTTTCTAATTCCACTTTACTTAAGATACTTCTTATTATATAATTTTCAATTTTATCTAATGGAATCATAAAATTCATATTATCTAATATAAGAAAAATATTTACATATTTTTCTTTCAAAAAAGATAATTCATTACCATCTATATTTTGTACATATCCAGCACCATAATCTGCTAAAAATAACATTTGGCCAATATTTAACATAATATTCCCCCTATGAATAAAACTGCTATTGATTTATTATATATTCATAAGGTGAAATTCGTACTTAATTTATTGACAAAAACATAATATAAAACTTATAATTAAAATAGTGTAGTTATTTAAATTTATATAAGGAGCTGAGAACAATGAAAGATTGTATATTTGATAATTTTCAAAATTCTGTGGATGAATCACTTTTGCGTCATAGAAGTATTTTAGATATAATTACTAAACTTCAAGAATCAGAGGCAAGAGTTAATAGAGCTGTTGTAAAATCTATTACAAATTGTGGTTGTATTAAAGTCGAAGCAAAAAAACAATATACTCCGGAGAATGTAGACGATTTGGATTTGGATACACTTAGTGCTTCACTTGATACTCACATGGAAGGTAATCTTTGTGAAAACTGTAGAGAAGTTATAGAAAGCGAAATTGGAAACAATCTTTTCTATACTACATCATTATGTAACCTTCTAGATTTAAATTTATATGACGTTATTTTAAAAGAATATGACAAAATCAATACCTTAGGTAAATATAATTTTAGATAGGAACTATAGCACAGAATAAGTTAAGACTTATTTTGTGCTATATTTGTTTGTCTAACATAAATTTTTCTTTTAGTCTTCTTAATCCATTTTTAATAGCTTTAGCTCTTGCTTCACCTATGCCCTCTACACTATCAAGTTGTTCATAAGAAGCTTCCATTGTGCCTTTTAATTCTCTAAAGTTCTTAACTAAGTTTTCTATAACATTTACGGGTATTCGTGGTATTTTATTTAGCATCCTATACCCTCTTGGAGAAATTAACGTATCTACTAATGGAACCCCTATATATCCAATAATTTTAGAAATAAAATCTAAATCTATCAGTTCCTCAGAACTCATATTTTCTATTTGTCTATACATTTCAGTATAGTTCATACCACTTTGACAATAATCTCTCATTAAGAGTATTCCATCCTCTTCAACACTTCTAATTAGCTCATTTAATTGCATTGAAATTAATCTACCCTCATTCCCAAGTTCACAAATATACCTTTCGATTTCTGCAACTATTCTCATAACCATTTCTGTTCTTTGTATTGCTGATATTACATCAAAAAGAGTAGATAAATCTTGAAATTCCAAAAGATTTAGATTACTTACTACTCGTTCAAGAACTGAAACATACTTCTCTAAAGTCTGAATAGCTTGATTTGCCTTTGCTAAAATAATACTGCTATCTCTTAATACATATTTTATATCCTCTTTGTAAACAGTTATGATAGTCCTTCTTTGTGATATTGCAACAACAACGCACCCTGTTTGCTTAGCTATTCTCTGAGCAGTTCTGTGTCTTGTTCCAGTTTCAAAAGTAGGTGTTGTAGGACTAGGCATAAGTTGAGTATTAGCATATAATATTTTTTTCAAATCGCTGCTTATTACTATAGCTCCATCCATCTTCGCTAGTTCATATAGATAAGCAGGGCTATATTCTGCATTTATTCCAAACCCACCATCTACAATATCCAATATTTCTCTGCCATCGCCTAAAACAATAAGCCCACCGGTTTTAGCTCTTAAAATATTATCAAGTCCTTCTCTAAGAGAAGTACCTGGAGCCATTAATTTTAGTATGTTCATAAGTTCCTTACTTTTCTCTTCTCTCATTTTTTTCTCCCTACTTTAATAGATATTCACATTAAAAAACTTTATTTAAAACATCTTTTAATGAATCTGTACCTATAATATTAATATTCTTATTAATAATCTTCTTTGCATTTCGCTCCGGAATAATAATGTTTTTGAAACCCAATTTACTTGCTTCATTAACTATTTTCTCACATTGAGCTATGGGTCTTACTTCACCCGTAAGGCCAATTTCGCCTACAACAATTGTTTTATCTAATTTTATTGCTTTACCTTTCACGCTAGATAGTAATGCAATAGCTAGCCCTAAATCTCCAGAAGTACCATCTAAATTTAGTCCTCCCACTACATTAACATAAACATCACAATTATAAAAAGGTACCTTTAATTTTTTTTCGAGTACAGCTAAAATAAGACTCAATCTTGAATTATCTACCCCTACTGCCGTTCGCCTTGGCATTATTGCTTTAGTTTCACTAACCAAAGCTTGAATTTCAACTAAAATAGGTCTTGTTCCTTCTATTATACCTATTACTACAGATCCTTCTTGACTAAAACTAGTTTCTTCAAGAAAAATACTAGAAGCATTTAATATTTGAGCAAGTCCTTCTTGTTTCATTTCAAATACACCTATTTCACTAGTTGTACCAAAACGATTTTTCATAGTCCTAAGTATTCTAAATTCTTGATTTCGCTCACCTTCAAAATATAGCACTGTATCTACCATGTGTTCAAGTACCCTAGGACCTGCTAACTCTCCTTGTTTAGTAACATGAGCCACAATAAATAGAGGTATACCACTAGTTTTACCTATTCGCATTAATTCATTAGAACATTCTCTAACTTGAGAAACGCTACCCGGAGCAGAAGTAATTGAAGTTTTAAATAAGGTTTGTATAGAATCAATTATTACAAATACAGGTTTTATATCATTTATATATTTTTCAATAGTTTCTACATTAGTTTCTGATACTATGTATAATTCTTTCGATACTGCATTAAGCCTATCGCCCCTCATTTTAATTTGTTCTTCAGATTCCTCTCCTGAAACGTAAAGTACCTTCCCATATTTATCACATATATTTTTGGCTGTTTGTAAAAGCAAAGTTGATTTACCTATACCCGGATCTCCAGATATTAATGTTAAAGATCCTTTGACAAGTCCACCACCTAACACTCGATTTAATTCTTGGATACCTGTATTAAGCCTTTCATGCTCACTAGATTTAATATCCATTATACTTCGTGGTGCCACACTACCGCTCATAGTAACTGCTCTTTTGAATCCTGTATCTTTCATTTCTTCAACCATAGTATTCCAACTACTGCAGCTTGGGCATTTTCCTACCCATCTAGGTGCTTCATATGCACATTCTTGACAAACAAATACAGTTTTACTTTTTGCCATAAATCTCCCCTTACCTTAAATTTATTCAAAATACAATAACTTTATTTTAAACAGTAATGTTCTGTAAAAATCACTAATGAATTATTTATTTTTAATAAGATAGTAAGTCTCTACAAAATAAATCCTAAAGATTTTCTTTCCAAAACAATAGCTAAAATGAATTATAAATTAAAAAACCACTCAAGAGTGGTTTAAAGATAAAAATTAAGCTTTTTTTAAGTATATACTTTTTACTATACATAAACAACATTAAAATTTCAAAGTCTCAAATATCAATTGATTATTTCTAATAAAAACACTTACATCATCGCCTTTATTAATATTGCCCTTAAGTATTTCTTCAGAAAGCATATCTTCCACTGACTTCGTAATTTCTCTCCTAAGGGGTCTAGCTCCATATACAGTATTAAGCCCAGCAATAGCTAAATGTTTCTTAGTTTCATCATCAAAACTAATCTTAATTTGAAGATCTTTAAGACGATTCTTAACTGCATTAAGCATTAATTCTACTATTTTATATAAATCATCTTTTTCTAGTGAATGAAATACAATAATATCATCTAATCTATTTATGAACTCAGGTCTAAAAGAATGTTTTAACTCTTCCATTATATTTTCTTTCATCTTTTCATATTCTGAATTCATATCATTTCCCTTTATATCAAAACCTAAAGACTTCTGTTTTTTTAGAGTGGATGCACCTACATTTGATGTCATTATAATTACTGTATTTTTAAAGTCCACTGTTTTCCCTTTTCCATCTGTTAGCCTTCCGTCTTCTAATATCTGTAATAAAATATTAGTTACGTCTGGATGAGCTTTTTCAATTTCATCGAAAAGTATAACGCTGTAAGGGTTTCTTCTCACCTTTTCTGTTAATTGCCCACCATCATCAAAGCCTACATACCCAGGCGGTGAACCCACAAGCCTTGAAACAGTATGTTTATCCATATATTCCGACATATCTATTCTTATCATGTTATTTTCATCACCAAACATAGCCTCAGCTAGCGCTTTTGATAACTCTGTTTTACCTACGCCTGTGGGACCTAAGAATATAAAAGAACCTATGGGTCTCTTGGGATCCTTTAACCCTACCCTTGCCCGTCTAACGGCTTTTGAAATAGATTTTACGGCCTCATTTTGTCCTATTACTCTCCTATGGAGAGCATCTTCTAAATTTAGTAGCCTTTCCGATTCTTTTTGCGTCAATTTTTCTATAGGAATATTAGTCCATTTTGATACAACATTTGCAATTTCAAGCTCTGAAACTATTAATTCATCTCCTTGGTTATGAGTTTTCCAATTATTTTTTGAATTTTCTAATTTATCCTTTAATTGTTTTTCATTATCTCTTAGTTTAGCCGCTTTTTCATAGTCCTGTACCGATATAGCATCAGATTTTTCCTTAGAAATTTTATCTATTTCATCTTCCAAATATTTTAAGTTTGGCGGAGCAGTTAAATTTTGAATTCTTACTTTTGCACCAGCCTCATCGATAAGATCTATTGCTTTATCTGGTAAATATCTATCTGAAATATATCTATCAGATAAGCTGACCGCTGCCTCAATTGCATCATCTGTAATTTTAACTCCATGATGTGCTTCATACTTATCTCTTAACCCTTTTAATATATTAACAGTTTCCTCTTTACTTGGTTCGCCTACCGTTATAGGTTGAAATCTTCTCTCGAGTGCTGAGTCCTTTTCAATATACCTTCTATATTCATCTATAGTGGTTGCTCCTATACATTGTATCTCGCCACGAGCAAGAGCTGGTTTTAATATATTAGAAGCATCAATAGCCCCTTCCGCTCCTCCTGCTCCAATTATAGTATGAATTTCATCTATAAATATAATAACATTTCCTGAATCTAATATTTCTTGCATAACCTTTTTAAGACGTTCCTCAAATTCTCCTCTATATTTAGACCCTGCCACCATAGATGATATATCCAACGTTATTACTCTTTTTCCCTTTAAAATTTCCGGAATATTACCGGAAGCTATTCTTTGTGCAAGACCTTCTGCTATGGCAGTTTTACCTACGCCCGCCTCTCCAATAAGGCAAGGATTATTCTTCATTCTTCTGCACAAAATTTCCAAAAGCCTTTGAGTCTCATTATCTCTTCCTATAACAGGGTCAAGTTTACCCTCTCTTGCCATTTCTGTTAAATCTTTACCAAAACGATCTAAGGTTCCAGTACCATTTCGTTCTTTTTCTTTTAATATGCTAGCCTTTGGAGTATCTTCAGAGCACCAATTATTTATTATATCACCTCTTAGTTTGTTAAAATCCGCCCCTAAATTAGCTAAAATTGTATAGGCAACACCTTCTGCTTCTCTAATTAAAGCCAACAAAATATGTTCTGGGCTTATATAATTATGATTTAAATTTCTGGCTTCTATAAGACTTAGCTCTAGTAATCTTTTCGTCCTTGGAGTCAAAGGTATCTCAATTCTTCGCATTTCTACGTCCCCTTCACCTTCATACTCCATTACTAATTTTTTTACCCCTTCTGAAGAAATTTTCATATCATTCAATGATTTTTTGCATAACCCATCTTCTTCTTTTAAAATACCTAAAAGTATATGCTCTGTACCTACATACCCATGCTTTAATTCCTCAGCTTCTTCTTGAGCATATACCAAAATCTTTTGTGCTCTTTCTGTAAATTTATTAAACATCATGTTCAGACACCTCACTTGCAATGAATTTACTTATAATTTTAATTATACCCACTTTTACCTTAATATTACATAATATTTTAGCCTTTTTACATATTTTAAAAAAATATACATGAATCATTTTACTATAATTTTAAGGAAAAGCTTACCTTCTGAAAATAAGAAGATAAGCTTTTTCTTAAATAAATTTTTTAATAATTATTTTTCCCCATAAATTCTTCAATTTCTTCTACGGTTTTAATGATTTGTTTTGAAAGATTTTCACACCCATCTTCTGTAATTAATAAATCATCTTCTATTCTAATTCCAATATTCTCTTCTTCTATGTAGAGTCCCGGCTCATTAGTAACAACCATTCCTGGTTTTAATTCTATATCCCGACTTCCTACATCATGGGTATCTAACCCTAAATAATGGCTTACCCCATGGAAATAATACTTAGATAGTTCGCTAGATTCTTTAATAAGACCTAACTCTATACATCCATCAGCAAGTATATTTTTAGCAGTTTCGTTTAAAACTGAGAACATTATACCAGGCCTAGCAATAGCTGTTACTGCTTCTTGTGCTCTTAGTACCACATTATAAACCTGCTTTTGTCTATTTGTAAATTTTCCATTAACCGGGAATGTACGGCTTATATCTGCATTATAATATTTGTATTGAGCACCTAGATCAAATAATATTAATTTACCTTCCTCCAATTCACTGTTATTCTTGTCATAATGAAGTATTGTGGCATTATTACCACAAGCTGCAATAGTGTGAAAAGCATAGTCTATTACGCCCTTAGTTTTTAATGCAAAATCAAAGTAAGCCTCTAACTGATACTCTTTCATGCCTACTTTAGAATTGTTCATTAATTCTTTTATACCTTTATCCGTTATATCTATAGCTTCTCTTATTAACTCAATTTCACCTTCTGATTTGATAAGCCTAAGATTTGATATTTCATGGTGTATGTTTTTTATTATTAAATAAGGATATCTTTCCATTGAAACCTTAGCAAACATTTGTGGAGAGCTCATTGACATATGAAACTGTTGCCTTTCAAGATCTAAATATAAACTATCTATTTCACATCTATCCATAATAGAACCAAAGCTTTCTTCAAATCCCTCTAAAAATTTAATGTTTTCTATAAATGAAATTTTTTTTACTTCTGCTTCGGGCATTTTCTCACCTACCCATCTAGCCATAACAGGGTCATTTTTTTCAATAAATATTGTTTCCTCTACTTTACCATTTCTTTTAACTAACATTAAAATCATTTTTTCTCTATCTATGCCTGTTAAGTAGTAAAAATTTCTATTTGGAGTGAAGGCATATGTTTCATCTGCTGATTTATATGGTGCTTCACCTGAGAATATGACTGTTATAGAACCGTCTTTTAATTTATCTCCTAAACTTATTCTATTTTTTTCAAATAATATATTTTTCAATATAAACCCCCTATTTAAAAGTATAAAAACATAAGCACAATACATTTATATATATATCTTTCTATTTATAAAATAACACTGTGCATAAAATTTATCAATATTTTTTTGTATGATTGGCATTGCCTTATGAATAGCCTAAGGATATATTTTTTTATTTTCTATATGAAAAAAACTGACCATTGTATTTATCTATATTATCAAATATTAGCATAACCCTTTTATAATTTTCTATAAAATATAAAAAACAAACCTCAGAAAGTAAAAGTCTGAAATTTGCTTTTTGACAATATTAAAAATTAATGATGAAAATTTAATTAAATTATACCCTAAAGTTCTTTTATTTTAACTAATCAATTAGTTGGATAAGTCATCATTATTATGAATTCGTAGTCCATCTTCTAAATCCACAGATGGTATCATTGATTTTGAAATTATGGTAGAGTCTGCATAAGTATTAAGTACCAGTGGATGTGGTGTTAACTTACTGGGAACGTCAGATCCATATGCCTGCTCTATTAATCTCATATCAATAATGTCCTCTTTACTTTTCCTTTTGAGATGTGATATAATATTCGCCATTTTCTTTACCTCCTTGTGCTACAATAGTAAAATAATTATTTTCTAACATTTTACATAATATTTTTATTTCTTCAGTACTTTTCATATTTGAAGTAATTGTAAACTTATCATTTTGCTCAATTAACCCCATGTAATCATGAATGCTGCTATAATCGCTTAAATTAATATCTCCAACAAGGTCTAATCTATATTCAGACATTCAATTCTCCCCTCTTTTTTTTATAACATTAGGGTTTGTAATTTCGAGTAAATTATACGTAATTACTATAATGTATTTGTAATTCTTCAATAACATCTAAAATGAAATTTCAAAAAAAATAAAACCGTAATCATTACGGTTTTATTTCGTTAATATTTATTTTTATACTAAGTTTTTATTAGCTTCAATTATTTTATCAATTCCCTCTGAAGGTACTTCTTCATATCTTTCAAATTTCACCCGAAAATTTGCCCTTGCACCAGTCATTGACCGTAAATCTGTTGCATAATTAAATAACTCTGATTGTGGTACCTCTCCTATTACTTTCTGCCCATTTTCAACTGCCTCCATCCCTAAAATTCTGCCTCTTTTTTTATTTATATCTGTAATTATATCACCCATATAATCCTCTGGACATGTAACTTCCACGTGCATAATTGGCTCTAATATAATAGGTTGTGCTTCCTGAAGACCTTTTTTATAAGCTACAGATGCAGCCATTTTAAATGCCATTTCAGAAGAGTCCACAGCATGGTATGAACCATCATGCAATGTTGTTTTAAGCCTTATAACCGGAAAACCCGCAAGTACACCATGTTGAATACATTCTTTTAAACCTTTCTCAACAGCAGGTATATATTGCCTTGGAACTGTTCCGCCTACTACCGCATCAACAAATTCTAAATCGTCTATACCGTCTACTCTAGGTTCAAATTTAATTTTCACATCACCATATTGACCATGCCCTCCAGATTGCTTTTTATGTTTTCCTTGAACATCAGAAACTTTTTGAATTGTTTCTCTATATGCAACCTTTGGAATTTCTAAAGATACATCAACTCCAAATTTATTTTTCAATTTACTAACTATTACTTGTAAATGAGTAGAGCCTAACCCTGAAATTATAGTTTGTGCATTTTCTGCACTCCTAGTTATTGCAAATGTAGGATCCTCTTCTAGAAGTTTAGTTAACCCATTGGATATTTTATCTTCATCGCCTTTAGATTTAGTTACAATAGCTCTTGAAAATACTGGTTGTGGAAAATCCATATTGTCAAACATTATTAGTCTCGAAGTATCACAAAGTGTATCTCCTGTAGTTGTAAATTGAAGTTTTGAAACAGCACCTATATCACCAGCCTCAATTTCTTGAGTTGGAAATTGATGTTTGCCTTTTAAAAAATACATATTACCCATCTTTTCTTCTTTTTCTTTATTAGTATTATATACTATTGTATCACTCTTAGCCTTTCCTGTAATAACACGGAACATCGATAATTTACCTACAAATGGATCCGCAATAGTTTTAAATACTAATGCTGAGAATGGAATAGTATCATCAATCTTAACTTGCATATATTTATTATTATTTATGTCTTTTGCACTGTAAAGAGTTGTATCAATTGGTGAAGGGAAACATTCAATCACATCTTCTAATAAGGTATTAATTCCTATACCGAGCAAAGCAGATCCACACATTATAGGTGCAATTTCTCCCAATGAAGCTCCTCTTATAAGACCCTGATATATTTCTTCTTCACTTAAAGAACCCTCATTAAAATATTTATCCAATAAAGCTTCATCAGTTTCAGCTACAGCTTCCATAACCATTCGTTTACACTCATCTACTTTATTAATTAATTCCTCTGGAATATCACTCTCTTCCATGTTACGTGTTTTAGGATTAAATATTCGAGCTCTTCTAGATATTACATTTATTACACCTTTGAAATTTTCTTCACTACCTATAGGATATTGAATTGGTACTGGAGATACCCCAAATTTTTCTTTTATTTGCTGCAAAACAGCTTCAAAATCACTATTTTCTCTATCTAGTTTATTTACAAAAAATGCTCTAGGTAATTTATGTTCATTGATGTATTCCCAAGCTTTTTCAGTTCCAACCTCTATACCTGATACCCCACAGACTGTTATCATTGCCATGTCTACAGCTCGCAAGCCCTCAATCATTTCTCCTATATAATCAAAATATCCAGGCATATCTACTAAATTAATTTTTACATCTTCCCATTCACTTAAAGCTACAGATGTAGATATAGATGTTTTTCTCTTCTTTTCTTCAATATCATAATCACTAACTGTAGTACCATCATCGACTTTACCAAATCTATCTATAGCTTTCGTGTAATATAGTATTGATTCCATTATTGTAGTTTTACCTGAGCCACTATGACCCACAATACCTACATTTCTTAGATTATTGCTTTTATATTCTTTCATACACAATACCCCCTAGCTTTTCATTATCTATACATTGATATATTCTACCTTTTAATAAGAAATCCTTTACAATTAACCAAATTTTCTAAATACTTTTGATTTACCCTTATAAAGTATAATATTTATTAGTTTCTCGAAAACATAAAAGTATCAATAACGTAAAATTATTAATACTTAAGTATATATTTAAAATGAATAGAATTATTACTAAAAAATCATTCCTATAAATAATTTATGCAACTTCTCTTATAAGGCATTAATTTTCTACAAACTAAAAAAAAGCTAATTAATAGCTTTTTTATAATTTAAATAAAATTGGCTCCGCGAAAAGGATTTGAACCTTCAACCTATCGGTTAACAGCCGAGTGCTCCACCGTTGAGCTATCGCGGAATATGACCTGGCGACGACCTACTCTCCCACAAAGTTACCCCTGCAGTACCATCAGCGCATTGAAGCTTAACCGACCTGTTCGGTATGGGAAGGAGTGTTACCTTCATGCCATAATCACCAGATAGAGAATATAAATATTCTCT
>Ga0105047_10014210_pt1 | contig 12651 bp, 10 predicted proteins | sample MAT04_FD_78384 | JGI IMG/M metagenome (GOLD analysis project Ga0105047, IMG submission 78384) | Freshwater microbial communities from Lake Fryxell liftoff mats and glacier meltwater in Antarctica - MAT-04 (megahit assembly) | ecosystem: Environmental > Aquatic > Freshwater > Ice > Liftoff... | reverse complement strand
GAAACCGTTCAACTGTTCCGCGGCGAACTTGCCGGTCACGCTCTTCCCGAGCACGACGTCGAAGCGGTCCGTTTCGGCGGGGACGAACCCCGCGGCGGTGCGGGTGACGAGCGTGCCGCCGAGGGCGACGGCCCCGACCACAGTCACTTTCGAAGCCGAGGGGCTGACGACGGCGGTCAGTTTGCCGAAGGCGCCCTGCGTGAAGGAGCCGGGCAGCGTCACCGTGCCGCCGTCCACCGTGAGGCCGCCGAAGTTGGTGAAGACGTTGTCCTTGGCGTCGCCGGTGAAGGTGCCGAATGACCCGAGTTTGAGCGTGGCCCCATTGCGGACGGAAATGTCCCCGAAGTTGCGGTTCGTCCCCTGGAGCCACGGTATCGAGCTGCCGACGCCGTCCAGCACGACCGTGCCGCGGAAGGTGCTGGGCACCGGCTGAAAGCCGAACTGGTTCAGGTGGGTGAAGTTGATGGTCGCCCCGTCGCGGGCGAGCCAGGTACCGGCGACGCTGCTCGACTCGATGCCGGGGTTGATGCCGCGGTAGTAGCCGACTGACACCGTCGCCTTGCCGCCGACTTCAAACGTCCCGGCATTGTTGTCCACGATGGCGTCGAGGTTGGTGTCCCCCAGGAACCGGACGAGGCCGGCGTTGCGGAAAGCCCCGCGGTTCGGGTCGAACAGTTCGGCCAGACTCCTCGCATTCGTCCGCTGAACGAGGTTGCCGCCGGCGAAGGTGACGGTCCCGCCCGCGGCATTGACGAACGACGAGGCATTGTCGAAGAAATCGCCGATACGACTGACGAGTTGGGCGCCCTTGCCGAAGGTAACGGTGCCGCGGTTGGTCAGCGAACCGGCGTGCTGAGCGCGGTTCTGGGTGCCCGTGGTGTACGCCGGCAGGGTGAGGTCGCCGCTGTTCGTCCAGGGGCCCAGGAGCAGGCTGCCGCCTGGGGGCAGGTCGGCGGTGTCCCACGTCAACATCCCGGCTGGGAAATTCCAGTCGGGGTTGGTCATCTGCATGGCACCCCCGATGACGACTTTGCCGCCGCCGGACCCGGTGTAGTTGCCGGCGAAGGCGCCGCCGGGGTTAAACACGTCGCCGCCGCGGAGGTCGAGCGTCGCCCCGGCGGCGACCTTGAACGTCCCACCGGTACTGAGCCCGACGCTCGCGCGCACCCCGAAGGCGGCGAACAGCTTGGCCCGGTCGGAGGTGGTGCCCTGGGAGTTGGGGCCGAATGTGTTCGTCACGGCGAGGGTACCGGACCGAACGTCGATCGTGCCGCCCAGGTTGTCGAGCGCGGCACGGTAGTAAACGGATGCCACCCCCTCGGGCACCCGAATCGTGCCGAGGTTCTGCACCAGCCCGCCGTTGCCCAGGTACTGGGTGGTGTTCCGGAACTCGATCAGTCCGGCTGCCGCGTTGAATACGGTGCCGGTCGCAACAACGGCCGGCGCCTGCACCCGGACGACGCCTTCATTGCGGAGGACGCCGGTGAGCCGGTTGTCCTCTAATAGCCCACTCGGTTTGGACAGGCCGGCCAGCACCACCGTGCCGGCGTTGACGAAGGTGCCGCCCAGGTCGGCCCGGACGAGCGTGAGCAGGCTGCCGGCGTTCAGCCGGCCGGTGCCGCCGATCAGCACCCGCGGGTTGTCGGCGGCGGCGTTCAGCCGGCCCACGGTGAACGTAGTGTCGGCGGCCACGGTGAAGCTGGCGTCGGCCAGCGTCATGGAGGCGTCACTACTGTTCACCGGCTGCACCTCCACCGCCCCGCCGCCGCCGATGCTGACCGCCCCCTTCCAGGTGCTGCTGCCACCGATGCCCGAGCTGCTCGTGTTGATTATCAGCTTCGCGCCGGCCGTTGCCCGGGCCGAGCCGCCGTCGATTTCGAACCGGCCGGGGAGATGCAGGTTGCCGCCGGCCGCCTCCACGACCCCGCCGGGGGTCGTGGACACCCAGCCCCAGTAGTTGCCGCTGCCCGTGACGCGGCCGGCATTCAGGATGTTCGGCCGGTCGCCATTGACGCCGCCGATGGACAGCCCGCCGAGTTGGAGCGTGCCGCCTGACGCGACGTTGAGCTGGCCGCCGCCGGCGATCCCGACCTCGTTCGCTGTACCGGTCGCGGCCAAGGCCAGCGTGCCGGCCACGGTCAGCGTGCCGAACTGGAACACGCCGCGGCGGACGGTGACCGTGCTGCCGGCCGGGATGGTGCCGTTCCCCTGGATGGGCAAGCCCGCGTTGTCCACCTCGAACCGGGAGTTCGGGGCAATGTTCAGGGTGGCCTTGCTCAGGTTAAACGCCCCGGTGCCGTTCACCTGCACCAGACCGCCGCCCTGCACGGTGACGGCCCCCATCCAGGTACTGGAGCCGCCGAGACCGCTGGGCTGCGAGTTGAACGACAGGGTCGCTCCAGCCGTCGCCCGGACTGTGCCGCCGTCGATCACTTGCTGCCCGGGCAGCGCGAAACTGCCGGTCGATTCAAGCGTCCCCGTCGCGGACGTGGTGGTTGGAACCCATACCTGACCGCCGCTGCCGGTGAGCAACCCGTCGTTCTGAATGCCGCCCGGCCCGGCGTTGGCGATGACCCCGCCGATCACGCGGATGGTCCCGGCGTTGGTGATCGCCCCCGCGGCGGGGACGATGCCGGTGGGCCGGCCGATCCAGAACTGCCCGTCGGTCTGGGTGACGGTGCCGGTGTTGGTGAACGTCCCAGCCGACACGGACACGATACCGGTCTTGTCCGGGGCGATGAACAGGGCGCCGGAGTTGACCGCGTTGCCGATCACATTCCCGGCCTGCCAGCGGCCGCCGCCGACGCTCAAGGTGGAGCCGGCGTCGAACCAGACCGAGCCGCCCCAGTTGCGGTCCAGGTTGAGCGTGGCGGCACTCTGGGCCTCCTTGGCGTACACGCTGCCGGCGGCGCCGGTTAGACCCGACAGGTACTTGCCTTGGGCGTCCTTCGTCTTCGACTGTACCGTCCACGCCTTGCCGTCCTCCGTCGCCCCCTTGAACACGGCGACGTCCCCGCCGCTCGGTGTGCCGACCCCAACGAACAGCCCTTCGTCCGTTTCGACGCCCCAGTTGTAAGGGTTCAACCAGGCGTTCCCGCTGCCCACCCAATACGGGTCCCCCTTTTGTGCCGCCGGTCCGAACTGGTTCTGCCCGTTGAAGTAGTACACCGCCGGGGCCAGCCGGTCTTCCAGTTGCAGAAAATGAGTCAGTGGTCGCGGGTTCCGCGACGGCTTGGCTGTGTTTCGCTTTTGAAACCACGAGTGACGAGACATAGCCGCTGCTCCTAAACCGAATGTTCCAATGGTCCGGTACAATAATTACTGAAGCCGGGATGCGATCTCTCTTTGGATTTTTTGGGTTTGAACCGGTTCATCAATTTAAACTTGCTACGGACCACGATTTTGCGCAAAATCGACCCTTCTCTGAGAGGTTGCGACTGTTCGTGAGTAATTATTATGTCGCCGGTCCCGACGATTGAAAGTTCCGCGAGCTTATTGCTGCGTCTTCGCAACCCCGGTGACGAAGACGCCTGGACGACATTCGTCAGCGTTTATTCCCCCGTAATTCGGCAGTATTGTCTTCGTCGCGGGTTGCAACACGCCGATGGGGCCGACATCACCCAAGAAGTGTTTTTGCGGGTGTCAAAAGCGATTCGCTCCTTTGACTACTCGCCGGCGCGCGGACGGTTCCGAAGCTGGCTCGGCATGATCACGAGCAACGAAATTTCCTCGCACCTCGTACGTGCAGGCCGACTGAAGCACGACGTTACAATTTTGACTGAAAACGATGAGCCGGATGCCCAATGGAATGGAGCGTTCACGGAACACATACTGGCAGTTGCACTCGATCGGATTCGCGGCGAATTCGAGCCATCAACCTGGACCGCGTTCGAATCTGCCTGGATGCGACACGAAGCCCCCACCGACATTGCGGCTCAGCTCGGTGTCGCCATTCACGCGGTGTATGTGAATAAATCGCGCGTCCTCAAACGCCTGGAAACGGAAATCCGCCTCCTCGCGGACGACCTACCCATGGATCCTCGATAAACCCCGATGGTGTCGAATGATACTCGTCTGCCCAACTGAGCAGGACCTTTCCGCATTACTTACCCAAAGAGTCGACGGCGAGACCTTGGACTCGCTCGAAGTCCATCTGCAATCGTGCGAAAGCTGCCGCCAACAGCTCGACTCTCTCACGAATTCACCAATGATTACGGAGTGGATGCGAGTCGGCGATGCGTCTCCGAGGGCTTTCCCTTATTTATCATCGTCCGATCGTCCGTCGGACCTGGGCCGCATCGGCCGCTATCGAGTCATCAGCGAGATTGGCCGCGGCGGTATGGGCATCGTGTTCCAAGCCTGGGATGATGAGTTACGCCGTGCGGTCGCGCTGAAGGTCTTGCGGATCGGCCAAGATGAGACGCAAGCCGCCGAGCGATTTGCCCGGGAAGCGCGGGCGGCCTGCCGAGTTCAACACGATCACGTCGTACCGGTGCTGGACGTCATTCGTACCGGCGATGGCCGCCCCGCGATTGTGATGCCGTTGATAACCGGCCCCACCTTGCGCGATCGCATTCGAGCCGAGACCGTATTGACAGCCCGCGATGCGGCTAAGCTGATCCGCGAAGTGGCCGATGGGTTGGCCGCGATCCACAAGATGGGGATCATTCACCGCGATGTGAAACCGAGCAATATTCTCCTCGACCGCTCCGACGACCGTGCCAAGCTCACCGATTTCGGCCTCTCACGGGATACGACTCCCGGCGACACCCTCACCCGCGAGGGGACCATCGTCGGCACGCCGGAATATCTCAGCCCGGAACAGGCAATCGATGCCTCGCGTCTGGAAGGCACCAGCGACATCTACAGCCTCGGCATCACCCTGTACGAATGCCTCACCGGAGTTGTGCCGTTTCGCGGGGCCATGTTGGATGTGCTTGCCAAACATCGCACCGACGACCCCGTACCGATTCGGCGGCTGACATCGTCCGTACCCGCAGACCTCGAAACGATTTGTTTGAAATGCCTGGAAAAACAGCCGCATCGGCGTTATTCCCAAGCGGTCGACTTGCGTGAGGAACTCGACCGTTGGCTCAGCGGCCGGCCCATTCTGGCCCGGCGGGCCGGACCACTGGAACGCAGTGTTCGCTGGTCGGTACGCAATCCGTGGCCCGTCGTACTGCTGGCGGTGTTCCTGATCGGCTTCGTGGCAGCGACGGCAGGCTGGTGGCGGGCAAGTGTCCATTCCCATCGTGCCGACGATCGCACAAAAGAAGCGATGGCAGCCACAACCCAAGCGACTCTGAAATCGAAGCTCGCCGATGATCGCGCGCTCTTAGCTTTAAATACGATCAATACTCTGGTCACGAAATCGCAAAATCTCATCGGCAACACACCGGGCACACTCGAACTCAAAAAGCAACTCAACGAAGCGGCACTCGCCGATTTACGCAAACTCGCCGAAGCGGTGGCGGCCGTGCCCGGTGCGGATCGCGCCACGATTCAGGCTCATCAAAAACTCGGTGACGCCTTGAACTTGCTCGGCCAAACCGACGATGCGATCCAACAGTGGAGCCGGGCATTAGCCGTAGCGGACGATCGACTTCGCGATGAACCCACCGATTGGCTGACCGTGCGCGACAAAGCAAAACTGCACTACGCACTCGGCCACACCCACAACCGACGTAACGACTACGCAGCGGCCGCCAAGCAGATGGAGGCTTCGGTTCTCGCGTTGGAAACAGCACTGAAATCCAATCCGGACGATTCGGCAATTCTCGATTCGCTCGCGGTCGCCTACTCGGGACAAGCCGACGTGTGGTGGCTGACCGGCCAAGTGAGCCAGGCAATGAGCGGGTACCGACACACCGCAAAAATCGACGAACAAATCCTCGAGAGGCAACCCGATAACCAAAGAGTGCGTTCCAATTTGCTGCATACGAAAAGTCGTATGGGCTACGTATTCATTCATCTGTTACATGAGTACGAGTCGGGTGAGCAAATATTTCGAGACTTAATCGCGGTTGCGGAGGAGCAGTTGAAACGTACACCGAACGATCCGGACTGGCAGCGGAATTTGCACGCGAACTGGCTCGATCTCTCGGTCGCCTTGGAACGGCAGTGCCGCTTCGAGGAGGCCGAAGCAGCCGCTCGCCAAGTGTTTGAGCCATTGACTAAAGCTGCCGCGGCGGAGCCGGACAACGGCATGGCCCAACGCGATTTATCGACGCTTTACACCAACATCGGCTGCGCGCAACTCGGCGCGAAGCGATTTGCCGAAGCGGTGGTGTCTTTCACGAAATCGCTCGACATCCTGGAATCGGTCGCCAGTCGGGCGAATCGGGTCGCTCTGGTGGAAGGCGATTTGCCGCCGGTGTGCATTTGCCTCTTCTCGGCATACCTACGCACCGGAAATTATACAATGGCTGATATAATATCTCAGAAAATGATTCAGTATATGAAAAATGCAATGGGTCCATCTGCAGCTGCACCAGCCATCCAACAATTAACCGCGAGCAATGAAGAGTCGCTTCAGGCGTTGAAGCTGTTTCCAGGGGCGGAGCGGGAATCGGCATTGCTGAAAAATCTTCCCCGGGAAGCGGCGGTTAAAGCTCACTATTATCGCCTTCTGTTTCTCGCAAGCTCCGGACAAATTGCGTTCGCCGATCGTGAGTTGAAAGACGCTCAAAAACAATTCCCCGACCACATGCTGATGCAAGTTGCCCAAGCGATCGTTGATGGCGAAGCCGTCCGACTAAGCGAGAATCCCACGGAGCAGCAACGCCGTTTGGAATCGGGAACAAAGGCCCTGATCGCCGCAATTCGATTGGATCGTAACGGTCTCGCACTGATGCACCTTGTACCAGAAACGGCGCCGATTCGCAAAAGTCCGCAGTTTCGCGAGCAGCTGGCCAAACTCATCGCCGATTCAGGGCCGTGAAAGTGAATCCGACGGTCCCAGGGGCGCCACCTCTCACCCAACCGAAGGTCCGATGGGCGAGGTTATTAAGAAGATCGTCCAAGGCTTTCGAAATCGCCCCCAATGGTTTCTCGCGGGAACCTTCTGTTCGACCATCCTGTATTCCGAGACGCCGGGCCAGTCGGCCGTTTACATCGATTTCGTCTGGTTTCAAGGAACAATGATGCTCGGCCTCGGCGATGCGATCCTGGCGTTCATCGGTTGGTCGCAACTGTTCCAGATTGTCGTCCCGGTACTCCTCGCATGGGCCATGATCCGCGCTGCAGGCCGACGGGAACAAAGCGTGGTCACGGCATAAGCTCACAGAGTATCCTGGATGGCTAATCGCTTGGCCGGGGGGTCGTCGTCGTAGTCCGTCAGCGTTGTAGGCGTCATTGATGCCCGCAACGCGTTCAGGACCGCCAGAACGTCGATGACCTCTTGCGCGATCGCACCGGCCACAGGCGGCAAGTAGCCTGCGGCGGCGATGATGATGCCGATCATGCTCAGCCCCATGCCGCCGACGGCACTTTGCAAGGCAATGCTTCGCATTCGTCGGCCGATGTGCATGAGTTCGTCGACCCGCTCCAGCGAACTCTCCAGGATGACCACACCTGCCGCCTCGGCGGTCACGTCGCTCCCCTGCCCGAAGGCAATCCCCACCGTCGCGGCCGTCAGCGCCGGGGCATCGTTGATGCCGTCGCCCATGAAGATGGTGTTGGCCCGAGTGGTTTCTCTGCGAACGAGGGCCAGTTTTTGTTCCGGGCTTTGGCTCGCGAACACTTCGGTGATGCCGACTTGTTCGGCGAGATAACGCACTTCGGTTTCGCGGTCACCGGAGACAAGCAGCACGCGCTCGAAACCATGCCGCGGCTTCAGATGACGGACGAACGATTTACCCTCGGCCCGCGGTTCGTCCCGGAAGCGGAATGTGGCCGCGTAGCGACCGTCGATGAGAACGACGCACTCCAGTCCGCCCGCAACGGCGGGAAGTGATTCCGACAACTCCGGGGATTGGGCGGTCAACTTTTTCCGGCTGGTGACTTGGATTGTCCGCGCGTCGATGACGCCGCGCAGCCCTTCGCCGGGTCGCTCGCTGACTTCGCCGACTTCCTTAAGATCAAGTTTCGCTTCGGCGGCGGCGTCGATCATTGCGGATGCGAGCGGATGGCGCGAATATCGTTCGAGACTCGCCACGGCCGCGAGGGTTTCGTCTTTGGTGAACCCGGCGGCGGGAAAAACCTCCGTCAACTTCGGCTCCCCATAGGTGAGCGTGCCGGTCTTGTCGAAAATGGCGATGCGGCAGGTGTCGATCTTTTCGAGGACGGCCGGATCCTTGATGATGATGCCGCGACGCGCGGCCAGCGATACGGAGCCGATGATCGCCACCGGAATGGCGATCAACAGCGGGCACGGCGTCGCGACCACCAGCACCCCGAGGAACCGCGACGCGTCGCCGCTCATCGCCCAGGCGACGATGGCGATGACGACCGCCAATGGCGTGTACACGGCCCCGAGTTGATCGCCGAGCCGGCGCAGTTGCGGGCGTTGCTGTTCCGAGTCGCGCATCACCTGCATGATCTTGGCGTACCGCGAATCGACGGCGGTTTTCTCCGCACGAATCGTCAAGGCTCCGTCGCCGTTGATGGCCCCGGACAGCACGGCCGACCCTGCGGCTTTGGGCAGCAGAAACGGTTCGCCCGTCAGGTACGATTCGTTCATGGTGCTCCGGCCGTCGAGCACAACACCATCGACGGGGCACGTCTCGTGCGGGAAAACCACAAGGGTATCCCCGACCGCGACCTCGGCCAACGGGATGTCGCCGATACCGTCGTCTTTCTTGCGGTGGGCGAGCGATGGTAACCGCTTGGCGAGTGCTTCCAGCGCGAAGGACGCCCGTCGAACGGCATATGCCTCCAGCGCTTGACCGCCGGAGAGCATCAGCACGACCAGCGTGCCCGCGAGATATTCCCCCAGGATCACCGACGTCACAATGGAAATTCCGGCGAGCAGATCGGCGCTGAACTCCAACCGCACGAGGTGGCTCACCAGTGCCCACAAAAGAGGAGTACCGCCCGCAAGCCCCACGAAGAGGGGGATCGAATGCGACTGAACGCCGAAGATGGTATCCGTAGTGCCGACGCCGAAGCGCAGGACCAGGTGCAGGCCGATGGCCGCGATGGCGACTGCGGCAATGACGACTTCTTTCGTGCGGAGAATCGTCAGAAGAGGTTGCATGAAGCTTCCCGGGCTGAGTGGGCTGTGTACCAAAAATCGGATTTCCGAAAGATTCCGGTGATGGACTATAGCGAGTTCAACGTTCGTGCTGAAACTACACGAAACGGACAATCATGCCGTCACCGCGTAGGCTTGGTGCAATTCGCGGAGCATGGACGGCATGTTGGGCCGCGAAGGACAGATCTTGGATGTCCTTGGCAGTGAGGGCCGGAAGAACCAAAGCACTCTCGGGAAGGTTGATCCCTTTGTCCGCACGCAGCCTGATCCCGCCGAGACCTGCACGAGTGATGAGGACGAGTACTTGGCGCTCATCCACTTTCTCGATCACGCCGCCGATCTTACCGTCGTCGAACCAAATCGGTTCACCGGACTCGACACGATCGAACACCTCAGGAATCGTGCACCCGATCGTCGCCGGCATCAAAAGTCGGCCGCTGCCGTCGTGGCGTGCAGCGTGACCCGGCTGGTGGTCGCGAGTCAGGACGAGTCGGTCTCCCTTCTGCAATCCTGGGATCGGATACAGGGTCTCGTCGTTCGGGTTCGAGTTCAACCACCACATCACTTCTGACCTTAGCCTGGTGAGTTCCGGGCTGCCGTCGGATCCGGGAAGAAGAATTCTCACGACTCCGTCGTTTTCCCGTCGAAGTGCTCGCGGTCCGCCACCGCATCGGCTCGGGTCTTGTGGACGATGCCGTCGCGATGGTTGGGTGGCGAGTAGATCGTGTAGAGTTTCAGCGACCCGTCCCCTGTGTTGATGATGTTGTGGTTCGTCCCGGCCGGGACGAGGACCGCGAAGCCCGTCCCGATCGCTGTGCGGACCCCGTCCAGGACTGCGGTCCCCTCGCCCTCTTCGACTCGAAAAAATTGGTCCAATTTGTGGACCTCTTCCCCGATCTCTTCCTTGGGCTTCAGGGACATCACGACGAGTTGGCAATGCTTGGCCGTGTAAAGAACGTGGCGGAAGGACTGGTTCTTAAGGGCAATCCCCTCAATGTTTTTGATGAAACCTTTCACGACGAAACTCCTTCAAAGGTAAGAATGCGTTGGCCCCGGTCTCACACCTCTACGAATTCATCCCCGCGATCGACAACTGCAAAACTGTCGCGACTGAAACCCAGGCGAAGTATGGCCCCTGAGCGAGGGCAACGCAACGGTAATGCGGCCAGACGGCCAGTACGCACCACACAAGCGTCACCCAGACGACGATAATGTCCGCCGTCGCCAAGGGCACGCTTCTCAGCCCTTGAAACAGCGGCATAAACGACAGGTTCGCCACCAAGTTCAAAGCGAACGGCAGCACCACGCGCCAAGGCAGCGCGCCACGGATTCCCTGGATGAACACAAACGCAAAGCTGATCAGGATGACCGGGTAAAGCAACCCCCAGATCAACACGATGGTAGCCGGGGCCGGAGTCCAAGCCGGCTTCGCTAATGTGTCGTACCACTCAGTCCAGTTCATTCCACGTCTCCTGTTGGGGGGAAGAAGAGAACCAGGTAGTCGCTCCAGGCGTTGACGTCCTGGTTCGCAACGATTCCCATGATGATGATGAAGTGCGTGAACTTCGACGATTCCGAAGTCGGCGAAAGACTGGAAACTTTCAGGTGTGAGCTCATTGCCCACAGCAATGCGGAAGTCCTGCCGGCACCCGATCAGTTATTGATGCGATGTGTTGGTGGCCGCGATCGCCGAAGGCATCATGATGCTCGATGTATCAGTAGCGCGATGGCGGCCGACATCGCCGAAATGACGATCATCCCGCGGCCACCAGTTCGTGCTGTTCGCGGTAGTACTTATCGAACAGCAGGTGGAGTTGGTGGAAGGTCGCTCCGGATGTTTGCCGGTGATGCTTCCGACACAAGTCGCGGATGGTGATCGTGTCCGCCGGCAATTGGTTCAGGTAGTCGACACTTTCCTGCCGATGTTTTTCGTAGAGGGCGATGGGCAAGTGGGCCGGCAAGTTAAACGCCTGAATCTCGTGAATCGAGGGCGTCGGCTTCAAGGAAGTCCTTCGAGGCGTCTGGGCGAGTGCCGCTTCGTTCATGGATAGTTCCGGACTTCGAGAAGGAAACGATGGACGATATACTCGAGGGGCGGTCTGGATGGGCCGGCCCTCGAGTCATTTTTAATCAGGCCTTGTGCGCAGCCGTGGCCGCGTGGATACCCTTGCCGGATTCGACGGCCGTGGCGATCGTCTTGTCGTCCTTGTGCGTAGTGATGCGTACTTCGGTTCCCGCTTTCAGGTCGGCGGCCTGCGACACTTTTCCGTCGCAGGTCACCTTGGCGTCCTTGGCCATCGTGTGGCAGTGTTCCTTGCCCTGGCTGCACGTCGTCGTCAGCTTGTCGCCGTCCATCCTTGTGACTTTGCCTTCGTGGGTCGTCGCGGAAGTCGTCATGGTCATCTCCTTCGATGTGTGTGAGAATTCGATCCGCGTCGGCTTCGGTAGGCAGCCGACGGGAGTTGTCACCCCGACCAAACGGGCGGGGTGACGGTTGGTTGATACTCGGCGCGGTCGTTCGCCTTATTTGGCGGCGATGGACTTGAGCATCGCTTGGCACGATGCGGCACACTCTCGGCACGACTTGGCGCAGTCCGCCATTTGCTTGTCGTCCGGGAACTTGCCGCACGCTTCGGCACACTTGATGCAGCACTTCGCGCAGCACTCGCACGCTTCGGGGGAGAGCGGGCTCATCCGGGCGGTGAAGGTCGAGGCCAGCTTACAGCAGTCGGCGCAGTCGACGCAGAGTTGACTGGTTATCGCGTGCTCTTGCTTCCCTTGTGCCACGGCGGCGCTGCAATGAGCGAAGCACATGTCACACTGGAGCGCGCAGTCGGCGCAGGATTTCGTGCACGCGATGCACTCGGCCGAGCGTTCGCCTTTCTTCACTTCGACGGTACGGCTCGGTTGGGCGGCCAATCCGAACGCGGCGGTGAAGATGGCGACGATCGCGAACGTGCCCAACATCTTGTAACTCTTCATCCTAAACACTCCTGGTGCATGCACCTGCTGCATCGACCGTTCCGGCAAAATGCCGAGTCGGTCTGCTTCGATGCGTCGCTCCGCGACGCCGATTCGTTCGCCGCGCGATCGTTCCCGATCGCAGGCGGCTCAAATGTCTTGGTTGTTGGCGGTCAGTCGTTTCGAATGCCGCGAGCTGTTCGAGTTCGAAAGCCGACAATGTTTCAGGCACGTTTGGTGCCGTCGGCACGGCCAAATCAAGATCGCAGCCACATTCTTCGTCGCAGCGGAAGTGGTTGTCCGCGATCAGCACGCGGAACGCCCGGACGATCACCGCGTCGCCCCCGTGAGGAGCGTTACGCAGAGTTGTCGGCAAGCCGATGTGGGTGTCCGTCCCCCCGGTCTGCCGGTCGTCAGCAAGCAAAGCGTTGGCGTTTGCCGGCAGTCCGGCCTAATTCATTCACGTTCGGCCGATGTGGCGGTGGTCACTTCGCCGG
>Ga0105047_10014209_pt1 | contig 12651 bp, 12 predicted proteins | sample MAT04_FD_78384 | JGI IMG/M metagenome (GOLD analysis project Ga0105047, IMG submission 78384) | Freshwater microbial communities from Lake Fryxell liftoff mats and glacier meltwater in Antarctica - MAT-04 (megahit assembly) | ecosystem: Environmental > Aquatic > Freshwater > Ice > Liftoff... | reverse complement strand
GTCGGGCTGGGGAGATTTGAACTCCCGACCCCTTGTCCCCCAGACAAGTGCGCTAACCAAGCTGCGCTACAGCCCGTATGACCCCGTGACACCGGCAGGCCGGTCGCACGGAGTGAGCATGATACCGGTCAGATGAACAGGTCGACCACTCGCCAGCCGAGGTAGGCGACCAGGAGCACCATCAACAGCTTGAAGTGCCAGGGTGCTTTCATGTCGTCGGCCGAGCCGTCGCCACCGGCCGCGAGCTGTTTGAGGTCGAGGTTCTTGGCCGTGATGGTGCTGGCCTGCTTGGGCGCCTCGACCACGCGGCCACATGTGGGGCACGTGCCATCGGCGTTCATCGCCGACGGCGTCCAGTACTTGGCGCAGTCCTCGCAGAACGGCATCGCTACTCGGTCCGCTTCCTCACCCGCAGCTTGAGCGGCGTGTTACCGAACTCGAACGCTTCGCGGATGCTCCGCTCGAGGTAGCGGAGGTAGGTGGCCGGCAGCTCACGGTTGACGAACAGGGTGAACGTCGGCGGGTCGGTGGCGCCCTGCACGGCGTAGAGCACCTTGAGGCCGTGGCCGGCCGGTTGCTTCTGCTGGGCGGCTGCGATCACCTTGTTGACGTCGCGAGTGGGCACCCGGCGGTGGTACTGGGTGATCGCGTCCTGCAGCAGCGGGCGCAGCTTGTGCACGCCCTTGCCGGTGAGCGCGGAGATCTTCACGATCGGGGCCTCGCCGATGAAGCTCAGCTTGCGCTTGATCTCGGACTGGATCTCGAGTCGCCGCTCGGCGTCGTCGATCATCTCCCACTTGTTGAGCATGATCACGATCGGGCATCCCGACGCGTCGACACGTTCCGCGAGTCGCTGGTCCTGGCCGGTGACACCCTCGGTGGCATCGATGACCAGCAGTGCGATGTCTGCGTCGTCGATCGCTCGCAGCGCACGCACCATCGAGTAGTACTCGGCCGAGTCATCGATCTTGCCGCGCTTGCGCATGCCGGCGGTGTCGACGAACACGATCGGCCCGTCGGGGGTCTCGACCAGGGTGTCGATCGCATCACGGGTGGTGCCGGGCATGTCGTGCACCACGGCGCGGTCCTCGCCCACCAGGCGGTTGAACAGGGTGCTCTTGCCCACGTTGGGGCGGCCAACGATGGCCACGCGGGGCGGCGGCGCATCGGTCGGGTTCCACAGTGGCTTTCCGTCGGCGCTCACACCCGGCTCGGTGGCCTCGACCGGGTCGTCGTCTCGCACGACCGGGATACGCGCGATGATCTCGTCGAGCAGGTCGCCGGCACGCCGACCGTGCAGCGCACTGACGGCGTAGGGGTCGCCGAGACCGAGTGCGAGGAAGTCCCAGCGATCGGCCTCACGGCGATCGTTGTCGGCCTTGTTGGCCACGACGAGGATCGGCACCTGCGCCTTGCGCAACCAGTTCCCGATCACCATCTCGTCGTCGGTGATGCCCACCGACGCGTCGACCAGGAACAGCACCAGGTTCGCTTTGCGGACGGCGGCCTCGACCTGGCGCGACACCTTTTCTTCGAGCTCGTCACCATCGGGCAACCACCCACCGGTATCGACCAGCGTGAACCGGTTGCCGAGCCACTCCGCTTCGGCCTCCTTGCGGTCGCGGGTGACGCCGGGGTGGTCCTCGACGATCGCCACCTGCGAACCGACGATTCGGTTGAACAGGGTGCTCTTGCCGACGTTGGGTCGACCGACGATGACGACGGTCGCGAGGTCGGGGTTGATGGGTGGGTCGATGTCGCTCATGCGGCTGGCTCCAGTGCGGCGCGAAGGGCGAGGCCGTCGGTGGCCACCACCTCCACGGGCCGCGGCAGATCGTCGAGGGTGGTGCCGTCGAGGAAACGTCCCTCGCTCAGGCACACGTCGGGCAACAGGTACCGGTGGCCCGCTGGTTCGTCGGCGAGCACCCGGGCGAGGTCGGCGCCGACCATCAGCCCTGTCACGGCGGTGTTGCCGCCGAAGAACTCGTTGCGAACGGGGATCACGCGCACGTCGGTGCGATGCAGCGTTGCGACCAGCGGACCGATCACCTGCGCTCCGAACTCACCGGTGAGGATGCCGACCGGAGCGGTGCGGCGCGGCGACAGCGAGATGCTCGATCCGTTGCTGCGTGAGCGCAGGCCGGTGTAGGCGGCTGGGTTCGGCGGTGGGCTGTCGACAGCGGCGAAGAAGCCGCTCTGCACACCCGTCGGCGTCGCCACCTTGCCGTGGAACTCCATCTCGAACGTGCGCGCCATGCCGATGCCGTCCTCGTGCATGCCGAACCCTTCGTAGGCCTCGGCCTCGGGGAAGGGGCGACCCGTCATCAGGTAGTACTCGTCGGCGGCGAAGGCCATCCGCCGCCCGAGCACACGCAGGTACACGTCCTGCCAGTCGTGCACGGCGTCGATCACCGCGTTCGCCTCATCGAGTGTGTGGAGGCGCATCGCAGACTCGTTGTTGAACCGGCTGAGGCCGAGCGGCACCACGGCGATCGACTCGAGATCGGGGTACTTGTCGAGTACGTCGGCGAAGGTGCGGTCGAGCGCAGCGCCATCGTTCACCCCGGGGCACAGCACGATCTGGCCGCGCACGACGATGTCGTGGTCGAGCAGCGCACGCAACCAGCGCAGGCTCATGCCGCCACGCGGGTTCTTCAGCATGCGCGACCGCAGGTCGGCGTCGGTGGCGTGGATGCTCACGTTCAGCGGCGACAGCCGCTCGGTGACCACCCGTTCGAGGTCGGCCTCGGTGAAGCGGGTGAGCGTGGTGAAGTTCCCGTACAGGAAGCTGAGGCGATAGTCGTCGTCCTTCAGGTACAGGCTCTTGCGCATGCCCTTGGGCAGCTGGTAGATGAAGCAGAACTCGCAGTGGTTGTCGCAGGTGCGCACACGGTCGAACACCGCGCTCGACACCTCGGCACCCAATGGTTCGCCCGCACGCTTTGCGATCGTGACGGTCTGCTCCATCCCGCCACGGCGCAGCTCGATCTCGAGCTCGGCCTCGTCGACCAGGAACCGCCACTCGATGATGTCACGCGGCACCTGCCCGTTGAGCGCGACGATCTCGTCACCTGCGCAGATGCCCGCCGTCTCTGCGGCGGACCCTGCAGCGATGCTGACGACCACCGGAGCTGACACGTCTATCGAGGCTATCGGCGCCGGGACCAGGGTTTCGGGCCTCGTCGCGGCGCATGCCTCGAGCCCGACTCGCGCCCGCGAGCGCGCCGGCAGTACCTGACGAGCGTCACGCGGTGTGCCGCCGACAGTGCCCCACAGCGCCCCGGAGCACACCGATAGCCTGGCCGGGTGAACGTCGACCGGGTGCTGCTGGCAGAACCGCGCGGCTTCTGTGCCGGCGTCGAGATGGCCATCAAGGCCCTTGCGTGGATGGTGCGCAGCTTTCCGGCGCCCGTGTACTGCTACCACGAGATCGTCCACAACCGCATCGTCGTCGAACGGTTCGAACAACAGGGTGTCGTCTTCGTCGACGACATCACCGACGTGCCCGAGGGCAGCCCGATCATGTTGTCGGCCCACGGCTCGGCACCAGAGGTGCTGGCGGCCGCACGCGCCAGGGGCAGCTATGTGGTCGACTCCGTCTGCCCGCTCGTCACCAAGGTCCACCACGAGGTGAAGGTGCGCGCCGGCAAGGGTTTCCGCATCGTCTACGTCGGTCACCAGGGTCACGAAGAGGCCGTCGGAACGATGGCCGTTGCCCCCGACTCGATCAGCCGGGTCGAGAGCGTGGCAGAGGTGGCCGCGCTCCCCTTCTTCGACGAGCCCGTCGCCCTACTCGCCCAGACCACTCTGTCGCACCGCGACTGGGAGGGCGTGGCCGAGGCGGTGAAGGTGAAGTACCCGGGCACCTGGATGCCAGGCCGCAGCGACCTGTGCTTCGCCACCACGAACCGCCAGTCGGCGTTGATGGCGATGGCCGACCGGTGCGACGCGATCGTGGTGATCGGATCGGCGAACTCGTCGAACACCCGAGCGCTCGAGAAGCTCGCGATCGAGGCAGGCGCATCGCGGGTGTACCGCATCAACCATGCCGACGAACTGCCCGACGACCTCACCGGCGTCGTCGGCGTCACGGCCGGCGCCTCGGCTCCCGAGGAGCTCGTCGATGCGGTGATCACTCGCCTGGCGCCGCGTGACGGTGTCCACCCGGTGAAGGTCACCGAGGAGGACGAGTACTTCCCCCCGCCACGCAACATCCGCGAACTCCAGACAGCGATCGGCGTGGCCGCAGCGACGCTGCTCGGTGGCGATCCGGCGAAGGTGTCGCTCGTCGACGACCGCCAGCGCGCGGCGAGCACCGTGCTCGCCGCACTGGCCGACCCGACTCACTGACGCGCACACGCTGGACAGCAGCGTGTGATCCTGTGCGAATGCACCTCGTGGCCAAGCACGGAGTCGAACCGCCAAGTTGCCCGGGTGGACAACTGCTCAACGCCGTACCCCGGTAGCCGCCGAACACTCTGCCGTGAGTTGAGCGGATTCCCACCCGCCGTGCCCGATGGCGCACCGATCCGGTCGCTGACCGCCGGGTACGGTGGCGACGTGATCTCGCCCACCCTCGACACGGTCCGGCTCTTCCCGCACTCGCTGGCCGCGGCGATCTGGGAGGGCGGTCAGTTCGCGCTCGCCGGCGTGGTGCCGGTGCTGCGGGCCGAAGCGCCGCACGCCACCAAGGGCGCCGCCCGAGCGTTCGCCAAGCTCGCCTGGCCGGCGTTCGCGGTGCTGGTCATCACCGGCATCTGGAACCTGTTCGAGGTCGATATCGCCAACACCGACACCGCCTACCAGGTCACCGTGTTCGTGAAGATTGCTGTCGCGCTGACTGCGGCCACCGCCGTGGCCGTGCACTCGATCGGTACGAGCAAGCTGGCGCTCGCCCTCGGCGGTGCGATCGGTGCACTCGCATCGTTGGCTGCCCTGTTCCTGGGCATCCTGCTCCGCACCGGCGGGTGACATGAGCGAGTCGAGCCGGTGAGCGAAGCAAGCCAGGTGAGCGCTGCCCAGCTCGAGGGCACATGGGCCCGCCATGCAGTGGCCCACGCCGAGGCGCTCCGATCGCTCGATCCGTCGTGGGGCACCACCTGGTTCGCTCTCGCCGACGGATGGGTGGTGCTGCAGGGACCCGGCCTCTACGTGAACCGTGCGCTGGCGATGGGACTCGTCGCCGAGGTGACGCCGACCGATCTCGACGTGTTCGAGGCGGCAGCTGCCCGAGCCGGCGTCCCACCGACGATCGACGTGGTGCCTGCCACGCACTCCACGCTGATCGACCTGCTGCTCAGCCGTTCATACGAACCGACTGGCTCGTACGGCGTGATGACGATGTCGCTCACGGCCGGCGAGCCAAGCGCCGACGGGCCAAGCGCCGACGAGGCGATCGAGGTCCGTCCGATCACCCCGGACGAGCTGGGGTGGTGGCAACAGTCGTGCGCCGACGGTTGGGGTCACGACACACCTGAGCGTCGGCGTGCGAGCGACTCGTACGCCGCAGCGGCGGCAGCGACCGCCGGTGAGACCCTGCTGATCGCGTTCGACGCGTTCGACGGACGGCCGCTGGGTGTGGCCAGCCTGGCCGAACGCGACGGGGTGGCGACACTGGGCGGCATGTCGACCCTGCCTGCCGAACGCGGACGCGGGGTGCAACGCGCGCTGGTGGCCGAACGGCTGCGCCTCGCGCTGACAGACGGCTGCGACCTCGCCGTGTGCAGCGCAGTGAGCGGTGGCGCCAGTGAGCGCAATGTCCTCCGGCTCGGCTTCGTGCACCGCTACGTGAAGTCCACCTGGACCCGTTCGACAGGGTCGTGATCAGTTGCGGGGCACGTCGCTCCACGGCTTGTCGCGGTCGACGCGGACGTCACCGGGCAGGCCGAGCACGCGCTCGCCGAGGATGTTCAGCATCACCTCGGTGGTGCCGCCCTCGATCGAGTTGGCACGGCTGCGGAGGAACGCCTTCTGCATGGTGTCGAAGCCCATCGCGGTCTCGGGGCGCACCATTTCGTAGCTGCCGTACAACATCCCGTCGGCGCCGAGCAGATCCATCACCTTCGCGTAGATGTCCTTGTTGAGGTTGGCCGACGCCATCTTGCCGATCGAGCCCTCGGGGCCCGGGTCGCCCATCTTGCGGTTCTGGTTGGCCCGGATGTTGGTGAGGCGCAGTACCTCGGCACGGCTCCAGAGCTGCATCACCTCGTCGAGTGTCGCTGCGTCCTTGCGTTCGGCCGGCAACTTCTCCCAGGTGCTCGTCAGCGCTGAGATGGTGCCCGAACCCTTCTGCGGGATGCTGCCGCCGATGGACACGCGCTCGTTCATCAGCGTGGTGAGCGAAACGCGCCAACCGTCACCGGGGTTGCCGAGCATCTCGCTGGTGGGGATGCGGGTGTCGGTGAAGTACACCTCGTTGAACTCGGCCTCGCCGGTCATCTGGCGCAGCGGGCGCACTTCCACACCGGGCGCCTGCATGTCGACCACGAAGGCGGTGAGACCGGCGTGCTTGACGGCCTCGGTGTCGGTGCGCACCACGAGCAGGCCCCAGCGCGAGAGGTGGGCGAGGGTGGTCCACACCTTCTGGCCGTTGACGATCCATTCGTCGCCGTCACGCACACCGCGCGACGACAGGCCGGCGAAGTCGGAGCCGGCGCCGGGCTCGCTGAACAGCTGGCACCACACCTCTTCGCCCGTGAACAGCGGCCGCAGGTAGCGCTGCTTCTGCTCCTCGCTGCCCCACACGACGACGGTCGGGCCGGTCATGCCGTGTCCGATCGGGTTGCGGTACATCGGGTTCGGTGCACCCTCGGCGTATACGCGCTCGTTGACGAGCTTCTGTAGCTTCGGGTTCACCCCGAGGCCGCCATGGCCCTCGGGGAAGTGCACCCAGGCCAGACCCTTGTCGAACTGGGCGCCGAGGAACTCGGTGGGCCCGGTCGACTTCGGCGGGAATTCTGCCAGCAACTGGTCGACGAGATCGGCGACCCGCTGCTCGTCGGCGGTGAGCGTTTCGGTGACGGTCATGGTTGGACTCCCCTGTCGACAACTCGTACTCGGGCCGGCGACGATGCCGACCACCCCTCGGATCGCGACGTTACTGGCCCTCTGCAACCACCGCCCAACCCTGGTGGTCGGCCGAACACGGACCTCGGTCACACGAGGTCTGCCCCTCCGACACCGTGTGCGGGGTACGGCCCGACTGTGATGCCCGGCTCGTGAGCCGTCATCGACGCCGAAGCTGAACCCCGGGCGTTCGTTCGAGCGTGACCAGCGCTGCTCGCCCTCGATCGACGTCCAGATCGAGGATGAGATCGAGGAACGCCCATGCGGCTTCCACCTGCACGCGCATCAGGTCACGCCACGACATCACGCCAGGGGCGCCCGCATCGGCCGACGTCGCGGCCAGGTACTGACGCACGATGTCGGGCAGGTCGGGCACGTGATCGGCCAGTTCGGCGTAGAGCGCGATGTCGCTGATCGCCTGATGACCGGCGCCCGCGAGATCGAAACGCCAGGTCGGCTCGCCCCGGAGCAGGGCCCATGGTCGATCCGCGTCGGTGCCGGGCGGCGTGGCCCGGTCGCGCTCCGACACCACCAGCAGGGTCGGTGTGGTGACGCGGCCGAGCAGGGAGTCGCTCATGGTGCGCGTGTAGGGCTGGAACCCGACGATCGCCTGCACACGGTCGTGCGGCGGCACACCCCGAGCACCAGCGACGGTTGCCAGCGCGGTGTAGGCGCCGTACGAGTGTCCCATGATCACGATCCGATCGTGATCGACGGCGTTGAGCACACCCACGTCGATCGACGGGTGCCCGTGCACCATCGCGTGGATCAACAGGCGAGCGTCGCCCACACGGTTCACCTCGTTGGTGCGGTCGTCGGCATGCGTGCCGAGGAGCCAGTCGGTGAGCACGTCGCCCGGGTGGTCGCTCGACACGACGATCGCGCCTCGGGCAGCGAACGCCTCGCACACCAGCGAGTAGGCGAAGCGCATGCCGGTCCGGCCGTGGCTGAACACGATGAGCGGAAATCTTCCCGCCTTCGCCGGCACGGCGTCGACAGCGCCCGCCGATGCGAACGACACGCCCGGGAACAGCTCGTAACGCGAGATCGCTCGTTCATCGCGGTCACTGGCGCCACCGCCGTCGTTGTGGGCACCGGACCTCTTGTCGGCGGCAGCGACCGCTGGATACCAGATGTCGACGCCGAGCATCCGGCCGTCGCGAGCAGGATCCACGAGCAGCGTCGTGTGTCGGCCCACACGGTGATGTTGGGGTTCGAGCTGGCGTCCGGCCGAGAGTTCGGTCACGGTGTGGTCACTCCTCGCCTTCGCTGTCGCCGTCCGGAGCTGCGTCGAAGCCAGCAGCGGCAAGCCGCTCCAGCAGCACGTCGCGAACGCTGGTTCCCGGTTCACGTGCCTTGTCACCAGTGATCCGCCAGCCGAGACGGCTCGAGTACAGCAGCGGCGGCTCCTTCAACCGTCCGGGACCGACCTCGACCACCCGAGCGAAGAACAGCTCGTGGTCGACCATCGTCATCTGCTGGAAGATCTCGCAGCGCAACCACGCGATGCAGTTCTTCACGACCGGCAATCGGGTCTCGGGCAGCTCGTCGAGGTACTCGTCGGCGATGTACCGGAACTTCCGACCGGGGTAGCTGAAGTACTGGCCCTGCGCGACCTGGTCGCCGGCCAGGATCGACACGGAGAACCGCCCGCTCGCCACCATCAGCGGGAACGTGTCGTGCTTGGGCGACACGCTCGACATCACGATCGGCTCATCGAAGCTCACCTGCGTCACCCAGTGGCTGCAGAACGCTCGGCTGACACCGTCGTGGTGCGCACCCACCACCTCCACGCCCTTGATCATCTGGCCGAGGCTGCGCTTGATGACGGGATCGATCATGGCGGCCAGTCTGGCTTGCCGAAGAACCCCGACCAAGCAGGATCAGCCGGCAATTGCTTCGTCGCCACGTCGAACCCCGGTCCCGTCGGTCACCTGTTCAGTTGAAGTGGCGCACCCATCGGGCGTGGTCGACGGCTTCGTGACCGAGCTCGGCGAATGCCCCGCGCATGATCGACAGCGCGTAGAGCCCGCGTGCGTCGTCGTTGCGCACGTACAGGCCACGAAGGTTGTTGAGCATCCGGATGAGGATCACCCGTTCGCTCACCGGCACGAGGTGGAGCTCGTCGAACGGCTGCCCCTCCCCCGCCAGGCGGCTCCACGCGGCCACCAACCCCGACCGGTCGTAGAGCGCCCCGTCGTTGAACGGATCGCCGTACAACTCGCGGCCCGCCTCGCGCACCACGAAGTGACTCGGCAGGCCGATGCCGACGACCGGTACCTCGAGGCGACGTCCCATCTCGATCGCCACCACCGACAGTGTGATCGGCAGGCCGAGGCCGCGCATGAGCACCTGATCGATGAAGGAGTTGCGGGGGTCGTAGTAGTCGATCTTGTTGCCGCTGAGGCGGCTGCGCATCACCGCGAGGATGCCGTTGAGGGAGCGATCGACGCACTGGCCGGCCAGCTCGTCGAGGCGCCGGATCACATCGGCTTCGTGGTCTTTCCCGGTGAACGCCGCTGCCATCAGTGCGCAGGCACGATCGAGCGCGAAGGCCGGCGGTGGGCCTGAGACGAGGGCTGCGAACTTCTCCGCCGGGTCCATGGTGCAAACGTACCGTCGGCTACCTTCGCTCGGCATGTACCCCGGTGCCTTCGTCTCCACCACGCCCGACAAGCCCGCCATCGTGATGGGAGGCTCGGGCTTCACCCAGACCTTCGCCGAGCTCGATGCCGCCGCCAACCGGCTGAGCCGCCTGCTGCGCGCCGCCGGGGTGCATCCCGGCGATCACGTCGCCCTGTGCATGGAGAACCACGACCGCTACTTCGAGGTGGTGTGGGGCTGCCACTACGCCGGCGCCGTGTACACCGCCTGCTCGAGCCGGCTCACCAGCGGGGAGCTGTCGTACATCCTGAACGACTGTGCAGCCACGGTGTTCATCACCTCCAAGTACAAGGCCGACCAGGCGGCCGAGATCATGGCCGACACTACGGGCGTGCAGCTGCGGCTCATGCTCGACGGCACGATCGAGGGCCACGAGAGCTACGAGACCGCAGTCGCCGCGCACGAGCCGACGCCGCTGGACGAAAAGCGGGTGGCCGGCCTCGACATGCTGTACTCGTCGGGCACCACCGGCAAGCCGAAGGGCGTCACCAAGCCGTTCCCGAACGAGCCGCTCGAAGAGACGCCCGCCGGCGTCGCTGCCACGCTGGGCATGCTGTTCGGATTCGGCCAGGACAGCGTCTACCTCTCCCCCGCGCCGATGTACCACGCAGCGCCGCTGCGCTTCTCGCTCGGCGCTCAGGCTGTCGGCGCCACCGTCGTGGCGATGGAGCACTTCGACGCCGAGCTCTACCTGCAGCTCGTGGAGAAGTACGACATCACCCACAGCCAGGTCGTTCCCACGATGTTCGTGCGGATGCTCAAGCTGCCCGACGAGGTGCGCGCGAAGTACGACGTGTCGTCGCTGCAGTGCGTGATCCACGCAGCCGCTCCCTGCCCGATCCCGGTGAAGAAGCAGATGATCGAGTGGTTCGGCCCGATCATCCACGAGTACTACGCAGGCACCGAGGGCAACGGCTTCGTGTACTGCAACAGCGACATGTGGTTGGCCCACCCGGGCACCGTCGGCATGCCGATCGGCTGCACCGTGCACATCGTGGGTGACGACGGCAACGAGGTGCTCCACTTCGAGAGCGGCACGATCTACTTCGAGGGCGGTGCCACGTTCGAATACCACAACGACGCCGAGAAGACGGCGTCGTCACGCCACCCATCGGGCTGGAGCACGCTGGGCGACGTCGGCTACCTCGACGACGACAACTTCCTCTACCTCACCGATCGCAAGGCGTACATGATCATCTCGGGCGGGGTGAACATCTACCCTCAGGAGGCCGAGAACGTCATCGTCACCCACCCCAAGGTGATCGACGTCGCCGTGTTCGGTGTGCCCAACGACGATTTCGGCGAAGAGGTGAAGGCCGTTGTGCATCCGGTGACGATGCCGGCGAACGACGACGAGGCCAGGGCCCTCGCCCAGGAGCTGATCGCGTTCTGTCGCAGTGAGCTCGCCGACGTGAAGTGCCCACGCAGCGTCGACTTCCGCGAGGAGCTCCCCCGCCACCCGACCGGCAAGCTCTACAAGCGTCTCCTCAAGGACGAGTACTGGAAGGAAGCCGGCCGCAGCATCTGAGCGTCGCCCGTACGAGGTGAGATCAGCCTGCGGTCTCGCTGGTCTCGCCGATCTCCGCCGGTTCAGCGATGGCACCGACGCCAGCGGCGATCACGCTGATCGCACGCGCGAGGCGCACATCGCGTTGCGTGATCGCCCTCACGTCGTGACTGTTCATCCTCACGTCGACATGGCCGAAGCGAAGGTCGACATCGGGGTGGTGCTGCGACCGCTCGGCCTGCTCCCCCAGCTGCGCCACCAACGCCAGACCGGCCGCGTACGACGGGGTCGCGAACCGGCCGCATAGCTGCCCGTCCACGAACCGCCAGTCGTCGAGGTGCTCGGTGGCGAGGTCTGACCGGCTGATCGGTTGCAGGTCCTCCGGCGGGAACGGACTCATCTCGGAACCACCTCTGTTCGGGAGCGACGGTGACGACGCCCGTCACGAACGTAGCCAGCGTGGAGGCTGTCAGACGTCGCCATCGACCACGGTGAGATCGTTCGACTCGGCGAGTTCCGTGAGCTCGGCGAGCCGGGCGGTCGCATCGACGTGTCGCTGCGACGCAGCATCGCGCTCGACCTCGGCCGCACGCAGGATCTCGTTCGCATCGCGAACTGCCTGCAGTGCGGCATCGACCTTCCGCTGCGCCGCCACCAGTTCCTTCACCGAGGCGTCCACCTTGCGCCGAGCCTCACGTGCGGCCACGGCACGTGCGGCCCGGGCCAGACGGTCGGCACGCTCTCGCGCCTGATGCTCCGCGCGCTCGACGCGCTCCAGCTCGCGTGTGTCGGCGTCGGGGTCGGGGTCGGTGGTGTCGGGCGCGAGATCCGGTACCGACCGCAACCGGCGTTCAGGCGGCGGTGTGGCGGGGAGGTCGCGAACTCCCATGCCGGTGAACGCTGCGAACCCGAATCCGTCGGTGTCGGGCAACTCCCGCAGCATTCCGTCGATCCAGGCCTGGCCCAGCTCGGGATGCCGTGACAACTGGTCGACCATCGTGCGGATCTCCGGGCGCCGTGCCTCGGCCGACGGCTCCCAGGCCCGCAACGCCGCCACCGCTGCGGCGACCACCGACTCGATCGCCACCTTGCGGCGCCGGGTCACCTCGACCGTGGCGGCTCGGTCACCGCTGCCCTGCACTGCAGCCAATTCGCCGGTCACCTCCAGCAGGTCGGTCACGGCCCGATCGTCCTCGCCAGCAGCGACGATCGCCCACATTGCGAGCGTCGGACGCTTCAGCGCCTGGAGGTCCTTCCCGAGCGCCCGGTCGCCTGCCGCCCGCGCCTGCTTCGACAGCCGTGAACGCTCAGCGACGTACGCGCCCGGCGACACCCTGAACAGTGCACGCCCTGGATGGTCGGCCATCACCTCAGGCTGCCACAGCGGGGTACACCGGCGCATCCAGTCGCCACGC
>Ga0105047_10014208_pt1 | contig 12652 bp, 5 predicted proteins | sample MAT04_FD_78384 | JGI IMG/M metagenome (GOLD analysis project Ga0105047, IMG submission 78384) | Freshwater microbial communities from Lake Fryxell liftoff mats and glacier meltwater in Antarctica - MAT-04 (megahit assembly) | ecosystem: Environmental > Aquatic > Freshwater > Ice > Liftoff... | reverse complement strand
TGCGAGCGCAAGCGCGTCGTCGCGGCATGCGGACGCTGCGCGAGAGTGGGTTGCTCGCGATCTTTGAAGGCCAGACAACGATCGATGAAGTTGTTCGCGAAACGATCTCGGAAGAATAATTGAAGTATCGCAGCACGACAGAGCCTCACTTGAAGAATGTTGGGGTACTCAAGGCGACTAAGACTGGGCCAATGGAAAGTAGCCAATGGCCCCTGGGCTAAGGCAGCATCAGGATCGAAGCGATCATGATGGCAGGAAAGTGCACGAGACATAAAGCAGAGTCACAAGGCAAGATAATGACAGAGCCCTCTCTCGAAGAGAAGGGGTATCCAAGGCAGAATGACAAGGGAGCAAATGCTCCCGACGGAGGCGAAGCACCATGGCGACCTTTGCGTATGAAGCATTGAATGCAGCGGGCAAGCCACAAAAGGGCACGATCGACGCAGCGACTACTGATGAGGCAATCGCGCGGATCAAGTCGCAGGGCTTTTTCCCAACGCAAGTGCGCGAACAAAAGGTAAAGAAGTCGGGCGTGGTTCAGCCCGGGGCTGTAGTTAAGAAAAAGAAGAAGGGTGGTTTCGCTATCGGGCGCGTCGGCGTCAAGCAGATGACCACGTTCACACGGCAGCTTTCAGCGCTGCAGGACGCGGGACTGCCTTTGCTGCTTTCGCTTGAAATCCTTGAAAGCCAGCAGAAGCCGGGACAGCTTAAGACAGTGCTCGCGGGGGTATGCGAAGAAGTCGAAGGTGGCAGCAGCTTGTCCGAAGCGATGGGCAAGTTCCCCAAGGGGTTCGACCGCTTCTATGTGAAGATGGTCAACGCGGGCGAGATCGGCGGCGTGCTCGACATCATCCTTCAGCGGCTCGCGGAGTTCATGGAAAAGAGCCAGAAGCTCAAGCGACGCATCCAGGGCGCGATGGTGTATCCCGCAGCGGTCATCATCATCGCGGGACTGATCCTCTTGGGCATCATGTGGTTCATCATCCCGAAGTTCGAAGAAATCTTCATGGACTTCGGCGTGGCGCTTCCCGATCTCACGATGTTCCTCATCACCACAAGCCGCTGGGTCGCAGGCACGTCTTCGCCCACGCAAGCGATTCCCGGCGTCTTTATTCTTCTTCCCGCGCCGATCTTCCTGTGGGTGGCTTGGGTCATGATCCGTAAAGCTGGCCCGGGCAAGGCCATCACGGACACGATTTTGTTGTACACGCCGATCTTCGGCAAGATCATTCGTAAGTCGGTGATTGCCCGCTTCACGCGCACGCTGGGCACGCTGATTGCGGCTGGTGTGCCAATTCTTGAAGCCATTCGCATCACCAAAGAAACCTGCGGCAACTACGTCTTTGAGAAGGCTCTTGAGAGCGTGCACAGCTCGATCCGTGAGGGTGAAGGCTTTGCGGGCCCGTTGCGCGAAAGCAAAACGTGCGACGCGATCGTCGTCAACATGATCGATGTCGGCGAGGAAACCGGCGAGATGGACGCGATGCTGATGAAGATCGCGGACAACTACGACGAAGAAGTGGACGTCGCGGTCGCATCGCTGGTGAGCTTGCTTCAGCCTTTGATGGTCGTGGTGCTGGGCGTGATTGTCGGCACGATCGTTGTCGCGATGTTCTTGCCACTGGTTGCGATGATTAACTCTCTCAACACCGGAGGTGTTTAGGTGCAGCCGACGACCCGACACACCAACCAGCTTCAGAATCGGGTTCAAGCAACGGTGATCGATCGGCGTAGGGGCTTCTCGCTGATTGAGATCCTCGTATCGATCCTTATCATTGGTTCGCTTCTGGGCATCTTGCTGGTGGCTTTGAACAAGACTCGTTTGTTCGTGCGATCGGCGAGTGATGTGCAGATTGCGCTCTCAGTCAAGACGGGCGTCGAGCAGTTCCAGCAGGAGTTCAACTTTCTGCCGCCATTGGTGCGCGAGCGGAACCCCAACGCGCCACGGGCAATCGAAGCGGACCCGGGCGCGAATGGTCAGTTGCAGATTTCGGTGTACAGCACGCGGAATCCACAGGATCTTGCTTTCTTGCGTACAACGCTGGCATTGGATTCTGTCAATCCGTTCATCGATGCGCGGTATAGCGAGTACACGGTGCCTTATTACTTGGCGGGCGCGTTGTCAACGCCTTTGACGACAGGACCGGACTTGCCGATCGACGGGATAGCAGGCCCAGGGTTGTACGCGCCGCGAGCGGATGGGACGTTTGTGATTCCGCGTGATGTGGCCAACGCGGCGGCGGGCGGGGCGAGCGGTCCCGGCGCGCTTAAGCGAGGCGCGAAGAAGTATGAGTCCTTTATCCCTGTCGGCGATCGCGATCTCAAACTCGTAACCAATACCAACACGACGCAACGGACGGATGTCAAGGCTGTAGACGGGCAAGGCAACGCGGTTCGATATTACCGCTGGGAACCTGCGGCGACCGCGCTTGTGCCTGCAGATTTGAATGTGCCTCGGATGGTGGCGCGAGTGCCTGGATTGATTGCTGGCGATGTGGTCAGCGCGGATCGTGATCTGAGCGTGAGCGCGAAGGCGCGCGATGCACGATTTGCGATCGTGATCGCCGGGCCCAACGGGCTCTTTGGTGATGAGTTGATTGCGGAGATTATTGCGAAATTTGGTGGCGGCGCAAATCCGACGGCGGACGAAGAGTTGAAATTGCGGATTCGGGCCGAGCGGGACAACATCGTGGAGATTGGCCGATGACACATGCTCCGATGTTTCATGTTGGGAATCGAATTGATAATCAAATTGGGAATGCACGTTCGGTGCATGGCTTTACGCTTACTGAACTGTTGGTTGTGATCAGCATCCTGGTAGTGTTGCTTGGGATTTCGGTGCCCGCGTTCAAGTCGTTGATCGGCAACAACGAGCGGACACTTGCCGAAGGACAGTTTCGTGCTGGGATCAGCGTTGCGCGCGACGCGGCGGTTCGTTCGATTCAGGGAGATTCGGCCGCAGTGTTTGTTGTGCGCAATGGTCGCGTAGTAATAATCCCATGTATTGAAGTTGGAACAATTACTGACTCGGTAATTGGGCTTGATGGGCAGGATACTGGTTTGACTGAAACGCGGTCGGTGTTTGTACCTTTCGATCAGTTTGAGCCGATCACGATTCCGCGTGGATGGTCGGTTCGTGGGTATGCGCAGCCGAACACGACGGGGATCACGACGGGGTGGTACGAATCGTTGAACGATTTGACGCTTCAGGGGAATTGGGTTTCGCCGGAGACTGATTATTTTGATCGTGAGTCGCCGCAGAGTGGCTGGAATCGACAGAGCTTTTTTGTTCGGTTTGAAGCGGGCACTGGTGCTGCGTTGTATGTCGACGCGAGGCCGGCGATCGTGATTGATCCCGCGGTGTTAGAAACGAACGAAGGGTTTCGTGCACAGGCACCATTTAATGATCCGACATTAAACTGGAACCCAACAAAGACAGAGGCGGAAGAATTAGATGGCCGTCCGCTGGCTACGCGGGTGCGGAGGTTGCTAGGGAAACGATTTGGTGCGCCCGGGCAGCCAACGTTGGCTCAGGTGCGCGAAGTGCTCGGGGACATTTCGCCCGACACGATTTATTGCCGCCCGGTTTCGGAGCTTGCGTTGTTTGAAGAGCGGGACTTGGCATCGGGAATCGGCGCACGCGATGTGAATGTGGCGACGGGCAATCTGTTCGGCGATGGTGCTAATCCTCGCGCAACACCAAACCAACCATCGATTGACATTACGCTCTTTACTGATGGTCGCGACGAGCCCATGGCACTTGGCGATATTACCGCATGGATCGAAGGGCGTTATCGCCCGGCAAATGCTGGCGCTGGCGTCGAACCGACAGAGTCAACCGCACGAATCTTCACGATCCAACGCTATCGCGGGCAGGTTCAGGAGATCAAGCCATGAGACCTCAATCAAACTATCAGGCAAGTCGATCTACGCGAGTCAGAACTCATATTGCAGCTGGTTTTTCTTTGATCGAAGTACTTGTGTCAGTAGTAGTCCTCGCGCTTGGTCTGCTTGGGCTTGCGGCGGTCTTCCCGACCGTGATTCGGCAGCAGCGGTTGGCATCTGACGGGGTCGAAGGCAAGTCGCTGGAACGATCGATTTCTGAATTGGTTTTGAAAAATAGCCTGCTCAATGCGCCCTCTGTAGGCGGGCCAAATCAGAATGGCGAGTACAACGTTAACGACTTGCGTGGATGGCGGACATTGACGGGTGATCGAACTTGGTCAGAGTTGATCAACAACAACTACAGCCAACCACCAACCTTTTGGTCGTACCAAGGTGATTGGGTCGTTCCCAATGTGATCACGGGTACTGGGTTCAATGGCGGGATCAATATCGTCGCGAATACTGGCGACGTTGTGATTGGTGCGCCCTCTGCGGGCGGACCATTGATCATCGAAGGTGGCGTGCCGATTCCGCTTTCTGAGCGTCTCGTGCCCACGCCGGATCTGGCTAATGGGGTGGTGCCTAGGTATGTGTATGACTTGGCTGCTAGGCGGATCGATGTTGGATTCCAATTAGTGTCGGCCGAGGCTGGCGGTGGTAGTCAATTCTTTCGGAACATTGCTATCAATGACGACCGAGTCGAGGTCGCGGTGTTTGTTCGCCGGATCGATTCGGGCGTGCGTGTTCCTCCTGGCGAGTCGCTCTCGAACGTGCTGCTAGGTCGCGGGGTTACTTCGGCTGCACGACGCATACCTGTTGCTGCGGATGGGGCAAATCGTCCGACGAATGACGGGTACGGTAATCCTGCCGCTCTGAATTATTCGGGGATTGTCTTGGTGCGATTTGAGTTTGCCGATGTGGCGTTGCCGACTGCGGACCCGATTCGCACGAACCGGATTCTTGTAAGCCCAGCCGCGGATCAGACGGGGCCGAGCAACGTCGTGGCGATCCTTGGCCTTATGGAGCAAGTGGGGCAAAAGTTTGTCTCGGCTGATGGCAAGGTGCACACAGTGCGTGCGATCGACACGATCCAAAATGAAAACCAGGGAACTGGTCTCACTGAGTTGGTAAAGGTGCTGATCATTGAGCCCGAGATTTCGCGTCAGGTGCTTGATTTGTCATCAACGCAAGGCGATTCATTCGCGATGCTTGCAACTCCACAAGTACCTGCGGCGGTCTTTGTACTGCTGCCTTGAATAGGCAAGGTGTTTAGGAAGCGGATGGTGGCGAGGAACTGGATTAGAAGCAGATTGGTTTTGGATTGAATTGGATTGGATTGGGTTCGATTTGGATTGGATTCGATTTGGGATGGTTTCAGCATTACTGGTCATTTCAATTGGCCCGCACGTTCGTGAAGCACAGTGGTACGGAGCCAGGGTTTAAAGAACGGAGTTTCGCATGCGGTCGAAGCTGATTCACGCAGACAGTCCGATCAAGCTTGCGCGAGCCAGCGGTTTGGCCAGCGGCTTCGCGTTAAGAAGTTCTCGCGCACGCACTACGCGTGTAGGCGGGTTCACGCTGCTCGAAGTCATCGTCGCGGTCGCTGCGGTCGCGGTGATCTCGGTCGGCGTGGCGTCAATTTTGAACGCTGTCGGGAAGACCGTGACTGGTGGCCGCCGGATCAGCTACTTGACTCAATACTCGGCATTGGTCGAGTCGCAAATGCGAGCGGACTTTGAATCGATGACACGCGACGGCTTTTTGGTCATTCGTAACCAGTCGATCGACCTGAACCAGAATCTTGAGATCGACAACGGCGATGCGATCGCGGTCTCGGCTGATGACATTAATCCCAGGCCCCGGCGTGCGGATGAGATTATTTTCTTTGTTCGCAGGGGCACCGCTACTGATGTCAACCTTGAACGACAAAGCACCAACCGCTGGACGTATGCGTCGCAGCGTTCGCCGGTGTTGCCGAACCTGAAAGTGGAGTCGAACACGGCCCGCGTGTATTACGGACATGGCCGTCGCTTACGGGTTGAGGGTGGCGTAGGTTCGTTTCAGTATCCGCCGCCTTCGGTGGGCGTAGTTGACGACAATCCAGATTCACAACTTGGTGCGGATGTGCCCGATAATCCGAATCGTTTTGCGAGCGACTGGACATTGTTGCGAAGCGTGCTCGTGCTGTCTTCGCCCAAGACCACGACGCAGGCGCGGATTACGGCGCCGGTCTTTGGCATCGATCCCAATTCGACTGCGGGGATTGCACGGCTGAGCGATTCCAAGATTCAAGTCGGGCTCCAGCCAGCGGTGCCTTCGGTGTTCCGCGCGATCAATCGCACGATCCCTGGACAAACCGCCGCTACTAATCAATTTAGGACACCGGTGGCTCCGTTCACAGGTGTTGACAACCCGAATCGGCCCCAGATGGGTTCGGGGCTTGTCGATATCGCGTCTACGAGCCTTGAAGAAATCCGGAACATCGTCACGACCTTGCCAGACTTTCCCAGGGACATCACGCAGCCATCGGACCTTGCGCCATGGGTTCCTTCGATTGCGACGTTGTACCCCAACTTGCAAAATGGGGAGTTTGTAACTCAAGGGAACACGTCCCTTGATCGCCAGCACGCTTGGATGCGGGACGCCTTTCCTGCGTCGTCTCTCAATCAAGCTCTGAGCTTTGAATCAGAGGTAAGTAATATTGCGCCGCCATTCTCGCGGATGCGGTATGAGCTTGACTTGAAAGACTTGATCCCTGTTCTTGCACAAGCACCTGGCAACGACGAGCAGGCGAAAGAGCGATTCCTGGCGAGCGCGGACCAGCTCATGCTCACGTCTTCCAACTTTGTTCCACGGTGCACCGAGTTTCTGGTGGGGTGGAGCTACGGCGATGTGGACGAAACAGGGCAAATGACCTGGCATGGCTTATGGCGTCAAGCAGACCTCGATGGGAACGGCACCATCGACAACAACGAATGGGTCACCAGGCCTTATCCACTAAATCGTGCGGGTGATCAAGTTCCTCAGACGCAGCCAGTATTTATCAATGGATTGACCTTTGGCGGCGGCGGCATTCCTTGGCCTGTTTCGGCGCGGTTGATCCATGGAAATGCGGAAGTTGGGCTTCCTGGTACACAGCCGACGGTCGCGCTTGATTCATACTTTGGGTACACGGACCCGACTCTGCCGATTGACTTTTCACAATTTGTCGGTGTTTCAGACGCAAACGGTGACGGCGATCCAATGAACGATCAGTTCGATGCTTCGCCTGGGAATCAGTCGGTGCCTTGGAAGTGGCCCGAGTTGATACGCGTAAGCATGACGCTTTCGGATCCACAGGACCTGAAGATCGAGACAACGTTTCAATATGTCTTTACGACGCCGAAGCAGACACGATGACTCAGGATAGAACAGGCCACGAGCGAGCAGCTGCGTAAAGGATTGAAATAGATACGCGGCGTGAAGCGGCGGCTGGCTCTGGTTTGCATGAAGACGAGATCGAGTACGGATTGAACTGTGGTTGCAAGAGTGCTTGGCAACGACATGGCAAAGTTAGGACACGCGAGAACGAGCCGAGACAAGCCGAGACAAGCCGAGACGAAGAGCACGCGATATGCAAAGGGATACAAGTCTCTTGCGTAAAGCGACGGCTCACGATCCTGGGATAGATTCAACGACAGGAGCCGACAAATGCGGAATCGCACACGATCCATGTGGTCAAAGGTAACACGAGCCCTCGGTTTGAGCGAGGAAAATAGCGGCGTTCATCTTCATGGCGGCGCTGGCTTTCTTGGCTCGGATGCCTCGAACGTGCTACACGAAGTTACACATAGCACAAGCTCAATGGGTGCGCGAACGCTATCGCGCCATGCTGGTGATGCGAGTGCGCCCGCGACGATTCACGCGAGGCAGATTGCCACGCGTCGTGGTACGTTCCTGATCCTGGTTGTTGGGACGCTTGCGCTTCTTAGCGTGATCGCGATTGTGTATGTCACGATCGGCACGTCCGACACGCGGGTTCAGGTCGCTGGGGTGAGGCGTGAGAGCACCGAAGATGTGCCACAGAAAGTTGGCGATTACATTGCCAACGTGATCGCACGTGATCGTTTGGCAGTTCAGTATGACGATGCTGATTTTGATGTTCTCAGCACCAACTCGTTTTACCCGGTGATGATGCGTGAGACCACGGATTATCCATCGACGGATTGGTTGGTTCGTTCGGATGTGCCTGAGCCACGGTATAACGATTCGCGGTGGGCGTTTGACCCAGCGGGCACGATTGCAACCGAGAAGTTCTTTGCTGCACAAGCGGGTTTCCGGCGGCCAAGCGTCGCAGGGAGCGATCCTTGGCTGGCCTCTACCGAACCAACCTGGGTCGGCATCGATCCGACCGATTCCGCACAACTTGGAAACCCAACCGACGTCACGCGGCTCCATCGCGACAACAACGATTGGGCCCAGATCAGCAACTTTGCGCCCAATGGGCGATTCGTCAATCTATGGAATCTACGCAACAACTTCAACGCGGCGCCGGGTGTTGCCGCAAACCAAATGAGCAACGGGCTCACGTTGTTCAATGGCCAGAACTACGTCACGACGACGATCTGGGGCACGTCAGGCGACCTCAACGTACCGGCGATGTGGACGATGAACCAGCGTTTTGCGGCTCGTCCTGCTGCGTTTGTGCCTTATACACAGAACGATCTGGGCGAACGCATCGACAATACCAACTTTAAGCTATATCAGTGGGCCGACGCTGACGGCGATGGCATTCTTGATGCACGCTGGTGCGAGCTTGTCGATGATCGTGGCGGGATCACCAATATTCTTGGCGACACCGGCAAGTATCGCTACTTCATCGCGGCGCGCGCGGTCGATCTTTCAGCCGCTGTCAACGTGAATACCGCGAGCGATTTCCGCGCGACGGTCAAGAACGACGCGAGCGCGGGGGTTACACCCGCCGACGTTGACTTGCGTCGCTTGCTCTCGATGATTGACGTGTACGACGCCAACGCGCCCTTGGTTGGTGACGAAATTCTGGGCGGGTACGACGGCATCCGCAACCCTTTGCCGAGTCTTGATCCAAATCAGCAGATTGCTGGTAACTATGCGCCCAGCGCTGGCGGCGGCAATCCCGCGACATTCCCGCCCGCGGATATTGGACTTGGTTATAGCAAGTCGCGCGCGGAACAAGTTGCCAACTACGGCTATATCGCGTTGCGGTTAAGCATCGCGGCGGGCGTGCCTCTTGGAACAACTTCGTTTGATGATGCATTCACGTTCCGAGGAGACGATCTTTCTTTAGCAAATGCTGCGTTCGGCATCACGCCTCAGCAGTGGGACTTTGCGGCCGAATCGAGTCGTCGCCGCGGATATTACCAGCAGCGGATCGCTGGATCCTTCGAGCTCATCAACCCGTCGCCCACAGGTTGGAAGTCGGAGATGCGATTCTCGAATGCGGATCTATCTGAGCTCCTGACTCGATACACGATCAATGACCCCGATATCACGTCTGCATTGGAGACGGTGCTCGGTGGCCGAGACAACACGGCGGCGGGGCCATTCAGCGGGTCTTTGCGGTACAGCCCGTTGCGCGACAATCGGCCACTCGAACTTGAGTTGGCGTCGATACCCAATGCAACGTACGACCAGCCCTTTGCTCCATACGATTCCAACGGAGCAGCGCAAGTACAGTCACCTCTGGAAGTCTTTTCAACGCGCTACCAGACGCACATGAGCGCGGATGTTCGCCATCGCATCACGACATTGAGCGGTTCGGTACCGTTTCGTCCGATTCGGGGCGTGTCGGCTGCGGCACTTTCAACCAACGAACTGCCTTTAGACGTTGGCGCGGTTATTGATCCGCAGTATGGCCTCTTCACCGGCAACTTCACGACTTCGCCGACGATCGATGTCAACTCGGCGGAGGTTCGCTCGATCTTCTCTGCCTACTGCGATCAGTTGCTTCCATTCTCGGGGGTAAACCTGCCTGCTTCTGCTGGCGGGGATGGTGCGTGGGATGAAGGGTCCGAAGCCGGTGGCGAGTTACAAACGCTGGCGTATGGCTGGCGCGGCCCCGAGGTTGCGCTGTATGCAGCGGCCCACATGGCCGTGAACTTTGCTGATATGGCTGATAGCGAGATCGAAACCAAGGGAGACAACAACCCGACCGATCCGAACACGCGGGCAAATGATTACGAGCTGAACATTCCAAGCGTGTACACGCTGGTTGTTAATCCCTTATTAGTCGTTAGGCCCCCGCTTGACACCGATGGCACCGACGAATTCATCGGGAGCGCCTTCGCGGTGAACCCTTTCGACAATCATGACCTGGATTTATCCGACTTTAGCTTTGGGCGATTGTCACCTGGCGGATCTACTAGCCCGATCAAAGCGGACGCCGTCAACATCTTTGGTATCGAAGCCCAACCATTCATCACGCGAGTTTCGACTTTCACGACATATGGCGATAACGACCATGACAGCACCGACACGGATCCGATCGTGATCGACGTGAGCATGCGTCAGGCTAACACCGAATTCAAATATCGTGTTGTTGCGTGGCAGCTTACCAATCCCTTCACGGTGCCCATCGTGTTGTGGGATTCTGCAGTCGAAGCGCCTTCGCTTCCCGCTGCTCCAGGCACGCTCGAAGCACCCAAGTCTCGATACTACATCGAGATGGACGGCAGGCAGTACCTCATTCGGCCGCTGCGCGAAACTGGCGCGGTCTATAACGAGGGCGAAGTCCTCTCTCCTCCTGAGACGGAGAGCAATCGTACGATCGTGATCTATCCGCGTCGGTCGATCGTTGTGTACACCACTTCGCAAACGCCTGCCGATATTGCCGCTCGCTTTACTAATAGCCCGACGACAGCGGCACAAATTCGTGCAGCGATCGAAAGCACTCTCGGCGATTCAAATCCGGCGAGCAACGAGAATGAGCCGGACGACGTCTTGGATCCCCTCGCGCCCGCGTATGTCTCGACGTACACGCCCGATCCCAACGTGATTCAAGAGATTTACTACATCGGTTCGGTTAATAATTCAGTACCAAGGCCACGTGAAACAGAGACGCTGCCAGCGGCGCAAACGTTCAACCGCTTGATCACGACCGACAACCCCGAATCGCGTTTGTGGCGTCGGGTACGCACCGAGACCACGCCACTGTTCGGCGGTGGTGCTGGTGGTGGTCTGACGATCCCTATCGAGTTCGACATGCTTGTGGATCGCTTGCGTGTGCCGCGGGCAGAACCAGGCGCTGTGGTTGATCCGGACACAGTTCCGATCCTAAACCGTCGCCTTGGTAACCCAGCGAACGATCAGGTCGCTTCGGCAATGGGCGCAGAAGACAACATTCCACTTGAAGGCACCATCGACGATTCGGAATGGCGATTCCCGACGATCACGCTTTGGTCAAGTGTTCGTCGTCCCTCGAATCCTGGTGAGCCACCGCTTGGTGCCTTGCCAGCGTATTGCCTTGAGCCAAAGGGCGCAACGCGATGGAATGTCTTCAATAACGACCGACTCAACATCGGCAGCGGAACTTGGACTATTCCGAATGAAATGCCCAGAGACACTGTCACGTGGAAGCTTGAAGCGTCCGTTTTCAACACAAGTTCGAGTGTTCGAGATGCTAATTATTCTGGTGCGTTCAGTGACATCAATAACTGGCGCACGAACATGACCACACGGGTATTGACGGCGTTTGGGGACGGTGCGGCGGTTGCGCCGAACGCTGACAACGCGCTGCCATTGCTCGATACACCCGCATATGTATGGGGCAAACCTACCTCGGCTCAGCCCGTTGTGTATGCGGTCGTTGGTGCGGATCCATGGCGTAGCAACCCGCTCATTCCCCAGACCCAGTTCTACAACAAGTGGTATCCGGAAGTCGCGATCAACAACTCGTATTTCCGTGCACCCAATACTCCTGCATTGGCGACCGACCCGATCGTGCGCACACGCACGCTCCGAGTTGCGGACATGCTCTTGCCGCTGGCGGTTGGCCCGGTGATGAACCCAGCGTTCAACGAAACCTCTACGGAGTTGGAACGCCGATGGACGACCTTTGGCGAATCGATGGCAATTTCGTTGGGGTATCAGCCACGTGATCCGGCGAACGCGGCAGTTGCTGTTTCGTCGCTCCTGCCAGACGATGTCGCTCGTCTGATCGACCCTTTGGCGATCTCTCCCACGTACACGGATCGTGCGAACTACATCAATCGTCCCCTCTTTGATCGTGGGCAGCTTCGCCTTGATGAGTTTGTCCTTTTCCGCGACCGCAATACCAATGGCCTCTTTGATTATGCCCCTGGCAGTGCGACCTCGCGCGATGAACGCAAGTTCACTGAGGTTCCAGCGGCGTTGGGTATTCTCGACGCCTTTATCGTTGGGGCCGTGGGGAATACGCCCCTGAATTCGGACGTTTCGGCCTTCTTCGGCGGAAACATTTCGCGACCATTTTCTGATCTGACCAAGCCTATTCCAGGTCTTATCAACATCAACACGGCGTCTGATACCGTTCTGCGTTCGTTGCCTTTGTTGTCGCCGCTGGATCCACAGAGCCAGACCGAGGTTCAGAACTTGACGTTCTCGCCAACGGCTGTGGGCACGTATCGGTTGCGGTACGACGGAGTACAGGCGATCAGCCCAGCAAGCGTCACCGCGAGTGCGAGCGATGTGCTCGCGCAACTGAATCTGATCCCTGCGCTCAATGGCAACGTAGCAGTTCAGCTTGTATCGGCGAACCCGCCGACCTTCAGCG
>Ga0105047_10014207_pt1 | contig 12652 bp, 7 predicted proteins | sample MAT04_FD_78384 | JGI IMG/M metagenome (GOLD analysis project Ga0105047, IMG submission 78384) | Freshwater microbial communities from Lake Fryxell liftoff mats and glacier meltwater in Antarctica - MAT-04 (megahit assembly) | ecosystem: Environmental > Aquatic > Freshwater > Ice > Liftoff... | reverse complement strand
CAAACCCGATATCGCCTGCTCAGGACAGCGTTAGTACCTTCAAGAATTCCGCGTTGGTTTTGTGCTTGCTCAGGTGCTTGCGCAAGAGTTCGACGGCTTCGACGGGGGGCATGTCCGACAAAACTTTGTGCAGGATGTGAATCATCCGAAGTTCATCTTCGTTGCGGAGCAATTCTTCTTTCCGAGTGCCGGACTCATTGACGTTGATGGCCGGGTAAACGCGGCGCTCGACCAAGCGGCGGTCGAGATGGACTTCCATATTGCCTGTCCCTTTGAACTCCTCGAAAATGACGTCGTCGAGCTTGCTGCCCGTGTGCACGAGTGCGGTCGCGAGGATCGTCAGCGAACCCCCTTCGACGAGGTTGCGAGCTGCGCCGAAGAAGCGTTTGGGGATCTGCAACGCCGTGGCATCGAGGCCGCCCGAGAGGAGTTTGCCGTTGCCCGGGAGCTCGTTATTGTAAGCTCGCGCCAACCGCGTGATGCTGTCGAGCAGGATCACGACATCGACGCCGTATTCGACGAGGCGCTTCGCTTTTTCGAGCACCATCTCGGTCACTTGCACGTGCCGTTCGCTCGGTTCGTCGAAGGTCGAGCTCACGACTTCGACCTTCGGCCCTTTTACGGAGCGGGTCATCTCCGTGACCTCCTCGGGCCGCTCGTCGATGAGCAACACGATGACGTAGCACTCCGGGTGATTGCGGATGATCGAATTCGCCATCTGTTGCAGAAGGACGGTCTTGCCGGTCCGCGGTGGGGCGACGATCAACCCGCGCTGGCCCTTGCCGATGGGCGTGATCAGGTCGAGGATGCGCATGCTCAGGTCGGCGGGATCGCTCTCGAGCTTCAGCCGCTTGTCGGGGTGAATCGCAGTGAGGTCTTGAAACAAGGCCTTTTGATGCAAGACTTCCGGGTCGTGGAGATTGATCGCCTCCACACGTAAAAGGGCGAAGTAGCGTTCGTTCTCTTTGGGGGGGCGGATCTGCCCGGCGACCACCGATCCGGTGCGCAAACCGAAGCGGCGGATCTGGCTCGGCGAAATGTAGATATCGTCCGGGCACGGCAAGTAGTTGTAGTCCGGGCTACGGAGGAAGCCGAAGCCGTCGGGGAGCACTTCGAGAGTGCCTTCGCCGAACATCAGGCCGTTCTGCTTCACTCGTTCCTTGAGGATGCGAAAGATCAGGTCCTGCTTTTTCAGTCCGATCCATTCGTCGCGCGGGATATTGTCATCGCTCGCCCCGGCTTGCAACTGGGCGAGCGTCATCTGTTGCAACTGCGTGATGTACGTATTGCCGCGTTTGATTTCCTCGTACCGGGAATTGGTTTCGGCGTCGAAGCCGCGCTCGTTGGGGTCGATGACCCGCTCGATTGAGGCGGGCTTGAGCTCTGCGACTTCGCGAGGTGGTGGGGGTGGAATTTCCAGTGGGGTCGGGTCGTCGAGCGGTGTCGGCTCCTCGCTGGGCTGTCCTTCGACCTCGGGGTGCAGCTTCGCCTTGGCTTTCGCCGCGGGTTTGCGAACGGGTTTCGATTCCGGCGCCTCGTCATTCATTACGGCATTCCTTTTCATCAATCCAACCCCAAACCTTTAACAGTCGAGCCACCGTCGCCCGCAATTCGGATTCCGTCCCGTCGTTTTGAATGACCGCATCCGCCCGTTCGATTTTCGCCGCCGCCGGCCATTGGGCCGCTTCGCGACGGGCCAGTTCCGCCTCGTCCCACCCGCTGCGTTCCTGCGCCCGCGTGCGGCGAATCTCGACCGCTGCATCGAGATAGACGATGCGGTCGCAGAAATCCCCCCAGTTCGCTTCCAAAAGCGTTGCCGCATCGAGCACGATGAAACGTACCGACAGATCGTCCGCCGCCTTCGCCATCTCCACCCGCGCCAGCGTGCCGATGGTCGGGAAAACGACCTTTTCGAGGAACGCTCGCTCCGAGGCGTCAGCGAAGACGATCGCGCCGATCACCTTTCGATTCGGGGAACCAACCGGCAGCAGAATTCGATTCCCCCAGCGAGTCAGCAATCGATCCCGGACTTCCGGGAGTGCGAGCGCCTCGTGGCCGAGTCGGTCGCAGTCGATGGCAGACCCGCCCCATTCCGCGAAGGCCCGCGCCGCCGTCGATTTGCCCGCCCCGATCGCCCCGATGAGCCCGAGCACGGGAAGCCGGTTCGGGGTCATGGGCCATCCTCGGTCGGGGAACCCAACTTCTCGAGCAAGGCTTTCAAGCGTTCATTTTCCGAACGCAACTGTGCAGATTGCTCGGCTTCTCGTCGGGCTGATTCTTCGGCAGTTCGAGTTTGCTCTTCCGCTCGTCGGACTTGCTCTTCCGCTTGTCGGAACCTCTCGATTGTCTCTGCCGGCGTGGGAATGTCAATTCCGGTGGTGCGGTCGATCAGTCGGAGCATTTCCCCATCGGGCCTTATGTCGAAGCCCAAGTCACTGTTCAGAATATCGTCGACGGCGAACAGGGTTTGGTAACGGAGGCCTTTCAATCGGAACCCGAGCAAGCGCGGTCGCAGGTATAAGCCCTCGGGGTCGAAGATGAAGTACTCCTTCACCCCGCGTCGTTGGTAGAGCCGCCGTTTGCGGATGAGATCCGATTTCCAAGTCCCTTCCGATGCCACCTCGAAGACGACGGCCGGAACGACGCCATTTTCTTTCCAAGTGAAGAAAGATCGCCGTTCCGGGCGGCGACTCACTCCGGGGACGACCATCACGTCCGGCGCTACGGTCTTCGTGCGGCCTTCCTTCCAATACCAAAACATATTCGTTGCGATGTAGATATCTTGTCGCGGCTTGAAGAATTCCTCCAGCGCCAAGTACAAATGCATCATGGCCCGCACGTGGATTCCGGTTTCACCCATCGGTTTCCCATCGCTTGAAGGGTAGAAAATCTTCGGCTGTTCCAATATCGAATTCATCTTAAACTTCCTCCCCGTCGAGCCAGTTCGGGCCGCACGACACATCCACTTTCAACGGCACCTTCAGTGCCATCGCGCCGGTCATTTCCTCGCGCACCAACTTCGCCAGCGCCGGTGTCTCCGCGGGAGGCACCTCGAAGACGAGTTCGTCGTGTACGCTCAACAGCAGCTTCGCCTGCAGGCTTTCGGCCTTCATCCGCGAATGCACTTTCAACATCGCCAGTTTGATCAGGTCGGCTGCGCTGCCTTGGATCTCCATGTTGATCGCTTCGCGCTCAGCTTGGTTGCGCTGCCGGTACGTCGAACGCGGCCGGATGCTACCGGGGCCGAAAGTGCGGCGCCGGCCCAAAATCGTCGACACGTATTCGTTCGCCCGACCCTGCGCCAGCAGTTCGTCTTGGTACTGTTGCACCGAAGGATAGCGCGAGAAATAGTCGTCGATGAACGCCGCCGCTTCTTTCTTGGTGATGCTCAGCCCGATGGCCAAACCGACGGCGCTGATGCCGTAGATGACACCGAAGTTCACCGTCTTCGCCACTCGGCGTTGGTCTTTAGTGACCTCGGCTTCTGGCACTTTAAACACCTGCGCCGCGACGATCGTGTGGATATCGCGGTCGTCCTGGAACGCCCCGATCATGTTGGCGTCGCCGCAGAAGTGAGCCAAGAATCGCAGTTCGATCTGCGAATAATCCGCCGTGAGGATCTGCCAGCCATCGCGGGCGATGAACGCCTGCCGGATCTGACGGCCCTGCTCGCGCCGCGTCGGGATGTTCTGTAGGTTCGGATCAGACGAACTCAGCCGGCCGGTGAATGTGACCGTTTGATTGAAGGATGTGTGCACCCGCCCAGTGATCGGATTTGCGATCGCCGGCAGGGCGTCGACGTACGTGCTCTTCAACTTGGCGATCTGCCGGTGTTCGATCAGCTTCCGCGGCAGTTCGTGGCCGAGCATCGCCAACCGCTCCAAGCTCTCCTGATCCGTGCTCGCCTCGCCCGTCGTGCCGGTGCGCTTCTGGATCGGCAGGTTCAGCTCGTCGAACAGGATCGTCCGCAGTTGCGGCAGCGACCCGATGTTGAACTCGCGCCCGGCGAGCCGGTAGAGGTCCGCTTCGATGTCTGCCAGTTGCCCGGCCATCGCCGCGCTGAGCAACTGAAGTTTCGGTTCGTCGAGCCGGACGCCGTTGAATTCCATCTCGGCGAGGACGTCGATCAGGGGCAGTTCGAGTTCGTCGTACAGTTTGCGAAGCCCGAGCGAATGAAGCTGCGGTTCCAGAAGATCGGCCAATCGCAGAGCCGCGTCGGCGTCTTCCCCGGCATAGGCGCAGACTTTGTCCGTTGGTACGGCGTCCATCGTGATCTGTTTCTTGCCGTTCTTGCCGATCAGCGATTCGATGGGGATATTGCGATGCTTGAAATAGCGCAACGCCATGTCGTCGAGGTTGTGCTGCCGCTCTCCGGAGTGAAGCAGGTAGTCTGCGATCATCGAATCGCCGGCGACCCCGGCCAGGCGAATCCCGACCCGCCGGAGGACGAGCAGGTCGTACTTGATGTTTTGGTTCACCTTGCCGACGGCCGGGTCTTCGAGCAGTGGTTTCAGTGACTGTAGTGTGTCAGCGGCGTCGAGCAGGCTCGATCCTTTCGGCCCGCGCAGCGGGAGGTAGTACGCCTCCTCTGCCTTCCACGACACCGCGATGCCGACGATCTCGGCCCGCATCGGATCGAGGGATGTCGTTTCGAGATCGATGGCGAATCGCTTCTGCCGCCGGAGTTCCGTGAGGAAGACGGCAAAGACTTCGGGCGTATCGACGAGTCGGTAACAGCCGACCCAACCGTCGTCGACAACTGCGACCACCTCGGACGTCACGCCGTTGTTGTCGATGAGGTCGAAGAGAGAGGGCTGCCCCGGCCGCGGCTTGCGCATCTTCGACGGTTCGTCGGCCACCACGGCAACCGGCGCCGTGGTCTCGACGAGCTCCGCATTTTTCGTGGCGCCGGCTTTGGTCAGCGTCGCCCGCACGCGGTTGGCGAAGCCGCGGAACCCGAAGTCTTGGAACAATTCGAGAAGTTGCGGCCCGTGCCAATCGCGGCGGCGCCAGCCTACCCAATCGAACGGGATCGGGGCATCGGTCCGCAGCGTCACGAGCTTCCGGCAAAGTTCAATCGTTCCGTCGGTCGCGGCCTTGCGCACCGACTCGCGTAGCTTCGGACCGCCGAGGTAGTCGATGTTCTCGATGATCTTTTCGAGGGTGCCGTATTCCTTGAGCCACTTGCTTGCGGTCTTCGCCCCGCATCCGGGGACGCCGGGGATGTTGTCGACCGAATCGCCGACGAGGGTCTGGTAGTCGATCACCTGATTCGGCCGGATGCCCCAATCGGCGAGCAGCCCGGCCGCGTCGAGGACTTCCCCCTTCCTCAGGTTTTGAATCTTTACGCGGTCGCTCAGCAACTGGCGGCAGTCCTTATCACTCGAACAGAGGAAAACTTCGCAGCCGCGTTCGTCGGCTTGGCGGGCGAGTGTGGCGATGATGTCGTCGGCCTCGAAGCCGGGCAGTTTCAACACCGGCACACCCATGGCGTTCAGTATGAGATCGATCATCGGCAATTGGGCGATCAGGTCGTCCGGCGGCGGGTCGCGGTGCGCTTTGTATTCGACGTACAAATCGTTGCGGAAGGTCGGGTCTTCGGTGTCGAAGGTCGCCAAGAGGTAGGTCGCACCGCGGTCGTAAAGGTCCATGATCGCCCGCGTCACGCCGAAGACGGCGTTCGTCGCTCGGCCGTCCGGGGAGTTCATCGGCGGCATGCCGTGGAACATCTGGAAGACGAGCCCGTGCGTGTCGATTAGGTAGACACGCTCGGCGGCCGACTGCGATAGTGAAGGATCCACGCTACCTGCCGGGGGCTGGGGGGGTGGAGGAGCCGTGTTGTTTCGGATCTCACTCGACTCGGGCAGGGTCGAGGCAGGCCGGGGGCGGGACGATCAAGCGAGAATACGCATAGATATTGCTTAGATAATATACGGCCGATATGCGAGTGGTGTCAAGGGGTGGGCGCCCGGATGTGAGCTACTACAGCTTCGGTCGGATGACTGGAGATCTTCGTCAAGATCGGCGAATACTTGAAGGCCGGCATGCCGGCGGTGCTCCTTCTCGACCCCGACCGTCCCTCCGCCTCGTTGTACCCATCCACCCCCAGATCGAATTCGCCGCACCGGCCATGCTCTCGATCCCAGACCAGACGTTCTGCCCGGATTCGAAGTCGCCGTGGCCAAGTTCTTCGAGTGAGCATTCGTCCGACTCAGACTTCGATCAATTCCGGGAAGACATCTCCCGGCAATCCGACCGCCCGCATTCCTTCGGTCAACCGCTTGACGGCGGCGAACCGATAGTTCGCCACTTGCTGTTCGGAAACTTTCAGGAATTCCGCGACCTGCCAATTCGGCCAACCCTTTACCAACAGCAGTTCGAGGACTTGGATCCGCACGAAGTCGCCTTTTTGCTCGAAGCCGCGCAGGAGTTCCGACAACCCGCGCACGATGGCTCCGGTTTCGAGGTCCTGCCTCTCTTGGCTCCGGGCGATGCTGCTCGCGGGACGCTGATCGGTATCGGGTGCCCGGCCGAGTTGTTCTTCGTCCGCCTCGCTGCCGGTGGCGTGCGGTCGCCGGCCCACTTTACGCATGTAATCGGTCACCTTGTGGCTGGCGATTGTGAACAACCAAGTTTGCAGGTCGCGTTTATCGTCGTAGTTCGCCAAGCTGTTCAGGAAGCCGATGAAGGTTTCTTGGACGGTGTCGTCGGTCGTGGAATGGTCCCGCAGGCGCCGGCGGACGTAGGCCCGCAATCGCCCCTCGTATCGGGCGACGAGTTCTTCCCATGCGGTGTCCGAAATATCCCCGCCCGCGCGGATTTGTTGAACTAGGAGCCGATCCGAATCGCTGGTCATCGCCGCAGTCCCCGATTGATCTTTAGCCGTATTGTATCGCAGGTCGGCAGGACTAGGCCTGTCCCAATTCCCGCCAGCGCGCTCGCACGGCGTCGGGCGGGGCAATGCCGGTGACGCCGAGTTGCCTTACTGTGATCGACGCGATCAAATTGCCGAAAGCCGCGGCGACTTCCAACGACGTGCCCGCGGCCATGGCGCAGGCGATAGCCGCGCTACAACTGTCCCCGGCCCCGCAGGGGTCGACGGGGCCTGTTACTGGGTATGCGGAAATCGTCCGCGCTTCCGAATCCCCCACCTCGGCCAACGTGATTCCGGCTTCGCCGCGAGTGAGGAGCACCGGCCCCTTCACCAACTCGGCCAGCATCCGAGGATCGCCGCCCGGCACCCACTTCTCGGCTTCGGAGGCATTCGGCTTCACGCATAGATTTCGGAACTTCCCAATCCATTCCCGACTGTCGGCGAGGACGAACAGCGGCGAGTCTTGCGCTCCCGACCCGATGAAATCTCGGATGTCCGAAGTGATGACCCCGCATTCCGCTTCGCTGACTTGATCGAGTACCAATAGGGCGTCGAACTCCGGCCACAATTCGGCGAGGCGGTCGCCAATTCGCTTGAGCAATACGTCCGGTGTCGGAGTGCGGTTCTTGATGTCGAGCCGATTCAACTCTCGCACCAAGCCGCCCGCGCGCAGCATGGGTTTCGTGTACGTCGGCGTCCGGCGCTCGCACGAGCGGATGACATGGGAAGTATCGACGGCCGGCAGCTCCGCCAGCGCTTGCAGGAGTTCGTAGCCTTCGCCGTCGTCGCCGATGATAGTAACGGGAATGATCCGCCCGACGCCGAGGGCCGCGAGGTTGTTCACCACCGTTCCGAGAGCCCCGGGATACGATCGCACACCGGTCACTTGGTATGCAGTGAGGCCGGTCTCGACAGACGGTTCGTCGAGGGCCGCGTCGATGTCAAGGTAGCGATCCAAAAACAAATCCCCGACAAGACCAATGGTCTTGCCGGGGATTTGAGTCAAGATGCGTTCGATGAAGTGAGAGGTGAGCATGATCGATCCGTCATACCCCACTCAGACTCGGGCCATTTCCGGAACGGTCGGTTCGGCGACACCGCTAGTTTCGAAGGCCAGCTTCTTCTCGCCGTCTTCGCCATCGCCGACGATGACGGTGACGGTACCCTTATCGTTGAATTCGCCCCGTAGTAGCGACTCGGCCATGGCGTCTTCGAGATGCTGCTCGACAGCCCTACGCAGCGGCCGCGCGCCCATCTCCAAGCTGCTACCTTTATCGATGATGAATTCCTTGGCTTCTTCGGTGACGACAAGAACCAAATGTTTTTCCTTGAGACGCTTGGACACTTTAGCGAGTTCCATCTCGACAATCTGCTTAAGGTTGTCCTTCGTCAGCGAGCGGAAGACGATGATGTCGTCCAATCGGTTCAGAAACTCGGGGCGGAAGACCTTGCCCATCTGTTCGAGCAACCTCTTCTTCATGTCTTGGTAGTTGACCTCGGCGGTGCGGGCCACGTGCTTGGTGAAGACCGTGCTGAGGTTGTCCGGAGCGATGATCGTCTCGGCGCCGACGTTGGTCGTCATGATCAAGATCGTGTTCTTGAAGTCGACCACACGGCCGACGTTGTCGGTCAGGCGGCCTTCTTCCATGATCTGCAGGAGCATGTTCCAGACGTCTGGGTGGGCTTTCTCGATTTCGTCGAGGAGCACCACGCTGTACGGTTTGCGGCGGATCTTCTCCGTGAGCTGGCCCCCTTCTTCATAGCCGATGTAACCGGGGGGCGCCCCGACGAGCCGGCTGACGTTGTGCTTCTCCATGTATTCGGACATGTCGAGTTGCACGATGGCCGCGTCGTCGCCGAATTGGAATTTGGCGAGCGCCTTGGCGAGCAAGGTTTTGCCTACGCCCGTTGGCCCGGCGAAGATGAAGCTGCCGATCGGCCGGCGCGGATCCTTCAACCCGGAACGGCTCTTGCGAACGGCCTTGGCGATGGCCTTGATGGCTTCGTCTTGGCTGACAACGCTGCCATGGAGTTCGTCTTCCATCTTCAGTAGCCGGCGAGTTTCGTCTTCGCCGACTTTCTTGAGCGGCACGCCAGTCATCTTCGAGACGACCTCGGCGATGACTTCTTCATCGACGACGCCGTCAACTTCCTTGGCTCGCTCTTTCCAATCTTTCGTGATCGAGTCTTTCTTCTTTTTCAGCTTGTCGGCCTTGTCGCGGAGCGCGGCAGCTTCTTCGAACAGTTGGTTCGCCACGGCCTGTTCTTTTTCGGCGTTGAGCTTCTCGATCTGCTCGTCGATTTCCTTCAGATCCGGTGGCCGAGTCATCGCCTTCAAGCGGATGCGAGCGCCCGCTTCGTCGATGACGTCGATGGCCTTATCCGGCAGACAACGGCCGCTGATGTACCGATCCGATTGCTCGACGGCGGCCCGCAGCGCGGCGTCGGTGATCTGCACGCGGTGGTGGGCTTCGTAGCGGTCGCGCAGACCTTTGAGGATCTCGACCGCTTCGTCCTTGCTCGGCGGGTTGACGATGACTTCTTGGAATCGGCGGGCGAGCGCCGAATCTTTCTCGATGTACTTGCGGTACTCGTCGAGGGTGGTCGCCCCGATGCACTGGATTTCGCCCCGGGCCAGAGCTGGCTTCAAGACATTGCTGGCGTCGATGGCGCCTTCGGCCCCACCGGCGCCGACGAGGGTGTGCAGTTCGTCGATGAAGAGGATCGTGTTCTTCGCCCGGCGGACTTCGTTCATCACGGCCTTGATGCGCTCTTCGAATTGGCCGCGGTATTTCGTGCCCGCCACCATCATGGCGAGGTCGAGCACCACGAGGCGGCGGTCGCGGAGCAAGTCCGGGATGCTGCCGTCGACGATCATCTGGGCGAGGCCTTCGACGATGGCGGTCTTGCCGACGCCGGCTTCGCCGAGGAGCACGGGGTTGTTTTTCGTACGGCGGCTGAGCACCTGCACGACCCGTTCGATTTCATTGGAGCGGCCGATGACCGGGTCGAGTTTGCCTTGGCGGGCGAGCTCGGTGAGGTCGCGGCCGAAGCTATCGAGGGCCGGGGTCTTCGACTTGGACTTGCCGGACGAGGAGCGCTCGTTCGACGAGCCGCGATCACCGCCGCCGCCGGCGGGTTCTTGTTCATTCGGCATTGGATTGTGCCCCAGCAGGTTGAGAACTTCCTCCCGCACGTCTTCGAGTTTCAGGCCCAGATTCATGAGAACCTGCGCTGCCACCCCTTCTTGTTCCCGCAGGAGGCCGAGGAGCAAGTGTTCGGTTCCCACGTAACTGTGGTTCAAATTCCGAGCTTCCTCGATGGAATACTCAATGACTTTTTTGGCCCGCGGCGTGTGGGGCAATCGCCCCATGACGACCTGATCGCCGCCTTGACCGTGCTGGACGATCCGCTCGACTTCGAGGCGGATCTTCCGCAGATCGACGTCGAGGTTCTTGAGGACATTAGCCGCCACGCCCGAGCCTTCTTTCACCAACCCGAGCAGGATGTGCTCGGTGCCGATGTACTCGTGGTTGAAGCGCTGGGCCTCTTGGTTAGCGAGCTGCATCACCTTGCGGGCGCGGTCTGTGAATCGTTCATACATCGGTGCCGTCTCCGTCGGTCGGTTCGGTCGCACGCACGCGGCCATCACCTACAGGACATCATATGCACCGGCCGGTGCGTCGTCGTAACTGGGTGAAGCGAGAATGTCGAATAATATGTCGCGCGCCACGCGAAATCAAGGCGCGGGGGTCGCGATGAGATCCCAAACGTTGCGATCCGCGATTCGAAGTCCGGCGGCTCAAGCAACTGGCTCGCCCATCGCCCAACTCCAAGTCTCACTTTTCCAAACCGGAGCTGCGCAGGATGAACTTGTACTGCGTGCGCTGGTAGTGCGGCGACAGGATGCCGTGGCGGGAACTCGGGTAGACCATCACGTCGAAGTCTTTGTTCGCCTTCTGTAGGGCCTCGATGAACTTCAGGCTGTTTTGGGCGTGGACGTTATCGTCGATCAAACCGTGGACGAGCAGCAACTTGCCGTGCAGGTTCGCCGCGGCCTTCAGCACCGACGATTTCTCGTACCCGCCGGCGTTGTCCTTCGGCAGGCCCATGTAGCGCTCGGTGTAAATACTGTCGTAGAGCGACCAATCTGTGACCGGCGCCCCGGCGATGCCGGCGCTGAATTTTTTCGAGTGCGTCAGTGCGTAGCCGGCCATGTAGCCACCGTAGCTATGGCCGCTGAGGCCCACGCGGGTCGTGTCGGCCCATGGGTTTTTGCCGATCCAATCGACGGCGGTTTCCAAGTCTTTCAGTTCTTGCACGCCGAGTTGTCTGAAGCAGGTCCACGCCGATTGCGCGCCCTGTCCGCTGGCGCTGCGCGGATCGACCCGCATCACGACGATCCCCTGCGCCGCCAAGACTTGCTCGAAACCGCCCCGCGTGCCGGCGCCGTCTTTCACCGTCGGGGCATGCGGACCGGCGTACGTGAGAATCCAAATCGGGTAGCGGTTGCCCTCGTGGAAATCGGGTGGGTACGTGATGGCCGCGTCCATCGTGAAGCCGTCGGGCGTTTCGATCTTCACCCGCTCGTACTTGCCGTAAAAGTGTTGGTCGCGGTCGTGCGAAGGATTGCTGTCGAGCACGCGCACCGGCTTGCGGACGAGTTCGCGCAGCACCGATTGCACCGGCGTCGCGTCGTTGCTCTGGCGGTCGATGTAATAGGCACCCTTGGGTGCCAGTGAGATCGCGTGCGTGCTGCCGGTCTGTGTGAGGATCGTGAGGTTCGACGGGTCGCGCAGGTTCGTCATCAGGAAATCGACGCCGGTGGGGCTGCTGGCGTTCGCGGTGAAGTAAACGTCTCCGCTAGCTTCATCGACGCGGTCGATACTCTTGATGTCGAAGTTCCCCGCCGTGATGGTTGCGTTCAATTTCCCGTCAGCCGCGTAGTGGTAAAGCTGCTTCCAACCGCTGCGTTCACTGAAGATCAGGAATGAACCGTCTTTTAACCAATGCGGTTCGCCCAAATCTTCGACCCAGGCTTTGGTCGTCTCGCGGAAGAGCACTTTCGGCCTCGCGGCGAGGTCGGGCCACGTGGCGAGGTCGAGCCACGTCTGTTCGCGGTTCTGCAAGTAGGCGAACGGTACCGGCGTCTTGCCCGGCACCCAACCCACGCGGGCGATCACCGTGGCATCGGCTTTGTACCCTTCGAGATTCGCGAAGATCGGTCTCGGATTTTCTTCGAGTTTCACCACGCCGAGGCTCACCAGCGGATTCGCATCTCCGGCCTTCGGGTAGTTGATCGTGGACGGCGTGCCGCGCAGCGATGAACCGTCGAGCACGTTGAACTTCGGGACCGGCTTGTCATCGAACCGCATGTACGCGATGGCCGTGGAATCGGGGCTCCACCAAAACGCGCCGCCGTTGCGGTTGAAGATCTCTTCCTCGTAGACCCAGTCGCCGCGACCGTTGAGAATTTCCCCCGCGCCGCCGTCGGTGGTGAGTTGCGCGACCTTTGCAGTCGCGATGTCGATGCTAAAAATGTTGCCCTTGCGGACGAACGCAAGGTATTTACCATCGGGGGAGAACGCGGGGAATTCGTGTTCTTTCTCGCCGTCGAGGCGGCGGGCGGGGGAGCCGTCCCGAGCGACGAGCACCAACCCGGCTCCGGTGTCGAAAAGAATCTTCGCGCGGTCCGCGTCGAATTGGAATTTCGTGCCGCGTGTGAATGAAGCCTCAGCTTTCGAATCGATCCCGCTGATTCCGGCGAGCGATTTTTTT
>Ga0105047_10014206_pt1 | contig 12653 bp, 12 predicted proteins | sample MAT04_FD_78384 | JGI IMG/M metagenome (GOLD analysis project Ga0105047, IMG submission 78384) | Freshwater microbial communities from Lake Fryxell liftoff mats and glacier meltwater in Antarctica - MAT-04 (megahit assembly) | ecosystem: Environmental > Aquatic > Freshwater > Ice > Liftoff... | reverse complement strand
GTCTGCGGCATGATGCCGTCGTCCCACGCCACCACCAGTACGACGATGTCGGTGACGTTGGCACCGCGCGCCCGCATCGCGGTGAACGCCTCGTGGCCGGGCGTGTCGAGGAAGGTGATCTTGTCCTTCGACTTGGTGGTGATCTGATAGGCACCGATGTGCTGGGTGATGCCACCGGCCTCGCCCTTGACGACGTTGGTGCCACGCAGCGCGTCCAGCAGGCTGGTCTTGCCGTGGTCGACGTGGCCCATGATGGTGACGACCGGCGGTCGCGGCAGCAGGTGGTCGTCGATATCCTCGGCCTGGACCCCCAGGTCGATGTCGGAGTCGCTGACGCGCACGATGTTGTGGCCGAACTCGGCGATGACCAGCTCGGCGACGTCCTGGTCGATCTCGTCGGTCGAGGCCGCGGGCACGCCCAGCTTCGCCATTACGCGGGTAACGCTCATCGTCCGCTCGGCCATGCGGTTGGCGAGTTCGGCGACGGTGATGGTTTCCGGCACGATGATATCGCGGACCTGCTTGGCGGTGCGGCCGACCAGGCCGCGCTCCTTCTCGCGGCTGCGGCGCAGCGCGGCGAGGCTGCGCTGGCGGACGCTATCTTCGCCCTCGAGCGCGGCCTTGACGCTGAGGCGGCCCTGGCGGCGGTCGTCGCGCTGACCCAGGCGGCCGGCGGGACGCAGCGCCCCGGGCTTGCCCTTGCCGCGCGATTCCTCGTCGTCGATGATCGGGGTCAGGCCGCTGGTCGGGCGCACGGCGGTGCGCTCCTCGGCAGGGCGCAGCGCGGCCTCGGCCTCGGCCTTCTTCTTGTCCTCGAGGCGCATCTTCTCGAGCTCGACCGCCTCGTACTTGGCAGCTTCCTCGCGGATGCGGTTGTCCTCGGCGAGGCGCATGCGCTCCTCATCGGCCTGGCGCAGCAGTGCGGCCTGGCGCTCCTGCCGGGTCAGCATGTCGGGCACAGCGGCGGCAGGAGTCTGGGTCGCGCGGCGCTCGCCAGGGCGCGGCGTGGCGCGCGCCGGGCGGACCGGGGCGGCGGGGGCGGGAGTCGCTGCCGGGGCGGGAGCCTCGACGACGGGCTCGGGCTCGGGCGCCTTGGCGACTGGCACCGGCCGCTCGACCGGCGTGAACATCACCGGCGGCGGCGCGGGCTTGGCAGACGTATCGGCGGGCAGCGGGCGCGCGTCGACGACCGGCTCGGGAACGGCGGCCGCTACCGGGGCCGCACGCGGCGGCGCGACCGGCGCATGGGCCGGCGGCGCAGCAACCGGCTCAGGGGCCGGGGCCGGTGCTTCGACGACGGGATCGCCCGGCCGGTGCAGCACGCGCTGGCGCTTGACCTCGACCACCACCTGCTTGGTGCGGCCGTGGCTGAAGCTCTGCTTGACCTTGCCGACTTCGACCGTCTTGCCGAGGCCGAGAGGCGCGCGCATGCCGAGCTTGGGCTTGTTGTCGTCACTCATGCTTGAACCTGAAACCCTTTGCCGTCCGCCGATGGCATATCCACCGGCGCTTCATCAGAACCTTCGCCCAGACCGCTGAATGCGAGCCACCGCTCGACCGCCGCCATCACGCGCGCCGCCGTCGCAGAGTCGCAGACGGCGGCGTGTACAACATTTTCGCGGCCCAAGGCCAACGACAATCGCTCCCGGCTCACCGGCAGCGTCATCGCCGGCGTGCCGCGGCACTTGCGGTCAAGCTTTTCGGTGCCGTCGCTGGCGGCATCCGACGCGTGGAGCAGGAGCTTGGCACGACCGGCGGTGAGCGCCTCGCCGATCCGCTCGCCACCCCAGATAAGGTGGCCCGCCTTGTTCGCCAACCCCAGCGCATCCATCGCCCGCCGCTCCAGCCCCGCGTCGATGCGCGCGACAAGGTCGTCGGGCACCTGGATGGCGCTGGTCTTGAACGCCCGCGCCAGCGCACCGCGCAGTTTGCCCTTGCTCAGCGCGCTAGCGATCAGGTCGCGGTCGGGTGTCACCCACGCACCGCGGCCCGGCGCACGCGCGCCGAGATCGGGCGCAACCGCACCGTCGGCATCGAGGGCCAGGCGGATCAGGTCCGCCCGGCCGCCGTGCTCACCGCTGATTATGCAACGACGTTCGGGGTCATCCTTGGACATCCGCAGGAGCGACCTCCTGCTTGTCGTCGTCGAACCAGTGGGCGCGCGCCGCCATGATGATGCGGTTGCCCGCTTCCTCGCCCAATTTGTAGGTGCGCAGGATGCCGGTGCGCGCATCGACCAGCTCGTCGGTGGCGAGGTCGCCGAGGTCGTCGAGTGTCTTAATGCCCTTCTTGCCGAGTTCGACCAGCATCGCCTCGGTCAGGCCCTCGATGGCGGCGAGATCGTCGCTGACGCCCAGCTCGGTGCGCTCGGCCTTGTACTTGGCCTCGCGGCGATCCAGCGCCTCGGTGGCGCGGCTCTGCAGCTCGGTGGCAAGGTCGTCGTCGAAGCCCTCGATGCTGGCCAGCTCGTCGAGCTCGACATAGGCGACCTCCTCCATCTGGCTGAAGCCCTCGGCGACCAGCAGCTGCGCCAGCGTCTCGTCAACATCCAGCTCGGTCTGGAACATCTCCGACCGCTCGACGAATTCCTTCTGGCGGCGCTCGCTCTCGTCCGCTTCGGTCATGATGTCGATCTGGCGGCCGGTCAGCTGGCTGGCGAGCCGGACGTTCTGGCCGCGGCGACCGATGGCGAGGCTGAGCTGGTCGTCGGGGACCACCACGTCGATGCGGTTGTCCTCCTCGTCCATCACCACCTTGGCGACCTCGGCCGGCTGCAGCGCGTTGACGACGAAGGTCGCGACGTCGGGCGACCACGGAATGATGTCGATCTTCTCGCCCTGCAGTTCCTGCACCACCGCCTGCACGCGGCTGCCCTTCATGCCGACGCAGGCGCCGACCGGATCGATGCTGGAGTCGCGGCTGATAACGCCGATCTTGGCGCGGCTGCCGGGGTCGCGGGCGACCGCCTTGATCTCGATGATGCCGTCGTAGATTTCGGGCACTTCCTGCGCGAACAGCTTCTTCATGAAGTCGCCGGCGGCGCGGCTGAGGAATATCTGCGGGCCGCGGGCCTCGCGCCGCACGCTCAGGATCAGCGAGCGGACGCGGTCGCCGGGGCGCAGCACCTCGCGCGGGATCTGCTGGTCGCGGCGGATAACCCCTTCCGCCTTGCCCAGGTCGACGACGACGTGGCCGAACTCGGCACGCTTGACCAGGCCGGTGATGATCTCGCCCTGGCGGTCCTTGTATTCCTCGTACTGGCGGTCGCGCTCGGCGTCCCTCACCTTCTGGACGATGACCTGCTTGGCGGCCATCGCGGCGATGCGCCCGAACTCGATGGGGGGCAGTGGGTCGATGATATAATCACCGATGGCGGCGTCGGGCTTGAGCTTCAGCGCATCGGCGGGCGACACCTGCTTGAAGAAATCCTCGGGCTCCTCGACGACTTCGAGGACGCGCCACAGCCGCAGGTCGCCCGACTTCGGGTCGAGCTTCGCCCGGATATCGTTCTCCTGGCCGTAGCGTGAGCGCGCGGCGCGCTGGATCGCCTCCTCCATCGCCTCGATGACGATCATCCGGTCGATCAGTTTTTCCCGCGCGACGGCGTCGGCGATGGCGATCAGCTCGGCGCGGTTGGCGGTGACGCTCGGGGTCGGCGGGCTAGCCATGGTCTTCGTCCTCGTCGCTGTTGTCGTTTGCCGGCTCGCCGGCGTCTTCGATGATGTCGTCGAACTGTCCCAGATCAGCTTCGCCGTCGAAGCCAGCCATGCCGGCGGGCCGCGTCGCGTTGATCAGGCGGTTGGTCAGTACCAGCTTGGCGCCGTCGATGCTGGCCAGCGGCACCGTCACCGATGCCCCGCCCGGCGGCTCGATGACCACCGCGTCGGCGGTCGTCTCGCCGATCTTGCCGTGCAGGTTCTTGCGCGCGCCCTCGCGCAGCTTGATCCGCACGTCGTGTCCCGCCCATTTTACCCAGTCCGTGTGACGGGTCAGTGGCCGGTCGATGCCGGGCGACGAAACCTCCAGCGCATATTCCGCCTCGATCGGGTCGGCCTCGTCGAGCACGTCCGACAGGCGGCGGCTGAGCTCGGCGCATTTTTCGATCACCAGCTGCCCGGTCGCCGGGTCCTCGGCCATCACCTGCAGCGTCTGCGAGCCCTTGCCGCCCTTCAGCTGCACGCGCACCAGCGCCAGCCCCATGTCGGCGACGACGGGCTCGATCAGCGCGGTGAGAGTTTCGTGGACGGTCAAAGTCTCAAGCACCTCCGGCGGCGGCCGGAACGCTCCGGACCGACCTTACACCGGTTACCCATGTGGAAGATGGGGCGGATATAGTCTCAGGCGAGCCGGGGGGCAAGAGACCCGGCTAGCCTGCCCACCCCGCCTTCGAAATGAGCTCCTCCATCAGCCTCTTCTTTGCGAGCGTCTCAAGCTCGGGGTCGACAGCCTGGATGTACTCAATCGCGGACAGCTTATCACCTCGCTTACGGTTGAGCGGCGGCTCTAGGCATTCAATTAGAAGCGCTTCCATCGTCTCAATCACGATAGAGTGTTTCCAGGGGACAGCGTTATCCGAAAAAGTGCCATCCGCGGCTACGCTTCTGAGTCCAAACCAAGAAAAACGATCCCAGCGCCCACCAAGGCGATCTCCGATGTGAGCTTTTAGGCGTGTTGCAAGTGTCTTGAGCACGTCCAACGTAAATAACGCGTTCGCGATCGTGGAGCAGATAAACTCCAATCTGAGCGGCAAAGTTGACTGTCGACGAGGCTGTGTTCTGGCGCCCCAACAATTTTGGCGAGGCATTCCATACAACTGATGATCTCTGCCAAAACATCCCGAACGCGCGCAGTGCGCCAGTTTCAGTTTCTGTAGAACCTTGGTCCGAAATTGCGTTTTGTGCCGGGACCGGGTTGGTTACCTTTTCCTTCAGCGTATATTGCCCTTGGCCGACCCGCAAGAAGGGAGAGCCCTTATCTTTCAACGATGTGCTAAGCGTATTCGCTACGGTTTGGGCAGGCGTTGCCCCTAAACTCTTTCGCACCGCCTGTTCAGCGATCACGTCCGCTATCTCATTGTAATGCAATGCGTTAGGAGATTTCGCTAGAACGATACGGATTGCCTCAGCCCAAGTTGGTTCTTTCGCCATATTGCCCCCGGTAAGTTGGCGCGACCTTATGGCGCTTTCTGACCTCCGCCTAGCGGATGCTTGTCGTTGACCAGCTCGACCAGCGCCTTGGTCTGGACGTGGGTGTAGATCTGCGTGGTCGCAGTGTCGGCGTGGCCGAGCAGGGTCTGGAGGGTGCGGAGGTCGGCGCCGCCCTCCAGCAGGTGGGTGGCAAAGGCGTGGCGCAGTATGTGCGGGCTGATCCGCGCGGGCGGGATGCCGGCGTCGGCGGCGAGACCTTTCAGCAGCTGGAACAGGCGGACGCGGCTGAGGTAGCTGGCGCCGCTGGAGAACAGGTAGCGCGCGTCGACGGGCACGTTGGCGGCGTGCGCGGCGACGGCGGCTTCGGCGCGGCCGCCGACGGGGACGAGACGCTGCTTGCCGCCCTTGCCGGTCAGCACGGCATGGCCCGCCCCGGCGCGGATGGCGTGGCGCGGCAGGCTGACCAGCTCGGTTGCCCGCAGGCCCGAGCCGTAGAGCAGCTCGACCAGCGCGGCGAGGCGGAGCGTGGCGGGCGACGGCTCGGCAAGCTTCGCGTCCAGCGCCGCGAACAGCCGCGCGACATCGCCCTCCGCCAGGCTCTTGGGCAGCGGCCGCGCCGGGGTCGGGGCCGCCAGGCCGAGCGCGGGGTCGTCGGCGCGGTGCCCCTCCGCGGCCAGAAAGGCGAAGAAGCCGCGCAGCGCCGACGCCTTGCGCGCCACGGTGGCGCGGGCGAGGTTGCCCCAGCCGGCGAACAGCCGCGTCAGCGCCGCGCCGTCAGCCGCCGCGAGTCCGCCGCCAAGGTCTTCGCTGGCCAGCCGCAGGTCGCGGCCATAAGCGAGCAACGTGTTGCGCGCTGCCCCCTGCTCGGCCGCCAGCATGTCGAGGAACAGCGCGACGGCGCGGTCGTCGGCCAATGTTCCACCTGAAACGACCGCGCTCACCCGCGCGTGACGGCCTCGGCGAGCAGCAGCCGCGCCGACTGGTGCAGGCCGACCCGCTCATACGCCGCGATGATCGCGCCGAACTGCGCCGGCGGCACGGCGCGCCAGTCGCACTGCAGACCGGTCGCTGCCAGCACCGCGACCTCGCCGGTACGCCCGGCGGCAGCGGCGAGCCCGATGGCGCGGGTCCAGCTGTTGGCGGCCGGCGCGACTTCGAGGTCGCGGCGCAAACTGTCCCAGTCGCTGCCGGCGCGTCCGAGCCCGGTCAGGCCGGCGAGCAGCAGCCGGGCGCGATGGTCGTCGCCGTCGAAGCCGCGCCACGCATCGAACAGCGCCGGGGTCACCGGCACCGCGCCGCCGCCCGCCAGCAGCGCCCAGGCGCGCGCCTTGGCCTCGTTCGCGCCCTGCACCGCCCGCCACCACGCAGCGGCGCGCGCCTCCATGCCGGCCGCCAGCAACGCCGCGACGATAGCGGGCGCGTCCGCGGCGTGGGCCGCATCGACCGGCAGCCGGGCGGCGGGCAGCGCCGTCTCGATCAGCGCGGCATATTGCGCGCGCGGCGTCCTGGCGGCGTCGCGGATCGCCTTCAGCGCGACGTAGCGGTCGGCGAGCGAGGCGGCAGCGAAGGCGGCGCGAAGATTGGTGGCAGGCGAGGCGGTCAGCGTGTCGCCCTCCCCTGCGGTGGCGCTGATCGTCGAGACCAGTTCCGAGGCCGACGCGATGCCGACCGCGGCGGCCGAGACCACCGCCGCCAGCCGCGCCTCGTCGCCGGTGCCGGGCGCGCGCAGCACCCAGCCGGCGCGCACCGGGCCGAGCCCCGCCAGCCGCTCGTCGGGGATGCGGACACCGGCGGCAGCCGCGACGCCGAAGCGGTACGGTGTCAGGCCCGGCGCGGTCGCCCATTCGATGTTGGCGGCCCGCCCCGCCCCGCCCGACAGCTGCGCGACGCGCTCGCCGAGCTGGAGGTCGAAGGGGTCGACGATTCGCCCGCCGCGCAAGGCATCGAAGGTCGCCGCCGCGGTCAGGTCGTCACCGCTCATGCCGCCGCACATGCCGACGGCCAGCCTCCACAGCGGGTCCTGGCTGACCGCGGTGCCGGTCTGCGCCAGCGGGCACAGCCCGGCGGGGTCGGCGGCGGCAAGGTGCGCCTGCCCCGCGACCTTGTAGAGATAGGGCGAGAATCGGTCGACCGGCACGGCATCGACCATCAGCACCGCGCCGTCGGCCTCGCCCATGCGGGTCAGCAGCGCGGCGCGGGCCCCGATCCAGTCGGCGGGCGCGATGCCGGCGGGCGCGGCGCTCTCGCTGAGCAGCGCACGGCGCAGCGCGATATGCGCCCAGCGCGACGCCAGCGGCACCGTTACACGGCTCATCAAGGCGGCGACGAAGCCGCCGTTCGACCCCTGGAAGGTCGCCATGCCGTAGCCGCCCATCGCCCTGGTCAGCGGACCCGCGATATCGATGGCGCGGCCGGTCGCGGCGGGCAGGTCGAAGGCACTTGGCGGTGCAACGGTCTCGGTCGGGGTTTCGCCGCCGGACGCACCCAGCGACGGTGCGGCATCGGGGAAAACGGCTTCCGGCTCAACCGGTGCGGGCCCCGCCTCTGGCAACAGCTCGGCCGGTTGCTGGCCCACCACCGGCCACGCCAGCAGCGCCGCGCCGGCGAGCAGCAGCAGCGCGCTAGGGCGCGACAGGCGCATCCGGCAGGACCTTCTCGACATGGGTGACAGGGGCGGGAACGTCGGCGGTACCGAGGTAGATCGCACCCGCCACGACGACGACCACGATGACGATCAGCAACCAGAAAATCACGCGACCCATCATTGTCCCTTGTCAGCCCGCGCCATTTGGCGCGCCCAAGCGCCGGTGTATAGCGGGGCGCACGATGGAGGCCCAAGCGAAAAACCCCGACCGGCAGCGGCGAACGCCGCGCAGCCCGGCGTCCCAGACGGTGGTGCTGGTCGGGCTGATGGGCGCGGGCAAGTCGACGGTCGGACGGCGACTGGCGGCGCGGCTCGGCCTGCCCTTCGCCGATGCCGATGCCGAGATCGAGACGGCGAGCGGACTGGCGGTCGCGGAGATATTCGAACGCTACGGCGAGGCGCATTTCCGCGACGGCGAGCGGCGCGTCATCGCGCGGCTGATCCAGGGCCCGGCCAAGGTCATCGCCACCGGCGGCGGGGCGTTCATCAACAACGATACCAGGGCGCTGATCCTGCGCCAAGCGGTGGCGGTGTGGCTTGATGCGGACCTGCCGACGCTGGTCGAGCGGGTCGCGCGGCGCGAGACCCGGCCGCTGCTGAAGGGCCGCGACCCGGCCGCGGTGCTCGCCGAACTGGCGGCAAAGCGTAACCCGATCTATGCCGAGGCCCCGATCCACATCTCGTCGAAATCCAGCCCCCACGACGTCACCGTGACCGCCATCATCGCCGCGCTCGACGCGCATCGGGGGCCACGATGATCACCGTCACGGTCGGCCTGGGCGACCGCGCCTACCCGATCCACATTGGCAGCGGCTTGCTGGCCGAGGCGGGGCGGCTGATCGCGCCGCTCGGCGGGCAGCGGCGGCTGGCGGTAGTCACCGACGCCAATGTCGCGGCGCTGCACCTGCCCGCGCTGACCGCCAGCCTGAAGGCGCAGTTGTTCCACGTCGAACAGATCGTGCTGCCGCCGGGCGAGGCGAGCAAGGACTGGCGGACGCTGGAGATGGTCACCGAGCGGCTGCTCGGCCTGGGTGTCGAGCGCGGCGACTGCGTCGTGGCGCTGGGTGGCGGCGTCATCGGCGACCTGACCGGCTTCGCCGCGGCGATCCTGCGGCGCGGATGCCGGTTCGTGCAGATCCCGACGACGCTGCTGGCCCAGGTCGACAGCTCGGTCGGCGGCAAGACCGCGATCAACGCCGCCGCCGGCAAGAATCTGGTGGGCGCGTTTCACCAGCCGGCGATGGTCATCATCGACCCGGCGCTGCTCGGCACGCTGCCCGACCGCGAGCTGCGGGCCGGCTATGCGGAGGTGGTCAAATACGGCCTGATCGGCGACGCGGCGTTCTTCGACTGGTGCGAGGCGAATGTCGCGGCGCTGCTGGCGCGCGACCCCGCCGTGCTGGCCGACGCCGTCGCCGCCAGCTGCCGCGCCAAGGCCGCGACCGTCGCCGCCGACGAGCGCGAGACCTCTGGCGCGCGCGCTCTGCTCAACCTCGGCCACACGTTCGGCCATGCGCTGGAGGCGGAGGCCGGCTTCTCGGACACCCTGCTGCACGGCGAGGCGGTCGCCATCGGCATGGTCCAGGCCTTCGCTTTTTCCGCGCGCAAAGGCCTGTGCCCGGCTGCCGACGCCGCCCGCGTCCGCGCCCATATCGCCGCTGCCGGGTTGCCCGCCGCCCCGCCCTTCGCCGCCGACCCGGCGCGGCTGATCGACCACATGCGGCAGGACAAGAAGATGGCGGCGGGCCGCCTCAGCTTCATTCTCGCGCACGGCATCGGCCAGGCGTTCGTGGCGAAGGACGTCGATCTCGCGGCGGTGGAAGCGTTCCTGCGCGGCTAGACCAGCGACATCCGGTTGCGGCCGTGCTTCGCCACCGCAGCCTGATCCGCCCCGGTCGCGGTGCCCGGCGTGCGGACGTCGGCCATGAACACCCAGTCGGCGCGCGCCTCCGCCGGCGTGAAGGCGACGGTGACATAGCCACGCCGCGACGTGTCGCACCATTTCAGCTCGGGGCTGGCGGCGACGATGCCGGCGGCCACGACCTTGGGGTCGGCCTTGAGCGCGCTTTCATAGCCCGGCGAGGTCACCGACTGGCCGGCGAACTCGACACCCGCGGGCTTGCCGCCGTGCGCGAGATCGGCGGCCCAGGCGTTGTGGCTGTCGCCCGAGACGACGACGAGGCTGGCACCCGCGTCCTGCGCCGACGCCAGCAGCCTCTCTCGCGCCGGAGCATAGCCGCCCCAGCTGTCGAGGTTGGCGGGCAGCCCGACGCTGGCCGCCACGATGCCGGCCTGGACGAAGGCCTGGATGCGCTTCGGCGCGTCGGGGCCGACCCACTGGGCCGCTTCCTTGGGCGTATTGACCTTGGCCATCACGATCTGCTGCGCCAGCAGCTGCCATCTGGTGCGGCCGTGCGTCGACGACTTCAGCTCGTCTGCGACCCATTGCTCTTGCGGGAGGCCCATCAGCGTCCGCTTGGGATCGCTCCACGGCCCGTCGCGGAAGGCGATCAGCCCCTCCTTCCCCGCCTGCGCCGCCGCGGCAAGGCTGAGCTGTTCGTCGCGCCCCTCGATACGCGTGTCGAGCACCAGCATCGTCACGAGGTCGCCGATGTCGTAGCGGTTATAGGGCCGCTCGGCGACCGGCAGCCACTCGTAATAGGCCTGGCGCGCGTGCGCCTTGCGGTCCTCCCACGGACCCTCGTCGCTCTGATGGTTCTCGGCCCCTCCAGTCCAGCCGTCGTTGGCGAATTCGTGGTCGTCCCAGATGCTGATCACCGGGAAGTTGCGGTGCAGCGCGGCCAGGTCCGGGTCGGTGCGATAGTCGGCATAGCGGGCACGGTAGTCGGCGAGCGCGATCAGCTCGTGGTCGGGCACCGGCACGCGCCCGCCGACCTGCTGCGCCACGGCAGGGTACACGCCGGGCCTGTACTCGTAGAAATAGTCGCCGACGTGGACGATAAGGTCGAGGTCGGCGCGCTTCGCCGCGTGGCCATAGGCGTTGAAATAGCCGAAACCCTTGTTGGAGCAGCTGAATACCGCGATGTTGAAGCGGTCGAGCCTGCCCGCCGGCAGCGTCCGCGTCCGCCCGAGCGGCGAGACGCCGCCGTCCGGCCCGACGAAGCGGTAGAAATACCAGCGGCCCGGCGTCAGGCCGGTGACGCGCAGCTTCGCAGTCCAGTCCTTCGCCAGCGTCGCGGCCCCCTCGGCGCGCGCCACGATGCGCCCGAAACCGGGTTCCTCCGCCACTTCGGCGCGGAGCATCGCCGCCTCGCCGCCGCCGACGAACCGCGTCCACAGCAGGACATTGTCGTGGCCGGGATCGCCGCTCGCGACCGCGTGCGTGAAGCCGCGCGCCGGATACAGCTGCGCCAGCACGCCCGCCGGCAGCGCCGCGAGCCCCGCACCGATCAGGCCGAGTTTGACCAGTGTCCGCCGGTCGATGTCGTGGAACATGCGTCACTCCCCCAGGCTCGCGCCGACGCTAGCCGCCGCGTATGACGTTACCATGCCCCGGATGCGCGCCAAGGCCGATCTGCCGAGCAAGGACTGCGCGGCCTGCGGCCGCCCGTTCGCATGGCGCAAGAAATGGGCGCGCGACTGGGCGAACGTCCGCTTCTGCTCCGACAAATGCCGCGCTTCCCCCAAACGTCAACTTGGCGCAGACTTACGTCAATCACGGGAGAGATTCGATGGCGACGCAGTTGAAGACGCCGTTGGATGATGCTGGTGCCGGCGTCAAGGACCAGGTCAGCGACGAGGAGTGGGCGATCCGCGTCGACCTCGCCGCCGCCTATCGCCTCGTCGCCATGTACGGCTGGGACGACCTGATCTTCACCCATTTGTCGGCCCGCATCCCCGGTCCGGAGCACCATTTCCTGATCAACCCGTACAACCTCATGTTCGAGGAGATTACCGCGTCGAGCCTGATCAAGATCGACGTCCACGGCAATCCGGTGATGCCGACGCCCTATCTAACCAACCCCGCCGGTTTCACCATCCACTCGGCGATCCACATGGCCCGCGACGACGCCCACGCGGTGATGCACCTGCACACCTCGTCAGGGCAAGCGGTGGCGGCGCAGGCGGAGGGGCTGATGCCGCTGACCCAGACCGCAATGCTGATCCGCGAGCAGGTCGCCTATCACGAGTATGAGGGCGTCGCGACCGACCTCGAGGAGCGCGCGCGGCTGGTCGAGGACCTCGGCACCAGGGACGCGATGATCCTGCGCAATCACGGTACGCTGACCGTCGGTAGCACGGTCGCGCAATGCTTCATCAAGATGTACTTCCTGGAGCGCGCCTGCGACGCGCAGATCAAGGCGCTGTCGGCGGGCCGGGACGGCCTCTACAACCCGCCGCAGGGCACGCCCGAAAAGGCTGCGAGCCAAGGCAGCATGGGGCTGGGCATCGTCGCCGACCGGCTGGCGTGGCCGGCGCTGCTCAGGAAGCTCGACCGGCTCGACCCGGGCTTCCGCAACTAGGGAGCGCGCGGCTCAGGGCTTGGGCGTCAGCTGCGCCGCGACGAAGATCAGCGCCCAGCCCGCCATCATCGACGTGCCGCCGATCGGAGCGAGCGCCGCCACCCAGCGCGGCGCGCCCAGCGCCAGCGCGTACAGGTCGGCAGCGAAGATCAGGCTGCCCACGGCCAGCAGCCACGCGCCGTTCCGCACCAGCGGCGTGTCGCGCCACGCCACCAGCGCGAACACCGCCGCCACGTGCGGCAGCTGGAACGTCACCCCGGTCATGATCCACGCCTTCGCCTGCGGGTCGCGGATGCCGTGCGCCGCGAACGTGCCGACGGTCAGCGCCAGCAGCGCGTTGAAGGCGGCGAGCGCGGGGAGGTAACGCGGCGGCATGGC
>Ga0105047_10014201_pt1 | contig 12656 bp, 10 predicted proteins | sample MAT04_FD_78384 | JGI IMG/M metagenome (GOLD analysis project Ga0105047, IMG submission 78384) | Freshwater microbial communities from Lake Fryxell liftoff mats and glacier meltwater in Antarctica - MAT-04 (megahit assembly) | ecosystem: Environmental > Aquatic > Freshwater > Ice > Liftoff... | reverse complement strand
GATTTTTCGATTATTTGAGGCGAATAGTTATTCTATTTAACGAGAATAATCGGAAAATATGACCAAAATAGCTTTTCTGCAGTAGATCGCTCTATTCTCGGACGGCCTCCTAGAGAAGATCTGCTTCATCCCGAGCGCAATTGAAGATATGGATTGGGTCTGTGTAGATATCGGCATCTGGTGGTAAATTCCATTACTCGGCCAAAGCAGCATCGAGCAGCGGCCACACGATACGACAAATTGAAGAGAAATTACGAAAGCATGATCGCCATGGCATATGGATATCTGTGGCTATCTATGTGAAATGGCCAACAGACCCTAAAGGGAACTTCTAAAAATCCAAATTTCATCACAACACTTTGTTACTCGAGAAAAATGTTTCATTACATATCATGTATATGCTGCGTAACCATTTTTTTCTCGTGCCTCGTTTTGTTTAGAACTTTGAATTTTTAGAAGTGCCCTAAAAATTAGCAATCAAAGTAGCGCGGATTGCAATAGGTGATCCAGGAGTAATATTGTTATTGTTGTGCACTGATGCGAAGTAATTGGCGTCAAACAAATTTTCAATGTTCAATTGCGCACGAACCCGGCTTGTTAGCTTTGCAAATAGTGCTGCATCTACTCGCGTAAAATCAGGTATTCTGACAGTATTATCCGCTGAAGCAAACATATCACCACGATAAATCACACCAAATGCCGCACCTAATCGAGGGGTAAAATCATACCGGTTCCATACTGAAAAGGTATGACGAGGAAGCTCTCCTACCGTGGCACCTTTTTTGGCAATTCCCTGAATATCGCTAGTAAATTCCCCGATCTGGTAAGCATAGCCACCCATTACATTCCAATCTGAAGTCAATTGACCGCTAAGGCTTACTTCAACACCTTCGGTACGCTGACCTTTGGATAAAAAAGTTCGCGACGAATCATTCGGATCAGCCGTGATAGCATTGGTTCTATCTAGTTGAAATACAGCACCTGTTAACGCCAAATCTGGACGGATATCCCATTTAACTCCTGTTTCGAGTGTTGTAAATTTTTCCGGCTTCAATACGGCTGTTGTAACTGTTATGCCCGTTAGTTGATCACCCGCGCGCGGTACATATGCTTGACTATAGCTGGCGTAAAAAGAAATCGTCTCAATGGGTTTATAAATAACTCCAAAGCGTGGTGCAATCAATCCGTCATTCGTTTTTAGATGAGCTTTTTCTGCATTTCTTTGCTGAAAATCCACCTGAAACATATCGTAGCGAACCCCGGCGATCAATTGTAATTGAGGCAGCAACTCTATCTGATCCTGAATATATAACGATGTAACGTTTACAACACTTCGATTGTGTGCATCCGTATCTCTGGTCAAATAATCGATTGGTGCATTGGTAATGGAATTACTTAGCGGCACACGTAAGTTGACTTGTGCTTGATCATTATTAAAAAAACCGTTTCGCCGCCTATTATGGGTTTCCTGCCGCCCTACCTCGATGCCCGCCATCAGTGTATGTAAAATGGGACCGGTATTGAGTGAATAAAGCAAATTCGTTTGATTAAAAACATTTTCACGCGATGTTGCATTGTTATATGCCCCCAGTGACAATAAGTCCAGTCCGGGAATAACCTGACTATTCGCAAATATGTTTTGATAGAACTTATCATAGGTTGCATAATTTGTCCGGTTTTGCAGCGTGACTCCGGAATCGAATTTGTGCTCAATCAGCGAATTGAATGACAGCACATCAATATTTGCATGACTACGTCTCGGATCACCAAAGAACTGCGATTCATGAACATTGACAGGCCGCCCCAACAATGACGGAATTCCACGGTCCGCTGTACGATCATCATGGAATCGCTCCATATTGGCAACTATTTTGGTACGGTGCGTCGGCTTGATCGTGACAGTTGGAGATACGCCGAGCCGCTCCATGCTTACGCCATCGCGAAAACTGCCGGCATCCTCATACACTGCATTCAAACGAATTGCCGCCACATCATTAATCACATAGCCGACATCTGCTGTCATTCTTTTTTGGTTGAATGAGCCGCCCTGAAAAGTAAATTCTCGCACAGGATCCCAATTGGCTTGTTTCGATACACGATTGACAACACCGCCCGAACCGCCGCGGCCAAAAATCATGCCATTGGCACCTTTAAGTACCTCAATGCGATCAATGTTATAGAGATCCCTATAGAATTCAGCATCATCGCGAATACCATCAATAAAGAAATCCCCTGTTGAGCGGTTACCACGAAACACCAGTGCGTCGCGATTACCTTCACCCTGTGATACGCCAACACCAGGTACATAACGAATAGCATCACCAAGACTTCGGATCGATTGATCTTTAATCAACTCATTAGTAATCACCGAAATGGCTTGCGGCACATCGCGCAACAGCGTATTGGTTTTCGTTGCTGTAGTGGTGCTCACCGCAGCATATCGATTGGTATTACTGGCGATAATCTGTATTGAAGGTAATGTGGTAACAACAGGGTCTGCTGGGGATCCAGGTACTTCCGTCAGTGTAAAGCTATCACCCTGTTGCACCACTTGCAAGCCGGAACCTGCAAGCAACTGATCCAGCCCTGGTTGAATCTCAAAATCGCCGGTTAACCCTACCGTTACTTTTCCCTGTAATTTCACAGGATCTATAGCAAGTTTTATCCCCGCTTGTTGCGAGAATTGAATTAAGCCTTCGTACAAGAAACCAGCAGGAATATTGAAGGTGCGTAGCGCAGGTGTGGCGCTATTTGATGGTTCTGCGAAACCTGGTTTAGGCAGAAGAACAACTGTCAGACCCAGACTGATTAATACTGCAAAAAAATAAAAACTTCTGGCAAAACCATGGATAATCATATTATTAGGGCGTAATTATTTTTGCTATTTCTACCGAACCCTGAAATACAGGCAACTGTTATTTCAACATAATAAATAAGAAGGAAAAGGATCCGATGGTGAGGATAGGTCTCAAAGGCAATTAGGATTAGGTTCGCCGACTAATTACACCGGTTACTCTGTTTGCAGCCAGCTATAACATCCTTGAACTCGTACAACAGAAACATATCTAGAGCTTTCTAGTGAGCCATGCTTTATTGCAGCGCACAAAGTAAACGGCGGTCTGCAATAAAAGAAAAACCATTACCGCTACTGCTTCTCCTTTTCAAACCGCAGTTCCACACATACACGTTGACTGGGGAATAAAATCTTGTAATTGGGATTTTTGTACCAATGTCTGATCCAATACCTGTTTAGCATGACATGCACAAATACCGCACTGCTCAGCAACTCCCAGAGAAGCCTTCAAATCTCTCATTCGATCGGCCCCCTGATAGATCGCTTCGCGTAATGCGCTTTCTGTTATTCCCCTGCATACACATACATACATATTAAATACCTTGAGATCTGTATTCGAAATAAATTTATTGTTTATAAAAAAACCAAAGAATTATCATTAATGAGAATGATTCGCAATTATACCAGAATTTTCATACAAAGAAAGCAAATTCACACTCAACTCTAAACAAAATTTATAGCACTCGAAATAATGTTATTGCACCACGCTGCAGCTAGAATTGGCGGTTGATAAAGATTAGGAATAGCTATTCCCAGGGCGCTGCATTGGATAAACCGGGAAATATGCAAAAGGACTACAAAAAGTAGTGAATAATTTGGTTTTAGCGTGAGTAGTTGGTAAAAAAAATAGCAGCAATATCAGATATAGAGCTTGTCAAACTTGAAATTGATCTCCTACATCTGATGTTTCATATTGCCCTACCAAGCTTCATAGAACAAAATTCTTTACTGCGGCATTTCATTCTGAAGAAGACTTAGGACTTAACTTTGATCGTTCTTATTGTTCCGAAGGGTCTGTAATAAAACCGATTCTTGCCATACCGGCTTTGGCTGCAATGCTCATCACCCGTGCGACATGCTCATAATGTGCCAGCTTATCCGCACGAATATGTAATTCTGTTTTAGGTGCCTGAGTCACTTTCTCAGCAAAGCGCGGCGCCAGATGCTCCAATGTGACGGACTCACCGTTCCAAAAAAGACTACCATCTGCACGGACAGCCAACTCGACATGCTCAGGCTGAGTAATATTGGGAGTACTCTCTGCCTTAGGCAGATCAATTTTCACTGAATGCGTAAGAAGCGGCGCTGTAATAATAAAAATAATTAACAATACCAGCATAACGTCCACCAATGGCACCACATTGATTTCTGCCATGGGTGCTTGACGCCCGCTACCCTGCATGCTGCCAAATCCCATTACCGCCCCCTTTCAATTGCAACATTACTCACTTCTTTAACTGCTGCTGGTTGCAACAATTCCTGCGAGGAAACCGGCCCATGATAATGATCATCACCCACAGTAATCAATGTAAACAAGTCATGCGCAAAAGCCTCCAGACGCGCAAGCCATATACGATTACGGCGCACAAAAGCGTTATAGGCAAGCACTGCAGGAATGGCCACCGCCAGCCCCAATGCAGTCATAATCAGCGCCTCCCCTACAGGGCCAGCCACTTTATCCAAAGTACCTTGCCCTGAAAGCCCTATCTGTATCAGCGCATGATAAATACCCCATACCGTTCCAAACAAACCGATATAAGGCGCAGCCGAACCTGCAGAGGCTATCAAAGTGAGGCCATTCTCAATACGAGCAGCTTCCTGATCAATACCGTTACGCAATGTACGTGTAAGAAATTCACTGGTACCACCAGCTGCAGCCAATTTATGCGAACTGTGAATCTTCGAATCAGCAGCCGCATCGATGCCCAGTTTGGCAAGCTCTGCAAATGCATTATTTGGCACAGTATTCTTAAGCTCAACATTCACTGCTTGCAAAGAATCGAAACTCCAGAAATGTTTTAAGAAGGCTTCGGCACGGCGTTTCGCAATAAGATTAGCGATACTCTTTGTGATGATCAGATACCAGCTCGCAACTGAAAGCGACAACAGCAATACCAGCACACTGATACCAACGCCATCGATTTGGGCGAGAAAGTTAGAAAAACCGAGTCCTGTTTCCATTGGTTAATTTCCTTGCAGTACAAAATTAAAAGGTTGTAAGGCAACAGCGCGAACCGGCTGGCCATTTCGCAGCGATGGATTACATTGCCAGCTTTTCACCGCAGTCAATGCGGCTGCATCAAGACGGTCATAACCACTGCTATTAATAACTTTTGCCTCATCAATGTGCCCAGTTTCATCCAGTTCCACGCGCAGCACCAATTTACCTTCTTCGCCCATACGCCGGGAAATGGCAGGATAATCGGGGGCGGTCAATTTAGGACAAGATACCGACAACTCCGATGACAACGTGACTGGCCCTGTTTGCATTTGCCTTGGCGGGGCCGCAGCCACAGGCTTGGATTGTTTCGCTTGCTCCACGACTGGTTCTGGTAAAGATTCAACCTGTTTCTGCTCAGGTGCTACAGCTGACTTTGCTACAAGGCGCTCTTGTTTTGGCTTAACCACAGGTTTCTTAGCCGGCTGGAGTTTAACTGGTGCAGGTTCTGGCAAGGCTTTAGGTGCAGCATTAGGCGGTGATGATGCAATCAACTCGGCAAATAAGGTAACCACTTGCTCAGGCGGAGAAATTAAACGTTGATTCCATAGAAAATAAAATAATGCAGCATGCACTATGAGTACAAACAACAATCCGGGTAATGAGATCAAACGTTGCTGCGACCCTAAGTACTCAATATTTTTCCGAGATAATGATTGCATTACAGAATAACTAATAATCCAGACAAACTTCTTACTTACTTGATCTAAAATAGCTTGGGTGCCAATGATTTTTCTTTTTGTTTATGAACGGCAATACAACTTCGCCATATGTTGTTAATATATATAAATTCGGGTTATGCTTATCAAGGAAATATAATAACGCAAACGATAATAATTATCAATCACTGAAACTTATACTGAATTATTTTTTAGCATACAATTTTCCCGCTAATTACTCAGCGATTCTTATTCGGCTATCCTATCCGCAGCGTCATCACTTTTATCGACCCAATTCAAACATGATCTCCTCAACACCTGGTTTCTGGCGGCGAATAATCTGCATGATCTATGAGTTTCTTCTCTTATTGGCCGTTTTATTTCTCACTAGTTTTATTTTTCATCTCATTTTCAGCGACACACAAGCCGCCTATTTTAGGCCATTGTTTCAGTTCTATCTGCTTGTTATTATGGGGTGTTACTTTTCCTGGTACTGGACACATGGCGGACAAACGTTGGCTATGCAGACCTGGAAAATGCGTGTTGTCGCCGCAGATGGAAGCAGTTTAACGAAAAAACAGGCCGTCACACGATATCTGTTTGCATTGACAGGCATTTTATTTTTTGGTTTTGGAATTGTCTGGGCACTATTTGATCGTGACCATCAATTTCTCCATGATCGGCTGGCAGGGACCCAAATCATCAAAAAAGAAAATTAGAATTAGCGAAAATTTCATACTTTCAAGGGCTGTCATTAAATCCCATCTTTCCACCTAATCAGCACACAGAATTTCAAACTTTGTTTTTAAGAAACAATGTATAATGAAAAAAATTATAATTTTACCAACGTGCTAATCTGCCTATAAAGATTAGGTTCCGTAAATCCGTAAAATATAAACAACATTTTCATACAGATCTTCACTCAAACAGATGCGTAGCCAAATTCTCTCTGCAACCGCCAATCTGAAACTCTTTTTCAGAGAATATCCAATTCAGACTAATAGCCTGATTATCTTAGTTGCAACGCTCTCTATTTTGATAATCGACTTACAGCTACCCCTGGGGGTCGCAGCCGGTGTACCCTATGCATTAGTCATATTTGCCAGCTTGTGGGTGAGTGGGATTCAATTCACCTACTTCCTTGCTGCATTGGGAATTATATTCACAATAATTGGATTCTATTTATCGCCTGGCATTGCAGTTCCAATAAATATTGCCCTGTTTAATCGAGGAATTACTTTATTATTGATCATCTGCTCCGCAATCATGGTCATCAAGATCAAAAAGGCGAATATTGACATTTCTACCTTAATGACCCAGTTACTGATTGATCCGATCACCGGATATAAGAATAGACAGGCGTTTGAGTCCGAATTAGACACCGAAATACTACGTTGCAAACGTTATCACCGAAATCTATCAGTTGCTATTATTGACATCGATCTTCTAAAGCTATTTAGTGATAACTATGATTTTAGAAATAAAAATGATTCCATAAAAAGAATTTCCCAAGAGATTAAAGCGGATATCCGAACGTCTGATCTTTTCTACCGCATAGATATTAATGTATTCGCTGTTTTATTTCCTGAAACAGGATTAACCGAAGCCAAAGAAGTCTGTGAAGCCATTCGCAAAAAGATTTCTGCCAAGATAGATAAAAACACAGAAAACAAAATTAAAATAAGTATCGGTATTGCTACGCTGAGTGAAGCCGATAAAAGAATAAATTTATGTAAACGTGCAGAAGATGCATTATTTATTTCAAAACGTAACGGAGGGAATTTTGTTTCAACCTTGCCCGAAGTTGCCAACAAAGACAAACCCCACGTAGCTGCTATCTTATCGCGATCAAGATCTAATTGATTAAATTTTGAGATTTTTCTCGGACAATTCCACTTCCAGGGTTGAAACCAAGACAGACGCTATCTTGTACACCCCTGCTCAGACACCTCAAATTTCAACAATAAAATGCATTTACCGATGCATTAGAGAAATTACTTCTGGTTCTCTTATATAATTCAGTGTATCAGACAGACAAAACCTTTCGTTTCTGAGATACCTATGAGTTTAATGAATAAACCAATGGCCAAGAAAAGTGGCCATTCCTTCTCACCCAGAGTAGCCCGATTATTGCGTGAATCCGGTTGGTTGATCCTAGTGGGCGCTGCACTTTATCTCATATTGATATTTTTTAGTTATGATCGCGGAGATGCAGGTTGGTCACATAGCGGCGATTCCAATCAAATTCAGAATGCGGGCGGACATGTTGGCGCCTGGCTGGCTGATTTTTTGCTGTACCTGTTTGGCGCTTCCGCATGGTGGTGGATCGCTTTCTTTCTCTCAGCCGTGAGCTGGAGTTACCATCGCATTGATACCGCCGGAATTTTTGACCGGCACTCCGTATTACTCTCGGCGGGAGGTTTTTTACTGCTGCTATCAGCCAGTAGCGGATTGGAGTCGCTCAGGTTTTACACCATCAGTGTTTCGCTACCGCTGGTGCCGGGCGGTATGCTGGGCAGTACAATCAGTCATCATCTCTCACAGATACTTGGTTTTATCGGTGCAACACTCACTTTATTAATATTTATCGCAATCGGTTTCAGTCAATTTACCGGCTTATCCTGGGTACGTTTTGTAGAAAAGATCGGTGAAAGCATCGAGAATCTCTTATTACTGATAAAAGATCTGTGGGAAACAAGAAAAGACAAATTTGCAGGCATCATTGCATCGCGCGTACGCGAAAAAGTTGTCGAAAATGAAAAGAAACGCATAGAGAGCACTCCGCTACTGCATATTGAGCCGCCAACCACGAATATAATTAAATCGCAACGTATCATCAAAGAGAGACAGCCCTCGCTGTTTTCTGATTTACCCGACTCGCCTTTACCTCCTTTGCACCTACTGGATGAGCCCGAAAAAGACTTTGAAGTGCTCTCCAAGGAAACCATTGAATTCACTTCGCGTTTAATCGAACGAAAACTCAAAGAATTTGGTGTGGATGTCAAAGTAGTCGCCGCCTTCCCCGGCCCAGTTATCACTCGCTATGAAATTGAACCAGCGGTTGGCGTCAAAGGCAATCAGGTGATTAATCTGATTAAAGATCTGGCACGCGCATTATCCGTTGCCAGTATCCGGGTGGTCGAAACCATTCCGGGAAAAACCAGTATGGGACTGGAAATTCCCAATCCAAAGCGGCAGATTGTGCGGCTGCAGGAAATTCTCAGTTCACAAGTCTATGCCGATTCCGCTTCACCATTAACCATTGCATTGGGTAAAGATATCAGCGGCCGGCCTGTCGTATCCGATCTGGCGAAAATGCCTCATGCGCTGGTAGCAGGAACAACCGGATCAGGAAAATCCGTCGCGATTAATGCAGTCATTCTAAGCCTGGTCTATAAAACCACTCCCGATCAAACCCGCCTGATCCTGATTGACCCGAAAATGCTGGAATTATCCGTGTATGAAGGCATTCCGCACCTGCTAACGCCCGTTGTAACCGACATGCGCGAAGCCGCCAGTGCGCTACGCTGGTGTGTCAACGAAATGGAACGGCGCTATAAGCTGATGTCAGCGCTCGGTGTCCGCAATCTCGGCGGCTACAACCAGAAAATTCGTGATGCAGCTAAAAATGAAGAGCCTGTAGTTGACCCATTTGCGCCGCCAGAAGCACCGGAGTACCTGGAAGAATTACCGCTCATAGTCGTGGTGATTGATGAATTAGCCGATTTGATGATGGTCGCGGGTAAAAAGGTTGAGCATCTGATCGCCCGCCTGGCACAAAAAGCACGGGCATCCGGCATACATCTTTTATTGGCAACGCAACGCCCTTCGGTCGATGTGATTACCGGCCTGATCAAAGCCAATATTCCGACCCGGATTGCCTTTCAAGTATCCAGCAAAATTGACTCGCGCACCATTCTCGATCAAATGGGTGCTGAGGCGCTGCTGGGCCAAGGGGACATGTTGTATTTACCGCCGGGCAGCGGCTACCCGCAACGCATTCACGGTGCTTTTGTTGCTGATCACGAAGTACACAGAGTGGTTGAGTATCTGAAAGAACATGGCGAACCGAACTACATCGAAGATATTTTAAAGATTGATGACGAAGAAAGCGATTCCGGTAACTCGCTTGATCTCAAAAAGCCGGCAGAAGGTGAAGCAGATCCGCTCTACGACGAGGCCGTGGCTATTGTCGTCAAAACTCGCCGCGCTTCGATCTCTTTGGTGCAAAGGAATTTGCGTATCGGCTATAATCGCGCAGCACGGCTCATCGAAGAAATGGAGCGAACCGGTTTGGTTTCGTCCATGCAAAGCAACGGCAACCGGGAAGTATTGGCTCCCGCACGCGGCGAGTAATCCAATTCTCGGCTACCATGCTTAGTACCCCCGACAACCTCACGACAGGAACATTATGGTTCGTTCAAGCTGCGCTATTTTTTTCTTGTTATTCGGCGGCCTGATGTCGCTATACGTTGAAGCGGCCGCCATCGACAGTCTAAAAAGCTTCATCAAGGAAACCCGTACGGTACGCGCAAATTTTTCACAAACGCTGTATGACAAAAACGCCCGCACCATACAGGAATCAAACGGTACCATGCAATTTGAACGCCCGGAGAAATTCCGCTGGACGTATGATAAACCTTATGAGCAACTCATCGTAGGCGACGGCACTCAGGTTTGGTTTTACGATCGCGACCTCAATCAGGTCACCATACGACAATTCAACATTGCTATCGGTAGCAGTCCGGCTGCGCTCCTGGCCGGTAGCAGTGCCATCGAAGATAATTTTGAGCTGATTGAGCTCGGCCTGCAAAATCAGATTGAATGGCTTGAAGCCATTCCCAAAAGCAAAGAAAGCGCTTTTGAGTTTATCCAAATGGGTTTTTCACCGGAAGGCGCGCTCAAGATTATGGCGTTACGCGATAGTTTTGGCCAAACCACATTACTGGTATTCTCAGATCTGGACAAGAATCCCAATTTACCGGCTGATTTATTTAAATTCATACCTCCTGACAATGCAGATGTCATCAGTGAGTGATTCCGATCTGTTCTCACCCAACAAGCCCAAAGCACCCCTCGCCGAACAGTTACGCCCCAAGCATCTGAACGATGTCATCGGGCAAAGCCACTTGCTCGGTGCCGGGAAGCCTTTGCGCTTGGCTTTCGAATCGGGAAAACCGCATTCGATGATTTTATGGGGTCCGCCGGGAACAGGAAAAACCACGCTGGCACGTATTATGTCCACAGAATTCAACAGCGAATTCATTGCTTTATCTGCCGTACTCTCAGGCATAAAAGATATCCGCAACGCGATTGAACAAGCCCAATTAGTATTACAACAAAGCGGGCGGCATACCATTCTTTTCGTCGACGAAGTACATCGTTTTAACAAATCACAACAAGATGCGTTCTTGCCGTACGTTGAACAAGGCCTGATCACTTTTATCGGCGCCACGACCGAGAATCCCTCGTTTGAAGTGAATAACGCATTATTGTCGCGCGCGCAGGTTTACGTTCTCAACGCCTTATCCGAACAAGAACTGTCTCAGCTATTTGATCGAGCACAGAAACTGGCACTCGGTAATCTGCAATTCTCAGATGAAGCGCGACGTCTCTTGATCGAATTTGCCGATGGCGATGCGCGACGCTTGCTGAATCTGCTCGAGCAAATCAGCACAGTCGCTGAAACTGAAACCATTTCAGAAATCAGCAAAGACATTGTACTCAATGCATTGTCGCGCAATGCCCGCAATTTTGACAACGGCGGTGACGCGTTTTACGACCAGATATCCGCCTTGCATAAATCCATACGCGGATCTTCCCCCGATGCGGCACTCTATTGGCTTTGCCGTATGCTGGATGGCGGAACCGACGCCTTGTATATCGGGCGGCGTTTGGTTCGCATGGCAACCGAAGACATTGGCCTGGCAGATCCCCGCGCCTTGCGCCTGACGCTAGATGCTTGTGAGACTTATGAACGGCTTGGCAGCCCGGAAGGCGAATTGGCATTGGCGCAAGCAGCCTTGTATCTTGCTTGCGCACCTAAAAGTAACGCAGCCTATTTGGCCTACAATAAAGCACGTGCCTTTATTGCCCATGACAAATCTCGCCGTGTACCCATTCATCTGCGCAATGCGCCAACCCAATTGATGAAAGAAATCGGTCATGGAAACACGTACCGCTATGCGCATGATTTCCCGGAAGCGTATGCGGCGGGAGAAAATTACTTCCCGGATGAAATGCCGGAGGTCAGTTTCTATCAACCAACAGCTTACGGATTAGAGCAAAAAATACAGGAAAAACTGGCTTATTTGCGCAATCTGGATAGACAAGCTAAGCATAAAATATAACAATCATTTCATTCTATACCGGCTATTTTGGAGTTTTTGCATGTTAGAGATTCAACAACTACGGACTGATCTGGATACTGTCACCCGGCAGCTTGCCAAAAGAGGTTATACCTTTCCGGCCGAAGCATTTAATACCTTAGAAGCGGAACGCAAAACCATTCAGACCCAAACTCAGGAGCTGCAAGCACAGCGCAATGCGGCATCGAAGAAAATCGGTAATGCCAAGAGTAAAGGGGAAGATGTCTCGGCCATAATGGCCGAAGTGGCGCATCTGGGTGATGCATTGAAACAAGCCGAGACACAATTGGAGCAAATCCAAAACAGTTTGCAGAAAATATTGCTCGAAGTCCCTAACCTGCCTCACGACAGCGTGCCGGAAGGAAAAAATGAAGAACACAATCAGCAGATTCGCCGCTGGGGCGAGCCGCGGCAATTTGATTTTGACATCAAAGATCATGTCAGTATCGGTGAAGGGCTAGGGTTATTGGACTTTGAGACAGCTGAGAAACTCAGTGGCGCACGATTCAGCCTGATGAAAGGCGGGCTTGCCCGCTTACATCGCGCACTTGCTCAAT
>Ga0105047_10014200_pt1 | contig 12656 bp, 7 predicted proteins | sample MAT04_FD_78384 | JGI IMG/M metagenome (GOLD analysis project Ga0105047, IMG submission 78384) | Freshwater microbial communities from Lake Fryxell liftoff mats and glacier meltwater in Antarctica - MAT-04 (megahit assembly) | ecosystem: Environmental > Aquatic > Freshwater > Ice > Liftoff... | reverse complement strand
GAAGAAACCTACAATGTTATTGATGCATTTTACGCACAACATCAATTGGAAACACTCAACAAAGATTATCATCCATTAGAAGAGTTGCAGATGACTGCACCGGATGAAACAGATACTTATTTGAGAAGCTTATTAGGTGCCTTCTTGTTTAAGGGGGATGATGTTTTCAAAAAAATAAAAGTATTATCAGGTGGAGAAAGAGCGCGTGTTGCACTTGCAAAAACAATTCTTGCAAAAGCCAATTTCTTACTGTTAGATGAGCCCACCAATCACCTCGACATACAAAGTGTGAATGTGTTGGTAGAAGTTTTGAATAAATACGAAGGCACTTATATTGTGGTAAGCCACGACCGCTATTTCCTCTCCAGGATTGCCAACAAAATATGGTACATCGACAATAAAGAACTGAAAGAATATCCGGGAACATATCATGAATTTGAAGTCTGGCAAAACGAACAAAAGGCCAACAAACCTACCAAAACCACTGCGGCACCTAAATTAGCCAAAGCGGAAAAAGAGGTAAAAACACATGCTGCCGATAAAAACATCGACCAAAACAAGAAAAAAGAAAAGCAGAGATTGGATACTTTGGTAAAGAAATTTGATGCGCAGGTACAGATTTTAAAAAAGGAACACGAGGAGTTGAGTGTAAAAATGAGTGACCCTGCTGTTTTTCAAGATAAAATAAAATACAAGCAATTGCAATCAACATTCGAAAAATGCGTTCATGATTTGAAACACAATGAAAACGAATGGGAAGCTTATTATTTAAAACTTCTTGAATTAGACGAATGAGAATAGCGCTAATTTTCCTACTAAGTATTTTCATCAAGCATGCAAACGCACAAAGTGATGCAGATTATTATTCCTCACGTTTTTTGAGATATGAAGACTTCATTTATGTCGACAATATAAAAACGGTACAACTCGAAAACAATTTGGAAGTTTTAAGTGATCCTGTTCTTCGACTCAATAGCGGGGAGCAACTTTTACTTCAATTTGATTTGCTTGATAATGATATTGAAGACTTCAGTTATAGATTCATCCATTGCGATCCGGACTGGAAACCCAGTGAAATATCGGAGAATGAATATTTGGACGGATTCAATTCAGATCAGATTAGCGACTACAAACATTCTTTAAATACCACTCAGGATTATTGGCATTACAGGTTACTTTTTCCGAACCAACAGATGAAACCCATTATCTCGGGAAATTATTTGCTCGTTGTTTTCAAAAACTTCGAACCGGATTCAGTAGTACTTAGCAAACGATTTTTTGTCAGTGAAAATAGAGTTGATGTGAGTGCCAATGTACACCGTGCTACCATTGCAGAATTCAGAAACACCCATCAGGAAGTAGATTTTAAAATCAACATAAAAGGATTACGACTTAACAATCCTTACGCTGATTTAAAAATTGTAATTCTGCAAAACTTTAATTACAACACCTCCATCAAAGACATCAAGCCACTTTTCGCCAGCGGAGAAGAAATCGATTATAATTTAGAAGAAGGAAATTTATTTGAAGGAGGAAGTGAATACCGCCCACTTGATTTAAGAACCAATAAATTTTTAACGCAATCTATCGAAAAAATTGAGATCGATAGTATTTACGGAGGAATACAAGCCATCCTTAAACCCGATTTGCGATTAGGAACACAGCGTTACAGTGCGAATGAAGATTTGAACGGCAAATACCTCATCAAAATTTATGAAGGTAGAGATGCCCAACTGGAAGGAGATTACATCAAAGTTAAATTCCGACTCAAGGCCAGAGAAGAAGAGATGAGCCGTTCTCTTCATATAGATGGACTTTTCTCTTTAAACAAAAGCGACAAATCCAATCGTCTAGAGTATAATGCAGAGGCAGGATTTTATGAAAAGACCCTTTATATTAAGCAGGGATATTACAACTATCGTTATCTCAGTTCTGATGAAAATGGTAAAAAATCGGTTTTGGAAACCGAAGGTAGTCACTATGAAACCAGGAATGAGTACAACATTCTGGCATATTGGAAGGAGCCAGGGAGTCGCTATTTCAAATTAATAGCGAATCAGAAAGCCATTGCTGGGGGATTCTAGTTTCCTCCTAACTAATTAGACTTTTACCACTCCCGTTGGTTATTTGGTCAAAATCTCTTGTTAAATTGGATGGGTGTACCTACTTTTGATCATCACAAAACAATTATGGCAATTTTTACAGAGGTAACAGCAGGAATTCGGGTAAGCGTTGAGACGTTTTATCAGCCAACGCACAGTAATCCTGCGCAATCTCATTATGTATTCGCATATCGCATCACCATCAAAAATGATAGTGAGCAAGCTATTCGTTTGAAACGCCGTCATTGGTATATTGTTGACTCTGATAACACTCGCAGAGAAGTTGAAGGTGAAGGAGTAGTTGGCGAACAGCCCTTTATAGCTCCAGGAGAAACCTATCGTTATGTTTCAGGATGTAATTTAAATACAGAACTCGGTAAAATGTTTGGCACCTATTTGATGGAACGTCAATACGATAAAAAATTATTTTTCGTGAAAATTCCTGAGTTTAAGATGGTGGTACCCTCTAAGCTTAATTAAGAATTCAGAATTAGGAATTCAGAATTAATTTTTCGTTATCGATTTGAAGCTCGAGGAATTCAGGATGAAGGACTTCGATTACGTCTCTGACTACATCCCAAGGAATTTAGAATTTTTTAATCAAGCTTTTAATTATTAGTATTTCAACGTTTTATAGAGATTTGTCATGATAAAATATCATGACCAACTTTATAAATCTGTGTTCCATCAATTTCGATAATAAATTAACTTAAAAGTCTTCGTGACCATTCGGAGCAGATGATGGAAGTGGCAATGGCGACATTTAAGGATTCTGCTTTGTTTTCTGAAGATGGGCCGTAAGGAATACATATATTATTGGTAACAAAATCTTTAATATCGCTACTTACACCAAAACTCTCATTGCCCATCAGTAAAAAAGAATTTTTATGAATAGCAGATTTGTACACAGAATCGCCTTCCAGCATGGCGGCATAGACAGGCAATTTAGCTTCCCTCCCATTTTTTTCTAAGATGTTGGGAATACTTTGATAGGAAATTGGAACCCTAAAAACACTACCCATACTCGCTTGAATCACTTTTGGGTTGTAAAAATCGACGGTATCTGCAGATGCGATAATGGAATTAATGCCAAACCAATCGGCAGTACGAATGATGGTTCCTAGATTTCCGGGGTCTCTGATGCCGTCTAAGAGTAAATGAAATCCGGAATTTATGTTGATCTCATCATTATTTTGTTCTTGATAATGAACCACTGCCAAGATCTTATTGGGAGTAGTAAGCGCAGAAATTTGTTTCAACTCCACCTCTGAAATAATGCTAAATTCATCATAACTTATACTTTTAGGGATCAATTCTTCCGTTATAGAATAAACATGCTTTATGCTCCAATTCGTCGCATTGCACAATTCAGCAAACATCTTTGGACCTTCTACAATAAACATCTTTTCAGCATCTCTGAATTTCTTCAGTTGTAATGAACGAAGTTGTTTAACAAGTGATTTTGACAACATGACTATATATACGATTTGAATTGTATTTTTACATCCGTCGCATTATGACGAACAGGAGAACCAAATTTAAGACTTACTCAACACTCTTGTTGATGGCAGTGCTGTTTTTAAGCAGTTGCAATGTATTCAAGACTATTCCTGAAGGGCAGCATCTTCTCAACAAAAATATTATTAAAACCGATCGATCGGAGCTGAATGAGAATGTAAATTCGATTTTAAAACAAAAGCCCAACCGTAAAATTTTAGGTTTGTTTAGGTTTCATCTTGGCGTGTACAATTTAGCAACCCTTGGAAAAGAGACTAAATTCAAGAAATGGGTAAAGACAGCAATTGGTGAGGAGCCTGTTTTACTGGATACCGGATTGACAAATAAATCAAGAGAACAAATCGAAATACTATTTCAAAACAATGGCTATTTCAATGCTTCGGTTACTGATAGCATTGTATACAAGAGAAAAAAAGCAAAGGTCTATTATAAAATCAAATCAGGTGAGCCCTACAAAATCAGAAATATTCAATATAATATTGCTGATTCCAACATTCAGAATATAATTCTAAATGATCAAACAACTTCGCTCATATCGTCCGGAAAAGTATTTTCAAACAACCTACTGCAAAGTGAACTTACTCGGATCACGAATAAACTTCGCAATTTAGGTTATTATAATTTTAATTCACAGTACATCTATTTTGATATTGACTCTTCGCTTCGATCCAACCAGGTTGACTTATGGATGGTAATTACAAATCCACAAGTCAAGGCAAATGATTCAGTGGGTACAATTGATTTAGGATTACATGAAAAAAGTTATATCAAAGAGGTAATAGTAGAAGTAGATTTTGATCCCATTCAAAATGTAATGGTAGCAGACAAAGACACTACTTACACTTCGAACCTGATTTTTATTTCCAAAGGAAAATTACAATACACCCACAGCGCCAAACATCTTGCAGAACATGTTTTCATAAAGAAAGATTCTATATTTTCTCAAGAAAATTTTGACTTAACATATAGGCGATTATCAGATTTAGGAATTTTCCGATTTGTAAATATAAGGACAGAAATATTAGTTAAGAGTGAAAGTGATTCTTTAAATCCCTTGCGATGTTTTATTTTATTGTCGCCACAAGCCAGGCAGGAATTCAAAGCTGAAGTTGAAGGAACCAATAGCGGAGGAAATTTCGGAATAGCCGGCAATTTGGTCTATAAAAATAAAAATATATTTAAAGGAGCCGAAACCTTAACGATGAAAATAAAGGGTGGATTGGAAATCCAACAAAACTTTGGAGATACTACTTATGAAAGCACCAGACAGTTAGCACTCTTCAATGCCTATGAGATTGGTCCGGAATTGTCTTTGACCTTTCCTCGAGGACTATGGCCATTCAACAATAAGCATCAGGAAAAAGTAGATAATCCTACCACTTCTATTTCTGCAGGTTTCAACACGCAAAATCGTCCGGAGTATTACCGACAACTGGTGAACCTATCCTACTACTACACTATAAAAACAACTTTATACAATCGTTTTTATTTTTATCCGGCGGAAATCAACTACCTCAATGTGAAATTAGATCCGGCATTTCTAGTACAACTTCAAAAGCTACAAGATCCAACCATCATCCTTGGTTATTCCAATCAGTTTATTGCTGATGGACGTATCAGTTATTTATTCAACAACCAGGATTTAAACAAACGACGCAAATATTTTTTCTTTAGAGTAAATCTTGAATTTGCAGGAAACAGTATCTATTTATCCAAAAGATTAGGGGGTGAAAGAATCAACCGTGATTCACCTTCTGAATTATTCAATGTCAAATTTGCACAGTACCTAAGACCAGATTTTGATTTTAGATTTTACAAACCTCTCAATCAATCCAACGCATTGGCTGTATTCCGCTTAGCCACGGGATTCGGTTTGGCTTATGGAAATTCCATCAAACTCCCCTTCGAAAAAAGTTTTTATGCAGGAGGTCCTAATGACATACGCGCATGGAGAACCAGAAATTTAGGTCCCGGCTCCAACATAAAAGAAGATTATTTTGAACGCTTCGGTGATTTTAAAATTACAAGTAACCTTGAATATCGTTTTGATATTTACAGAAAATTCAAAGGAGCACTCTTCATTGATGCAGGAAACATTTGGTTATGGAAATCCTATAACAGTAATGACGAAGGTGTATTTTATTTAAATAAGTTTGTAGATCAAATGGCTATTGGCAGTGGAATTGGTATTCGATTTGATTTCACATTCTTCGTTTTACGATTAGATGGAGCCATACAAGTTAAGGATCCCACTCAACCTATTGGTGATCGCTGGGTACTAAAGTCGAAAAATTTCAACGACATTACCTACAACTTTGGAATTGGATATCCCTTCTAATCCACAAATATCATCTTCCATTTAAATATAGAAGGAATGGAAAATAAAGAATGATATACGGAACAAAACACGTATAAATCTTACATTTAGTTATCGCCAATCACAAAGTTTAAAAAAATTCACTTTGAATTTGATAAACTAGTACTCCTAAGTTAATATTTTATATATCAATTAGATACATGGATTCTTATTTCCAATAATTTTACTAGAAAGAGGTCTCTTTCGACTTTAAACATTTTAGAACAACCTTGACGCTTGATTTGGTTTAGATGCGTTTGAATTCTTACAACACCATATATTCAAACCAAAACCTCGTTGACAAGGAAGCGTAAACCACACTAATTGTTTATTAGCAGAAATTTTATGTGGAAAGATCTTATTCAAAACATTACATACCCCCATTATAAAATAAATTTACCCGAGCCAGAAAAAGTTCGTTTAAATTTGCTTTATAGAATTTTACTTTTGTCATTGTCTATTTCATTTAGCTTTTTGCTTGTGAATCTGATCACCGGAAATACAAACGGTATTTACAACAACATCTTCACAATTTCCTATAATTTATTCTGCATTTATCAATTCAGAAAATCGAAATTCAGTGCTGTTCGAACCGCATTTATTATTGGATCGTGCCTTTACATTTATTATCTACATCAAACTAACAAACAAGATACGGGAGCCTACTATTTCTTTTTCCCATTGGCAGCAGGTTCCGTGCTATTCTATAATGAAAGAGAAAGAATTCAAATGTTTCTGACGATTGCATTACCAGCTATTTTACTGGTGGTGTGTACCAATAACGACATTGAACTCTTCCCCGATTTTTATCCTAATAGGACAATCAACAAAATCAATTATACTTTGTCCATGTCTGCAAGTTTATTTGCATCCATCTACCTTGTTTATTATTTCTTCAAACTATACAATTACTCGAACGAAAAAATTGCACAACAAAATGCCAGTTTACAATCCTTGATTTGCAATTTGAGTGATCCTATATGGCAGATCGACACTACATTCAAACTTACTCAATATAACGAATCATTTAACACTTTTTTCAAGTCGCAATATGGTTTTGATGCATACATCGGTATGGACATACATTTAATGGACTCAGAGAATTCATTAACAGCTAAAGATTCCCATTGGAACTCCCTTTATAATCGAGTGCTCAATAATGAATCCATTTCCATCAACATGGAATTGGAGAAAGATAATTCGACACAATATCATGAGTTAAAATTCAATCCCATATTAATTGAAAATAAAATCATGGGAGCCGTAATGACTTCCAACAACATCAGCTCCAAAAAGCGCCAAGAATTAGAATTAAAAAGAAATCTGGAAGAAAAGCAAACGCTTGCCATCGTTGCAAGCACTATTCAACATGGAATACTCATACTCTCTAAAGATTTAAATATAGAATGGAGTAATAAACATTTTCAAAAATCAACTGGTTATTCTTCGAAAGAAGCAAAAGGTCAATCACCCTTTGAGCTACTTAATGGAGTATTAACAGATCTCAACAAGAACATAATTGCTATTGAGAAGATGCAGAGAGGAAAAGTAAGTTCTTATGAAACGATTCTCTATACAAAAAACAACGAGCCCATATGGACGATGTTGAGTACTTCACCTGTTCATAATGACAAAGGCGAAATCATTAGACATATTCTTATTTGTTTAGATATCACAGAGCAAAAACGTTCGGAGGATCAATTACAAATGTTGTTGAATCACTCTCAAAAATTAAATAAGCAATTAGAAACTAGAGACATTGAATTACAAAACTCAATAAGGAAATTAAGCAAACAGAGTTGGGAAATTCAAATTTCAAAGCAGCATGTACAAAAGAAATCCGGGGAATTAGAAATTAAGAATGGGGAATTACAAGCCAAAGCGAAACAACTAGAAGAACAATTTCATGAAATAATCAATAAAAATGAAGCGCTCGAAGTAGCTAAAAAAGATTTAAGTGAAAAGGCTGATCTATTAGAAAAAGCGAGTAAGTACAAATCTGAATTTTTGGCAAACATGAGTCATGAATTAAGAACTCCTTTGAATAGCATCATTATTTTATCAAAACTGTTATCAGAAAACAAAGACAGCAACTTGAATAAAAAGCAAATAGAATTTGCACATGTTGTACAGAAATCAGGTACAGATTTACTACATCTAATAAATGACATACTTGATTTAACGAAAATCGAAGCTGGAAAAATTGAAATCGAAAAGGAAGAATTCAATTTAGCATCATTTATAAATACCTTAAACAAATCCATCAAACAAATTGCGATAGATAAAGAAATCATATTACTCATCAACAACAACACTGACGAGGACTTTGTTCTGCAATCAGATTCGATGAGGATCGGTCAAATTTTAAAAAACTTGCTTATAAACGCCATAAAATTTACTACAAAAGGAGGCGAAGTACGTTTAGAAATCAACAAAACGAATTCAAATAAAATTAAATTTGAAGTAATAGATAACGGCATTGGAATTCCTCAGGAAAAACAAGCACAAATTTTTGAATCATTCAAACAAGTAGATAGTTCTATCAGCAGAAAATTTGGCGGAACAGGACTTGGACTTAGCATTAGCAAAGAATTTGTTAAGTTACTTGATGGTGTAATCAGTGTTAAAAGTAATCCTGGAGTAGGAAGTACTTTCACGTTTGAATTGCCTATTGGCTGTGAGACGATAAAGCAAAATCAAAAAACAATTTTAATCATTGAGGATGATGTTGTATTTGCTAAGGCTCTCGAAAAAATGGCTTTTCAAGAAGGCTTTAAAACAGAAATATGTCATCGTGGAGACACCGGATATATTCGGATTTGCAATTCCAAACCGGATGCCATTCTACTAGACATGAACATACCGGGAATAGATGGCTGGAGTTTATTAAAACGTATACGGGAGAACAAAGATATTTCACATATCCCAGTACATGTGGTGAGTGGAGCCAGATCAGAACCGGAATTATTACAGAAGCCATTGGTGTCGTGGGTGGAGAAGCCAACCGGCACTTCAGATTTAGCTGAGCTATTTTCTAATCTAAATAAGTCACTTGAAAACAGCAGCAAAGTATTGGTAATAGAAGATTCACCTGAGCAAGGAATGATTCTTCGACAAATGTTAAAAAAACAAGGTGTTTATTGTGAAATTGCAGAAACTGGAAAAGACGGCATAGAACATCTTGCGAAAGTAAAATATGATTGCATCATACTTGATTTAAACTTGCCTGATTCGGATGGAATGCAGCTACTGAAGAAATTCAAAGAAGAGCCACAATTGAGCAATATACCTGTAATAGTTTATAGTTCTAAAGAATTAAATCCATCTGAAAAGGCATTTCTAAGAGATTATGCAAGTTCGTACATCAATAAAAATTCACAGAACGAAGAAATATTAATTGAGGAGACTACGCTTTTTCTTCAATCTGTAAAGGAACAAAAGAAAAGAAACAATTCCCCGCTACAAAATAGCGTTGCACACAAAATGTATAAAGGAAAAAAAATACTAGTTGTGGATGATGACGAACGAAACATTTTTGCTTTAACTTCTTTGTTAGAGATTCATGGAATGGAAATTCATGCGGTTTCAAGTGGAGAAAAAGCCATTAAATATTTAGAATCTAATCCGGCTACCGATATGGTTTTAATGGATATTATGATGCCTGAAATGGATGGCTATGAAGCCACACGAATTATTCGAAGTCAGGAAAGATTCAAACAACTTCCAATCATAGCACTTTCTGCAAAAGCAATGAAAGGCGATCGAGATATTAGCCTTGCCAATGGTTTAAATGAACATATCACCAAGCCGATACAAGGAAATTCTCTAGATGTACTCTTTAATAATTTCTTCCAATGAACGGGTCATTAGAAATAAATAGAACAGGTATTGCTATCAAAAAAATTGTAAAAGAACTTTACAATTGCAATTTAGATGGTTATCATGAGCACTATTTAGAAAGAAGACTTTCTTATTTCTTTCAAAAACATGGTATCTCAAAGCATAATATGATTCGAGATTTAATTATCAATGAGCCACAAGTAACCAAAGAAATTCAAAAAGAACTACAAATTTGCTATACTCGCCTCTTTCGTGAACCTTCTTTCTTTCGCAAAATAGGCACGCTGTCAAAAGCCATCTGTCAAAAGAAAGGAAGTTTAAGAATATGGCATGTTGGCTGTTCAAATGGAGCTGAAGTGTATTCATTGGCCATACTTTTAAAAGAACAAGAATTATTGAAACACACTTCTATTTATGCTACCGACATTAATGATAAAGCATTATTGCAAGCCGGAAAAGGTTTACTCAACATAAAAGACATCAAGGAAGCCACCCAAGATTATAGTATAGCAGGAGGAAATTCTCATTTGCTTGACTATTTCACCATCAGTGGAGAAAGTGCTTTATGCAAATCAAGTATTCTGAACCAAATAAAATTCGCCAAACATGAATTAGGAAAAGATCATCTTTTTCATGAATTCGATATCATCATTTGCAGAAACATGCTCATTTATTATCAAAATTTTCATCAGATAAAATTGATACAAGCTATGAAAAATTCATTGAGCAAGGATGGGTACATAGGACTTTCGTCTTGTGAGTCATTAGAAGGAATTGCAAATGAAAATTTAAAAACGATTGATAGCGGAGACAATATTTACCAATTAATCAGTTGATACATTCATCAAACATCACATCAACACAACAAACAAATTGCAAAAATCATTTTAAATGAAACATAAAATATTATTAGTAGACGACCGTCCGGAGAATCTTTACTCCCTTGAAAGCATGCTTGCACAAGAAGACCGAGAAATCATCACAGCAAATTCCGGTGAAGATGCTTTGAAAATTGCGTTTCAGGAAAACTTGTCGCTCATTTTGTTGGATGTACAAATGCCGGATATGGATGGATTTGAAGTAGCGCATATGTTGAAGTCAACAAAACAGACAAGAAAAATTCCTATAGTATTTGTTACTGCCATTAGCAAGGAAAAAAAGTACATGCTACAAGGTTTGGAAGAAGGAGCTATTGATTATTTATTTAAACCTTTGGATATAGAAATTACCAGAGCCAAAGTAGATATGCTTTTGAAGTTATATGCGCAGCAAATTGAAATTGAACAAAAGAATTTACAACTCAATAAACTCAATGAAGAAAAAAACTTTTTCCTCGGCATGGCATCTCATGACTTAAGAAATCCATTGGGAAACATCATCACTTTCGCAAATTTTATTGAAGATGAAGCGGCATTTAATTTAAGCGACGACCATAAAAATTATTTAAAAATCATTATCGATACTTCTCGTGGCATGATGGATTTATTGAATAACTTACTTGATGTTTCAAAAATAGAATCGGGTGATTTAGTTGGCAAAAAGTCGGAGATTCAAGTCAAAGATTATATTATCTCCTGCATGAATCAAAATAAACAAACAGCCGATAAAAAGCAAATTCACTTAGGATTCAGTATTGCCGACGCTGTAAAAACCATGCATGGGAACCAGGAGCAGTTATCGCAGGTGCTCGTCAACTTAATTTTAAATGCTATTAAGTTTTCCAATTCCAATACGTGCATTGAAATTTCGGCCGAAAAAACCGAAGAGCATATCGTGATTCGTGTAACAGATCAAGGTCAAGGAATTCCGGAAGCTGAGCAAGGAAAAATATTTGACGCCTTTGCAAAAACAAGTGTACGCAGTACTGCAGGTGAAAGCAGCACAGGTCTCGGACTCAACATTGCGCAGAAATTAATAGAATCGCATGGCGGTAAAATTTGGTTAAAAAGTAAAACAGGCGTTGGTTCCACCTTCTCATTTTCTATTCCACTCATCCCTACAAGCGAAAAAGTAAGTGTTTAACAAGCTTCAATGATTACAGCATAACCTTGACCTACTCCTACGCACATGGTGACCAATGCGTATTTTTTCTTTTTGATTTGCAATTCAAGAGCTGCAGACAATAAAATTCTGGCCCCACTCATTCCCAATGGATGTCCGAGCGCAATCGCTCCTCCATTGGGATTTATTCTTTCATCGGTATCCTCCAATTTCCAGGCACGAATACACGCCAGACTTTGTGCTGCAAAAGCTTCATTGAGTTCAATAATATCAATGTTGTTCCAGGAAATTCCTGCCAGACGAATAGCTTTGTTTGCTGCTTCCACCGGCCCAATTCCCATGATACCGGGCTCTACTCCTACTGCAGCTGCAGAAACAATTCTTGCCAAAGGTTGTAAATTATTTTGCTTCATACCTTCTGAAGAAGCAATCAACAAAGCAGCAGCGCCATCATTTAGTCCGCTGGCATTACCCGCAGTGACACTTCCTTGCTTGTTAAATGCAGGACGCAATTTTGAAAGTCCTTCTAAAGTTGTTGTTGATTTTATGAATTCATCTTTATCAAAAATAATATCGTTACTCTTTTTCACCGGAATAGTAATCGGAACAATTTCTCTTGCAAAACGACCGGAAGCCATAGCAGCACTTGCTTTTTGCTGTGAACGCAATGCAAATTGATCTTGATCTTCTCTGGAGATGCTATCACGCTTCGCTAAGTTTTCTGCCGTTTCACCCATTGCTTCCGTGCCGAACATTTCTTTCATGCGTGGATTTTCAAAACGCCAACCGAAACTTGTATCGAACATTTGCGCATCGCGCCCATACGGTGTGCTTGCTTT
>Ga0105047_10014199_pt1 | contig 12656 bp, 9 predicted proteins | sample MAT04_FD_78384 | JGI IMG/M metagenome (GOLD analysis project Ga0105047, IMG submission 78384) | Freshwater microbial communities from Lake Fryxell liftoff mats and glacier meltwater in Antarctica - MAT-04 (megahit assembly) | ecosystem: Environmental > Aquatic > Freshwater > Ice > Liftoff... | reverse complement strand
TCGCTTGTGCGTATGCTGCTGTGAATCTGAATCGGGTAGAATTTCATTTCTTTCGCACAAACAGGTACACCGGCCATTGCAAGAATATAGTTTACTCCGAGTGTTCGCAGAAAAGTGCTTTTACCCGACATATTGGCGCCGGTGATAATATAAAACTGGTTCCAGCCTTTGATATCAACATCATTCACTACCCGATCACCAGGCTCAATAAGCGGATGACCGAGGTCTTTTGCCTCGAAATTGAAATCATCGTTACGCACTTCCGGGAAAATAAAATCCGAGTGATTGTAGTTGAAATTGGCAAGGCTGGCAAGTGCATCAAATGTGGCAATTGCTTCGAACAAGACCGGGACTTTTACCCTGTTTTCGTGTTTCCATTTCTCAACTTTCAATAATAAGTGTAGGTTAAACATAAACAGTCCGTTCAATATTACTGATACAAGCAGGTTAAGGTTCGAATCCATATATTTAAGAATGGTCGAAAGCTGGTGTATTGATTTTGAAGGACTCTGATCGGTTTCGGCTGCAAGTTCATTCTGTAGATCAGTGATGTAGGCTGATTTGAAGGCCGTACTTTCAATAAGTTGAAGGTTTTGGGCATACCGGTTCAGGATTTTGCTTTTTGAAGTTATAATTTCCTGGACTTTCAGCGTTTGCTTGCCGTAAAGAAATACGATGATCAGTTGCAATACGATCAGGAAAATAGGGAAAGAAATAATTTCGGCAATTGAAAGTGCAATAAAAAGTAATGTAACAGAAGGTAATCCATAGGCAAGTATTCGTAAAATTTTGAGGTTTCTGACCGGGCTTTCGCTTGCTATCCATTGAGTTATCTGGGTTTTGTCGGTTGGCGAAATGTCTTCGTCGTGAAAAATAAGCTGAATTTGCTGGCGGAGATCAACCATTTCCGAAAGCTCATGAACGGATTCCTGCCGCACTTTAACATCTTTGCTATAATCAAAAGCATTGCTGAAATATTCTGACAGCCTCAGTTTTCCAAAAATAGTGGCAGTGCGGTTCACAAATTGAAACAGCGATCCCTGCCCGAAAATATCCAGGTCGTGTGTATAATCGTGCGATTGATCCACAAACTCATTTCCCGGATCGAATGCTTCGGAATTACCATTGAGTGCGGCGACTTCTTTGTTGTTGATCCCGATAAGGATTTCAAAACGGTTTATTTTGCGCTTAAGCTTACTGTCGGCCAAACTTAAAACTAAAAATGCCAAGAGACTTGAAATAGCCATCACCAGTGTTAATACTAACTGAACATTCAGATACCTGTAAATCAGGAATATAAACAGAAGAAATAGCCCCAGCCTGAGTAGAGGAAGGTGTTTCTGCTGCTTTTCCAGGTTTTGTTTTTGTTCCGATAATTCAGAAATACGTTGGGTATATGAGGTTAATCTGTTTGTCATAATTAGGTATAAGTTGAGTGCAAAGTTAGATATTTTTGCTGTTAGTGTTTAACTGCTGGTTGCGGCACTGAAAAGCATACTGGAATAAAGTGATTTTCCTGAAAACTGATGCATTGCTGGTTGAAATTAAATTATTACCTTTGCACCCCATTTTAGCAGGGCATAGTTTAGTTTTTCCGGTAAATTAAATGATGTATCTGGCTATAAATCAACTCAATGTTAAACCGGCCGAACCGGAAGGCCATAAAGAATAAAAAATTATGAGTAACGACGTTAATGCTAACGACGAATTGAAATCCGTTGAAGATGCAGCTGAAGTAACAGCAAATGAAGTAGTTGAAGCTGTTGATGCTCCGGTTGCTGAAATTGAAACAGCAGTTGATGAAGTAGTTGCAGAAGTTCCTGCAATTGAAGAAGTAGTTGCAGAAGTTCCTGCAATTGAAGAAGTAGTTGCAGAAGTTCCTGCTGAAGAAGTAGTTGCGGAAGTTGCACCTGTTGCAGAAGTTGAAGTTGCAGAAGTTCCTGAAGTTAAGGAAGTTGTTGCAGAAGCTCCAAAAGTAACTGAAGCACCTGAAGCACCCATAGAACCGGTTGAATTTGACTGGGATGCTATAGGAAAGAAACATGAATCCTATAAACCTGCTGACCGCAAGCGTTTAGAAGACATTTATGACAAAACCCTGAGTTCAATCGGCGATCATGAAGTACTTGATGGCTTGGTTGTTGGACTTACCAACCGCGAGGTTATTGTAAACATTGGTTTTAAATCCGATGGTGTAATTCCGGTTTCGGAAGTACGTTACAATCCGGATCTTAAGATTGGCGACCGCATAGAGGTTTATGTCGAAAACCAGGAAGATTTGGGCGGACAGCTCCAGCTTTCGCACAAAAAAGCCCGTATCCTCCGTTCATGGGAGCGTGTTAATACCGCTTTCGAAACACAGGAAATTATCAACGGTTTCGTAAAATGCCGTACCAAAGGTGGTCTTATTGTTGACATCTTCGGTATCGAAGCTTTCCTTCCAGGATCACAGATTGACGTTAAGCCTATCCGCGACTACGATCAGTATGTTGAGAAAGTTATGGAATTCAAAATTGTTAAGATCAACCACGAATATAAGAATGTGGTTGTTTCGCATAAAGCACTTATCGAAGATGAACTGGAGGCTCAGAAGATCGAAATTATTTCGAAACTCGAAAAAGGCCAGGTTCTTGAAGGTATCGTTAAGAATATCACATCCTACGGTGTATTTATCGACCTCGGCGGTGTTGACGGACTTATCCACATCACCGACCTTTCATGGGGACGTATCAACCATCCTGAAGAAATCGTTCAGTTGGATCAGAAAATCAATGTTGTTATCCTCGATTTCGATGAAAACAAAAAACGTATCGCACTTGGTCTCAAACAGCTCAGCGCACATCCATGGGATTCGCTCCGCGAAGACCTTAAGGTTGGAGATAAAATTAAAGGCCGCGTAGTAGTTATAGCTGATTATGGCGCGTTTGTTGAAATAGCTCCTGGTGTTGAAGGTTTGATTCACGTTTCAGAAATGTCGTGGAGTCAGCATCTTCGTACCGCCCAGGATTTCCTCCGCGTTAACGACGAAGTGGAAGCAGTTGTTCTTACCCTCGACCGCGAAGACCGCAAAATGTCGCTTGGTATCAAACAGCTTATTCCGGATCCATGGACTGACATCGTTGCAAAATACCCTGGAAGCTCACGCCACACTGCTACCGTTCGCAACTTTACCAACTTCGGTATTTTTGTTGAACTCGAAGAAGGTGTTGACGGACTTATCCACATCAGCGACCTTTCATGGAGCAAGAAAATCAAACATCCGGCAGAATTCACCAAGATCGGCGAAACTATTGAAGTAGTTGTTCTTGATGTTGATGTTGAAAACCGCCGTTTGAGCTTAGGCCACAAACAACTCGAAGAAAACCCATGGGATGTATTCGAAGGAATTTTCACCACCGGTTCAGTTCATAAAGGTACGGTTGTAAGCTCATCCGATAAGGGTGTGGTTGTATCGTTGCCATACGGTGTTGAAGGTTTTGCGCCTACACGCCATGCACAGAAAGAGGACGGCACAAACCTGCAGGTTGACGAATCAGAGGATTTCAAGGTTATCGAATTCTCGAAAGAGAACAAGAAAATCATCCTTTCGCACGCCAAAATGCACCAGGATGCTAAGTCGGCTGATAGAGCAAAAGAAGACAAGAAAGAGGAAAGTGCTGAAATGACTACCAAACGCGCTGTGAAGAAAATCAAGGACAACCTTGAAAAAACCACCCTCGGTGACCTTGATGCTCTCTCGAACCTGAAAGCAGCAATGGAGAAAAAAGAAGAAGAAGCTAAAGACAAAGCAAAGAAATAGACTTCTGAATTCTTAAATATTTATCAAGCCGGAATAGTTTTAAACTTTCCGGCTTGTTTTTTGAAGTTTTTTGAAATATAAATACGCAAGCCTGAATTGCTAAAAGAGTCTGGCTCATTGATTATCAAAGCAGTACAGTACTAGTACATTATTACTCTCCCATTGAGTGAGCTTCAAAAAGAATGATATTCAGCCATTTAGGAAAAATGGAAAGCCTGTTTCTTTCTAAATTCCTCCCCAAATTGACTTTGTAGCTCATGATTCAACCCGTTATGGCTAAGATATATTCAAATTTGAGCTACATTACGTATCTTTGTGAGCTTAAATAATAAGTATGCTGGAAAACTGAGAAGTTGAAATTATTGAACTGGTTAAGAAAAACCAAGAGTTTTCTTCGAAGGAAATTTTTGAAGCTGTTACTACTACAGTTAGTTATGCAACAATTAAAAGGATTTTAACAAACCTTGTAGCATCAAACCTGCTATCCGTTAAAGGAGATGGAAAAGGAACCAGATATATAATTACTTCCGCCTACGAATTATTGGAAACCATTGATATTGAAAAGTATTATGGTAAGGAAATTGATGAACGCGAAATTAAAAGCAGCTTTAATTTTAACCTACTTTCAGAAATATTGGTGAAACATAAGGTGTTTACCGATAGCGAAATAACAAAGCTAGCAGCACTTCAGCAGAAATATGTGAATAATGTTTTGCAACTTTCTGATTCAGAATATAAAAAAGAGCTAGAAAGGCTGGCCATTGATCTAAGTTGGAAGTCATCACAAATAGAAGGCAATACCTATTCATTATTGGAAACCGAAAGATTACTAAAAGAAAAGGAAACGGCTGCCGGAAAAACCAAGGAAGAAGCAATTATGCTTTTAAACCTTAAAGATGCAATCGATTTTATAATTGAAAATCCGGATTATTTGATTCCTGTTTCAACTTCGAAAATTGAGGATATTCACAGCATTTTAGTTAAGGATTTAGCCATCGACAAAAATCTAAGAAGGAGGCGGGTCGGTATTTCAGGAACAAATTATCGTCCGTTGGACAATGAATTTCAGATTTCTGAAGCTCTTACATCAATGTGTGAGTTGATAAATAACAAAGAAAACAGTTTCGAAAAAGCACTCTTAGCTTTGGTAATTCTTTCCTGTATTCAACCCTTTATGGATGGCAACAAACGAACAGCCCGCATAGTAAGTAATGCAATACTGATGAATTATAAGTGTTGTCCTGTTTCATTCAGAACAATTGATTCAATTGACTATAAAAAGGCAATTTTATTGTTTTATGAGCAAAATAACATAACCAGAATAAAAAAGACTTTTATTGACCAATTTGAATTCGCAGTAAATACATATTTCTGAGTCTTTAAATGTTTTTAAAATACTTCTTAGTTTTCAAAACGTAATTGGTGGCTAACTTACAATTAAAAGTAAAAAGTTAAAATGCAAAGGTCAAAAGCCAAAGGTTTAACCCTTAACCCCTAAATCCCAACCCCCAACCATTCAAAAACCATGCTTCCCTTCACCCTCACCATACTCGGTTGCAGTTCAGCAACACCTACATCGGAGCGCAATCCCACGTCTCAATTGCTCAGCCATGGAGATAAGCTTTGTCTGATCGATTGCGGCGAAGGCACGCAGGTATCGCTGAGGCGGATGCATATCCACTTTCAAAGGATTAAACATATATTTATCAGCCATTTGCACGGGGATCATTTTTATGGACTGATCGGTTTGATTTCGTCAATGCATCTGCTTGGCCGCACAAAACCACTTTATGTTTACGGTCCGCCCATGCTGAAGGAAATACTGGATTTGCAACTGCTTGCTTCACAAACAACATTGATATATTCATTGGAATTTCATCCGACACAGGCTGATAAGCCGGAAGTAATTTTTGAAGACGAACATTTAACCGTGAGTAGTTTCCCATTGTTGCACCGGATTCCCACTACCGGCTTTCTTTTTAAGGAAAAGCCTTACGAGCGCAGGATGCGGAAAGATATGATGGAATTACTCAAAATCCCTGTCCACCTGATACCAAAATTACGAGCCGGTGAGGATTATATTGCACAGGATGGTACTGTTTATCCGAACCAAAGTATTACGATGGAATCGCCCTTGCCGCGCACGTATGCTTTTTGTTCCGATACAGCTTATTATGAAGAAATAATTCCGGTTGTGCAGGATGCCACTCTACTCTACCACGAAACTACTTTTATGAACGACCGGATCGTGAATGCTACTGATAAGTTTCATTCAACCACCGGGCAGGCGGCAACAATAGCAGTTAAGGCTGGTGTGAAGAAATTGCTGATAGGTCATTATTCAGCCCGGTACGATGATTTGCAACCTTTGCTGGAGGAAGCGAGGGCGGTGTTCCCGAATACGAATTTGGCGGTTGATGGATGTGTTTTTGAGATCTAGATAAGAATTTTGGCGGTGGATTTTGTGAAAGACCCCTCTGTCCTTCGGCCATCTCCCCGTGTGGGAGAACCCTGAAGAACAAATTTTACAGTTATTTTGGATTTTGGGACTTGAAACGCTGAACCGATTGAAGCGAACTCCCCGAAGGTAAACCCTGAAATTCTATAAAACCCCTCTGTCCTTCGGACATCTCCCCGTGGGGGAGAACCCTGAAGAACAAATTTTGCAGTTAGTTTGGATTTTGGAACCTGAAACTTTGAACCGATCGAAGCGAACTCCCTGAAGGTAATCCCTGAAACTCTATAAAACCCCTCTGTCCTTCGGACATCTCCCCGTGGGGGAGAACCCTAAAGAACAAATTTTGCAATTAGTTTGGATTTTGGGACTTGAGACTCTGAAACCTAAAACCTGAAACATCAACCCTTATCACCTCTCTTTGCTTGTTTCATAAATCATATCCAGCAATCCGCCACTCACTTTATCACCGCTGAGTTCCCAGAACATTATGCCTCCGAGTTTATGCTCTTTCGCATATTTTGTTTTATAATAAACGGATTGCATATTATCGTAAGTGGCAAATGTTTTTGTAGTGCTGTTATAGGCAAATGGTGCTTTGGCTTTTTTATCCCAAAACTGCTCAAATCCCGCTGACTTACCCAGTTTTTCATCAATATCTGTAAAATTAATATATCCGCTGAATTTACCTTTCTGGTAAAGACCGTTATTTACATCATCAACTTTGTTAAAAGTACGGGCATAAAAAGCCAGACCAATTACTACCTTGCTCATAGGAACACCAATAGAATCCAGAAACATTACAGCATGGTCGGTGGATTCTCTTTGCTCGAAGGTTGAATATAAGGAAGTAAGGTGGCCGGTTTGTTTGCTGTTACCGTTTACCAGGTCATAGGTCATCATATTCACATAATTTACAAGCGGCATTACCTTTTGCCATTCTATAGATTTTAAAAGGTAATCGCTGAAACCTCCGGCAGCAAAGCTTAATTCGTAGTCGGGGCCTACAGTTTCGCGCAAGGCCTTAACCAGGAATGTAAAATTCTGCCTGTCTTCGGGTAAATATTGATGCCTGTCAACAGATTCGAGTGCAGGATATTCCCAGTCGAGATCGAGGCCATCAACATGATATGTTTTAAACAGGTTTAGCGTAGATTGTACAAATTCCAGGCGACCTGTTTCGGTATTGAAAACTTTGCTGCATGTTTTGTATCCGCCCCAGCCTCCAAGAGAAATAATGACTTTTAGCTTTGGATTAGTTTTCTTAAGCGCAACAAGCCTGGTTATGGCAATGCTGTCGGTTGTATTATCCACAGCAAGTTTATTGCCATCGAGTTGAAGAAAACTAAAAATAATATGAGTTAGCTGCTCTGTTTTGTAATTAGCTAAATCACTGCCATCGCCACTATAGTATGCGATAATGAACATTGGTTTTTCTTTTGTCTGGCTAAATGCAGGGTGAACTGCAAGCAAAGTAGTTATGATAAATGTTAAAGAAAGTGCTTTATATCTGATGTTATTTTTCATAGTTTTTTTGTGAAATACTAGCCAGAAAGGCAAATAATTTATTCAGCCGAATGATCGTATAACGTAATGTATTCGAAAGTATTGGTGGTCCACTCCATGAATTTCAGGAAATCTTCCCATTTTACAATGATGGAAGCGGTATTGATGCAGGGATGAAAACTTATCATTTTGCTTTCGAGCAGGTTGTGATCGAGGAAAACATGAACATGGTGATCTGTGTTGTTGATAAGTCCAAACGGAGTTACCGAGCCTGGAGAAACGCCCAGGTATTTCATCATACGTTCATCCGAAGCAAAGGAAAGTTTGCCTTGCTTCAATTGTTTTTCAAGTTCATGAATTCCCATTTGCTGCGTGTGCTTTAAAATCACAAGGTAATGTTTGTTCCCTTTGTGATTACGAAAAAACAAGTTTTTGCAATGTGTAGCATCCAGGTCCTTCCAGTATTTTATGGCCTCTTCGATGGTTGGAGCCGGAGGATGCTCATGGTATTCGAAAGGAATATGGAGGTCGGAGAGGAGTTTGTAGAGGTTGGGATCGCCGTTCATTTTTCAGGGGTTGGGGGTTGGGTTTTAGGGGTTATGGTAGAGAAGCGATGCCTCTAGTCTCTATTACTTTATCAATAAATCAAAACGAAATGATCTGGAACAAAAATACAAAATTTAGCGGCACAAGGTATTGCAAAACTATACATGGGTTGCATGATAATCAGAGGTGCCGGACGGCTTTTTGAGGTAGGCTCATTTTTCAAAATCCAATACCTGATGCGCTCAAGGCACGTTATTGTGAGTATGATTAACAGTCTGTTCCGCATAAAGTTGGAACGATGCAGCTACCTCGTGCCTTTATCACAATCCTGCTAAAAAAGCTCTCCTTCTTCCGACAGTTTGCTTTCCTGTCATTCCATTTTTTTTAAAAGTACAAATACAATATTGCTCTTTTATCCCAATATTTGCCAATAATTAATATAGATTGTGTGATATATTTCACACAACACACATTAAATATGTGATTTTATGGAAATCAGGCGTAATGCAATCCTGCATTTCGGGTTTGAAGAATTTCCAGTTCGAAGAGTTTGGGGCATCATTGAAAACCCTTCAAACTCTTCAAGCCCGAAACTCTTCAAACTCGAAACTCTTCAAACTCTTGAAACATTTTTTCATTTCAGTTTCCTCACTTTTACATTCCTGAACTTCACTCCGCTGCCATGGTTCTGCAGACCGACATGACCAGTTTGCGAAATGGCATAGCCCGGATAATCCTTCCATTTGCCTTGCTCTCTCTCTTGTTTCCATTCGGGTGAATAGGACTGGAATTCAACCACTTTCATACCGTTGAGCCAGTGTTCCACATGACCATTGTTGTATATGATCCGGGTATGGTTCCATTCGCCGACGGGCATCAGTTTTTTATTTGACAGGGCAGGCGTCATAGCATAATCAGCGCCGGTTTTCTGCCATTCTTCAAGTTTTTCGGGCCATCCCAGGTCATCGATAAGCTGGTATTCGGGTGCGGTTTCGTAGGCAGCGTGGTATTGCGGCCCTTCGAGTACATGGTAAAAAATGCCGCTGTTTCCTGCCTTGCTGATGCTCCAATCAATATCAAGTTCGAAGTTATCGAAATTTTCAGTTGTAATAATATCACCGGCAGTAACGCTTCCACCTTCACCATGGCATACCAGTTCGCCGTTCTGCACGCTCCAGCAACTAAACATTTTGTCGCTGTTGTAGCCTTTCCAGCCATTTAAGGTTTTTCCATCGAAAAGCAGTTGCCAGCCCTGCTTTTTTTCTTTTGGAGTTAGTGCATTTGTTTTCTGAGCTGTAACCGTGGCCGAAATCAACAGTCCGGCAATACTAAGGGTAAAGAAGGTGGCTGATATTCTCATGTTCAAATTGGGTAAATGGTGTGTAATCAAATTGATAATCCATGTACAGGATTAAATCATATATACGTCCCAAAAATACAAAATTATTCCTAACCTGGTGCTGTTGCTGACAAAGCTTTTGCTTTTATAAGGATATCACCTGGCCTGATTACCTTATCTGGCAACCTGGTTATCAGGTATTTTCTTAAATCTTTAACTCCTTATTTTATAACACTTTAATTCCAATTTTGATGCAAACTTATAGCATGCAGAAAGGCAGTTTAAATACGGTTTTTAAAAAGAGAGGTATCTTTTAAGGAAAGGTCTGCGGGCTTTTAAGGACATGGATTCGGGTAGTTTATAAAATGGCTTTGTGTAGTTTAGTAAAAGGCTTCGAGTAATTAAGTTAAAGGATTTGTGTAATTTATGAAAAGGATTCTGGTAAATGAAAAATAGTGTTATTCCTTCGCTATATGATCTGGAAGAGCAGATTGGCAGAAAGCCTTGAATATAATTAAAAGGATTAAATACTTGTAGGATTTTGGAGGTAACAATTGAACGTTTGAACAATGGAACGCGAAGCATTTAACTTTGCAAGCATTTGAACCTTGAACCTTGAACAATTGAACATTTGAACAATAGAACATTTGAACATTTGAACAATTGAACAAGTGAACGCAAAGCATTTGAACTCTGAAACCCTGAAACCCTTCAACAACTCAACCTCCCTTCTCTCCCAAAAGTTCTCGTATAACTACCGACGCACAATAGCACCCAAATATCGCCGGCATATACGAAATAGTTCCGACATTGGACTTTTTATTGGATTCGCCTTCTTGAAGAATAACTGAACTGCGCTCAACAACTTCGGGGGAGAAAACCACTTTTATGCCTTTCCATACGCCCATTTTGTGAAGCCGCTTGCGCATGTAATAGGCGAGTTTGCAGTTATATGATTCATCAATATCAGCTACCTGAATCTGCGCGGGATCAAATTTCCCCCCTGCGCCCATCGAACTCACAACCGGTAACCCAAGTTGAACGCAATTGTATAACAGGAAAACCTTTGGCGAAAGCGTATCAATGGCATCAACCACATAATCATAGCCTTGCTGAAGGATTTCCAAAGTGCGATCGTCCTTTATATATTCTTTCAGTACGATGAGTTTCAGGTTGGGATTGATATCGAGAAGACGTTTTGTCATTACCTCTGTTTTCGCAATGCCTTCGGTGCTTTTCAAAGCCGGAAGCTGGCGGTTACGATTGCTGGTGTGAACGGTATCGCCATCAATAATGGTCATACTGCCTATACCGGCGCGGCAAATCTGCTCGGCAGCCATGGAGCCAACACCACCTAGTCCTGCAATAAGAACATGTTTATCGCGAAGTATGTTAAGTTTCTCCGGACCAATAAGTAATTCAGTTCGGCTAAGCCATTGTTGTGTGGGCATAAAAAGTATTTTGCTAAAACCTGACGAAGGTAGTGAATAGTGAATAGTGAATAGTGAATAATGAATAGTGAATAATGCCAGACGAACTTTTCCAGAGTTTAATACTCTGGAAAAGTTAATTCCCCGATAGATAAAGCTTGATTTGGATCCGTGATTCGCATGAAAAGTGAATAGGCTTTCACGGTAATTATCGCGCTAATTGGAACTAACCGGAGTAAAGATAGAGCTTAGAAGTGAAGTAAAATGGACTTTGTAATAGGTTCATATACAGCAGGTTATTTTTAGTTAGATGAAAGTGAATAGTGAATAGTGAATATTGAATAGTGATTAGTGAATAGGCTTACACGGTAATTATCGCGCAAATTGGAACTAACCGGAGTAAAGATAAAGCTTAGAAGTGAAGAAAAATGTACTTTGTAATAGGTTCATATACAGTATGTTAAATTTAGTTAGATGAAAGTGCATAGTTAATAGTGAATAGTGAATAAACTATCACCATTAAACAATGGCACAAACAGGAACTAACATGAAAATTTGAATATAGCGAAATGGTAAGAAGTGATTTTATATTGGCTTTATCAAGCGCACATTTAGCAAATAATCATGTTCGCAGTGTTCTCCCCAACGGGGAGATGTCCGAAGGACAGAGGGGTCAAAAAATGAGCAGATAACCGCCATTTTCTTAATGCACAAGCTAAATTTAGTGTGATATATCTATCTGAAATTCAATTATTAGCATTCTTGTTAGATGAAAGTTAAAAGTTGATAGTAATGCATCATATTTCCGGATTTTCTTACTGTTGGTATCATAAACCCTGCGGCTATGCAGACATTAAGCGGAGATGCGGATGCAGTATCTGGAATCAATATTTTTTACTTCTTCAGGATTTTATCATATTATCTGACATGGATATTCCATATATCAGATAATGAGCATTATAAATGATAATCTGTATTTGAGAACCTGTTTGTTTAGAGGAGCCTTTAAAACTTAGTGGACCGACAAACCGCATATTTGCATAAATTTGCTCTCTTTCAGGAAAAGGTCAAAGAATGCCGGTTATGATTGAGATGGTTAATGTGAGTTGGATAGTTACACTGCTTGCACTAGCTGTACTCTATTTTATCCCTTCGACCTATAAAGCATATACAGCTTCGCTCGCGGTTCTGATCAACGCACTGATAACATCCTGGCTTGCCTTCCCGGCACTGAGCGGGCAGGTTGTTGAATTTTCGATATTCACAGGTAATTTTATGGGCGATACCATCGTCAGAATCGACGGGCTTTCGGCATGGTTTATCCTGATCATAAACTTTACCTCGCTCACCGGAGTATTTTATGGCATCGGTTACCTCAAAGCATACACGAATCCGTCTCCTAAACTTACTCTCCACTGGGCGCTTTTCGTTATTTTTCACCTGGCTATGGTTTGGGTTTGCATGTTGCAGAACGGTTTCGCTTTTCTGCTGGCCTGGGAAGTGATGTCGCTAACCTCGATGCTGCTGGTGATATTTGATTCACACAATGCACAGACCTTGAAAGCAGGTATCAACTACCTG
>Ga0105047_10014197_pt1 | contig 12658 bp, 9 predicted proteins | sample MAT04_FD_78384 | JGI IMG/M metagenome (GOLD analysis project Ga0105047, IMG submission 78384) | Freshwater microbial communities from Lake Fryxell liftoff mats and glacier meltwater in Antarctica - MAT-04 (megahit assembly) | ecosystem: Environmental > Aquatic > Freshwater > Ice > Liftoff... | reverse complement strand
GACGGGCTTCGGGGCGACCCACTTGTGGTCGGGGGTCAGGCCGAGCGCGTAGAACGCCCCGACCGCCGGCGGCGCGTCCGCCGTGACCTTCGACCAGTCGCCTTCCGCCAGCGCGTTCAGGACCCGCCGGCTGTCGGCGACGGACACCTTCTCAGTCGTCACTTCCTCGCTGCCGGGCTTGACCGTGCGGTACTGCGTGAGGATAACGACCGCGGCAAACGTCCGGTCTTCGACCTTTGCAGCGGCGAGCGCCTTGGTGGGATCGGCGGCGCACGCCAGCGCCTTCGTGACGAACTCGACGGTCTGCTTGTAGTTCTCCTCCGTCGTCTCGACCGGCGGGGCGAGCGGGGCGATGGCGTAGAACTGGCCGGACGGGTGCTTACTCAGGAAGAACACGCCTTCCATGTCGAGCGTCGGGGCGACCGCCCCGAACCCGCGGCGCGGGAGGCCCGGTCGTGTCGGGTCTGCGGGCGCGATGAAGCCGACCTTGATGTGGGTGAGGTTGTCGGCCCCGGTTAGCCCCTTGTCGATCTTGATGACCGCGACCTTGTGGGCGACTATGACGGGCGAGCCGGGGAACGCCGGGAGTTCGACCGCCTCCTTCTCGATGGCCGTCACCTTGCCGACGACGACGGCGTCGGCCTGGAGCGCCCGCACCACCGGGTTCGGCGGGGCCGCGATGCGCTTCGCCGGGGCAGGCAGGGCGGCGAGGGCGACGACGAGCGTGGCGAGTAGCGACCGGCGCATGAGCGACTTCCGTGAGGGTGGTAGCTACAGTGTACGCCGGCGGGCCGCGACTCTCTACTCCGCGGGGTATTGTAAGAGAACGGGTGAAGGGGTGAGCGGGTGAAGGGGTGAGGCGTCCGAAATCCCACAGTTTTCGCTTCGTCACCCTTTCACCCGCTCACCCCTTCACCCGTTCTCTTACAAAGCGACTCCGCGGCGACGCGCTTCCGATCGGCGCGTTGCCCTTCGTATGTTTCGGCGAACGCCAGCACCGCCGGGTCGGGGGCGACGCCCTCGGCGGCGCACGCCTGCGAATAGACCGCCGGCCACCAGTTGTCGTGGCTCGTCAGCCCCTGCTCCTTGACCGTCGCCCAGTTGCTCAACACCTTCGACCACGCCGCGTCGCCGTACTCCAGCGCCTTCTGCAAGCTGCCGAACTCGGGGACGTACCACTGCCGGCCGATCTGCGAGTGAAGGACTTCGTCGGCCCAGTCGAAGTCCTGGATGGTGGCGATGAGCGGCAGCCCGGACGCCTGCCCGGTCTCGAACTCGTAGCGCTTGCCGGTCTTCGGCATCAGCCCCTGCTCGATGAAGTACAGGACGCCGTGCCGCTCCATCGGCGTGCATTCGGTGTTGAGCCGGTACGACCAGTTGAAGGTGATCCTCGCCTTCGTCCAATCGACGCCGAGGGCGACGAAGCCGACCTCGCCCATCATGGCGTGGCGGGCCTCGTCCCAGAGCTGGCGGCTCATGTCGCGGTAGTAGCCCCACGGCTTGCCGGGCGTCTGCGTAAGGATCGACGCCATCATCTCCGGCACGTCGATCTCGCGCAGCCGCTTGTAGAGCATCATCAGCGCCTTGGCCCGCGCCGGGTACTCGTCGGAGTACAGGAACACCTCGGCGTTCACCCCCTGGTTCCACGGGTCGCTGAACCGCTCGTCACGCTTGGGGACCGGGTCGTAGACGTAGGGCGACTTGGAGTACTCCCGCAACCGCAGCTCGACGTATTGCATTGTCTCCGCGTCGGAGCCGTAAGCGCCTGTGCTTGCTTCCTGCAATGCTTCGAGGAGGTTGAGCCAGAACGAACCCGTGGAAGGAGTTGGAACCGCTCGACACACCTTGTCGCCAAACTGCTTCATTTCGTTGAGTTCGAGTAGAGCGAATTTCAGCACTCTCCGGCTCGGAGCGTCGGACAGCGGATTCGTCTCACTCTGGTAGAACTCGATCTCGGTGATGAGGCCGTAAATCGCGTGTTGGTAAGCGCCCCAGATCAACTCTTCCGTCGTCGGCGCGTTCAGAATCTCGTCGAAGAAAACCTCCAGCGCCGGGTGCGGTACGTCTTCCAAGCCCAACGGCGGCTCGCGCATCTCGCCGATGCGCGTGCGCAGCGCCGTGACGTGCTCGGCGCACAGGTAGGCGTGGTGGGCGAAGGCGGTCTTCAGTTCGTAGATCGGCTCGGAGGTGATGCGGGCGGTGAGGATGTGGTGCAGCCGCTTGAAGGAGTAGTGGAACCGCTTCAACCGGCGGACGCACTCCTCGACCGCCAGCCCCGGCCTCGCCGCCTCCTCGACCGTACACAGCCCGGCGAGCTGCGGCAGCCCCTTGTACGAGGCGTAATCGGCGAGCGGGCGGGGCGTCGGCATCGGTGCGACCACGGGGGGACGGGGGTGAACGGTATCGCGATTTTAGCACGTTCGGGGCCGAGTGTAACGAGTGTAACAACCCGGGGTGGAATCCTAACCAGCCGTTGACGTAGGGCGGGAGAGCGGCCATCATACCCCTTTGCACTCGCTCTCCACCGCACCGGAATTCGGAGCCGCGCGATGTTTTCGACCCTCGTATTCGGGGCCGCCCTCGCCGCCCCCGCCGCCCCGATCCCGAAGGACACCAACCCGGCCCCGACCGGCCCGGCCCCGTGGGTCGTGTACCTCAAGGGCGACGCCGGAGGCAACGTCGGGCTGACGGTCGTGACCTACCAGAAGGTCAAGCAGATCCGCGGCGTCGTGACGATTGAGAACGGCAAGCAGGTGGTCAAGAACGTCGAGCAGGAGATCAACCAGCCGAGCCACGCCTACCACCAGTTGAACACCCTGCCGGCCAAGTTCACCACCGCCGGCGGCACCGCCCTGGCCGCAGCCGAGGTGGTCAAGCGGGCGAAGGACGGGGTGGTGGTGCTGGTGTCGGCGGACGGCAAGCCGGTCGAGAAGGCGTGGCTGCGGGCCATCGACCCGGACGCCGTCGTCGTGACCGCCGACGCCCTGGCCAAAGCCGTCATGCCCCCGATGCCGACCGTGCCGGTGCCGACGGCCGCCCCGCGGCTCGTCCTCCTCGGGACAGACGCGAGCGGGAAGGTCCAGGTGTCGTTCAACCCCAACGGGGGCGCGGCCGGCGGCGGCGTCGCCTTCAACAAGTTCGGCCGGATGAACGGGCGGGCGGTGTTCGTCAACAACGGCCAGGCCGTGCAGCAGTTTTTCCAGGCGGACGAGGGAGTGGCGGCGGCCCCGACCGACGTCTCCGCCGTCGCCCCGCTCAAGGCGCTCGAAGACGTGAAGTTCGACGCCTACGACCTGACCGGCAAAGCCGTTTCCCGCGAGGCCGCCGTCGCCCGCCTCAAGGCCGGCGGACTGGTCCTCGTCGCCGGCGACACCCGGGTGCCGGACGCCGCCTTCCTCAAGTTGTTCCGCGGCGACCTGCTCGTACTCGTGTCGCCCGAACTGCTCAACGTTCCGAACGGGAACCGCGATGTCCTAATTGACGTGATCGTCGCCCCCGGCGGCGGGGGCGTCCGCCCGCTGCCGATCCGCATCCGGCCCGCCCCGCCGATCCAGGCGGTGCCGCTGCCGGCCCAGATCCTCCCCGTCAAGCCGGTCAAGGCGCTGCCGCAACCGCTGCCCGCCGAAGTGCCGGAACAGCCGATCCTGCTCCCGCCGGTCCCGCTCGAAGACAAGTGACCGGTCGCCCGAACCCCGCCCTACCAAACCCCGGCCTCCCCGCGAGGCCGGGGTTTTTCGTTTCCCGGCCGCGGCCGTCACGGTCCCTCAGTAGTCCGCGACCGAGCCGTCCTTGAGCGTGCGGCCGGGCCATTTGTACTTCTGCGGCTTCTTCGCCTCCTCCTCCAGCTTCTTCTCGTCCACCTCGACGCCGAGGCCCGGCCCGGGGGGGAGGCCGATGTAGCCGTCGGCGTCGAGCTTCCACTCCATGCGGGTGATGCCCTTGGCGTTGAACCCCTGGTTCTCCGGGTAGAACTCGTGGATCAGGAAGAACGGGATCGCCGCCGCGACGTGCAGGCTGGCGGCGATGCCGAGGAACCCGGCCGTGCAGTGCGGGGCGAGCGGGACCATGAACGCTTCCGCGAGCGTCGCGATCTTCCGCATTGAGGTGATCCCGCCGGTGTGGCAGCAATCCGGCTGGAGGATGTCGAGGCAGCGGTGCTGGAGGTAGGGCAAGAATTCGTAGATCGTGCGGTCGCGCTCGCCGGCGGCGAGCGGGATTGAAATCTTCTCCTTGACGCGGCGGAACGCCTCAATGTTCCCCGGCACGACCGGCTCCTCAATGAACAACAGGTCGTAAGACTGGAGCGCCCCGGCGAGTTGGATGAGGGTCGCCGGCGGTAGCGCACAGTGGGCGTCGAACATGACCGCCCCGGCCGGCCCGACCTGCTCGCGGGCCGCCTTAATCGCCGCGACGATCTTGTCGATCTCGGCCGGCGTGCTGCTGTGCTCGAACACGCCGGGCGGCGGCACCTTCTTCGCCTGCGGGGTGTGGTAGACGCGGATGCGGTCGCGCGACGGCCCGCCGAGCAGCCGGTACACCGGGGTGTTCCAGAGCTTGCCGGTGATGTCCCACAGCGCGGTGTCGATGCCGGCCATCGTGTGGATCAGGAACGGCCCGCCGCGGATGTCGCGGTGGGCGCGGAAGAGCTTCTGCCACAGGTGTTCGATCCGCGTCGGGTTCTCGCCGGCGATGATCTCGAACAGCGACTCGGCGAGCGGCTTGGCCACCCGCGGATCGACCCCTTTGATCTCGCCCCACCCAACGACCCCGTGGTTCGTCTCGATTCGGACGTAGACCGACGAGCCGAGCCACGTCGCGCGGGTGTTAGCGATGCGGACGGTCGAGGCGCGATCGGCGACCTGGGCGGCCGGGTTGCGGTCGTCGGCCACGGCGTCCGCCAGCAGCGCCTGCCCGGCGGTCACGGCCCCCATCGTGGTCAACAGTTGCCGTCGGGTCGGGGTCATGGGAGAGCCTCCGGCACGGGGTTCGGGAGGAAGGCGTCAGGGCGAAATCACCAGCTTCGGCAGGGCCGCGGCGAGCTTCTGGCGGCCGGCGGTCGTGACCTTCGTGCCACCGACGTTGAGCCGGCGAAGTTGCTTCAACCCGACGAGGTGATCGAGAGCCGCGTCCGTCACCTTGCCCGAGTTGAGCGTCAGGTCTTCGAGCGTGGTCAGGGCGGCGAGGTGCTTCACGCCGGCGTCGTCGAACGTGCCGCTGACGAGCATCAACAGCCGGAGCTTCGGCAGCTTGCCGACCTGGGCGAGCGTCGCGTTGCTCGCCGACTTCTCGTACACGTCGAGCTGGTCGAGTTCTTTGAGGTCGGCGAGGAAGGGCAGGCCGGCCTCGGTCGTGTCGTGGCTGGCGACGTGCAACTGGCGCAACTTCGTCAGCCCGGCGAGGTGCTTCAACCCGGCGTCGGTGACGGCGGTGTGGACGATCTCCAGGCGGCGGAGGTTGGTCAGCTTGCCGATCGCTTCCAGCCCGGCGTCGCTCGCCGGCGACGAGTGGAGGTTGATCGACTCGACCGGCGTCGCCGCCGGCAGGTGGCGGAACCCGGCCCCCGTCACCTTCGACGAGCAGACCGAGACGCGCCGCAGTTTCGTCAACCCGGCGAGGTTCTCGAACCCGTCGTCGCCCACGGCCGTGAGGCAGACGCTGAGAACTTCGAGGTTCGTCAGCCCCTTAAGATAAACCAAGCCGGCGCTCGTGACGGCCGTGCCCGAGAGTTCGAGCCGGCGCAGGCGGTCCTGGCCGGCGAGCCGCTTGAGCCAGTCGTCGGTGACGCGGTCGGCGAGCGCCTTCGGCGTCGGCTCCTTGTGCCCGTCGGTTCGTTCGTTGAGTACGACCTCCACGATCCGGCCGAACACCGGCAGCGATTCGTCGGACGCGATCGCGCGCAGCCACGTCGGGGCCGTCACCTCCAGCGTCGCGGTGCCGCCGAGCCGCTTGACCTCGGCGAGTAGGGGGCGGTCGGCGGCGTGACGGGCGGCGGCGACTTGGAGTTCCAGCAGCAGCAGCGTGGCGTCGCGGCGCACGTCGGCGTCGGTCAGGGCCGCGATCAGGACGGCGAGTTGCGCCTTCGTTTCGGCGTCGAATGCGCCGGCTTCGAGCAGGGCATTCTGCGCGAGTGTGGCCAGTTTGCGGAGGGCCGGGGCGTCGGCGTGCGGGCGGAGCGGGACCACGTTGAGCAGCCGCGACACCGGCAGCGGCTTGCCGGGGTGCCCGACGAATCCCTTCACCCCGACCTTCGCGTGGAACACGCCGGGCGGGTCGCCGGTGGTGCAGAAGATTTCGTCGTGGTCCGGCCCGCCGAAGGCGATGTTGCTCACCACCTTCGCCGGCACCGGCAGGTAGGCCAGCACCTTCCCGGCGGGGTTGAGGACGGTGATCCGCCCCTTGCCCGTCTCGGGGCGGTGGAAGTCGGCGACCCAGAGGTTGCCGGCCGCGTCGAATGCGCACCCGTCGCCGCCGCTGCCGCCCAGGTCGTAGAACTCCTCGGCTTTGCCGAGCAGAGCGCCGTCGGCCGGCAGCGGGTAGCGGAGGATTTTCTTCGACTGCGATTCGATGACGTACAGGAACTTGCTCGCGGGATCGACCTCGATCCCGTTCGGGAAGGCCAGCCCGCCGCCGATGCGGTCCACGCGGCCGTCCGGGCGCACCCGGTACAGACTGCCGACGGGGGTTTTCGGCGTCGAGCCTTCGGGGTCGGTCCAGTAGACGTTGCCGCGGGCGTCGAGGGTCAGGTCGTTGAGGCTCCGCAAGGTGTGCATCTCGTGCCGGTCGGCGACCACGCCGACGGTGCCGTCGGGGGCCACGTCGAGAATCGCTTTGTACTTGTTGTCGCAGACGAGCAGGTGCCCGTCGCCGCGGAGGACGGTCCCGGCCGGGCCGAGTTCCAGGTACTTGTGGACGCCGCGCTTGGCGTCCACCCGCAGCAGCGCCCCGCTACAGAAGAACACTTCGCCCTTACGCCACGTCGGGCCTTCGGAGTAGCCCGGGGCTTCGGCGTAGTAGTCGAACGTGACCTTCGCGAGCCTCGTCGCCAGGTCGCCCGTCGGCTCATCGGCCCGGCCGCCGGGACCGGCAAGAGCGAGTCCGAGTGCCACGACCACGGCGGACGCGAATGCGAGTGTACGCGCGGGGGATGCCATCGCGGTGTCCTGAAGTGTGGAGGGCGGGTGCGGGCGGTCGGCATCAGAATACCCGACGTGCGGGCCGCACGGTAGCGCCCTTTCGGTCGTCGCGGCCGCGCACCTTCCTGGCACGGCGGCGGGCAACTACACTGCTGGGAATCGTTCCGACCCGCCCGCCCGCCGGACCGCACCCGCGATGGCCCGCTTCCTCCGCACCGTCTGGGACCGCTGGTTCGGCGGACCACTCGCCGTCGTCGAGGCCGAATCGCTCGCCTACCGCCTGTCGCCGGCCGGCCGCGGGGTCGATGTCAAGACCGTCGCGGTCGTGCTGACGGCCGCCGGGTGCCTCGTCCTGCACAACTACGCCGGCAACCCCGACCGCGTCGCCTGGCTGTTCGGAATGCTCGCCGAGCTCGCCGCCGGCCCGGACGCCCGGGGAGACGTGGTCGCCACCCTCACGGCCTGGACCGCCGACCAGGACGCGCGGCTCGCCTGGTTCGCGCTCTCGGCGGTCTTCGCCTACGCCGTCGTGCCGGGACTGGTCGTCAAACTTTTCCTCCGCGAGAAGTTGGCCGACTTCGGGGCCGGCGTCCGCGGCGCGGCGGCCGACTGGCCGGTCTACCTCGCGTTCGCCGCCGTCATGCTCCCCGTCGTCTACCTGTGCTCGGCCGAGCCGCGCTTCCAGGAGGTGTACCCGTTCTACCGCGTCAACACCCGGGCCGACGTGGGGCCGCGATTCGTGCGCTGGGAACTCGTCTACGCCCTGCAATTCGTCGGGCTGGAGTTCTTCTTCCGCGGGTTCCTGGTCCACGGCACGAAGCACCGCTTCGGCGTCTACGCGGTCTTCCTCATGGTCGTCCCGTACTGCATGATCCACTTCCACAAGCCGCTCCCCGAGACGCTCGGGTCGATCGCCGCCGGCGTCGCCCTCGGCGTCGTGAGCCTCGCCACGCGCTCGGTGTGGCCGGGGGCCGCCCTGCACGTCCTAGTCGCCTGGGGCATCGACGCTTCGATCCTGTTCCGCCGCGGGCTGATCGGCTGACCCAGAAAGTGTGTCTAACAACCGGTACGTCGGCGGGCACGACCGGGCGCAAGGCGCTCAATCTGACGCCGGGCCGACCCAGAGCAGTCGCGTCGCGTGCGGTGAAACAGGCAAGGCGCTCAAGGCGCTCAAGGCGTGCGCCTATCGGAAGTGACCGCCTTGAAGTGGTAAGAATGTCTACTTCGCGCGTCTACAAACGCGCGATAACGGTGGGTTCCCAACACCATCGAAGAGCGGCGCGTGGCGACGAGAAACCGCATTCACGTCTCGGTGAACGGGCGGACGCCTGCCTCGGTGAGGTCGAACAACTCGAAGGTGAGGGGGGCGTCGGCCCCGGCCTCGATCGCGCGGAGTTTGGCGACTAGCGCGTCGCGGTGGGCCCGGTCCCGCTTCGGGAAGACGACCAGCGATTCCTGCTGCGGGACGACGGCGCACAAGTCCGTCGTGCCGAGGTGGTCGCGGGCCTCGGAGAAGAGGTCGGGCAGGCGCAGGCAGGCCGCCGCCCGCGGATGGTCGCTGTAGAAGAGGAAGTGGACCGGCTCGCCCGGCCCGCCGAGAATCTGGATCGACAATCGCTCGTCCGCGTCGGCGAATTTCGTGAGATTCTCGAGCGCGGCGGCGTGGGCGGCGGCGGGGGTCAGCCCGGCGGCGGCGAGCGCCTCGCGGGTCACGGGCGTGTGGACGATCGGGCCGCCGGCGTCGCGGTCCTCGTACACGACGGCGAACAGCCCGTGCCCGACGGGGACGGCGAGGTCGCCCGCGGCGGGGTCGGGGAGGCCGCGGACGAGGTAGGGGAACAGGGCTTCGGCGTTCACGCGGCCTCCGGCGGGAGTGGTATTGCGGATCGTCAACCGGCGCTCGCCACGTCGCCGGGGGTGAACTCGACCCCGATCACCGACGACACCGGCACGTCCTTGCCGCGGTACTCGACCAGCCCGCTGCGGAGCTGCACCCGCCACAGGAGCGGCCCCTTCGCCTCGCGGACCTTCTTGAGGATCTGCGGGTCGGTCTCGGTGAACACGACGTACTCGCGCTCCTCCTTCGGCCCGAGCGGGGTGGCGTCGGCCTCCTGGGCTTTCTCGTACACGCGCGCGACGTTCTTCGGGAACGGCCACGCGATCGCCCCGCCCCAGTACTTCTGCCCGTCGATCACCAGCCCGGTGCCGGCCAGGTCGGTCCCGCGCGACCGCCGGTTGAATGCCGGGTCGAGCGGGTGGAGGGTCACGTCGTCGGACGTATTCCGGACCCGCAGGTGCAGGACGAGGGCGGGGTACCGGCCGGCCGCCTCGGGCCGCTTCCCGGCCTCGGTCTCGGCGAAGAGGGCGAGCGGCCGCACCTCGATCCGCGTCGGCTCGACCTGCAGCGCCCCGACCTCGACCTTCTTCCCGAACGCGACCGTGAGTTCGGGCGGGAGCGGGCCGTCGAGCTTGAACGCGGTCGGCCCCGCCTTCGTCCGCTTCGCCGGGTCGAATCCGCCGAAGTCGTCGGGGATCGTGGACAGGGGGTGGCCCTTCGGGGCGTCGCCGCCGGACTTGATGAAGAGCCCGTACACGGCCCCGGCGGTGGCGAGGAGGGAGTACGCGAGGAGGACGTAGAACCCGACCTTGAGCAGCCCCCCGCCGGCCGCCGCCGGGCGTCGGTCCGCCGGCGGCCGCTCCGCCTTCGCGGGCTTGCGGCGCGACTCGCGCGGCGCGGGCGGCTCGGAGTCGAACGTCTCCTCGGGTTCGGCGGGCACGGGCATCGGTACGAGGGCCGGCGCGGCCGGCGGCGGGGCGGGGGCCGCGGCCGGGGCGTCGAACGCGGCCCACGGGTTCGCCGCCGCGGACGGGACGGCGTGCGCGACCACCGCCACCGGTTGAGGCACGAGGGCAGGGGGGGGCACCACCGCCACGACGGGCGGCGGGGGTGCGACGGGCGGTAGGGGTGCGACCGGCGGGGGCATTTCCGGCAGATTCTTGCGGACGGCGTTCGGCTGGCCGAACACCTCGTCGTCCTCGCCGGCGTGCTGCTCGCCGAAAATGCTGTCGGCCGCTTCTTGCGGCGGGAAGTTAAAGACCGGCAGGTCGGCGTGGACGGGCGGCGGCGGAGCGGCCGGGGCCGGGGCCGGCGGGACCGGGGCCGGAGGCGGGGCGGCGGGGACGGGGGTTGGTGCGCCGCCCGCCAGCTGTGCCGCGGTCGGGGCGAGGACCACGTTCTTGCAGTGCGGGCAGCGGACCTTATGGCCGAGCAATTCCGCGCCGACGCCCATCTTCTTCGCGCAGAACGGGCACGGGAACGTCTGTGTGGCCATCGGTGTGAGGGGCGGCGGGAAGGACACCCGGGGGCGGCGCGAGCGGGCGACGCCTCGACCGGGCGGTCGGAAACGTCATCCTACCTTGCCCGACCGGAAACGCCACCAGGAGCCGCCCGGTTCCGTGCGGGTTCTGTGGGTCGCCGGCGTCAAACACGGACAATCGGTCGAGCCGACGGTCTTGTGGCACGGGTCTCCTGACCTGTGCTTGCCTCCACAGGCCAGGAGACCCGTGCCACAAAACAGATGCCGCGGACCTCGGACGCCCCCTTCTTCTTCCCGTCGTGCGGGCGTGGCTTTAGAATGCGCCCATATGTCATCACCCCTGCCGCTCCTGACCGCCCCCGAAACCGGGGCCGCGACCCGCCCCGGCGTCCTCGACGTGCCGCCCGACGACCTCCGCGCCTGGCTCGCCGCCCGCGGCCAGCCGCCGATGCGCGTCGGCCAGATCCGCCGGCAAATCCTCGCCGGCCGGGCCGCGTCGTTCGAGCAGATGACCGACCTGCCGAAGGAACTGCGCGCCGACCTCGGCCGCGCGTTCGCCGTGTTCGCCTCGCGCGTCGAGCGCCACCTCGCGGCGGCCGACGACACCCACAAGCTCGTCCTCCGCCTGCCCGACGACCGGATGATCGAGTGCGTGCTGATCCAGGACGACGGCCGGGCGACGGCCTGCGTCAGCACCCAGGTCGGGTGCGGCATGGGGTGCGTGTTCTGCGCCAGCGGGATCAACGGCGTCGTCCGCAACCTGACGGCCGGGGAGATTCTCGAGCAGTTGGTGATGCTCAGAAACCTAACCCCCCCCGCCCCCTTCCCTAAGAGGGAAGGGGGGGCCGGAGTAAGCACCCCCTCGCCGAGCGACGGATTGGCCACGCGGCTGACGCACATCGTCGTGATGGGGATGGGCGAGCCGCTGGCGAACCTCGACAACCTGCTCGCCGCCCTCGCCGTCGCCGGGGACAAGAACGGCCTCGGCATCGGTGCCCGGCACGTCACGATCTCGACCGTCGGGCTGCCGGCGAAGATTCGCCGGCTCGCCGAACTCGGCAAGCAGTACCACTTGGCGGTGTCGCTGCACGCTCCGAACGACGCGCTGCGCACCCGCATCGTGCCGACCAACGACAAGACCGGGGTGGCCGACATCCTCGCCGCCGCCGACGAATTCTTCGCCAAGACGAAGCGGCAGGTGACGTATGAGTACGTCGTCCTCGGCGGGTTGAACGACCGCCTCGACCACGCCCGCCAACTCGCCGGGCTGCTCGCCGGCCGCAAGGCCCACGTCAACCTGATCCCGTGGAACGACGTGACCGGCCTGCCCTACCGCCGCCCCCACGACGACGACCTGGTGCGGTTCATCGACGCCCTCCGCCGGGCCGGGGTGAGCGTCAAGGTGCGCAAGCGCAAGGGGTCCGAGATCGACGCCGCCTGCGGGCAGCTGCGGCGACAGACGGAATCCGAGTCCCTGCAAGGAGGAACGCCGTGAGCGAGCGTATGAAGGCGATCCGCGACGAGGTTCGCCAGATGGTGCGGGCCAGCCCGTTCCGCCCGTTCTACCTCATTCTGGAGAACGGCGAGCGGGTCTTCGTCGCGCACCCGGAGAACATCGCCCTGAACTCCGGGGGCGAGAACGGGGCGGGCGGGTCGCCGTTCTTCTACGTCATCGGCGACCAGCTGCGGGTGTCGAGCACGTTCGACGCCGTGGCCAACCTCGTGACCCTGGACCACGCCGAAGTCTGAGCCGCGGCCGCTTGGTCGTGTCCGTTTTTGCTTGTGGCACGGGTCTCTGACCCGTGAAGGCCACACGGGTCAGAGACCCGTGCCACAAGCAAAAGCCAGATCAGACACGACTATCCGGACTGTGAATGAGCCGACGCCCCGCTACCCTCCCCCCCGGCTACGCATGTCCGCCGGCCAGACCAGCTCGCAGATGGCGCTCCGCGACCCGGACATCCGGCTCATGCTCCGGGTCCGGGCCGACGACGCCCCGGCGTTCGCCGAGTTGGTCGAGCGGTTCCAGCACCGGCTCGTGGCGGTCATGCACCACCTCGTCGGCAGCGCCCACGAGGCCGAAGACCTGGCGCAAGAAGTGTTCCTGCGAGTCTACCGGAACCGGAAGAAGTACCGGCCGCGGGCGAAGTTCTCGACCTGGCTGTTCACCATCGCCAACAACCTGGCGCTGAACGCCCTGCGCGACCG
>Ga0105047_10014196_pt1 | contig 12659 bp, 7 predicted proteins | sample MAT04_FD_78384 | JGI IMG/M metagenome (GOLD analysis project Ga0105047, IMG submission 78384) | Freshwater microbial communities from Lake Fryxell liftoff mats and glacier meltwater in Antarctica - MAT-04 (megahit assembly) | ecosystem: Environmental > Aquatic > Freshwater > Ice > Liftoff... | reverse complement strand
TACGGCCAAGGGCGGAACAATCACCTTCAATGGCAGCAGCCAGACCTATAACAACGGCCTGGTCTTCGACGGAAGCAACAGCACGCCGATCAACTTCACCACCAGTCTGGAAGGGTTCAACCGACTGATGACCTTCTCCGGGGCTTCCACCGTTCAGAATACTCCAACGCTCAACTTCACCAATGCTTACGGAAACAGCGGTGGAACCCGCACCTTCAGCGGGCTGATGACTCTCAATAGCAATCTCACCCTTACCGGAACACACACGGCCAATGTTGAATTCACTAATGGTTTGAGCTTTGGTGCCAACCGCACGATTACCTTCAACGACGAAGGCAACACCACGATTCGCGGTGCATTGACTGGTGGGGCAAACACGCTGACTCTCGCTGGCACCAATCAGAGAGTCTTCTTTGGCACTGGCGCGGGGGCGGTTTCAGGAGCAACGGGAGGAGTGATCGTCTCTGGCGGCCTGGTGCAGTTCGGTGCCACTGATAGCTCCAGTCCCAATACGTTCACCGGGGGGGTGACCCTCACAGGCGGCACCATCATGTTGGGAGGAGCAACGACTGGAGGCATTACCAACGGTCCTGTAGGCACGGGAACACTAACGCTGATGGGCGGTTCGGTCGGAAACGTTCGCAGCACTGGCGGCGCTGCAACCATTGCCAACACCCTCGTGCTTGACGGCACGAACAACACTCCGATCAGCTTCATCAACGGCACCGACGGATTTTTCCGTGAGGCAACCTACTCCGGGGCGACGACCATCCAAAACGCGCCGACCCTCAATTTCACCAAGTCCACCGGCAATAACAATAATGGCGTCCTGAATTTCACCGGCACGAAAAGCTTGAACAGTAACCTGACGTTCACCGGAACTCATTTGGCTTCGGTCTCGTTTACCAATGGCTTCGATCTCGGCGGCAGCGACCGGACCATTACCTTCAATGATGATGGTAACACCAGCCTCGCGGGCGATCTGAGCGGCACAGCCTCCACCCTCACCTTGGCAGGCACCAGCGCCAGGGCTGTCATCGCCGGGTTCACGGGGGGGACAGGCCATGCCCTCACCATCAACGGCTCCGCCAACAGCTTGTTCACCATGACCGCAGTCAGTGACTACACGGGTACCACGACGGTTTCCGGGGGCACGCTGGCCTACGGTCTGAATAACGCCATCGCAGGAGGTGGCGTTACGGTGAATGGCGCTACCGCGGTCCTTGATCTAGGAACGAACCGCAGCGACAGCGTCGGCACAGTGACGGTCGATGGCGGAGGCAAGATCACCGGCAACGGCACATCGGCTCTTACCAGCACCGGCACCTTCGAGTTGAAAAGCGGTTCGTCCAGCGTCATCCTCGCGGGTAGCGGCATCGCTTTGAACAAAACCACCTCTGGCACAGTGAACTTGACGGGTGCAAGCACCTACTCTGGCAACACAACCGTTGTGGGAGGCACACTGCTGGCGAACAATATTTCGGGTTCCGCCACTGGAACAGGAAACCTGAACATCCAAGCAGGCGCGACCTTGGGCGGTGCCGGCACGATCGGAAACACCACCACCACTATTGACGGTATCCTCTCCCCGGGCAATAGCATCGGCACACTCACTTCCACAATCTCCGTCGCGTGGAACTACAACGAAGCCAACGCATGGAAATTCGAGCTGGGCTTGGGAGCCATCGATATGGCGGCTGCCAATGCCGCCACGGACAGCGACCTGCTGAATCTTACCGGGAACTTCATAAAAGGAACCAGCACCGGCACCACGTGGGTCTTCGACTTCCAAAACACGGGCACCGCCGGGTTTTACAAACTGGTTGACTGGACTGGCACCACCGCCTTTGTTGACACCGACTTTGCAGCCATCAACGGCTCGGGTACCTTCTTTGTGGATAATGGCGGGGGCACGACTACGGCACTCTACTTTAATGCTGTCCCCGAGCCTTCCTCCGCCCTGCTCCTGCTTGGTGGCCTCGGAATGCTCCTCGGCTTCCGCCGACGCTAATTCAGGCACGGCAACAACCTGAAACCCTCAGACGGTGGCAGCCTCGCGGTCGCCACCGTTTTTTCGTCCACCATCCGGGGAAGAGCCGCGTTCTCCGGAACGCGAGTCCCCGGATACTGCCGGAAACAGCCTCCAATCCACGGATGCCACAGATAGGCACGGATAGTGAATGGGTTCGGAAAGCGGAATCCAGGCGAGGGGGGGATTTACTCCTATTACGAAGACAAGTTCACCGAACTGACCGAACACGGCTACGCCGAGCTTCGGGGAAAGGGACGCGGTGCCCACTACCGTCCATTGAAAAAAGGAGGGTTGCGCCGTAGTGGGGAAAAGGACGTGCTGAATGCGATTTTCAGGTGTGCGCACTGGCGAGGTATTGAGAAAGGAACTGCGATTTAGAGATCGCGACAACCACGGTGGGTGAGGGGCGATGGGCAAAATTTCTACCAGAATCTTTTAGTAGCGAACGCTCTGCCTGAGCCGGATTTGAGATAAAGCTCAAATTCGGCGGCTTTCGCCCGGTGCTTGAAAGCGGAGTAGTGGACAAGTTCCCAGGGCTTGAATTTAGGGCTTGAATTTCGCGGTGTGGGGCGATCCTCCTTGGTTGTGCTTTTCAAGCCGGGATTTGAGATCGTCGGTTAGGCCGGTATAGGTTTGATCGGGAAACTTGATGCTGCGGAGAAGATAGACGTAGTGCATCGGGGCGAGAAGTGGGAAGGGTTGTTTGGACGTGGAATCCCTCCTACGCTCCCGCCGCCGCCAAGGCTATTGCGGGCTTACAAAAGCTTCGGCGGGCAGCCTACGCCAAGGCTACGTTAGTCAAGCCGGGGGCTTGCCAGCCGTAGCCTTGGCGTAGGCTGGTGGAGGCGAGGGGAGTCGAACCCCTGTCCGGAACGCCATCAACGAAGGCTTCTACACGTTTAGCGGATCATCTGGTGTTTCGGAAACGCTGGGCCGACCCGCCGCGTTGCGCTTCCTAGGAACCTGTTTTGTCTCGAAAGGGAACCCGGTTACCCGATTCCCGATCCAGTCTGCTAAGTTGCGCCCTTACCCCTAACAGACATCAGGGTTTGGACGATGCTGTCAATTAAGCAGCAAGTGCGAGCTCGTTAGAGTCTGCATTTATTTGTTTTGGGCGGCTTTTTAAAGAGGCCAACCGACCAACCTCTACGTGCGGCCAGCGCGTCAGACATTCCGTCGAAACCAGAACGCCCCCTGTCGCCAAGCGGGCTATAGAGTAACCCGTGGGCAAATTTATTCAAAGGAAAATATCGGCTGCGGAAAATTACGAAAGGAGTTGAGGGGGAGGGGATTGAAATCCATAAAAACCGGCAATCCCGTCGAGCTGGGTTATCCGGCGGTCTGAGCGGTTCAGTCCGCCGCCACCCCGTAGGCGTAACGGTAAAACTTTTTTCCGCTAACTGACTCCATCGGCACCGTCATCGCCAGCGCCCCGTCCGCCCCCGCCGTGACCGGGGTGGATATCCATTTCGCCATATCCTCCGAGGTCTGGAAAAGGTATCCCACGTTCGGCACCCCCTTCGCCGCCAGTGTAACCATCTGCACGTTGTTTCCATTCACGGGAAACGTCATCGCGGCGGACTCCCTCGGCAGCACCACGGTCGCCAGCGAGCCGTCGGTGTTGAAAGGCGTTGTGAATTTCCCATCCGTGTAGATCGCGTTGCCGGTGAGGGTTTTGAGAAACGCCACCAGGTCGGTTTTCTGCTGGGCCGTCAGATTCAGCCGCTGAGGCTGCGGAGGAGTACCGGGAGGCCCGGGCTGGCGGAGACGGTTGTCGAGGCCGGTCACCACCGCCGGGATCGCGTCGTAATGGTTGACCACAGCGAGCAGGGTCGTCAGCGAGGCGTTGTGCATGAAGCCACCGTGCGGGTTCCCGTCGCGGTCCACCATGTCCCGCAGACTCGGCGAGCGGGTGTTCGTGAAATCGTTTCCGCCACCAAGGGACCCGACGACCCCGTTGTTGCCGGTGTTGGGATCGATGTCGAATTCGGGCGGCTGGTGGCATCCCGCGCAACCGGCTCCGCCCTGGTTCGGGGGAGCGAGAAAGATCTGCTTCCCGTTGTTTTCGCTCGCGGTAAAATTCGGGAACGGTTGGCCATCGTTGCGCACCGCCCGACCCGCGTCATACTTGCTGTCGAAGGATTGAAGGCTCCTCACGAACTGCGCCAGCGCCCTTCCGACCCTTTCCTCTGAGACCGTCGCGTCACCAAAGACCCCTTGGAAAAGCACTCTGTATTCCTCGATGGCGGACAGTTTCACCACCAGGTCGGAGAAGCCGGGATCGCCGAGCGTGCCGCTGAAACCCATTTCCACATGATCCTGGATAGGCCGGGTCGCCTGATCCTCCGCGCTCGCCGCCCGCTCGTCCCAGAAAAACTTCCGCTCGTTGGAGAAACGCGCGTTCACCAGCCGCATCGAATGCCGCCCCGTTGTTCCCGCAACCCCGATGCTCGCCGTCGGCAGATCGCCGAAGGCCCTTTCCTGATGATGGCATGAGGAGCAGGAAACCGTGTTGTTCCGGGAAAGGCGTTTGTCGTAGAAAAGCACCCGCCCGAGAGTAGCCCCGAGATCCGTGATCGCGTTGTCCACCGGCGTGTTGTCCTTCACGATGTAGCCTGGCTTCGGCTGGTTCGCGTAGTTTTCCGGAGCCGTCAGATCCAGGATCTTCTCCTGCGCCTCCGCACCTCCGACCATCAGCAGCAAAAGCAAAGCGGGTTTCGTTTTCATGCACCGACCATCCGCCCCTCATGTGAACACAATATTTGGAGGAAGCGGAAATTTGTTAAGATCGTGTAAAAACCTCATCCGGCCGCCTTCACCAGCTCCCTCAGCTTCAGCCGGTATCTCCTCGGCGTCATCCCCTCCAGCTCGCGAAACTTTTTCCCCAGCACGCTCGCGTCGTAAAACCCCACCTGCATCGCGATCTCTGTCAGCGGCAGCTCCGTCTGCGCCAGCAGCCGCTTCGCGATCTCCAGCCTGTGCCGCACCAGATACTGCTGCGGAGACTGCCCCATCAGTTGGCGGAAAACGCGGTTGAACTGGCTCACGGAAAAGTTGCACGACCCCGCCATCCGCTCCGTCGAGAGCTCCGCCGAGGGATTGTCATGCACCATCCGCAGCGCTGGCTCCAGCCTCGCGAAGGGTTCCATGATCCCCCCCGCCCCGGAAATCTCATACATCACCCCCGCCACCCCGCACGCCTTGCCCCTCCCGTTGCGTAGCGCCGTCTTGCTGGAAATCCACCACCGCAAGATCCCCTTTCCGTCGGGCACCATCCACGCCTGGTTCGGCACGGATTTGCCACTTTCCATCATCCTCTTGTCCTCCGCCCGGTAGCGGCTCGCGATCTCCGGGGTGTGCAGATCGTAGTCTGTCAATCCCATCGCCCTGCCCTTCTCCAGCCCATGGCATTCCTCGAAGCGACGGTTGCAGCGCGTGAATTTCCCCTCCGCATCCTTGGCGTAGAAAACCACCATCGGCAGGTAGTCGAACAACTCCGTCAGCTCCATCTCCCCGGAAATTCTCATGCGCGGATACTACCGCTTTTCAGCGGGAATCACATGGAATTTCCCGCCCGCCCACGCGTATACTATCACAACGATGCGCCACTCCCTCATATCCATCATCGCCCTCGTGCCTGTCCTAGCCTGTGCGGAGAAAGTCGATTTCAACCGCCAGATCCAGCCCATCCTCTCGGAAAACTGCTACGCCTGCCACGGCCCGGATGCGGAAACCGTCGAGGGTGACTTGCGCCTCGATATCGAGAAGGACGCCCTCACAGGCGGCGATAGCGGTAACGCCATCGTCCCTGGCGATCCCGGGAAATCCCTCATCATCGAGAAAATCACCCACTCCGATCCCGATGACGTGATGCCTCCTCCTGAAAAAAAGGACAGACTCAAACCCGGGCAAATCGCCCTCATCCGCCAGTGGATTTCCGAGGGTGCGGAATGGGGCACCCACTGGGGCTTCATCGCCCCCGTCCGCCCGCCCGTTCCCGCCGTCGCCAACAGCGCGTGGGTGAAAAATCCCATTGACAGCTTCGTCCTCGCGGATCTGGAGAAACACAAACTCGCGCCCGCCGCCGAGGCCGCGCCCGCCACCCTCCTCCGCCGCCTCTCGCTGGACCTCACCGGCCTGCCGCCAACGCTTGAGGAACTCGCCGCTCCTTTTGATGCGGAAAAAACCTCCGAGAAACTCATCGCCAGCCCCCATTTCGGCGAGCGCTGGGGTCGCGAGTGGCTGGATGCCGCCCGCTACTCCGACTCCGCCGGTTACGAGAAAGACCTACCCCGCCTTCACCATTTCTACCGCGACTGGGTCGTTTCCGCCATCAACGAGAACCTGCCCTACGACCAGTTCGTCGTGAAACAGATCGCCGGCGACCTTCTCCCGGATCCCGCCCAGGACGACCTTATCGCCACCGGCTTCCTGCGGAACTCCATGACCAACGAGGAAGGCGGAGCCAAGCCCGAGCAATTCCGCATCGAGGGCGTCTTCGACCGCATGGACGCCATCGGGAAATCCGTGCTCGGCCTCACCGCCCAGTGTGCCCAGTGCCACACCCACAAATACGACCCATTCCAGCACGACGAATACTACGGCATGTTCGCCTACCTCAACAGCATCCGCGAAACCTCCATCCCCGCCTACACCGCCGGGGACAAAACGAACATCGCCTCCATCGAGAAACAGATCTCCGCCATGTCGGAAACCATCCGCACCGCCTCTACCACCGAGGCCGATTTCCAAAAATGGCAGCAAGACCTCCTCGCCCTCCCACGCACCGGGTGGCACGCCATGGAGCTCTACCAGCTCGGCGATTCCGGCCAGAAATACTTCCCGCTCCCTGACAAGTCCGTCATCAACATGAGCTACGCCGCCACCATGAGCGCGGAGTCCTTCACCTCCTCCCTTCCACTTCCGGAAATCCGCTCCGCCCGGCTGGAGATCATGAACGATCCCTACCTTCCAATGTCCGGCCCCGGCCGTTCCACCCGTGGCACCGCGGCACTCACCGAGTTCACCCTTGAGGCCGGTTCCGCTCCCGAAAAGCTCACCAAGCTGCCCTTCACCACCGCCGTCGCCAGCGTCAATCCTCCGGAGAAACCCCTCGATCCCGCCCGTTTCCCCAAAGACGCCAGCCGCAAGCCAGACGAGCGCCGCACCGGCCCCGCCGCCCTCGCCCTGGACGGAGATGAGAAAACCGCATGGACCAACGAGACCTTCCCGGACCGCGACAACGACCCCGCCGTCATCACCTTCGAGCTGCCCGACCCTTACAAAAACGAAGGCGAAACCACCCACTTCAAATACACCCTCATCCAGAAGCATGGCGGTTTCAATTCGGACGACAACATGACCTACAACCTCGGCCGCATCCGCCTGTCCGTCGCCGCCACCCCTCCCAACGCCCTCGACCAACTCCCGCCCCTCGTCCTCGCTGCCCTCGAAACCCCTGCGGAAAAGCGCAGCCCCGCCCAGCAGGAAAAACTCTTCGCCCACTGGCGTGAGACCAACCCCACCTTCTCCCAGCAAACTGCCGAGATCGAAAAACTGCGCGCGACCCTTCCCATCCCCACTTGGGCATTGGTCGCCGGGGAAACTGAAAAGCGCGAGACCCACCTCTTCGAGCGCGGCGAGCAGACCCAGCCGAAACAACTCGTTAAGCCAAAGGTCCCCGCCTTTCTCCACCCGCTCCCACCCGGCGATCCCGAGTCGCGCCTGACCTTCGCCAAGTGGCTCGTCGATAAGAAATCCCCAACCGCCGCCCGCGTCTTCGTGAACCGCCTCTGGCAGGCATACTTCGGTATCGGTCTCTTGGAAACCTCCGAGGACTTCGGCCACCAGGCCGCCCGCCCTTCGCACCCCGAGCTGCTCGATTGGCTTGCCGTGGAGTTCATGGAAAGCGGCTGGGATATGAAGCACATACACCGCCTTATCACCTCCAGCGCCACCTACCGCCAGGACTCTTTCGCCAGCGCCGGACTCCGGGAAAACGATCCGAAGAACCGCCTCCTCGCCCGCGGCCCGCGCCTCCGCGTCCTTGCGGAAACGGTCCGCGACATCCAGCTCGCAAGCTCCGGCCTGCTCGATGACACCCTCGGCGGTCGCAGCGTCTATCCTCCGGCCCCCGCCTACCTTTTCGACAAACCCGTCTCCTACGGCCCCAAGACATGGAACGTTGAGCAGGACTCGAACCGATACCGCCGCGCCCTCTACACCTTCCGTTTCCGCTCCGTCCCGTATCCTATGCTCGTCGCCTTCGATGCGCCCACCGGCTCAGCCTCCTGCGTCCGCCGCACCGTTTCCACCACCCCGCTGCAAGCCCTCGTCACCCTCAACGAGCAGGTCTCCGTCGAGGCCGCCCTGGGTCTCGCCCACCTCATCCTCACGGACTCCGGCACGCTTGAGGAAAAACTCAGCCGAGCGTTCCAGCGCTGCACCTCCCGCAGCCCGGATCGCGAGGAAACCGCCGCACTAGTCTCCGTGTATAATACCGGAAAGGAAGCCGACCCCGCTGGAACGAAGCAACTCCTTGAAACCTACAAGCCCGTCACCCTCGATCTTTCCGCCCACTCCCTCCAAGACCTAGCCGCCGCCGTTTCCGTCTCCCGCGTCCTCCTCAATCTCGACGAAACGATCACGAAGAACTAAGCCCATGACCCCCCTTACATACATTGGAACGGGAAGCCCACCTTCGCCGCAGGCGAGCGAGGGCAGGGACGGTCTCTCCGAGCCGTCCGCCCTGTGCCCGCGCTCCATCCCGTGTATCCGCACCACCCCATCGCTCGTCAGGATCGGGCTCGGGAGGCGGGAGACTTCCACTTTCACCCTGAATCCTGCCCGTCCTTTTTCCGGACGACTCGGAGAGCCATCCCTGCCACCACTCCCATGAACATTCCAAACTCCACTCTCTCAGACACCCAGCGCTCCTTCTCCCGCCGCTGGTTTCTAAAAGACTGCGGCCTTTCCCTCGGCTCCATCGCCCTCACCTCGCTGATGGGGAATTCCTCCGCCGCAGCCGTCATCGACAACCCCACCGGTGCCAAAACCCCGCCCTTTCCCGCGAAGGCGAAGAACGTCATCTTCCTCTTCATGGGCGGCGCGCCCTCCCACCTCGATCTTTTCGACAACAAGCCCGTCTTGCGGAAAATGGACGGCAGCACCCCGCCCGCCGAGCTGCTGAAAGGCTACCAGTCCGCCTTCATCCGCCCGGAGAACAAGCTCCTCGGCTCCAAGTTCGCTTTCCAGAAATACGGCAAATGCGGCATGGAGATGGCCGAGATCCTGCCCCACATCGGAGGCTGCGCGGATGACATCGCCCTGCTCCGCGCGATGCACACGGACGCGTTCAACCACGCCCCCGCACAGATCCTCATGTCCACCGGATCGCAGCAGTTCGGCAGACCCTCGCTCGGCTCGTGGGTGTCCTACGGATTGGGTTCGGAAAACGAGAACCTCCCCGCCTTCGTCGTCATGTCCTCCGGCTCTAAGGGCCCCTCCGGCGGCAACAACAACTGGTCCTCCGGCTTCCTCCCCTCCGTCCACGATGGAGTATCCTTCAACTCCTCCGGAGAGCCGGTCCTCTACCTCTCCGATCCCAAGGGCATCACCCGCCAGCAGCAGCGCCAGACCATCGATGCGGTGAACCTCCTCAACCACAAGCGCTTCCAGGCGCTCGGCGATCCGGAAATCAACACCCGCGTCTCGGCTTTTGAAATGGCCTTCCGGATGCAGGACACCGCCCCCGAGGTCACGGACATTTCCAAGGAGCCGAAAGAGATCCAGGAAATGTACGGGGCGGAGCCGGGGAAAGCCTCCTTCGCCAACAACTGCCTCCTCGCCCGCCGCCTCGTGGAAAGGGGAGTCCGCTTCGTCGAGCTTTTCCATGAGTCCTGGGATCAACACGGAGACCTCACCAACGGCCTCAGGAAAAACTGCCTGGATACCGACAAAGCCTGTGCCGCCCTCGTCGCGGACCTCAAGCAGCGCGGACTCCTCGATGAAACCCTCATCATCTGGGGCGGCGAGTTCGGTCGCACCCCCATGGTCCAGGGCGGGAGCGACGGTCGCGACCACCATCCCAACGCCTTCACCATGTGGATGGCCGGCGGCGGCGTGAAAGGCGGCACGGAGCTTGGGAAAACCGACGAGCTGGGCTTCAACGCCATCGAGGACAAAGTCCACGTCCACGATCTCCACGCCACCATCCTCCACCTCCTCGGCTTTGATCACACCAAGCTCACCCACCGCTCCCAAGGCCGCGACTTCCGCCTGACGGATGTCCATGGGAAGGTCGTGAAGAAGATTTTAGCGTAGATAGAAGGGTCTTTCCAAGCCCTAGCGAAGAATCCAGCATCTTGAAGCACCGATCCTCCGCTAGGGCTTGGAAAATCCCTTCTACGTTTTTTCCGAAACAATCCACCCGCCACCCGCGTTTTCTTAAGTCCGTTATGAAGTCCCGTATCCTCCTCCTCGTATCCGCCCTTTCCTCCTGCTTACCTCTCAACGCCGCCAGCCATGGGGCGGATGTCATCATCTATGGCGGCACGTCCGCCTCTGTCATCGCCGCGGTGCAGGTGAAGAAGATGGGGAAAACCGTGATCGTCGTCAGTCCGGACAAGCGGTTGGGAGGCTTGAGTTCCGGGGGACTCGGCTGGACGGACACGGGGGACAAAGCGGTCATCGGTGGACTGTCACGGGACTTTTACCACCGCATCTACAATCACTACCAGACCCCGGAGGCATGGAAATTCCAGAAACAAAGCGACTACGGCGGCAAAGGCCAGGGCAATCCCGCCCTCGACCACGGCGAGCGCACCATGTGGATCTTCGAGCCGAGCGCGGCGCTCAAAGTCTTCGAAGGCTACATCGCGGAATACGAAATCCCGATCCACCGCGAGGCGTATCTCGACCGGGAAAAGGGCGTGAAAATGGTAAGCGGGAAGATCGTTTCCATCACCACTCTCGACGGCGATACGTTCACCGGGAAAGTCTTTCTCGATACCACCTACGAGGGCGACCTGATGGCGGCGGCCGGTGTTAAATACATAGTCGGTCGCGAAGGCAAGGAAACCTACGGCGAGGAATGGGCCGGTGTGCGCGCGGATGTTTTCCACCACCAGCACCATTTCGAGCACCTCAAAGTGGATCCGTATGTGGTCCCGGGCGATCCTTCCAGCGGGGTGATTCCCTTGGTTTCCCAGGAGCCTCCCGGTGAGAAAAACTCCGCCGACAAACGGGTGCAGGCTTACAACTTCCGCATCTGCATGACGAATTCGAAGGAGAACCGCATCCCTTTCCCGAAACCACCGGGCTACGACGAGAAACGTTACGAGCTATTAGGACGGGTTTACGATGCCGGCTGGAGGCAGACATTCGGGAAATTCGATCCCATCCCGAACGGCAAGACCGATACCAACAACCACGGCCCGGTGAGCACTGACTACATCGGCGGGAACTACGAGTATCCCGAGGCGAGTTACGAGAAGCGCAAGGAGATCGTAGCGGAGCACAAGAACTACATGCTCGGATGGCTGTATTACAACATGACCAGCGAAAGGGTGCCTAAGGAGATCCGCGCGAAGATGAACACCTGGGGTCTGCCCAAGGACGAATACGAGGAAACCGGCAACTGGTCCCCGCAACTCTACATCCGCGAGGCGCGCCGCATGATCGGGAACTTCGTGATGACGGAGCACGAGCTTTTTAAGAAAAAACCCACTCCGGACTCCGTGGGCATGGGTTCCTACACCATCGATTCCCACAACACCCAGCGCTACATCTCCGAGGACGGACGCGTCCACAATGAAGGGGACATCGGCGTGGGCGTGAAGCCCTACGAAATCGCCTACGGGTCCCTCGTTCCGAAAAAGGAAGAGTGCTCGAACCTGCTGGTGACCTGCGCCGTTTCCGCATCCCACGTCGCCTACGGCTCAATCCGGATGGAACCTGTTTTCATGATCCTCGGCCAGAGCGCCGCGACCGCTGCGGTGATGGCCTTGGAGAAAGGCATCGCCGTGCAGGATCTGGAATATGATGAGCTTAAAGCGAAGTTGCTGGAGGACAAGCAGGTCTTGGATTACGAAGGCCGGATCAAATAATAAGTAGAAGGGTCTTTCCAAGCCCTGGCGAAGAATCGAGTCTTCCGCACCAGTTCTCTGCCAGGGATTGGAAAGACCCTACTACGTACCCATGCGCCGCACCTTTTCCGAACTCTACCTCGCGGATGCCTATCCGGCCATGAGCCATCCCAGCGCCGATCCCGCGGTAAATGCGGAGTCCGCGCGGGCGGCGGGGCTGGATGCGGTGGATCCGGCTGGCGCGAGGATACTGGAGATCGGTTGTGCGGGCGGGCACCACATCCTTTCGCTCGCAAGCCGCTGGCCGGGGGCGGAATTCACAGGCGTCGATCTTTCCGGGAAGGCGGTCTCGCGGGCACGCAACCTCGCAAGGCGTGCCGGGCTTTCCAATGTAAAATTCTGCGAGTGCTCGCTGCTGGAGTTCGAGCCGGAAGGGGAGTTTGACTACATCATCGCCCACGGTTTTTTCTCCTGGGTGCCGGATGAGGTGAAGATCCACCTGCTGGATTTCATCGGGAAACGTCTTTCTAAAAATGGAATCG
>Ga0105047_10014195_pt1 | contig 12659 bp, 12 predicted proteins | sample MAT04_FD_78384 | JGI IMG/M metagenome (GOLD analysis project Ga0105047, IMG submission 78384) | Freshwater microbial communities from Lake Fryxell liftoff mats and glacier meltwater in Antarctica - MAT-04 (megahit assembly) | ecosystem: Environmental > Aquatic > Freshwater > Ice > Liftoff... | reverse complement strand
GACCTGGTAGATGGAGATGATGTGGTCGTGGTCGACGGCGGCCTGGGCGCGGGCCTCGCGGAGGAACCGCGCCTTGGCGACAGGATCTCGAGCGAAGTGCGGGAGCATTACCTTCAGCGCGACCTGCCGGCGGAGGGTCGGGTCCTCGGCACGGAACACGACTCCCATCCCCCCCTCTCCGAGGAGGCCGAGGACGCGGTACGGGCCGAGCCGGCCCAACTCGTCGAGCTGTTGCGGGGGGGCGAGGAACGGGAACTCGCCGGACCGGGGCGGGCCTTGCGGCGCCGCCAGCGTCCACTGGCCCGCTGTGGGTTCCCTTGGGGAGTCCTGACCTTCGGCTGCCGATGCTCTCTCCTGAGCCGGCGCGGGGAGCGTGGAGTCCGGTTCCTCGACGTTGCCGGAGGCCGGCGGCAGGTGGAGCGGAACAGTCTGCCCGCAGTTCGGGCAGGTGGCGGCCGACACTGTCCAGGTTCCCGAAGCCGGCACTCTCAGTTCGAGGGTGGAACTGCAGGCCGGGCAGGTGACGGTCTGATCGGTCATCGGGCGTCCTATTCATTCAAACGGACAGGAATCGCACCATTCTGTCACGAGATGACTGGGGATACAATGGCCCAACCCCCAGCAACGTGATTGTGGTTACTGACGTTGTAGAGATCGCCGCAAGTTCAAACGGAATCGCGATGGGTGACCGCGGCGGGTGTCGAGATATTCACTTGCTTGCGGGCGAGGTTGATTTGGACGGCTGGCACAGCCAACTTACGGATAAGAACGATGTAGGAGTGTTGCCCATCAGTCCGAAGAATTTTTCCGAGCGTTGGCCCGATTCTCCGATCGTTCGACTCGTGCGAGTATGGTCGAGGCGGAGATGCCAATGGCGCCACAAAGCCGGCAAAGGGTATCGACGGTCGGCGATTTGTGATCGTTCTCCAACAGGCTGATGTACGCTCGGTCGAGCTTCGCTTTTCGGGCGAGTTCTTCCTGCGTCAACCCAGCTTCGTTCCGAGCCTTCTGGAGTTCGTCACCCAGCGACATGCCGGGAGATTTAGGTTGACCACGCAAAGAGTCTGTTTACGATGGTAAACAACTGTCCTGAGACGAGCCGAATTTGGATCAGTTGAGGAATTGCAAGACCTTTGGGGAAATTCGGCTCTGGCCCTAGCCGAGTGCTGTCGGTTCTAGCGTCGGCTGTTGGTTCCGATCGCAGGCATTCGCTCGGCCGCATAAGCATCAGAGGTGGCCTATGGATCTGGAAAATGTCGTGTTCGTTCAGCAGTTCCGCACCCCTTCATCCGAAGTGTGGTTGGCTGAAACCGCTCGCACAAACGGGGAAGTGTTCGCCCAGGTGGATATTCACTACGGACCATCGGCGGCCGTTATCACAGTCACTTTTCTCGTCTCGCCGAGGTCCGAGAACGAACTGCACAAGTTGCTCGGGTTGATCGACGACGAGTTGGTTTCAATGAACGATGTGGAGAAGGGGAATCTCACGTTCCGCGTCATCTACGGCGGAACGAACAAGACGGCGGTAATCAAGCGTGAGGCACAGACCGACGGCATCGACATACTTGGGGGACTCGGCAATGGCTCGTAAGTTCGGATGGTTCCAGCCGCCGCATTTCAAGCGGGTGCGAACTTCACATGGCACTCAGTACCGAGTCATCTCTGGCGGATTCCGGCGACGACGAACTTGGTGGTAAGGATCAAACGATGAAGCGGCCGACCCGCAGGATCTGGCCGCGTTTGTTTGGCTCGAGGTGTTGCCGAAGCGACAGACCCGGAACCGTTGGGGCCGGTGTTGCTTCGTGAGGGGTTGTACGGGAGAACAGTGAATGCCATTCCCCATTGCCTGTCCGACGTGCCGCAACGTTCTCCTGGTTCACGAACTCCAGATTGGCACCGTCGTTCAGTGTGGGGCTTGTCGCGGCGTTCTCACTGTCGCCGTTCCGGTTGTCGAGGCGCTTTCATCACCAGGACCGGTTACCGAACCAGAACCGGAATTCTCGCTCCCAGATGATGAGCCGGCCCCATTGCGAAAACCACCAAAGCGAGGGCGTGAATTCCTGTTCTGGTTGGCCCTCTGGGTTGCGTGTACCACGGCAATCAGGTTCCTCATCGATCCCGGCCCGTTCTTCCTTTCTGCCGGATTCGCGTTTGTAGTCGTGGTTCTCCTCGCGGGGGGATGGTACGGTACATCCGCTTGTCCGCGCTGCGGGCAAAGACTCCAGGGATTTCGGTGGGACAACCCTCGGGTGGATGGTGGCCCCGACCGGCGGTACAAGTCCAACGCAAAGAGATGCCTGGGTTGCAGATTCGCTCTCCTGCAGTAGGAGGCGGAACACGAACCCGACCCAAACCCCATTGGATTCGCTGGCAACGAAAACAAAAAAAGCCCACGGCATTGCTACCGTGGGCTTCTTTGTTGGCTGGTCAATCTTCCGGCTCGTCCTTGCCAGCCATCAGCAGCAGCATGAATACGCTGCCGATGGTTTGCAGGACATTCAATCCGACGACAATCAGCCAATCGATTCGTCGGGCCAGCGTCTCTGCTCGCTCAAACATCTCCAGGGCGGAATACACCCCGGTGATCCCGATGAGCAGAAACGCCCAGAGCATTGCATTCGCGGCAAACATGGCCGCTCCTTCACTTCAGGGTTTAACTAAATTGCTGCGGGGTTTGCGTCATGGTCATTGGGGAGATCCCATTTGACCATCACGCGAGAAACCAAATGCCGCTACCATCTCTTCGCACGCTTACCGATGCTGAGTTTGTTCAGCATGTTCGGGTCGCGTGTAAAATGTTCGCGGTTAAGTCCTTCGAGAGGGATCACCCGAACTGTGGCACGGAAACCGCCTGGCAGTACGCACAACAACACTGGAAGAATTTCCAGGAGGTTGCACTGGACTGGCTGTCGATGTGTGAGGCAATGGCCGAAGCCGATGCCGCGCCCTGGAACTGATTCACTCGCACAACCGCTTCCACTTGGCAGCCGTCTGCGTTCGTAGTTGAGTTGCCCGTCCTTGTGTGACTTCCAGTTCCTCCGCCACTTCCATGTTCTTCAGCCCGGCGATGTATAGGTCGTTCGCTTTTGCCTCTTTGTCCGTCAGGATTCCCCGCAAGACTTGATAGGCTTCCGCATCCTCGACCAACTTGTCGGGTCCGGGCGAAGGATCGGCCAGTTCGCCCATCCCTGCCCCGCCCCAGTTTGCCGCCTTGTCCCAGATGTCCCGGAACTTGCTGTCTTGGACACCCGGCAGATCGCGACCCCACAGGGCTTGCCTGATCCCGTACCGGATGTGGTACGTGATTGCGATGTTTGGCTTCCGACTCCAGTAGAGCCAGATCAGAACCATCGCGATTGCTGCCACGTCAGGGCACTTGATCGTCCGGTCTACCGCGGCTTGAGCTTCCTTGAACTCACTCGCATAAACCTCTGTCATCTTCGTTCTCCTTCGTGGTCCGTCCAGCGAATCGCTGGGTTGCGTCCCCGACGCCTGTCGCCCTTGCGGCCTCGGCGTTTCGCTGGCTCCCGGTTGCCCGGCCGCACCAACTTCTCAAGGGGTTTCACTTCGCCGTCAGCACTGGCATGCCTACGGTGTCTGGCACCTCGCCCTCGATCTCAACGACCTCGGGCAGCGGAACCTTCAGGGTGATCTTGAACAGCCGGCGACCGCCTTCCGTGGAGCAGTTCTCCTCGAACCGTTCCTGTGCGACAGACTCTTCGCCAGCCGACTCGTACTCGCCATCGCTGTTGGCCATCACCCAAATCTCGACCTCTTGCATCGTTGCCTTCGTCATTCCCCTTTCGGCCTAACTGGGCCTCGTCAGCGTGAGTCACTACTCACGGAGGGGAGGGGCCGAAGCCCCTCGGTTGGATCAGCGGGATTGCCACCGCACCAAGCCTGTCGCCCCACGGCTTCGGAGCCGGGAACTCGGCGTGCGTTGGATAACACCACGGCGACCGGGCATGCTGGCCCGCGTCGCCTTGTGATGCTTCAGCCACTGGCGGCGGTAGTTCGCCTCGCGGCAAGCCCCTTCAAGGAACCCACCCGCGAAGAACACCGCCACCAGCATCGCCGCAAACCCGGTCGATCCGAACCACCAGCCGAGGCTCAAGGTCATCACCGTGTAGGTGACAAGCATGGCCCGCGTGTCGTAACCGATGGCCCTGGTCAGGTTCACCGTGGCGAACGCGAGGTTCGACACGGTGAAGACCACCGTCAGCCAAGCCGGGAAGATCACCGGGTCGCCCAGGAACAGTGCCAGCGAACCAGCGACCGCACCCAGAAGACTCAACCCGCCAACAACACCGTCAACCATTCGGAACACGTTCTCGTCTCGCATCGCAAATCCCCCAGGCGAGGCGTCCGAGAAAGTCCCGGTGTATGCCTCACCCACGTTATTATTGTATATACAGTGTAGCTACATATGCATAACAATCCGATTCGATTGTTCCGCATTGGGCGGCTTGCTCTGTAAATACCTCGTGTGTACACTGTGGCGGGAGGAAATTTCAGATGGCAAAGAAGAAACCGACGACCGAACCCGAGAAGGCCGGTCCGACGACGCCGAGACAGTTCCGGCTTGGGAACGAAACGCTCGCGGACCTGGATCTGATCGCGGGCTATCATTCGGCAGAGACAGGCGTGAACATCACTCGCTCAGATGCGGTGAGACTGAGCGCGAAGAAGGAAGCCGACCGGATCAGGGCCGAGAAGGGGAAGCCAAAGAAGTGATGCCAGGCATCTCATCGAGGAAGGCCAGCGAAGAAGAAGGGGAAGAAGTGACCGATGTGGTTAACGAATGCGCTGATTTCTTCGTCTTATTTGTCAGTCACGATGTAAAGCTGTATCAATGGTCGAAACAACATCCCAAGGATCTGTTGTTTTTCTCTGTTTGCCATCCGTCGGTTTCAGAAGTCAATAACACGGGTAACGCAGGCGGTGACGTTTTGGTATCGGCGTTCATGCTGGTTTCTCCAGCGGGGGTGAATGAGAACGCAGTTTGCAGTTGTCACTCTCAGCATCACCGCTCGATCTTGCACTTCGGTAACGCTTTCTCAAGTTCCGCCACGCCCGCGTCTGTCACGCTGGAGGAAGACAGGGTGAGTTTGGTGAGGTTTTTGAGTGGTGCGAGTTCCTTTAGCCCCGCGTCCGTCACCAGCGTGCTGAACACCGTCGTTTCCTTCACCGGGGGTCTCGTGCCAAGATACGTTTCAAAGTCCGAAAGCGTGCCTTGTCGGGTTGGCAAGGCTCAAACGTTTGAGCCCTCCGGATCGCAGGGTCTTCATCAATGCTGAACACCCGAACTTGAATCGCAACCACCGGATCGACAGTCCGCTGACGTAAGTTACCGAACCCTAGAAAATCAAGGCAATGATGGCGATGCTGAAAAGTGGTTGCTTTCTGGTTGCTCGAACTGCCATGACACGAACTCAGAAAGAGGTGATCCTGACCTTGCCTGGGTGATGACTGCGTGGCCATCGCTACCCGAATCGATTCGGAGAGCAGTCCTCGCTTTGATCATCGCAAATAGATACGTCTGAATGGCGACGGGAACTCGCCAACCGTGCTCTGACGTAGGTTGCACGATGCGACTTCGCCGGTGATCGCCGAAGCGGGATAGCTTTCAGGATGCTCAGGTGCCAAGCGAGGTCATAGCCACTCCGTGGCCTGCCGGAGGTCATCTCGAGATTTGATGGGCTGTTAATACAAGCCCTCCGCTTGCACCCAGAATGATTTCTCGAAACCGGGCGGTCTGTTCTGACTTTTCAACGGGACTGCCGTCTCTGGGCTTCGTCAGTGGACAGATCAACTTGCGTTCGACGGATCGACGTCCAGTGAGGCCGACCGGTTGCCCGCGGTGTGGAGAGCGGGTCCGGCGCCCACGACTTCAACACCAAACCTCGGGAACCCCAAACTGACCTAGCATGCAGTGCCGCACAGATGCTTACCTCCTCCAACCACGGACAGTGCCGTCGTTAGCGGCAGTGAATACCGTTTTGCTGTCGGTGTAAAAGCGGATGTCGTTGATACTGCTCACGTGCCCAACGAGCTTGTACGACTCGCGACCCGTAGCCAAGTCGTAGACGCAGACTGACTCGCTACCCCGTGGCAGGGGGGGCGGCCCGTCCAAACGAGTTGGCCGGATTGCAACCGCAACCCACTTCCCGTCCGGTGAAGTTGCAACTGTGCTCACCACGTCCTCAAACCGCACCGACCATTGCTCGACGCCAACGGTCGTGTCGAGTAGTCTCAGCACCCCCTTGTTCCCCCGCGACCGGTATTCTTCAGTTGTGACTAGTCCACCGCTCGGCCCGAATGCGAAACCCATTCCGCCCCGCGATTCTGATGGAATCGCAGATTGCTTCCCGGCCCCGAGATCCCACCGCACGGCGTTCCCATTCTCGCCGGCCAACAGAATCGCAGTTCCCGCTTGCTCCCAGTGGATCGTGTTAGCAACGAACTCGAGATTCGCGATGCTGCCGCCAACTCGTGTCTTCGTGTCCCACTCCCGCGCTGTCTTGTCCGCGCCACTGGTGACAAACCGCTTCCCGTCTGGTGAGAACGCAATCCGGCTGACGCCACGATGAACCTCATTCCGGGCGAGGAGCTTGCCAGACGGGAGTTCCCACACCGCGAAGGAGCCATCAGAAGCAGCTGAGAGCAACACCCCGCCATCCGGGGAAATGTCGAGAGCGGTAACAGGGCCCGTGTGGGCGTCCTTGATCGCATTCATAGGCTTGCCGCCGGCGGCTTCCCAGACATACAGTCCGCCTTCCTTACTTCCTGCCCCAACGAACCGTCCATCGCGACTGACGGCCACTCGGGTAAAGCCGGTGACGCCAGGCGAGGTGAACCTCGACACCTCATTGGTCGGGCTCGGATTCTTGGGCACCTTTGCTGTCTTCGCTGCTGTCTCGTCGTGGAACAGATACGCGGTCGAGATCGGTTGCTCCAGAAAGTCCCCTGGCTTTGCCCACGACAGCGTCAGGAATGCGGGTCCGTCGCTCCCGTGAGCGAGTTCGATCTGGAGGGCTTGGGGTTCGGTCGTCAGGTCGGCCACGAACGTGAGGTTGACATCCCCGCTGCGGTCCAACTCCCAGGATTCGGCCACGAGTTTTTCCCCAAGCCAGACGCGGATTGCGTTCTGCCCGGTGATTCGGAATTGATACTTTCCGGCGGCAGGAGGGACAACGAATCCTGACCACCTCGCCGAGAAAACGAGCGGGACGTGGGGATGTGGTTGACCCCACCCCCAGTTCCAGTTCACGGCTGGGTCACGCTCCGCGACGCGGAGTACACGGAATTCCCGATCGGCGAACAACTCCATTCGCAGTCCGTTCGCAACCCAGGTCGATTCGTCCGAGATGGTTGTCGGCGGTTCGAGGGTCGGGAGACGCGGCCCTGACTGTGGTTTCGGCATGTCGATCCCCAGCCCGACTTCCGCGAAGCGTCGGTACAACGCTGCCATGTCCCACAGGTGGACGCCGCGTTCACCATCGCAAGTCACCGTGAGGCGGTACCCATCCCGTGATTTGCCAAGTGAGGTGATTGCCGTCGGTGTCCGGAGTGTCCACAGTTCGCTAACCCGCTCGCCATTCCACGACCAAATGCGAATGGCCCGGTCGCCGCTCCCAGTCACGAAAACAGTCGGGGACAAAAATACGATCCCCGTCACAACGTCGCGATGGGAATCCCACGTCGCGAGGATCGTTCCTCCGGGCAACGCGACGACGTAGCTCTTGCCCGAGGCAGTACCGACGATGGCGAGCGAGTCGTCCGGTGAAAAGGCGAGTGATTCCAACCCGACTCGTGACTCGATCAGAATGGACTTCACGGGGACAAGTTGGTTCACCCCATCGGGGATGGCTGTTGAAAACAACCGCAACACGCCGTCCAGCCCGCCGGCAATGGCCCACGACTTCCCGACGGCCAGCGAATGCATTGATTCCAACCCACCGATCCGACCAGCGGGGTTCGTCCAGCGTGGTGCGTCTTTGACGTTTCCTGGCTGTCGCGCGGAGTAGACGTGCTTGTCGGCAATAACCCACAGTCGCCCATCCGGAGCGAACGCCGCGGATCGGAGGCCGTCAAGCTTGGTGAGCGGTGGCCCCTCCTTGCGGCCCAGTCGGTCGTAAACCTTGAGTTCACCGTCAATCACCACCGCGAGGTCACTTCCGGACGGGGTGAATGCCGCGGACGAAACACTCCCGTGCGCGCCGTATGCCCCGTGTGTCCAGAACGGTTCGGAGCGGCCCTCGGCTTCAAGATTCCAGAGGTGCGGCGTTGCAAGCGCACCTGCTTGGGGGCGTTCCGACACCGTGCCCGCGAGGAGGCGGCCATCCGGCGAGGGGCCCGCTGCGAGGAATGGGTAGGGCTGGGGCGCGACGGTGCGATGCTCGAACTGACCACTGATCTCAAGTACAACCGTTCGGTTCTTGCCGGCGATGGCCAGGAACCGAGAGGCCGGGTCGAACGCGGCGAAGGCTGTTCCCTCGTCGGCACGCCAGGTGGTGACCCGCTCCCCCGTCACCAGATCGAAGAGATAGACGTGCCGAGTGTGTTCCGAGGTCGCGACGAGCAATCGTCCGTCCGGGCTGAACTGAATCTGGCCAACCTGATGACCGAAGGCATGCTCTCGGTGCGGTTCGGTCAGTGCGAAGGCAGGCGCTCGGGCACGAGTGTCCCAGAGAACGAGCTTTCTCTCGCGAGTGGCCGCGAGCAATCTGCCATCCGGTGACACAGTGTGCGCCCCCAACTCGCGGATGATGCCGGGCCGCTTTACCAGTGTCGTGGGATCCAGCTCCAACACCGTCGTCTCACTCCCGTTGCAGTAAACGGCCTCGCCGCCCGAGTGAATCACAAGACCACCGAATGCCCCTTCTGTTGAGTGCCTGGCTTTTCGCTCCCATGCCGTCGTGTCCCAGCGAGTGATGGTGCCGTTGTCTCCAGCGCGAATAGAGACGTACAGCGAGGAACCGTTTGGGGCGAAGGCCAGTCCATGGCACTCGGCCCACTTGCCGAAAGGGGCCTGTTCTGGAGTCCACGATTGCACTTCGGGATTCTTCGACCGCAGATCCCAGCGGTGGATGGCACCGCTCCGAGCTCCGACTACCAGCCAGTGGCCATCGGGACTGACCGCGATGGCGTTGGCCATGTCTGGGCGCACGTCGGTGAGTGTGCCAACCAGTCGCGAGGGGAACAAAAGCTTTCGCACCGTCTCGCCGGTTTGCGTATCCACGACCAGAACGCCCAGCGGGAAGAACCCTTGACCGATGCGGCCCTCGGCCAGGATGAGCCAGCGGCCGTTGGGGTGGTAACAGAGAACGCGGCTGTGGAACCCCTCGGCCAGGCGTCGCGACTCGCGAACGTCTGTCCCGGCGAGGGCGGACGCGAGGGCGGATCGCAACGCCGCCGGATTACGCGAGGGCGTATCGATCTTGGCTGCTGCCTTGATGTCGTCGGTCGCCGCCCACGCCCACCCAGGTTCTCGGGTTACAAGCCGCTCGCGTGCCCTCGCCAGTTGGGCGAAGTATTCACTCGCCTTGTGCATCTCTTCGACCGATTGCTTCTTCACCTCCGCAGTTTCTCGCTCGGCTCGGTCCTTGGCCGATCGCTCGTTCGCTACCTCCTTCTCCCGTCGTTCGTCGGCCAGGGCGTAGGTGAAGGCAAACGCACCGGCCAGCAACCCGATCGCCGCAATCGCCGAGAACCCACTGAGTGCGGCAACGGCGGGCTTCCGCCGACACCAACGCCACGCCTTCTCAACCCGACTCACGGGGCGGGCCGTGATCGGCTCCCCATTCAAGAATCGCTGGAGATCGTCCGCGAGTTCGGCGGCGCTGTCGTACCGCTTGTCCGGTGACTTCTGAAGGCACTTCAGGCAGATCGTCTCCAGGTCGCGCGGCACCTTGGTCTGTAAATGGCGTGGCGGAACCGGCTCCTGTTCGATGACGAGTTTCAACGTGTCGCGAAGCGTCGTGCCTTTGAACGGAGGTCGGCCGCTGAGCAGGTCGTAGAGGGTCGCTCCGAGCGAGTACACGTCGGCACGAGGACCAATGTCCGCGACACGACCTTCGGCCTGTTCCGGCGACATGTACGACGGCGTACCCATGACGACGTTTGCCCGCGTGCCGCCGCCGTCTTCGGCGTCGAGAAACTTGGCCAGCCCGAAGTCCGTCACTTTGGGAATGCAGGCGTCGAGCGGAGTTTCTTTGCTTCCCGTCAGGAGGATGTTTGCGGGCTTCAGATCGCGGTGGACGATTTTCAATTCGTGAGCCGCTTGAACGCCGCGTGCGATGGGAATCATGAGCCGCGCGGCGGTCCGCGGGTCGGGAAGAGTGTCCTTGATCCGTCGGTCGAGGCTCCCACCAGGGACAAATTCCAACGCACAGTACAATTGCCCGGCCACCTCGCCGATGTCGTAGATCTGGACGACATTCGGATGTTGGAGGCGAGCGACCGCTTCGGCTTCGGCCAGAAATCGGCTCCGTTGCTCCTCGGAGACGTGCCCGGCTTTCAGCATCTTCAACGCGACGGTTCGCTTCAACCGCGGGTCACGCCCCCGAAACACCACGCCCATACCGCCTTCGCCGAGTTTCCCGAAAAGTTGGTACGGCCCGAAGGTGTCGAGCGCGGGTGCGGCATCGAGGGGGGAGTCGAACGTCGGTGGGTGCTCTGGAGCAGCGAGGGTGCCTTCCGGGTCCGAGTTGGCTGCGATGCTTCCTGCGGGCTCCCTCGTGGCCGTCGGTTTGCTTCCCGCAGCCGGGTCCGGTGAAGGCAGCGTCCAGACTCCAGTGGAGTCGATTGAGTGTCCGACGGAAGTGTCACCCTCCGCGAGCTTTCGCAGGTCGAGCAAGAGGGGATCGGTCGCCGAGTTGAGCGCGTCGGCGAGGCGGTCGCGGCACCGGGCGCAGACGCCGAGGTGGTCCGCGGTCGCGATGAGTTCCTGGTCGGGAAGGTTACCCTGGTCGAAGGCCAACAGCTGCTCGGCGCTCGGACAATCGGTGATGTGCAGGCCGGTCATGGGCGACCCTTCAGTCCGCGGGCGAAGGGGCCGGCGGGGGCAAGTCGTTGAGGAAGTCCGCGAACTCTTCACGCAGGCGACGAAGGACGCGAGCGCGGGCGAGGTACACCACGTTGACCGGCACCCCGAGTTCGGTCGCCGCGTCAGTCGGTGACCGGTCCTCGATGGTGACGAGCCAGAACGCCTGCCAGGTGTGCGGCGCGAAATCGGTGCGGATCAGTTCGAGCGCGCGGCGCAGCAGGAGGCGGTGTTCGGTTGGCGATTCGCTCGCGAGCGGGTCGGGTGCCGGGCGGTCGGCGACTGCCAGCGGGTCCGGGATTGGCACACGCTTCCGCCAGTGGTCGGTCAACTTGTTCCGAACGATGACTCGGAGCCAACCCCGGAACGCGCCCCGCCCGGCGACGTGGGTGTATTCCGAAAGGCTTCGTGAAACGGCCAGGAACGTCTCCTGCCGGAGGTCGGCCCAGTCGCCTTCGGGTAGGTTCGCGAGACGGAACCAGTAGTCGAATAGGGAGCCATACAAGCACGTGAACCGTTCCCATGCGGCCGCCTCGTTCGCTCGAATTCCCGCCATGAGTCCGAGTGAGGTGGTCCACCCCGAACTCGCCTTCGACTCCCCCGGCTCCGCCATGTGCTGTCCCCGTGTCCGAACCTCCGTCGGACAATGACATCACATCGGCGCGCGCAAAGCAAGCAACTGGATCGATCTCGGGCTGTGTACGATCAAGCGAGAGTCCTGGGCGACGGTAGCGGATTTCAGAAGTCGCCGACAACCTCGCCACCGGCACGTGTGCTCAATCCTTGCCAGGTTGCCGGTTGAATTCCGTCGGTGATGAATTTCACTGCGCCGTCACCCAGCACCACGTTGACGCCGCTCGTATGCCGGCTCCTGGCAGCAATCCGCCAGGCATCTTTGGTGTTACAGGATGGCCGGGAGTCATTCGGTTGGTGATAGGTCTGGAGATACACGGCCCCAAACACACAGGTCGCCCCAATGTAATGGTTTCGATTACCCTGGCCGGGTGTGGGGGTAGCCCAAGTCAGGCAACTACTATCTGTCAGCGCGACGTCCTCTGCGCCGAGATTCCCGGCCATCGTCCGAACGTCTAACGCCCCGGTGTTCGGCCCCGCTGCACCCAACCCGAGTATGACCTCACTCATGAACAGAGTGTTGCTCAAGCCGTCGGTCACCGAGTTCAGGGGACGCCCAGGACCGTATCGGCGTGGGCCGTAAGTGAACGCCCCGCCGGTATCCACGAAAGTCCACTGGTGTGCCGCAAAGCCGCCGTTGGCGCCTGGTCCAGTCACGACGGCGTAGTTGCTGGACCCAATCGGTCCCGTCGGACTGCTGGCGGTCCACGTGTTCACGCTCTTGCCCGTATCGCTCGGACAGAGGAACGCCGGGTAAGTACGGCAGATGGCCGCGACCTGGGCGGCATTGTAAACCCCGCTTGAGTCGATCTGGGGTATGGAAAAGTCGATTGCGGGGAGTTCCAGGTATGGCAGCAATTGGGCCTGTGGTGACCACCCTTCCCACGGCGCTGTCCCTCCGGCGCGATCCTGGTAAGCGACGAGCGAGGGCAAGGTTCCGTTCGCGTCGTGATAGTTGTGAAAGGCGATGCCGATCTGCTTG
>Ga0105047_10014194_pt1 | contig 12659 bp, 9 predicted proteins | sample MAT04_FD_78384 | JGI IMG/M metagenome (GOLD analysis project Ga0105047, IMG submission 78384) | Freshwater microbial communities from Lake Fryxell liftoff mats and glacier meltwater in Antarctica - MAT-04 (megahit assembly) | ecosystem: Environmental > Aquatic > Freshwater > Ice > Liftoff... | reverse complement strand
TTTGATATCAGCGGGATTGCTCTGTGTCAGCTTCTCCCGGATGCCATAGGAAGTCAGATAACGGTCGGTTACTCCAGGATAACCAAGTATCATCGAAAAGTCGCCTTCTTTTACGCCTGCCAGTGAAACCGGCAGAAAATATTTTGGCTGGTAAGGCAAATTCTCTTTTGAAAAAACAGCAGGCTTGCCATTCTTACCTGAATAAACCCGCAGCAGGCAGAAATCACCGGTATGGCGCGGCCACATCCAGTTATCGGTATCGCCTCCAAATTTACCTATGGATGAAGGCGGTGCCCCAACCATACGGATATCAGTAAAAGTCTGATAGACAAACATATAATATTCATTTCCTTCAAACATGCTTTCAACAGTCACTTCCAAGCCGGATTCTGCGTCTGTTTCCGCAATCAGTTTATCCGTTTCCGTCTGTATCACCTGGCCTCTTTCACCTTCCTCCATTTCAGGTTTAACATTTGCCAGAACACGGGCAGTAACATCTTCCATACGGATCAGGAACGATACAGTTTTATCCGGAATCGGCAGTTCTTCTTCCGGCCTCATCGCCCAGAAACCATCAGCCAGATAATTGCTGCCAACCGAGCTTTCTTCGGCAATAGCTTCGTAACCGCAATGATGGTTTGTTATCAGCAATCCTTTTGGTGAAATAATGGAACCTGTACATCCCCCATGATCGAGCGAAACTATGGCATCTTTGAGGCAATCCTGGTTTACACTGTAAATCTGATCAGCAGTGAGCTTCAATCCCATTTGCTGCATGGCATTCATATTGTATTTACTGACAAGCATCGGCAGCCACATGCCTTCGTCAGCCCGACTGAACAGGTTGAGAAAGATTACAAAAACAAGGATCAGGGATATTCGGGTTGATTTCATTATAAGTACGATTTACGAGGTACGATTTACGATTGGGGATATTGATGGTAAATGAAATACGATTTACGAGGTACGATTTGGGATTTGGGAAGAACCCCTCTGTTCTTCGGACATCTCCCCCAAGGTGGATAACCCTTCGAACAAATATTGATAATGATTTATAATTCTGTGACTTGACACTTGCGATTTGGGATTCCGGATTTGAGATTTTTTCACCGCGAAGGCGCAAAGGATATTCGCAAGGACGCGGTGAAGAATGTTGGGATTTAAGAGGTACAATTTACGACTTATGTCGAAACGAAACGAGGTACGGATAAGGATTCTGTAAAATTATCCTCAATCGTACCCCGTAAAATACTATTAACTTTTTTCTGTTAACTTTTAACTTAAAACTCCCCCCTACTTCGACATCCGCTTCCGCTCATGCTCCTTCAGGTAAATTTTACGCAAACGCATTGATTTAGGTGTAATTTCCACCATTTCGTCAATCTGTATGTATTCGAGAGCTTCCTCAAGCGTAAACTTAACAGCCGGAGGCATGCGGACAGCTTCATCCTTGGCTGTTGTACGGAAGTTGGTCATCTGTTTGGCTTTCGAAATATTTACACCAAGGTCATTATCACGTGAGTTTTCGCCTACAATTTGTCCTTCATAAATCTGGTCGAAAGGCTCAACAAAAAATCTTCCGCGATCCGTAAGTTTATCAATGCTATAAGCAGTTGCCATACCGGTATCGATGCTGATCAGGACTCCTGCAAGGCGTTGTGGCAATGGTCCTTTCCACGGCTCAAAAGCTTTAAAGCGATGAGCAATAATAGCCTCACCTGCAGTTGCAGTAAGCACTGCATTACGCAAACCGATAATACCTCTGGAAGGAATTACGAATTCGAGATGAAGCAAATCGCCTTTCGGATTGATACCCAATAATTCGCCACGGCGCTGTGTAACAAGCTCAATAACTTTACCCGAAACTTCCTGCGGCGTATCTACAATCAGCAACTCGATAGGTTCGCATTTTACACCGTCAATTTCTTTTACAATTACCTGCGGCTGACCCACCTGTAATTCATAACCTTCGCGGCGCATGGTTTCAATAAGGATCGAAAGATGAAGAATACCACGTCCGTAAACGATAAACTGGTCAGAAGAACCGGTTTCTTCAACGCGTAGTGCAAGGTTTTTCTCAGTTTCTTTTGCAAGACGTTCGCTCAGATGGCGTGAAGTAACAAATTTACCTTCCTTACCGTAAAATGGCGAGTTATTGATGGTAAACATCATACTCATGGTAGGCTCATCAATATGAATATCAGGCAGACGCTCAGGAGTTTCAGGATCGGTAACAGTATCGCCTATATCAAAACCCTCGAGACCAACCAGGGCGCAGATATCACCTGAATGAACCGAAGTAACTTTTACACGGCCAAGACCGGAAAAGGAATATAATTCTTTAATTCTTGATTTTGTAATGGAGCCATCCCGTTTTACAAGGACAACATTCATACCCTCTTTGATTTCGCCACGCGAAACACGACCTATAGCGATGCGGCCCACGTAGGAACTGTAATCGAGCGAAGTGATCTGCATCTGTAAAGGACCTTCGGGCGTAGGAGCCTCAGGAATATATTTTATGATGGCATCGAGCAGCGGGAAAATATCAGTAGTTTCTTCGAGCCAGGTTGTATTCATCCAGCCTTGCTTGCTTGAACCGTAGATAGTCTGGAAGTTAAGTTGATCATCCGAAGCTTCCAGGTTAAAGAACAATTCGTAAACCTGTTCCTGAACTTCGTCGGGACGGCAGTTTTGCTTGTCAACCTTATTAATTACAACAATTGGCAAAAGTCCGAGTGCAAGCGCTTTCTGGGTTACAAAACGCGTCTGCGGCATTGGACCTTCGAAGGCATCAACCAGCAGCAATACGCCGTCGGCCATTTTCAAAACCCGCTCCACTTCACCACCGAAATCGGCGTGACCAGGGGTATCAATAATATTTATTTTTACCCCTTTATATTCAACTGAAACGTTTTTAGAAGTGATTGTGATACCTCGCTCACGCTCCAGGTCGTTGTTATCAAGAATAAGCTCGCCGATCTCCTGGTTGTCGCGAAACAGGTTACAGCTGTGTAATATCTTGTCAACCAGTGTTGTTTTGCCGTGGTCAACGTGGGCAATAATTGCGATGTTTCTAATACTTTGCATGAAAAGTTTGCTTGTGAAAAAGTGTGCAAAGGTACTGTTTATTTGCGGAGGAATCACATATACAGGAATTTAGTTTATTTATGACTGAGGCGATAAGGCAAAACCGCTACAGAAATAAAACGCTCAAAAGAAAATTAACATTGTATTAATTGAAGCCGGACTTGAAGTAAGGGCTATAAAATCTGATTAAATACAGACACACATGTTCAGAAACCATTCAATTTTATTATTTTCGCAGTATGAATAAACCGAAGCCCATTTTCGAGAAGCGCATATTCTGGGATGTAAACTTTGAGCAGATTGACTACGATGCCAAAGCCAACTGGGTTATTGCGCGGGTTTTTGAGCGCGGCGATGTGGAAGATATCCGCCAATGCCGCAGGTACTATGGTGATGAGAAAGTGACGGAGGCCTTATTAAATGCAAAATATCTGCCACTTCACACCATTCATTTTGCCAGTGCCATTATTGATAAGCCACTCAACGATTTCAGATGTTACATACTTCGACAGTTGAACCCAGAACTCTTTCCTTATTAAATGAGTTAATGGCATTGCCTGCCACTCAGGAGTTTTCACTGGTTGGAGGCACTGCTATGGCACTCAGGTATGGGCACCGCAGTTCAGCTGACCTGGACTTGTTCTTTCACGAAAAATTTAATCATCCTGAAATCGTCAAAGCACTTGAGACAACTTTCGGGTCAAGATTTGTTTATAAACAGCAACATACGTTTTTTGGCATTTTTTGTTTCATTGATGATATAAAAGTCGATATTGTTCACTTCCCGCATCTGCCAATTGCAGCTATTGAAACAGAAGAGAAAATAAGAATGTAAGGCAGTGCCGATATTTCGGCCATGAAAATCCAGGCTATTCTTGGCCGGGCACAGAAAAAGAATTTCTGGGATTTGCATGAACTGCTTCAGCATTATTCGTTGCAGCAAATTATGGACTGGCACAATCAAAAATATCCATGCCAGATGCTTGCTATAAGTATTCCACATGCCATTACTTATTTTAGCGATGCCGACGAAAGTGAAACCCCGGTAAGTTTTAAAGGGCAAACATGGGACAAAGTGAAAGAAGACATTAAAAAGGTAGTAAGAGATTACCTGAGTTAAAAATCGGAATTCAAGTGGATTCAAAAATACCTGAAATTTGATTCTTTCTAACACCGTTTTTCTACCTTTGCAAAAAATCCAATCCTATGAACCGAGGTCCTATTTCCCAATTTATTGAGCATCATTACAGGCATTTCAATTCAGCCGCACTGGTTGATGCAGCCAAAGGATACGAAACACATCTGCTCGAAGGTGGTAAAATGCTGCTTTCAATAGCCGGTGCCATGAGCACAGCCGAGCTTGGTATTTCGATAGCCGAAATGATTCGCCAGGATAAAGTGCAGATTATCAGCTGTACCGGCGCCAACCTCGAAGAAGATATTATGAACCTGGTAGCGCACTCGCATTACCGCCGCGTTCCCAATTACCGCGACCTTACCCCGGAAGACGAAAACAAACTTCTCGAGAAAGGCCTGAACCGTGTTACCGATACCTGTATTCCTGAAGAAGAAGCTTTCCGTAAAATCCAGCATCATATAGTTAAAATATGGAAAGATGCCGAAGCTAAAGGTGAGCGCTTTTTTCCGCACGAATTCATGTACAAATTGCTGAACAGCCGGGTAATGGAAAACGATTATGAAATAGATCCAAAACATTCGTGGATGCTTGCTGCTGCCGAAAAGAACCTACCAATTGTTGTTCCGGGCTGGGAGGACAGCACTATGGGCAATATTTTTGCATCCTATTGCATCAAAGGCGAGCTTCATCCTTCGACCATGAAAACCGGCATTGAATACATGATGTGGCTTACCGAATGGTACCGGGCCAACTCAGCAGGCAAAGGAGTCGGATTTTTCCAGATTGGCGGCGGAATTGCCGGCGACTTCCCGATTTGCGTAGTTCCCATGATGTACCAGGATCTTGAATGGCACGATGTTCCGTTCTGGAGTTATTTCTGCCAGATTTCGGATTCAACCACTTCGTATGGGTCCTATTCAGGTGCTGTGCCAAACGAAAAGATAACCTGGGGAAAACTGGATGTGAATACCCCTAAATTTATTGTGGAAAGTGATGCTACCATTGTTGCTCCATTGATTTTTGCATGGTTGCTTAAATGGTAATATAGGTTACTAAAGCATTTGGACACAGTCTTTTTTTAAAGAAGATCCAAATAAATGATTCCCGCATATCTTACTTTAAAAAGGAAGATAGCGGGATTTTTTGTTTTTCATAGTTAAACAATTTATCTGAACTGATTTTCGAAAAATATTAAACTTAAAAACCTTAAAACTTTAAACATAGAAAACCCAATAAACACAACATATTCGTATTACTTTTTAGCTGTAGAGTTATAGATATATACTAAACTCTCTCACAGTGACTCGTATTAACCCAAACAAGCTCGTATTACTTATGCTTTGTTTTCTGCTGCCCGCAGCCTTATTAGCTGGCAAGCAATGGGTTGGAGTCTCATCACAATCACCTGCATCATCAATAATCAAAACTTCAGGCAACACAAGCACCACCAGTGAAATATCAGTTGAAGTTCCCGGTTTTTATCTGAAAGAAATTTTATTTGATAATAAAAGTTATAAGCTTCCGCAAATTCCTGACGGGCACCCGATTCTTGCCAAAGGAAGTCCTGATCTTCAAAAACTTAGTTTTACCCTTCAACTTCCTGTTAACGGGAATATGGAAGTAAGTATTTCTTCCACAAAATACACCGAATATACTGATATTGATATCATTCCATCGGCGGGAGATGAAATCAGAAATGGTAACGTGGAGAAAATCACAAAAGGAAACGTTTACAACACCAATGCATTTTATCCGGGCGAATTAGTAGTATCCGAGTTTCCTTTTATTGTAAGAAATGCACGCGCTCAGGCGTTTCAAGTTTATCCATTCCAGTATAATCCGGTAACAAGGGTGTTGCGGTTTTATTATGAAATTAGCATTAAGGCTGAGAATTCATTGGGCGAAGGCATTAATCCTATGCTTGGCACTGATCACCGTACAAAAGCAATCGAAGGCATTAATCCTGACTTTATCATCAACCAGTCTTCCAAATTAAAATCAGGACAGCTTCCTTCGGAACGTGGCAGTATGCTGATCATTTGTCCTGAAAGCTACAGGAAAGCAATTGAGCCACTGGCAGATTGGAGAAAACAAACCGGCATAGCTACCGAAATTGTTGATGCCGCACAGTTTGCCAATGCTGACGCTATTTATGCTTTCGTAAAAAACTATTATTACAATAATACTAACCTTGCTTATTTACTTCTGGTAGGTGATGCCGACAAAGTTCCTTCTTACATATTTCCATATGGCGCCAGCGACAATTATTACTCGTACCTCGCAGGCGATGATCATTACCCGGATATTCTGGTTGGCAGATTTTCGGCCGAAACGGTTAAAGATGTGGAAGTACAGGTAAGCCGTACCATTCAATATGAGAAAAATCCGGGAACAGATGCTTCATGGTTAACATCGGCAACAGGGATTGGATCAACTTTAAGTCCTGGTGATGATGGCGAATCGGATTTCCAGCATGTACGCAATTTATTGAAAGTAATGAAGTCAGGATCATACAGCCAATCCAATGAATTTTTTGATGGCTCACAGGGTGAAGCTGATGCCAAAGGCAATCCTTCCATAAACGATATCAGCAGTAAAATAAAACAGGGTACAGGAGTCATTTTTTACACGGGTCATGGTTCGCCAACGTCATGGGCAACCGGATCGTTTTCCAAAACAGATGTTGAAAATTGCGATAACTACGGCAAATACCCGCTTATTTGGGCAGCAGCCTGCGAAAACGGAAATTTCGTGAATAAAAATTGTTTGGCCGAAGCCTGGCTCCGCGCTAAAAACAACCAGGGACAACCCACAGGTGCATTGGCTGCATTAATGGCATCCGGATCACAAACCAGTTACCCGCCTATGCAGGCTCAGGATAAGATTGCCGAATTACTCAGCAATCCGCAGGAAGGCTCATCAACTATGGGTGCAATATCAGTGAAGGGTATGATGAGCATGAACGATGTGTATGGTAAGGCAGGCTATCAAACTACCGACACCTGGATTTTATTCGGTGATCCTTCGCTCAGTGTACGCACCACAGCTCCGAAACAATTTGTTGTTGAACCTAAAGCCTATATCGGCTCGGGTGTAATGAGCTATTCATTTACTTGTAATTCATCAGGCGGTTTTGCCTGTTTAAGCAATCAGGGAAATATACTGGGTACATCCCCTGTTACAGCAGGAACAAACACAATTAATCTTGATTTCCCCGTTTCGGGCGACAGCATAACACTTACTATTACTGCCCTCAATTACCTGCCTTACATTTCAAAAATCAAAATATTAAATACTCCTGGCATAGCTGCAATGTACACTCCCGTAAATCACAGCCAATTGCAATCCATTAATAGCCACTTCAGTTGGGAAAGCGGCGATGGCGGAATTTCTGACTATTACTTATTTTATCTTGGAACCGACAATCCTCCATCAAACTTGGTAAATGGACAAAGACTGACGGCCTCAGAATTTAAATCACAATTTAATTTCGAATACAATACAAAATATTTCTGGAAAGTGGTTTCGGTGAATAACTTTGGCAGCACATCAAGCAAAGTAATGGATTTCAGAACGATATACCGACCTGACGAAGATTTTGAACCTGTTTTTAAAAGCCGGATAGCCTGGAGTGAAAGCGGAATACAAGATTGGGTAAACGATGCAAGCGAGCATTTCGAAGGAACACATTCCATACGTTCGGGACAAATTAATAATAGCGAAGTTTCTTCATTGGCTTATCCCTGCGAAGTTTCGAACTGCGATTTTGTAAGTTTCTGGAGCAAAACTTCCAGTGAACCAGGCGATAAGCTACAGTTTATTGTAGATGGTAAAATTATTGAAGAATGGAGTGGCCTTACAGAATGGAGCTTTCATAGCTACAGGATTGAAGCCGGAATGCACCACATTGAATGGCGTTATTCAAAAAATGCTGAGAGTACTGACGGCAAAGATGCTGCATGGATCGATAATATTCACCTGCCGGTGCATGCCCAGGCAACAGCAAATATATCCGAAACCGGATCGATATGTGGAAATTCCATATTTGAAACATCGGCCACAGCCGAAAACTATTTCACCATTAAATGGCAAACTACAGGCGATGGCAGTTTTGATGATGCAAACCTCGAAAATGCAGTCTATAAACCAGGTACACTTGATCTTGAAAAAAAGCAAACCATGCTGATTATGCATGTGGAAGGGTACAACGGTTGCCAGGATGTCGAAAAAACAATAACACTGGCAATCAATTCAAATCCGGCAATAAATTTACCCTCCGATACAATCGTGAGTAGTGGCAACAGTATTGAACTTGATGCCAGCCTTGATGGCAATATCACATACAGTTGGCAGCCCAACGGGAGCAACAGTGCATCTATCCTTATCGACTCATTATCAACGAATAATGGCATAAAAACGACCAGTGTTACAGTCACTAATTCCGAAGGATGCTCAGCAACAAAAGAAATAAAAATTCATTTCAATAATTCAGCCGTTAATGATACTTATTCAATTTTCCCGAATCCCAGCAACGGAAACTTTACGATTGCACCTGCCAAAGGCTCTGGAGTAATTGACCAGATGAGCCTGGTGGATATGCAGGGAAAAATTGTATGGCAAAATGGCGAAAGTCTTGATATTATAGGATCACAGCAAGTATCAATAGGTGGACTGGAAGGAGGCGCTTACATGCTGGTTACCGAAAACAAAAACGGAAAATCATTAAATAAAGTAGTGATAAATTAAAACTATTTTAAAAAATAAAACCAAGAATATTGCAGGAATAAAGGCTCTCGGCTCATCAACTCAAAAACAACCCCGGTTTAAAACAGGGTTACTGCAAAAGCAGGATTTTTAGCTATAATACAACCTGGTATATACTCATCAGGGAGCCAATATTCCGATCAATTAAACAAACACCCTGCTTTTGCGGGGTGTTTGCGTTATGCCAAAATAGTTAAATTAAAATACCAGCCTAACTTTTTAGAGTAGGTTTGCATCTCACTGAAAATCTAAATCCTGAGTTATCAAATACCTAACCTGCACAAGTCAGACCCAAATAAGATTTGAATAATGAATGCGTAGGCTTAGTTCGGTTTCGCTCACCAACCAAAGCTCAGCACAAGTATCGAACAAGGAATATCGAATATTGAAGTAAAAACCCGAATAATGGAATTGAATACTAATAATGAAGATACCATTGCTAATTCTTTGCTTCATAACTTCGAACTTCATTATTCCTTATGCATTATTCGGTATTTTAAAATTAATTGGAAATATTCTGCCAAAAAATGCACGAATGTACCAGATAAGTTACCCGGACAAGCCAGAGCCCAATAGGTTTCGCGCAAAGCCACTGAGAACAAATTGAAGCGTGGTGAACTTTATCCCTTCGGACAAAATACCGTGCCAAAAATACTTCATGAACATGATTGTTAAGGTAAAGCATAAATCCCCGGATATCCGCAGTTTGTTTGTTATCGAAAAGTTGTTCGTACACGCAACCGGACACAATCCCGAAAAACTTTATCTTAGCAGCTCCTTAATCCTGAAGTAATTTTGATTAACCGCAAAGATGTTCAAACCATAGTTAAAGGCGACAAGCGACTTGTGCGAGGCTGGGTTATGTACGACTGGGCCAACTCCGTCTATCAGCTTACTATAGCTTCAGCTATTTTCCCTATATATTACAATACTGTTACACGCACCGGCGATAATTTTACGGTTTCGTTCTTCGGGCAACCGGTAATTAATACGGTGTTGTATTCCTGGGCTATTGCAGCCTCTTACCTGCTGGTTGCCATTGGTTCACCATTGTTTTCGTCTATGGCCGACTATACAGGCCGCCGGAAAGGATTTATGCGCGCGTTCACCCTGATAGGTGCAGTTGCATGTGGCGCCTTGTTCTTTTTCGATAAAAATAATATTGAACTTGGAATATTTGCTTTTGCTTTGGGAACTTTAGGATACGGAGGAAGCATTGTTTTTTACAATTCCTTCCTACCTGTAATTGCAGAACCTGAGGATCAGGACCGCATCAGTGCCCGTGGATATTCGATGGGATACCTTGGTGGCGTTGTATTGCTGCTTTTCAACCTGCTGATGATCATGAAACCGGGATTGTTTGGTATTGCTGCAAATAGTTCGTTGCCTGCCCGTATATCATTTCTCACCGTTTTTATATGGTGGATTGCATTTTCGCATATCACTTTCAGTCGTTTACCCAAATATACTTTCCGTAAAAGGATGAAACGGGAATCTGTTCTTACCAATGGCTACAGGGAATTAACAGTGGTTTTTAACCAGATCCGTAAATCCTATAAACTCAGTATGTATCTGGCAGGGTTCTTCTTCCTGATGATGGGCGTGCTTACCACCATGTTTATGGCAGCAACATACGGTGAAAAGGAAATGGGTTTGAAAGAAGATGTTCTTATTCCAACCATTCTGGTTATACAATTGGTTGGAATGCTGGGCGCATGGATGTTTGCACGGATTTCGGAAAGACTGGGGAACCTACGCGCACTTATTATTACCATTATTGCCTGGACCCTCATTTGTATCGGGGCATATTTTATTACCAACACTTTGCAGTTTGTAACAGCAGCTTTTTTCATAGGAATTGTTATGGGCGGCTCACAATCGCTGGCACGAAGTACATATTCGAAAATGCTTCCCGCAGGCACTACCGACCATACTTCGTTTTTCAGTTTTTATGATGTGATGGAAAAACTGGCAACCGTGGCCGGCACCTTCAGTTTTGGTGTTATTGAAGCTCTTACAGGAAGTATGCGGTATTCGGTATTGGCGATAACAGTTTTTTTTATTATCAGCCTGGTTTTTATGCTGCTGCTATATCTGCGGACAAGAATTGAAGCCAGTATATAAGAAAGGTTGTTATATTCTGTTAGCCAACTTTATCCAAAACTCTCTTGGCATTAATTTCCTGCCTGAGTTGGATTTCGAGCAACTTATAATATGCGTTGAATTTTTTAATAAGTGGTTTAACGTCAGCTATATTGCCTTCGTCGCGACTTAAACGGTTTATATTCAGGATAAGATCGCGTAAAACAGGTGTCGAAACCAGATCGATGCTCGCTTTTATTTTGTGCGACACAGCGGCAATGGCAGGCAGGTCGTTATTGATATCAGCTTCGTTTAATTCCGCAAGATAGGCCGGAGTTATAACAAGAAATTTATCAATCATTATATTGAGCATCTGTGGATCCGAGCCTATCATTCGTTCGAGCCGGGCAACATCAGCAACAATTATATCCTGGTTAAAATCTTCGGTGGAGTGAGCCATGGTTTCATTTTTCGCAATGTGCATAATGATTTTCCGATACAGGTCATCCGAATCAAATGGCTTCGAAATATAGCCCTGCATGCCAGCTTCCTCACATTGTTCGACAATGCCCTTAACTACATTGGCTGAAAGTGCCAGTATGGGTGTGGTAATCCGTAATTTCTCACGTATCAGTTTGCTGGCCGTCATACCATCCATTACCGGCATCTGAATATCCATAAGTATGATATCGAAACAAGCCGTAGCAAGAAAATCAAGAGCCTGCTGCCCGTTACCCGCAACAATTACATGTGCTCCCCATTTTTCGAGTATGGTTGTCGCCAGTATCTGGTTTAGCCTATTATCTTCAACCAGAAGTATTGAATGACCGGTAAGTGAATTTTGTCCGGCAGCCGCCTCTGTTCTGCAACTTTGCGAAAATCCACCTTCGGCAACCTTCAGATCAACAGAAAAATAAAACTTACTTCCCATATTCTTAATACTTTCCACTGCAAGTTTACTTCCCATAAGTTCAACAATCTGTTTGCTGATGGCAAGGCCAAGTCCCGAACCACCGTAAGTCCTGGCAATAGTATTATCTTCCTGCTTAAAGCTTTCAAATATCTTGGCCTGGCTTTCCATACTTATTCCAATTCCGGTATCTTCTACTTCAAAACGCACCTTCATACTTTGCCGCGTTTCAGATTCCAGTTCACAGCGTATTCCTATCCTGCCCTGAGGTGTAAATTTTATGGCATTGCTTACCAGATTGCCCAAAACCTGCTGCAGCCTCAACGGGTCGCCCTTGTGCGAATGACCAATATTTTGATCTATGTGGAAATCCATGTCTATCTGCTTCTCCCTTGCTATGTAAAGATTTGAGTTATAAACTCTTTGCACTACATCGTGAATATCGAAGTTAGTTTCTTCAATAATCATATCTCCCGATTCAATTTTTGAAAAGTCGAGTATATCGTTAACGATCATTAAAAGATGATCCGACGATGTTTTAATATTCTCAATCAGCTTGCTGTTCGGGCCTTGTATGCCGGCTTCGTGCAGCATACGAACCATTCCTACAACCGCATTAAGCGGATTTCTGATTTCGTGGCTCATGATAGCCAGGTATTTACTCTTTGCCTCGGT
>Ga0105047_10014193_pt1 | contig 12659 bp, 13 predicted proteins | sample MAT04_FD_78384 | JGI IMG/M metagenome (GOLD analysis project Ga0105047, IMG submission 78384) | Freshwater microbial communities from Lake Fryxell liftoff mats and glacier meltwater in Antarctica - MAT-04 (megahit assembly) | ecosystem: Environmental > Aquatic > Freshwater > Ice > Liftoff... | reverse complement strand
GTATGGCGGGCAGGGCGGACATGGCGGTGGCGCAGGCGATCCTGGCGGCGCGCGCCGCACGCATCAGGGTGAGGGCAGCGTCAGCTACCCGTCCATTCGGGGGCTCGCTTCTCGCTGAACGCCCGCGGGCCTTCCTTCGCGTCGTTCGACGTGAAGACCTTCCCCTGTAACGGACCCTGGATCTTCCAGAACGCCTCCTCGGTGATGCCCTGCGTTGCCTTGATCAGCTGCTTCGACGCAGCCACGGCCAGCGGGGCGTTCTTCGCGATCCGCTCGGCGAGGGCCATCGCCACGTTCACGGCCTCGCCCTTGTCGGCCAGTCGGCAGATCAGGCCGTACTCGAAGCCCTCCTCGGCGGTGATCGGGTCGGCGGTGATCGCCATCTCCATCGCCTTGCCGTAGCCCACTCGGCTGGGCAGACGCAGCAGGCCCCCGCCAGCCGCGAACAGCCCGACGTTCACCTCGGGGATGCCGAGCTTGGCGCCCTTGGCGGCGACCAGCAGGTCGCAGCTGAGGGCCAGCTCGAGGCCACCGGCGAGCGCGAAGCCCTCGATGGCACCGATCAGCGGCTTCTCGGCACCGTTCTGGATGAACTGCATCATCGGGCCGATGTCCTCGCCGCGCGAGAACGCCTTGAGGTCCATACCGCTGCAGAAGCCGCGGCCATTGCCGGTGAGCACCCCGGCGGTGAGGCCGGGATCGCTGTTGAGTCGCTGGACGGCGTCCCACAGCCCGTGGCTCAGTTCGCCGTTGATGGCGTTCATCGCGTCGGGGCGGTTGAGGGTGATCAGCAGTACTCGGCCGCGCTGCTCGGTGAGCACTGCCGGTGCGGGGGTGTCAGTGGTGTCGGTCATCGGTTCGTCAGCTTTCGTTCACTTGGGGGGCATGCGGATGCCACCGTCGACACGGATGACTTCGGCGTTCATGTACGGGTTGGTGATCAGGTCGACGACCATGAAGGCGAGCTCCTCGGCCGAGCCGAGGCGCTTCGGGAACAGCACCGATTGGCCGAGGTGGGCCTTGAAGGCGTCGCTCTGCTCGCCCGAGCCGTAGATCGGGGTGTCGATCAGGCCCGGGGCGATGGTGTTCACCCGGATGCCCACCGCCGACAGGTCGCGAGCGATCGGCAGGGTCATGCCGACGATGCCGCCCTTCGACGCGGAGTAGGCCGCCTGGCCGATCTGGCCGTCGAATGCAGCCACCGAGGCCATGTTGACGATCGCGCCGCGCTGGCCGTCGGCGTCGAGCGGCTCGGTCTTGGCCATCGCAGCCGCAGCGAGACGGAGCATGTTGAACGAGCCGAGCAGGTTGATGCGGATCACGAAGTCGAACGCCGACTGCTCCATCGGGTCGTTGTTGCGGTCGATCGTGCGGCCCGGGCGGCCGAGGCCGGCGGAGTTCACGAGGGCGCGCAGCGGACCCATCTCCGATGCGGCGGCCACGGCAGCCTTGCCGTCGTCCTCGCTGGAGACGTCGCACTTCACGAACAGGCCGCCGATGTCGTTGGCGACGGCGGTGCCCTTGTCCTCCTGGAGGTCGGCGATGACGACGCGCACGCCGAGTGCGGCGAGCTGGCGGGCGGCGGCTTCGCCGATGCCCGAGGCGCCGCCGGTGACGATGGCGGATGCGCCGGTGAGGTTCAGACGAGGCATGGTGATCAGGCTCCGTTCCCGTCGATGATCCGTTCGATGATGGTGGCGTTGGCCATGCCGCCGCCCTCGCACATCACCTGCAGCCCGTAGCGGCCGCCGGTGCGCTCCAGCTCGTTCAGCAGGGTGGCCATGAGCTTGGTGCCCGAGCAACCGAGCGGGTGGCCGAGAGCGATCGCGCCGCCGTTGACGTTCACCTTCGACATGTCGGCGTCGAACTCCTTCTGCCACGCGAGCACCACCGAGGCGAAGGCCTCGTTGATCTCGACGAGGTCGATGTCGGCCATCGTGAGACCGCTCTTGGCGAGGATCTTGCGGGTGGCGGGGATCGGGCCCTTGAGCATCGTCACCGGGTCGGTGCCGGCCACGGCGAAGCTGTGGAAACGGGCGCGGGGCGTGAGGCCGAGCTCGGCGGCCTTGGTCGCACTCATGATCAGCACGGCCGAGGCGCCGTCGGAGATCTGCGACGAGTTGCCGGCGGTGATCTTGCCGTCGGGCTTGAAGGCGGGCTTGAGCGCGGCGAGTGTCTCGGAGGTGGTGCCCTCTCGGATGCCTTCGTCCTTGGTGAGCATCTCGGTGACGCCGTCGAGCTGGTACGGGACCGGGATGATCTCGCGTTCGAAGCGCCCCTCGGCGGTGGCCTGCGCGGCACGCTGCTGACTGAGGGCGCCGAAGGCATCGAGGTCCTCGCGGGTGAGGCCGTACTCGTCGGCGATCATGTCGGCGCCGATGCCCTGCGGGGGCAGACCGGTCTCGGCATAGCGGTCGAGCTGCTCCTTCGGGAACGGGAAGCCCATGTCCTTCACGATCGATGCACCCATCGGGGTGCGGGTCATGATCTCGACACCGGCGGCGACGACGACGTCGTACGCGCCGGCCATCACGCCCTGCGCGGCGAAGTGCATCGATTGCTGGCTCGAGCCGCACTGGCGGTCGACCGTGGTGGCGGGCACGCTCTCGGGCCAGCCGGCGGCAAGCACGGCGTTGCGGCCGATGTTGAGCGACTGCTCACCGACCTGCATGACGCAGCCCATGATCACGTCGTCGACCATCTCCGGGTCGAGACCGTTGCGCTCCTCGAGGGCCTTCAGCACGTGGGCGGCGAGTGCGGCCGGGTGCCAGTCCTTGAGCTTGCCGTTGCGCTTGCCGCCCGGGGTGCGAACGGCATCGATGATGACTGCATCTTCCATGTGTATTGGTGTCTCCTGTGTCGAGATCTGACGTCGGTCTGAGTTGATCCGGTCGATCGGGCTGTGGGTGGGTCAGGGTGGTTCGCGAGGTCGGGGTGGAACGGTTCATGCGTCCGGCCGCATGGCGCGGCGGAGGTTGGCCTGGAGTTGCTGGGTCACCCCAGCAAGCGCTTGACGCTCCTCGCGGGAGATGCCCGTGCGCAACTCGGTGCGCAGGGCTTCGTCGATCTCGGTGATGCGCTCGATGAGGGCCCGGCCGGTGGGGGTGAGGTGGATCTGCCACACCCGACGGTCGTCGGAGTCGGGTTGGCGCTCGAGCAGGTCGCGTTCCTGCAGACGGTCGAGCGTGGATCCGGTGGCGGCCCGGCCCTGGCCGAGGTGATCGGCGATCTTGGTCTGGGTGACGGGGCCGAACTCGGCGACGTACATCAGGATGCTGGCCTGGGTGAGGTTCAGGTCGAGGGTGGCGAACCGTGCATCGTAGGCCTCACGGATGAGACGGGCGGTGGCCATCAACGTCGTCTCCACGCGCTGCCACGGGGGCGCATCGAGTTCGTGCGTGCCCCCCTCGAGCCGACCAGACTGCATGGTGCCATACAATATGGCAGAGACGGGTCGATCGGCCAATCGGGCCGTTCGGTGCGATCAGCAGGTGATCAGCGGTGATGAGCAGACGATCAGCGGCGCTCGTCGACGACGATCCGGTCGCGCCCACCCTGCTTCGCCTGGTACATCAGCAGGTCTGCCCGGCGGAGGAACTCGTCCACCGTCTCGTCGCCGGCAGCCCACGCGAGGCCGATCGACGCGGTCACCGTGACCACGTCGCCCTCGGGCATCGGTCGCGGGAAGTGCAGTTGGCGCATCAGCCGGTCGGCGATCGAACGCATCTCCATGTCGCCGACGTCGAACACGATGATCGCGAACTCGTCGCCGCCGAGCCGGGCCACGGTGTCGTTCGAACGGGTCGCGGCGGCCAGCGTCTGCGCCACCTCGATCAGGAGCGTGTCGCCGGCATCGTGGCCGAGGCGGTCGTTGATCGTCTTGAACCGGTCGAGGTCGATGAACAGCAGCGCGACGCGGGTGTCGCGCTCGCGCCGGGAGGTACACGCCCGTTCGAGCCGATCGACGAAGCTGCGCCGGTTGGGCAGCCCGGTGAGTGGGTCGGTGAAGGCGAACAACTCGATCTGCGCGCGCGACTGCCGCTCTACGGTGATGTCGCTCACCTGCGAGAGGCCGTACTGCGGGTTGCCCTGCGCATCGCGGACGATCGACCGGGTCGACGACACCCAGATCTCGCGCCCGTCGGCGCGCCGCAACCGCGCCTCCATGTGGTGAGTGTCGATCTCGCCGGCGATCAAGCGCGTTCGGGCGTCGAGCACCTCCGCCAGATCGTCGAGGTGGGTGATGTCGGCAAGGTTCAGCCCGAGCGCCTGTTCGGGGGTGACGCCGAGGATCGCGGCGTAGGCAGAGTTGCACTTCCGCAGCTCCACCCGTTCGGACGTACCGACGTCGGTGAGCGCCATGCCGGTCGGGGCGTCGTCGAACGCGGCGCGGAACAGTTCGGTCGCCTCGAACTGGGCCCGCTCGAGTGCGAGCCGTTCGGTGATATCGGTCACCGTGCCGAGGAACAGCTGGGTGGTCCCGTCGTCGCCCTTCACCGGAACGGCGTTGATGTCGGCCCACACGACGTCGCCCGACGATGTCACGAATCGGAACTGTCCGACGAAGGGCTGATCGGTCTTGATCGCAATCGCCCACAGCGATCCGACGGCGCCGGCGTCGTCGGGATGGAGCACCTTGCCCCAACCGAACCCGAGTGCGTCGTTCGCGTCGGAGATGCGTGTGATCGAGCAGAAGGCTGGGTTCACGTACGTGCAGGCGCCCCACGGGCTGGTCTCGAAGATGCCGATCGGCGCGGAGTCGACCAGGGTGCGCATCCGTCGCTCCGAGCTGGCCAGCGCCTGTTCGGTGATCTTCGACGCCGTGATGTCGCGGGCGATGCCCGAGAAGTAGCGTGGGTAGCCATCGTCACCGACGTGGGCGATCGCCGAGAACGAGAGGGGGAACGTGGTGCCGTCGCGGTACGTGCCCTCGATCTCGCCCAACCAGGCACCGCTCGACCACAGCGTTGGGATCGCCTCGGTGATGAACCGGGTCGTGCTGTCGTCGCTGAACAGCGAGAACAGGCTGATCGGCGCGGCGCTGAGTTCGTCGACCGACATCACACCGATCCGCGCCCGTGTCGTGGCGTTCGCCCACAGGATCACGCCCTTGGTGTCGGTCGTGGCCACGTAGTCGGGGCTGGCCTCCAGGATCTGGGCGAGTTGATCGAGGCGGTCTTCGGTGGCTCGACGCTCGGTGACATCGTCGATGTTGCGCGCGTCGCCCGGAGTTCCGCCGTGGCGCGCGGGGGTGCCGTGCAGCATCGCCCCGTCGATTTCGAACTCGCTCATGCACCTCGGATCGTCCGGAAGTGGAGTTGTCGTGCAGCAAGGGATCCGCACCGGCCACGATGTCGGCCGTGCCTGCCCCGAAGCGCCATGCTGCTCCTGCGCCCAGCCGCAGATGGTCCCTTCGCCTCCATCCCGGGTTCGCGCTCGGTGCCCTGATCGAAGTGAGCGCCCTGGTGGCGATCCTGCTGCATCGAAACGGGCACACACAGGGCGACGACTTCGCCCTCTCCTCACGCCAGGCGCGGAGCGTCTTCGACGGCGACATCGGTCAGGTGCTCGCCGACAACCGGTTCACGGTGACCAACTCGGCCAGCGGGTTCAGCCCGTTCACACCGGGGCACGTGAACCACTGGAACCGGTGGGGCTTCTCGACGTTCATCGGTACCCGGTTCATCGTGACCGACGTCGCCAGGCCCCTTGCCCTGGACGATGGTGCGCGCCACCCGCTGACCCGGCATCTGACCCGGCCTCTGACCCGGCCCGGTTACGCCAGTGGGCCCGGCCCGACGAGCGCTCGGTGCGTCATGTGCAGCAGGGCGTCGAACTCGGCGTCGGAGAGTTCGGAGCCGTCGACGATGCGCTTGGACATCAGCGGTCCCTGGATCAGGTGCATGGCCAGCTCGATGTCGGTGGTTGGCGCGAGTTCGCCGCGGGCGATGGCCCGCTGGAGGGCGACCACCGTCGGCCCTCGTGGTTGCATCCGCTCCTTGCGGAACAGCGCCGCCGCTTCGGGGCTCCGCATCGCCCGTGTGAGCATCCAGGCGAACACCTCGCGGTTGACGCTCGATCCGGCGACGTCGAGGTACCGCCGCTGGATCTCGCCGAGGTCGCCGAGGAGCGAGCCGGTGTCGGGTCCGTCGGTCTCGCTCACGCTCGCCGCCGCAGCCGCGAACACGAGGCCGTCGAGGCCGCCGAAGTGCCGGTAGAGGGTGGTCTTCGCGACACCGGAGCGCCGGGCCACCGCCTCGACCGACACCCCGCCGATGCCCTCCTCGACGAGGATCTCGGCGGTCGCACGGAGGAGGTCGGCGCGAGCACTGGTGCTGGGAGTGCGGGCCATGACGCTACGTACCGTAGCGGACGATGCCGCCGGTCCATCAACTGTACGTCAATCGATGATCCTAAAACGCTACGATACGTTGCGTTTTGATCTGATGGATCACTACGCTCGCGGCGCACGACAGACCGACGGCTCCAGACCGTCGACGACCCGAGCAGGAGTCCCGATGAGCACGCCGATGAGCACGCCGTCCAGCATGGCGATGACCGCCCCGCCGATCTTCGATCCGTCCCCCGTGAACGTGAGGATCAAGATCTCGGCGCTGTGGGCGTCGACGATGTTCGTCATCGCCTTCGTCGACATCTTCGGCCTCTTCCGGGCCGACTACCGGGCCGACATCGAGGCCGGCGAGGTGAGCGGGTTCACCATCGGCCAGTCGTTCCTGCTCGCGACCACGGTGTACGTCGCGATCCCCAGCCTGATGGTGTTCCTGACGTTGGTCCTGCGACCGAAGGTCAGTCGGATCGCGAACATCACGCTGAGCATCGTGTACGCCCTCACCATCGTCGGGGCTGCGATCGGCGAGTGGAACTACTACCTGCTCGCCAGCGCGATCGAGTTGGTGCTGCTGGGCACGATCGTGTGGTACGCACGCACCTGGCCGCGAGTGGCTTCACCAACTGCCATTTCAGATCGAATGGCGCCGCACGGGGTGTGACCCGCTGATCAGGCCGAGTGGTGTGGTGGGCGGGCGACCCGGAAGCCGTAGGTGCGGCCGATCTGGTCCTGCTGCTCGGGCGCGATGACGTGCACATGGCCCAGCGACCGGGCCACGAAGGACATCTGGGCGACCCACTCCACCTGTTGGGCGACCGTGTATGCGACCTCGAGCGTCGGGCCCACCGTGAGCGGACCATGGTTGGCGAGCAGACATGCCCGCGAACCGGGCTGGCGCAGCAGCGTCGCCACCGTGGCATCGGCCAGGTCGGTGGTGCCCGGCGGGGCATAGGGCTGGGTGACCAGGATCCGCTCGCCGGCCGGGCCGATGTTCTCGTTGCAGACGAAGTCGAGATCGAGTCGTGCCACCGACCAGCCGGCCGCGTAGGGGGAGTGGGTGTGCACCACGGCGTGCACGTCGGGCAAGGCGCGCATCACGGCCAGGTGGAGTGCGAGTTCGCTTGTGGGCGCCGCGCCGGCACGCACCTCGCCGGTGGCGAGGTCGACGAGCGGGTGTTCGTCGGGTGAGAGGTGGCGGTACAGGCGTCCGCCTGCCGACACGAGGAGGGTGCGGTCGTCGATGCGGACGCTCGCGTTGCCTGCCGAGCCCACCACGAGCCGGTCGTCGACCATCCGCAGCAACGTCTCGTGGAGGTCGCGTCTGGCGGCGGCGAGTTCCATCACGACCGACTGTACTGTCGGGCCCATGACCGATGGGGCCCACTCGTTGCCCGGCCCGATGCCCGGCCCGATGCCGCGGACCGTCGACTGGTCGGCCGACCGCCTGGTGGTGATCGACCAGACGCTGCTGCCCGACCACCTCGCGCTGGTCGAGCTGCGCACGATCGACGACGTGATCGATGCGCTGCAACGTCTCGTGGTGCGCGGCGCTCCAGCGATCGGGGTGACCGGTGCGCTCGGGGTGGCCCTCGCCACGGTGATCGCCCGCCGCGACGGACACGATGGCGACTGGGTGCGTGCCCAGGCCGCTCGTCTGCGCGCCGCACGTCCCACTGCGGTGAACCTCGCCTGGGGCGTCGACCGCGTGCTCGCACGGCTCGCGACCATCGACGACGATCCGGCTGATCCCAGCCCGCCAGGTGCCGAGGCGGCGATCTCGTTCGCCGTCGAGATGCTCGACGCCGACGTGGCCACGAACCGGGCGATGGCCCGGCTCGGCGCCGATCACGTGCGCTCGATCGTGCCTGATCCGGCTCGCGTCCGGGTGCTCACGCACTGCAACGCAGGCGGACTCGCCTGTGTGGAATGGGGCACGGCGCTCGGCATCGTGCGGGCGCTGCACGACGACGGGCACCTGCACGAGGTGTTCGCCGACGAGACCAGACCGTTGCTGCAGGGCGCCAGGCTGACTGCGTGGGAGCTGGCTCGGATGGGCGTCGACCACCGGGTGGTGGTCGACGGCGCCGCTGCGTCGGTGATCGCTCGCGGCATGGTCGACGTGGTCATCGTCGGCGCCGACCGCGTGGCCGCCAACGGCGACGTGGCCAACAAGATCGGCACCTATCCGCTGGCACTCGCCGCGGCTCGGGCCGGCATCCCGTTCGTCGTTGCCGCTCCCGAGTCCACGCTCGACGCCCGTACCGCCACCGGCGACGACATCGACATCGAGACCCGCGACGACGACGAGGTGCTCGTGTGGCGCGGGCAGCGCATCGCGCCCGTGGAATCGAGAGCGCTCAACCTCGCGTTCGACGTCACCCCGTTCGATCTCGTGACCGCGTTGGTGACCGAGACCCGCGTGGTGCGCCTCGCGGCGGGGCATCGGCTGCAGGTCTGACGCCCTGGAGAGCGCAAGAGCAGGCGAGCGGCCGAGAGTTCGACGGGTGGCGCGATCAGACCGTCGATGGCACGCCGGCGGCAGACCAGCGGTTGCGACCCTCACGCTTTGCGCGGTACAACGCCTCGTCGGCCGCGTGGATCACGCTCTCGGGCGTGTGCCCGTGCTCCGGGTACACCGCGATGCCCACCGACGTCGTCTGGCGCACCTCCGGCGGCAGCGTGTCACCGAAGATGTCGGGACACGCCTCGAGCACACGCTCGCTGATGGCCACAGCACCCGACACGCCGCAGTCGGGGCACAGCAGCATGAACTCCTCGCCGCCCCAGCGCGCAACGGTGTCGAAGGGACGCACGTTCTCCTGCAGCAGCGCAGCGAAGCGCACGAGCACGGTGTCACCGATGGCGTGGCCGAGTCGGTCGTTGATCGACTTGAAGTGGTCGAGGTCGAACAACAGCACGGCGAACGGCTCAGCGCGCCGGTCCGACATCGCCCGGGCGGCCGCCAGTGACTTGCCGACGCGACGGCGGTTCGCCACGCCCGTCAGCTGGTCGGTCTCGGCCTCCGACGTGAGGCGGATGTTCTGCTCGATGCGTGACAGGCTCGCAGCCAGGGTCGACAGCACCTCGTCGAGCACGGCGAGCTGCTCGGCGGTCGGCTCGACGCGGTAGGCGATCTGCACATCGGCCTGCACGCGATCGTCGATCGCGAATGAGCGCTCGACCAGGTGTTCTCCGGAATGGCCGAGCTGACCGGAGGTGGCCATGAGCACGCCGGCGAGGCGGGTGGCCCCGACGCCGAGCTGACCGGCATGGGCGCCCGGCAGCGACGACAGCGAGGCGGTGAGAGCGTCGAGCTCCGACTGGCCCCACTGCTCGTTGAGCGAGGCCACGAGCGCGAGGGTGTCGGAGACGGCGGCACGCCGTCGTCGGCGTTCGGCCTCCAGGATCTGGCCGAGGCCGGCGACGATCTGCTGGGCGGCGATCGTGAGGAACCCGGCCGTTGCGAGTGGTTCGGCGAGTTCGACGGCGGCCAGCTCGACCGCGCCGACGCCGTCGGCCTCGGCGCGAGCGATGTGGGGACAGATGTCCTCGGATGCCGGCTCGATGTGGAAGCCCACCGACGACGAGGTCGGGGCGAACTCGTCGGGGAGCAGCCGCAGTTGGATCCGGTCGATCGGGGCGTACTGGGTGATCGTCTCCGCCGCGGCCTGTGCGTAGTCGTCGAGACGGAGATCGGTGTTCAGCAACTCGGCGAGTTCGAGCATCGTCGAGGTCGTCAGGAAGCCGACGAGGAAGGCACTGTGCTCACCGGCGCGTACCTGCTCCACTGCTTCGCGGTGCATGGCCGACAACGCGCTGATGACGCTCATCACGAGCTCCGGGCGACGACCGTACGGCGGGTGACGTCGTCTTCGATGGCCGACATCACGTCGGCGGGCCGTCGGTTCGTCTGCACCAGCCGGAGGGCCTCGAGCACCGGGATCGGTCGTTCGGGGCCGGGTGCGCCCATCTCGGCAGCGAGCGATGTGGCCGCGGCCACGAGCCGTTCGAGGTTGCCGACGAGCGCTGCGGGGCGTGCTTGGTGGTGACGCACCGCATCGACCACCCTGTCGGGCAGGTTCCAGCGACGCAGCAGATCGGCTCCCTCGTCGACGTGATCACCAGCGGGATCGGCTCCGTTCGTCGCAGCCAGCAGTGCGCCGACGTCGTGCAACATGCCGGTGGTGTACGCGTCGTCTGTCGATTCGCCCACGTGTGCGGCCAATACCGCGCACCCACTGGCGACGACCAGTGTGTGCTGCCACAGCCAGTCGGGATAGTCGGGCCGGCTGCTGTCGAACACGAGGTCGGCGACGCGGCTGGCCGCGAGCGAGGCGACCAGGCTGCCGCCCAGCATCACGGTGGCGTGTCGGATCCCGGCGATGCGACGTGCGTACCCGAGGTGGGTGGAGTTCGCCGCCCGCAGCACCGCAGCGGTGAGTGCCGGATCGACCTCGACGAGAGAGCACAGTTCGCTGTGCGAGCCGTCGGCCTCACCGAGCAACTGGAGCACGCGCTGGGCGGTCCGGGGATGGACCAGCAGTCGGTTGCGGATGAGCGCCGAGGTGTCAGCAGTGGGAAACGGCACGGTAGCGATGGTCCTGAGAACGTTGCGGGAATCCCGTAGGTGCTACGAATGGCCCGCCACACGTGTCGTCGACGAGGTCCTGCCTCGACCTCGACCCGTCGTACCCCTCGACCAAGGAGGCCACATCATGTCCCACCCCTTCCGCTTCGCCGTGCAGTCCGCGTCGGCGAGTTCGGCCGGCGCGTGGCGCGACCTGGCCCGTCGCGCCGAGGGTTCGGGCTACTCCACCCTGTACGTGGCCGATCACTATGTCGACACCGCCTCGAACGGTGGGCAGATGCTGGCAGCCGTGCCAGCCATCGCGACGGCCGCCGCCGTCACCGACACCCTGCGCGTCGGCGCACGTGTGCTGTGCATCGACTACCACCACCCAGCGGTGCTGGCGAAGCAGGCGGCCACGCTCGACCTGCTCTCCGACGGCCGGTTCGACCTCGGTCTGGGTGCCGGGTGGGTGACCTCGGAGTACGAGGCGATGGGTCTCACGATGGACGATGCCCCCACGCGCATCGCCCGGCTGGCAGACACGGTCGACTTCGTCCGGAGGTTCTTCGGCGGCGAGGCCCTCGAGCGGGGTGGAGATGACAGCATCGCGGCCGCTGGGTTCCGCGGTGAGCCCACGCCGGTGCAGTCAGGTGGCCCGCCGATCATGATCGGCGGTGGCGCCCGCAAGGTGCTCACCCTCGCCGGCCGTGTGGCCGACATCGTCAGCTTCAACTTCGACAACCGTGCAGGGGTGGTGGGACCTGCCAGCGTGCAGTCGGCCGCCGCGTCGGTGATGGAGCAGCGCATCGGCTGGGTGCGGGACGGCGCAGGTGACCGCTTCGACCACATCGAACTCGAGGTCGGCGCCTACTTCACCGTGGTCACGCCCGACACGGCGGCGGGCGCGGCCACCGCCGAGAAGATGGGCGGGATGTTCGGCATGACCGCCGACGACATGGCTGCGCACCCCAATGCGCTGATCGGCACGGTCGACGAGATCTGCGATCGGTTGGTCGAGCGTCGCGAGCGATTCGGTCTCAGCTTCGTCACCGTGAGCGACCGCAACCTCGATGCGTTCGCTCCCGTGGTCGCTCGCCTCGCCGGCACCTGAGCCGTCAGAACAGCGGTCACGACAGGTACACGTTCCTGATCACCTCGTCGATGGTGGTGATGTCGCGGGCCACGGCGGCCATCGCCTCCTGGCCCATGGTGCGCAGGCCCTGCTGCATCGCCAGAGCGCGCACGTCGTGCGGGCTGGCCCCCGACACGAGCAGCTGACCGATCTCCTCGGTCACCTCCATCACCTCGTACACGCCGAGCCGGTCGCGGTAGCCGGTGTCGGAGCAGAAGTTGCAGCCCGTGCCGCGCACGAACGTCTCCTTGTCCGGCCCGCCGAGGTAGTGGTACCACTTCAGTTCCTGGGCCGTGGGTTGGTAGGGCGCTGCACACGAATCGCACACCCGACGTACGAGGCGCTGGCCCACGACACCCACGAGCGACGACGACACGAGGAACGGCTCGACACCCATGTCGAGCAGGCGGTACAGCGCCGAGCTGGCATCGGTCGCGTGCAGCGACGACATCACGAGGTGACCCGTCAACGCCGACTGCACCGCGATGCGGGCGGTCTCCTGGTCGCGGATCTCACCGACGAGGATCACGTCGGGGTCCTGGCGCAGGATCGACTTCAGCCCGGTCGCGAACGTCACCTCGGCCTGAGGATTGATCTGCATCTGGTTC
>Ga0105047_10014192_pt1 | contig 12660 bp, 11 predicted proteins | sample MAT04_FD_78384 | JGI IMG/M metagenome (GOLD analysis project Ga0105047, IMG submission 78384) | Freshwater microbial communities from Lake Fryxell liftoff mats and glacier meltwater in Antarctica - MAT-04 (megahit assembly) | ecosystem: Environmental > Aquatic > Freshwater > Ice > Liftoff... | reverse complement strand
GTCCGCGTGTGCGACCGCTCGCGTATCTCGTTTTCACGCCGACACCATCGAGAAAAGATCACTTGGCTCGGTATCGAATGAAACTCGCGCAGATGCACGGTCTGCTGGGTAACTCGCAGTCATTCGCGTTCAACCTGGTGTGCGTGGAAATGCAGTCGGTGCCACTCAAACATAATAGCGCCGATGCCATACGAGCGGGGTTACAGGCCGGAACGATGTTTGAATTCAAGAAGGTGACAGTCGAGGCAATCAGCAGCGCGTGAATCGTCCTCAGTGCAGAGGAAGCAACGCTTCCGAACGCGCTGCCCGCGCTCAGGGCTAAAAGTTCCGCCACGCGACGAAGAAACGGCTTCGCTAAGCGAATACAGCAAGAAGGCGCAACCCTTAAAAGCACTCGGGAATGGTGCGCCTCCGTCGTTGTTGATGGGACAGCGCCACGAGGCCGAAGGCATTGGGATGTTCCGTGTGAATCTCGATTTTCATCGGAAGAAGAACTCCAACGGCACTCGCACTGTCTTTGATGTGTCGATCATCCATGTGCCGCCCTGCTTGATCAGAGTGAGGGACAACGCAACTTCGCCGACCGGCACTCGGTAAGTGACTGTTTTACTCTTGGCGTCGTCCGAGGGCTTGCTTGTGCGAAGGACCGGCATTGATTCGATAATGGATTCATACTGGCCCATTTCGCCAGGCGGCGCCTTCGGGCCGACAATCTGAACGTTCTTGGGATCACTGGTGATACGGCCAAGAGTGCTCTGATTACGGGACAAGGCAGAGGCAATGAACGCCTGCACCAAGCTACGATGGAGCATGTAAATGCCGTCGAGGAAGAATGCCGGGTCAACGCGACCGTCTCGCAATTCGATGAAGCAAAGGTCGGTGCCAACCATAGCAGTGGTGACGCCAGTGCGCTTTGACGAAAACTTCTCATCGGCGATTTCGGCCAGCGCGTTGGTGTTTTTCGCACCGCGCAGCATCCATGCGTCGTCTGTCGGATGGCAGACGTTCGTGAGTTCAATGCCGTCTGCTCCGTAGATGTAGCGCAGGAATTGCTTGGTGACTGACTCGGCGCAAGGAGCAGCCGGTGCAGCAAGCAACATCAGAAAAATGAGTTGAAGCATGTTCTTCATAGCGATGGACTGATTGGCTTATCTAGTTTTGCAAACGACCTCTGCGTTGTCGGATTCGAGGATGCATCCCGCGAACGGAATCGCACTCAGGAAAACAAGGATTCGCGATCAAATCATTGACAGACGATCTCCGCCTTATCGTAATCGAGGATGCGAAGCACTATCGCACGACACTTTCCCAAGCGAACCTGTTCGTTGACATTCGTGAGTGAAATCGGGATCGAGTACTTTTGCCGTGTTGTGTCGTCGATGAAAGTTAGTTTGGCGTCTTTTGGTGCCGATGACCAATTCACGTCTAACTCAGTTTTACTTACTCCTTGGGGGAGCACCCCTGCTGTGAATTCGCCTTTCCCCACCTCCAAAGTCACCCAATTCAGTGGATGCGTTGAGGCGTTAGTAAATACGAACTTCACATTCATTTTTTCGGGGGTGCAACTACTCCAAGCAGCTGTCAGCAAAAGACTCAAGCCCAAAGCAATCGTTTTCATATTATGGTTCTCAGTTGTTGCCTCGGAAGACCTCGCGACTGTGCAGACCGATGTGTGTGCCAGGGATATTGTGCCGCCAAGCGCGGTCATTTGCAGAGAACTTCAGCCTTGTCGTAGTCGAGGATACGGAGCGTGATTGCGCGGCATTGTCCTGAGCGAACCTGTGCATTGATGTTCGTTAACGAGAGAGGGATTGCGTACTTCTGGCGCGTTTTGTCGTCGATGAACGTAAGTTTCGCTTCGTTCGGTGCTTTTGACCAGTCCACGTCCCACTCGGTACTACTTATCCCTGGGCTGAGAATGCCAGCAGTCATCTCGCCCTTTCCTTTGCCCGCCTCCAACGTCACCCAATTCAATGGATGATTTGAGGCGTTGGTGAATGTGAACTTCACGTTCATTTTTTGTGCACCGCAGCTACTCCAACCAACAATCAGAACGACGCCCAGGCATAAAAGGATTTTCTTCATGGTGTTCAGTTGTTGCCTCGGAAGACCTCGCGACTGTGCAGACCGATGTGTGTGCCAGGGATTCGATCCAAAACTGGATAACGCGAGTCATGATCCATCTTGCTTTTCAAATCAAAGAGCTTCTTAAAATCCTTATAATTTGCTTCATTCAAATTTCGGAACGGTGCTCCCGCTTTTTGAGCCCGCTCAATCATCCAAAGTAGGGCGGCGAGATTGCGCGTATCCTGATAGGCTCCGCCAATGTCAGAATGAACGCCGAGGAAAGGCTTCTCATAGAAATTCGCGCCCTGAATTTCCAAGAACTCATTCGGCCTGACCCGCTTGCTAAAACCGAGGCGCGGTGTGTAAGACTTGGAGATCGAAGTCAGCGGAAACGTCGAACGGTATTCGTTAGCGGCCACCGCGTGAGCCGTGTAGCCGACGAATGACGTGTCCACGTCGAGGTTGTAACCGAACTGATAGTTCACTGGATTCGGCGCGCCAATCTGAGCGACGGTGTCGAACAGGCCGAGGAAACGCACGTTCACGCACGGGTAATCTTTTTTCAACATGTTGGCGAAGATGCGCGCCATAGCCGCGCCGCGACTGAAGCCGATGGTGTCATGGGGTCGCAAATCGCGCTGGATCAAATTCGGGGTTCCATTTGTACTTCATGGCACTTTCGTCGTACGTGAGGACACCGATCCGCACAAGTTCGTCAAGAATTCCGCCCAAAGAATCGCCGAAAGGATTGGCACCCCAAAACATCCACTTAAAATTCCGGAATTCATTAAAACCTCCGTCCTCAGGCGGAAATATTCCGAGCGCGCAAGCTAGCTTGTAGGCGGTGAGATCAGGGTCTTCCCAATCACTCAGCGTCTCTTTGAGAATTTGCGACTTTGGATATGTGTTCATGTTTTTTGTCACCGCCGATGGTCATTTTGCGTTCAGGAACGGTGTCAGGTCTGTCAACTTCCAAAGAGGCTTCGTGCTTTCCAGCAAACGTTCATAGTCATCAAATTTGATGCACTCTTTGGTGTAAATTACTCCGTGAGTGGGACTGTCCTGATGAAAATCAAGAAAGCCCGGAATCTCGTTGCGCCGAATTTTCCAAACCGGATCTTTACCTTGTCCGGGGCCTACTCCTCCTGGAATCGGGCCGATCAGTTCTTTTGGCCGGAACCTGTAGAACAGATTATTCGGTTTGTTTGGTGACACAGACATCCCTTGATATTTTCCAGCAGAGTTTTTTGGTTTAACGATGTCCAAAAGACTTATCTCAACATCGCTTCCCCGCCGTACACCCAAAGTGCGAGCGCTTTGCCCAACAAGCGGCCCGCCGGATACCCGGTCAGGAGTCATGGCTCGGTATAGATACGCTTCAGGCGCATCTTCGACTTTCCGGGTTGAAGTTGGATTCGGGCCGCTCTCAAGCTTTGGATTTGGCTGCGTACCCAACGTGGGATCAACGGCGATAGGAACGGGCGGGGTCAAGCCCGGACCGATTGGGCGGAGTTGGGGTTGAATTTGGTTGAATAGCTCAGGAGGAACTCTGAAATTTTGGTATCCGATTTCGCCAAATTTCGGCGCAGTTTCGACTCCAAATTCAATGGCCGGACGAACATAAATCTCAAGGCCGATAAACATCTGCCTGCCATCGCTATCAAGAGCATTTACGCCATTGTTGAGACAAAACCCGTACAAGTTCAAACCAGCCCGCTCATCGAGAGGGTCACGACTGATCCACCTTCCCGCGCTGGGATTGTAGTAGCGGAAGCGGTAACAGATGAAGCCGGTCTCATCGTCATGGAATTTTGTAGAAAAGCGAAATGGATTCACGAAGGCCATCGGTCCGTTGGCACGAATCAGTTCACCAAACGGCCCGTACTCATAACGCGCGGCTACGGTGCCGTCAGCGCCGTTAACCAGTGCGATCACGTTTCCGTTCCCGTCGTAACAGTAGAAGTACGTTCCCGACAGCGGGCCATTATAGACAGTCATCGAAACCAAACCACCCACTCCGCCCGCGCCTTGCAACGACCCACTGAGGTCACTGCCCCACATGAAGGAATAAAGAAGACCGTTTGTCTCGTTCAACACGGCGATGAGATTCGCTCCGTCGTAAAGAAAGCGATTCGTGCTTGAGGCGACGTAGGCCGAGCCGGTCCACGTCGAAACAATCTTCTGGATACGGCGCGAACTGTAGTCATAGCTGCAATCGACTTTCTTTTTCGCTCCACCGGGAATGCTTGAAAGCCCCTGCACAGAAATCAGCCGATTCTCGGCATCCCACGTCAGACTCCACCGTCCGTCATTCGTGAGGTTTCCGTCGGCATCGTGAAGGAACTGCTCAGGTGATTTCGGCACGTATGCCGTGCCCGTGGACGTGGACACGACATCGGCCTGATTGGTGCGACGGATTGCGCCGACGTTCGTGATGCTGGCGTACACCGCGCCGGTGCTGTTGTTGAACCACAGTTCCGTCCAGTAATAGGAGCTTTGGCGCTTCGTCGGCTGCACGTTCACCGAAACCGTCGCGTTCGTGCTGGCATCGCCGAGGACAGTGACCCACGGCGGCACGGTGCGATTGGTGTATTGGTTCAGAGCATTCGGGCCGTAGGTTGACGTGTGAAGGTTTTCGCCGCGTAGGTTGCCGCCTGCGTTGGCAAAAAGACGATTGCCGCTCCAATCGAATCCGAACTCGAATTGCTGACCCGCCACAATCGAAGTCGGCCAGTAGTGTTTTGCTGATGTGACCTGGCCGAGCAGATCGTATCCGAACTGCCAAGTTGAAGCGTCCGCATCCGTGCGGGTCGTGCGCTGGTTCGCGGAGTTGTAAGCGTAAGCAAAAGAATTTAGAACGGCTTGCGCGGCGTTCAACGATTGCACGGATTGCATTCGATTCACGGAATCGAACTGCCGCGCGGTGGTCATGCGCGTGGTTGTGTTCTGGCGGAAGATGTTCGTGACGACCAAATCTGAGTTCGGCGCAAAGGCGTAGTTCGCGGAGAAGGTTCCGTTGGTTACACCGGCGAAACGCCATGCCGCGTCGTAGCCGTAACTCTGGGCAGTGCCGGACATGGCGACGCCGGACTTCCGAACTTCAAGGCTCGTCCGGCGCAGAATGTTCAACGCGTCCACGTTCCCAGCGAACACACCGAGCGTGTCGAGGAAGCTACCGCTGAAACTTTCGTTGTTAAGAAGTCCCGACGTGTGCCAGCCCAGCGCCGTCACGATGGCGAGGCCGCCGGTGCCTTGAGTGACGCTGCGTCCGTTTCCGCGCCGGTCGTAGTCGAAGGCCAAAGACGGCGTGCCGTCGTTGTAATCGGTGCGTGCGAGGTAGCCCGCTTTGCGGTTCGCATTGTCACCGGCAGCATCGAAGTCGTAAGTGTAAGTCGTCGTTGCGCGCGTGGCCGGGCTTCCCGGAATGCCGCGCGACCAGCTTCGCGTCTTGGGCCTTCCGCCCGATGTGTAGGTGTAATCAGGGCCGGTGTTGTCCGCGTAGCGTTTGTCTTGCGGCCATCCGCGATAGGCATCGTAATGCCACGTCGTCGTAGTCGCGCCGCTGGGAAATGATGGATTGGCGAGACCGGGATCAGGCGCAACGAAGTTTTGCCAGGTGTAGAGCTTCGCTGTTCTGCCCTGCGGGTCGTATTCGTAGCCAGCAGGTGTCGTCCGAGCGCCCCACGTCAATTTCACGAGGTCGTTGGAGTAGTAACGTGCGTAAATCGCCTGGCTGTCGGGGAGCGTGACTTGTGTTGGCCGGCCCTTCAAATCGTAGGCCACGCTTTCAGTTTGCGCCGATTGACCCGCGCCGGGAGAAGGCGTGGTGACTGAACTCAGTTGATCAGCGTTGTTGTAGGTGAACGTGTTTGTTCCGTTGCGCGCGTCAATGGATTTTCCAAGTCGATTGTGAGCATCCTGAACGAGTGTGGTTTGGCTGACGGTGCCGCCAGTGGAGGAATAGCGTGTAACGGAAGCCGGTCGGCCATAGGAGAATAAGGCAATCTCGTACGAACCATCCGGGTAAGTCGTCGTCACGGTGCGCGCACCGCTGCTGCCGTACTGCGTCGCGGTCTTCGCCACCTGTTTGAACGTCTCGTTCGGGTAATCAACGCTCCACTGTTGCAGGCCGTCGAGCGATGTGTGCGTCTCGGAAGTTACAACGACATTTGCGGAATTGGCGTTTGTCCATTCAGTGACACGAATCACCAAGGTCGAATTCGTAATGCCGTCGATGTAGCTGCCGACGAATCGCTCGACGCGTGAAATGCGAGGCTCGCCGCTGGTGTCGGGTGCGGTGGGCGGAGTCGTTGGTTCCGTTTTCTGGCCGGACACGGTGTATTCAATTTCGCCGCGAGTATTGAAGATGTTGACCGAGAACACGCCGTCTGGATCGCGTTCCTTCCAAAGCTGTCCGTTGTCTTTGAAATAAAGCTGGGCGGAGGGATTGTCTGACTCATCGCCAGTCGTCGCGTCGGCAAACACGGTTTTGTAATCGCGTCCGAGGAAATCGGTGTAGGTCTTACGCCACTCGGAAGTCGGACTGCCAGCAGCGTCGAGCTTCGTTTCCTTTAGAGCGACTTCGCCGTTCGTGCCGAGCAGGTAATCGAATCGAACCGGGTTCACGGCTGTCCCGTAAATCTTTGCCGTCCGTCCGTCGCGGTAAGATTCGTCGATGCGTGTTCCGCCATCCGGCAAGGTGGCCGTTACTTTGCGACCGCCGCTGGAATTTGTGCCGACCACAGTCGTGGTGTAACCGCCGAGCGCGTTCTGTTCGCGAACAGCGCGGCCTGCTCGATCAAATTCTCGCACTGGAACCACGTCGATACTGCTCGAATCACTGCCGATGCGCGTTGTCCGCGTGATGTTGCCTAGAGCATCGAACGTGTTGCGAACATCAATGCCGTTTACAAGACTGGCTGAGTAGTATGTCGTCGTTTTCCAAATGCGTTTCGCGGCGTCGGGAGTGAAAACCGTTGTCGCGCCGTCGCGGTCAGTTGCCTGAACAAGGTTGCAGCAATCGTACGTGAAAGTTTCGGTCGTGCCGTCCAGATGTGTCAGCAATGTAAAGCGCCCTTGTGCATCGTTTGTCGAGGGTATCGACCAAACGTCCGAGACGAGCTTCTTGCCGGTGACAATGTCCACGACGGTGTTGGTCTGAACGTAGCCGCGTGAGGTCTTTGTCGTCGTCGTTCGTCGGCCATCGGTCACTGAATCCTGCGCAACGCCGGCCGTCCCATCGCGAATGTCTGTGCTGTTTTCAGTGTAGGCGTAAACAGTGCGGGTGCCGTCAGGACGCTCGATTGATTGAAGTGCTCCGCTGAATGCGCCGCTCTGCATTGTCCGCGTGATCGTCACCGGATTACTTGCGTCATTCCAAACAGCAGAAGCATTGCGGGCATCGATGTCCCTGCGGGTATCTGTCGCTGGATAACGGTTCGTCTCGACTGTGAGAGTTACGAACGAACGAGAAATCAGTTGAACGGTCGTGCCGTCGTTGCCGTACGCATCGATCTGCCTTGCCGTGACAAAATCATTCGTGCCGGGATCGCCAGAGCTGGACATAGGCGTGTAGGCGTAAACTGTCTTCCGGTAGGGCACTGAGGTTGGCGCGGTGTCGATGTCGGATGGCGGCGTTGAGTCGAGCCACGGGCTGTAAGCAATCGAGACACGATTGCTGGTGTCATACTCGTAATGATTCCAAGAGCCATCGGAGCGAGTGATGCGTTGAAGCTTCTCGTGTCCGTCTGCCGTCGCGGTCGCTGCGTAGAAGTAGGAAGTCACTTGATCGGGATTGGCTACGGAACCGTCTGCTTTGCGTCCATCACCCCTTTCCTCCACGAGGATGTTCGTCCTCTGAAGCGCGCCGCCATTCAGGCTGAGCGTTGCAAAGGTCTTGGTTATTCTCGACGCGATGTTGGTGCTGCCGGGCGCACTGATTTCCACCGTCTCACTGCGCCGAGACGTTTCGCGCGGGGCAACTGCCGGGAGGCCATCCACAACAATCTTGCGCTCCTGCCGGAGATCGCCGCGATTCAAGGTCCAGCCGGTATCTGTGCCGCTCCACGTAAAGGCGTTTGTGGTGTTCGCGCCGGATGGGTCTTCGGTGATTTTGAATTGTGTGTTGCCGCCAGCGAGACTCGTAACGCGCCACGTTTTGAACGGACTGCCCGTCGGTTGGTAGAGTCCGTTCGTTTTCGTTCCTGCGTTCTCCGGCCAATACAATCGAATCTCGTATTCTGAATTCGCGACCGTGGTGACGACATCCGCCAAACATTGTGCCGCGAGAATCTGCCGCAATGCGCTTGAGCCGTCGCGAAGAACTTCCGGCAATGCGTTGTCTGAGTTCGTAGCATCGTAAAAGAGACCCGCTGGTGTCGTCAGCGCACTGGCTGGACTCGTTAGTTTCAGACGGAGTGATCCCAAGAAAGAATTGTCGCAAAGGAAATCGCCCAAACTCACCGCTGCCGCATTGCGAAGATTGCCCACGGTTCCCTGACCGATGCCACACGAGACAGTACAATTCTGGCAACCAACTCGCAGAGCGCCGCTGACAACTTTCCCGCTGCTCGAATCCGTGGCGCGCACGGTGATTTCGCCTGCTTCTGTGCCTGCGCGAATCCATCCATTACTGGAATCAATCGTGCAGCCGAGATTGTCGCCGACGATTGACCATTGCGGGACGCCAGTGAAGTAGCGGCTCGCACCAGTTTGGAAACTCAACTTCGCCTGGCTTTGACTCTGACCGTCTGGCGCGAGCGGTTCTACAGTGAAATGAACACGCTTGGGCTTGAAATTAACTTTCCAAGTTTTCGACTGGATGCCGGTGATTTTGACTGACGTGCTGTTGTCGGTGAGCGAATTATTGCTCGTGTCGAGGAACTCGACGATGTAACCGGCTGGCACGAGGTTGAAGCGCGCATTGATTGGTCGCGAGGCTGAACAGGCTTGCCCGCTGACCGTAAGGAGGTACGTCTTCCCGCACGTGACCGTGACGTTTGAAGATGAAACACCAAGCGTTGCCACATCACACGTATCGGAGAACGGGTCGGTTGGATCATAAGTGCTCGTGCTGTAAATGCGCAACCGGGCGATTGTGGCCCCGCCTTCCTCGGAAAGCGTTGCTGTGGCATTGGCGAAGTTCGTGTTTACGATTGTATCGAGCAATACCGAGCCATCCATTCGGAAGCTGGCGTTAAATGCTTGCGCGTTACAGGCGAACAGGACGGCGAAACAAAGTTTGAGAATCAGGGAGTGAGTTTTCATATTCGTTTGAAGGCTGAGGCTGGTCAGCGGAGAGGTGTGTAAACCTGGAGATTGATCAAGCCGGTCGTGTCGGACACAGCCCCGTTCACGTCGTTTGGATTTCGGCCTTGAACGACTTCAACGTAGTCGTTCGCGCCGTCGCCGTCCGTGTCCGTCGAGTTTGGGTTCGTTCCCCAAATGGACTCCCAATAATCCACCAGCCCATCGCCATCCGTATCGACTCCGGCTTGAAAAAAGAGGAGCGGTCTATCGTTGAAGAAATTTGTCGTGAGAGTGTTCGTCCCAACAGCGCCAAAGACAGTCTGCTCAACCAACCACGGCGGCACATCCACTTCTGGACGGCTGAGAAGTTGATAACGCACACCGTTAGTCGTGTTGTGCAGAGTGATCAGTGCTGTGGAAGCATTTGTTCCAAGAGCAATTTCCAGCCACAGCACGTTTGACGACGGATAATCGACCGGTCCAAAATTCACTGGGCCACCACCGCCACCGTTCGTGGGGCACGGATTGCAAGGCGATGGCATACTCATCATCATCACTCCCCCACCATTAGCAGACAGAGGGGATGCTGATGCTCCATTGGCATCCAATTGTGAATCGTCAACGAGGTAAACGCCTGGCGTCCACTGGTAGATTGCCAACTGTCCAAAATATGGGTCGAACGGATACGGGATATTGCTGCTCGCCATGTAGAACGTCCCGAAAAGCGGCGCTGATTGGACGAGTTGAAGTTCTTGTGAATCTTCCGCCTGTTGCGCCGGTGCGCGCCAGCACGCGATGGAAAGCGTAGTCAACAACAGAAGGAAGAGTTTGCCCGATGGGGGAAAGCAATTTTTCATAAGCGTTTTGTTTTGGCGAGTGGTCGGCTCGCGACTGTGTTTCGCTGCTGGGCCGCGTCCGTCTCCAAACCGAACGCATTCCCTCACGGTTGACGGAATGAGTAGGGGTGGCCGTTCATCCTGCGTCAATCTCAAAACGAGCGATGCAATTCGGGGCATCGCTCGGGTTGCGTTCGAGAACGGTCTCCCAGCGCGAATGCCTGCTGTCCCTAGGTCACCCATTATTCGCCGTTATTAAACACCGTTGAGCGATGACAGCGCCGTCGCATCGGATCATCTGCCGGTGAAAATGGTGTTCAATCTTCCATATCGTCGGCCGTTCCGCATCCGCTCAGCCTCAGAAGCAAACGCAGTGATTCATCTCGTGTGGGATTCGGACCCGGGCGACGTGTACATGGTGGAGAGCACGACAAACCTGAGCGATACGAATGGTTGGGCGACGGTGCAAACGGGTTTCATGGCGACGAATGAAATCTCGGAACTCGATGTGCAGGTGACAGTGTCGAGCGGCAGGTTCTTCCGCATCGTCGGGCAGTGATTGCGATTTGATGCCTGCCGGGCCGAGGCGCCGTTTCGCGGGATGCGGAGATCGGCAACGATCAACACACCCCAACACCTTTTCAATTCCGCATCCACGCCCTCCCGAGAATCGCCATTGCCAAATCCCATTCGATAGCCACGATCTTGCGGGGTTGTTCTGCAGAGAGCGTGGCAAGACAGGCGCTGTGCACCACGGCCAGCCACGGGAGCTTCGGGCCTGATGAAGAAGAGAGCGTTCATATCACTCCTCCGAAAGCAGATTGATGCGGTCATAGCCCTTGGCCGCCAGAATCGAGCGGGCGAAGACACGGACCTCGTCCGAGATGGGATCCTGCGGCAACAGGTTGGCCAGCGGGCCCTTGATCCGTTCAGGGGGCAGCACCCTGGTGGTGCCCAGACACGAAAACCTCTGGCGTTTATCCCGCAGGATGGGGAGCAACTTCTGCTGATAAATCTCGCCCCATGCCTCGCCGCTGAGGAAGACGTATTCACTGTGCTCCGGTGATTGCGAAGGCAGCGAATGCGGATTGAGCGGCAGGCCATCCGTGGATTCCAGCGCCCATGCCTCCGTGGCCAGCACGGCAGCCGTCACGTGTTGCGTGGCGCAGATCAGCCGGGCCACCGCGGCAAGCTCGTTGACATCGGCCATGTCCCGGATCGGCGGGGCGACGTAAGCATCCAGCTTCGTCGCGGACGCGGCGAAGAACACCGGAGTCAGCCGGCCGCTCCGGCGCATAATGTCGCAGGCCTGCTGCTCGGCAAACTCAAGCAACCGTTGGAGACGTTCCGGCGCGGGCAGATCCCCGAGCAAACTGTTGACTGTTCTGAAGGCATTGTCGTGTTTCATCATAATTTTTGTTTGGCCCTATTTTCGCGGGTCCGTTTTGAGCCGATTTGGTGGGCGCAGCCCAACGCGACGCGACTACGACTGAGGCAGCCACGACACACCGGCGGCGCTGATCGTGGTGATGTCGCGCCATAGCAATGTTTCCTTGGCCGCCTGGACCAGGTGCCCGGGCTCGATGACGTGGAAGTAGCGTTCCTTTCTGCGGCGGGGCTGGGAAGGGGGGACGCAAAAGCGCCATGACGTTAAGTCATGGCGGTGCGAAGGAATGATTTGCGATCTATGGAAAGCCGTTAAGTTTCAAACGACGCCTGCTCGTCCGCCGCGAGGATCGTGCCCACCGGATGTCCATCGTCGCCCATGTGGCAGACCAGTTTCACGCGCACCTGACAGCCAAACATCCGCACCGACAGCCAGGTCGTCTTGCTGAAGAGCCGGGTTTCCCGCGCGTCCACAAGGCCCCAATACATGCTCAGCACCAGCATTTGATAGAACGGTGGCAGTTTCGGGTTTTCGGGTGCGAAGGGAACCGGTCCGGCCAGCGATTCCCACAAATGCCGCGTCATCGCTGTGGGCGGCTCGAACCAGCAATGGCACCGCAAGATGAGTTTACGCGACATGTGGTCCGGCGAAGGCCAGGCGCCGAGTTTCAAAACGCCGCCCAACCCGGCCGCGCCCGAACCGCCCAACCCGGCCGCGCCCGAACCGCCGAAACCCGCTGCGCCGGAACCGCCGCAATCACCGCCCAGCCAGCAACCGCCGACTGATGACCAGCAGCCCACGTGATGCACTTTCTCTCGGCCGTCTCTGCCTCGTCCGACGCCACCCTCTCCGCTCTGGGAAGAGGGGCTGGGGGTGAGGTGTTTCGGGCTACTGAATTCATTCAAACGCACAGTCTATGAAATTCACCATCGAACAGCCCCTCATCCTCAAGATGCTCAGCCGCGCCGGCAAGCTGATGCCCGCCATGAGCAACCGCAAAGACGCGCCGCCGTCCCGCGAGATTATCCTCAAGGCCTGCGGGAGTTGGGTTTTCATCGAGGGACCGGACAGCTTCGCCATCGGCCGCGAAACGCTCGTCCTTCAGGACGGCGAATGCACCGT
>Ga0105047_10014191_pt1 | contig 12660 bp, 23 predicted proteins | sample MAT04_FD_78384 | JGI IMG/M metagenome (GOLD analysis project Ga0105047, IMG submission 78384) | Freshwater microbial communities from Lake Fryxell liftoff mats and glacier meltwater in Antarctica - MAT-04 (megahit assembly) | ecosystem: Environmental > Aquatic > Freshwater > Ice > Liftoff... | reverse complement strand
GCAGGCGGGTTCCGAAATCTTGTCCGGTCGTAACGTCCCGATTAAGCCAGGGAACAGCCTTCCACTTTTGAATGTTCCAGTGGTTGCGTTCGTCCATTGCGTCGAAAGGAAGCCGGGCAAAGGTGCTCAGATTGCGCGCCGCGCTGGAGCCGGCGTACAGCTGGTTGCCCGCGAGTTGGGCTACGCCACTCTTCGTTTGCGCTCTGGTGAAATGCGCCGTGTGCCGGCAGATTGTCGCGCCACCGTGGGCGAAGTCGGAAACTCCGAGCACAATCTGCGTCAGTTGGGTAAGGCGGGCGCCAAACGCTGGCGCGGCGTTCGTCCCACGGTGCGCGGTGTTGCGATGAACCCGGTGGACCATCCGCACGGTGGTGGCGAAGGCCGCACGTCCGGCGGGCGCCACCCAGTCACCCCCTGGGGCACGCCGACCAAGGGCTACAAGACGCGCAAAAATAAGCGGACACAATCGCTCATCGTGCGCCGCCGTACGAAGTAACAGGTATCCAATCCCATGCCACGTTCAATTAAAAAAGGCCCTTTCATCGACTTGCATTTGAGCAAGAAGGTTGAAGCGGCACACAAAACTTCGTCAAAGAAACCGATCAAGACTTGGTCACGGCGTTCAATGATCAGCCCCGATATGGTCGGTTTGACTATTGCGGTACACAACGGCAAGCAGCACGTGCCGATCATGGTCAACGAGAACATGGTCGGCCACAAGCTCGGCGAATTTGCCTTGACCCGAACCTTCAAGGGGCATTCGGGCGACAAGAAATCGGGTGGTAAGTAGGAGTCTATGGTCATGCAAGTTGCTGCCAAATTACTTGGGGTGCGTTGCTCCCCACAAAAAGCCCGTCTGGTCGCCGACCAGATCCGCGGCATGAAGGTCGGGCCTGCGGATTCATTGCTGCAGTTTTCAACCAAGCGCGCCGCCACCTTGGTGCGGAAAGTGCTGTTGTCCGCAGTGGCCAATGCCGAAAACAACGCCGGCGCCGATGTCGATGATTTGAAGGTCAGCAAGATCTTTGTCGACGAGGGCCCTGTGCTGAAACGCATGCATCCCCGAGCAAAAGGGCGCGGCGCGCGAATTTTGAAGCGAACGTCACACATCACTGTCGTTGTCGGCGACGGCCGACAATAGAGGCGAGGAATCATGGGTCACAAAGTCAATCCAACCGGCATTCGCTTAGGCATATCCAAAGACTGGACATCCAAGTGGTATGCGACCAGCAAGGACTACGCGAACTATTTGAACGCGGACATTGCTGTGCGCAAGTACATCACCGCCAGCCCGAAGTTGAAGGAAGCTGGCATCAGCCGAATTCAGATCGAGCGTCCGGCAAAGAATGCTCGCGTCACTATCTTCTCAGCGCGCCCCGGCGTGGTGATCGGCAAGAAAGGCGAAGACATCGAGAAGCTGAAGAAAGAAATCAGCGACCTGATGGGTGTGCCCACGCACGTCAACGTCGCGGAAGTGCGCAAGCCCGAACTTGATTCCCTACTCGTTGCACGCAGCATTGCGGACCAGCTGGAGCGTCGAATCATGTTTCGTCGCGCCATGAAGCGGTCCGTTCAGAACGCCATGCGTTTGGGCGCGCTGGGTATCAAGATCAACGTAGCTGGCCGCCTCAATGGCGCCGAAATCGCGCGCACCGAATGGTATCGAGAGGGTCGCGTGCCGCTTCACACGCTGCGTGCTGACGTGGACTACGGCTTTGCTGAAGCGCTGACGACCTACGGGATCATCGGCGTCAAGGTATGGATTTATAAAGGTGAGATCTTCGATCTTCACGCCCAATCGCCAGAGCAGCAGCCGGCCATCAAAGCCGAGCGCGCTGGCGCGAAGTAGTTAGAGGACTGGTGCTATGTTGCAGCCAAAAAGAACGAAGTTTCGAAAGGTTCAGAAAGGTCGAAACACCGGGAGCGCCCAGCGCTCGAACCGCGTCAGCTTCGGCGAGTACGGACTAAAAGCGACCACGCGCGGTCAAATTACTGCGCGCCAAATCGAGTCGGCGCGGCGGGCGATATCTCGTTTCGTCAAGCGCGGGGGCAAGCTTTGGATTCGCGTGTTTCCGGATAAACCGATTACCAAGAAGCCAATCGAAGTCCGCATGGGCAACGGCAAGGGCAACGTCGAATACTGGGTCGCTTTGATCCAGCCAGGTCGCATGTTGTATGAGATGGAAGGCGTCAGTGAAGAGACTGCTCGGGAGGCGTTCCGTCTCGCCGCAGCCAAGCTGTCGGTCCAGACCACCTTTGTTTCCAGGACGATGATGTAATGAAAATTAAAGAACTCAAAGGCAAGTCAGCTGCCGATCTTGCCAGCCACCTGCTCGAGCTCAAACGCGAGCAATTCAAGCTTCGCATGCAGCGCGGCCAGGGTCAGTTGACCCACACTCACCAGTTTAAGGTCGCGCGCCGCAGCGTTGCCCGTATCAAGACACTGCTGTCCGCGAAGGCGCAGTAGGAGCAGATGATGAATACTGACAATGACAAGCTGAAGCCGCAGAAAGAAGGGCGAGTGGTCAGCAACAAAATGAACAAGACGGTAACGATCTTGATCGAACGTCGGGTCAAACACCCGCTTTACGGCAAGTTTGTGACGCGTTCGACCAAGGTTCACGCCCACGACGAAGAGAACGCCTGCAAGGAAGGGGACTTGGTCCGAATTGTAGAGTGTCGTCCTTTGTCGAAGACGAAGAACTGGCGCGTTGTAGAAGTTGTCAGTCACGCGGTATAGGCGCACGGGGCCCCTTCGGTCCAAAAGAGGTTTGTCATGATTCAAATGCAGTCAATTTTGACCGTCGCCGACAATTCTGGCGCCCGGGAAGTAATGTGTATCAAGGTGCTTGGCGGCTCAAAGCGCCGGTATGCGCACATTGGTGATGTGATTAAGGTATCGATCCGCGATGCAATCCCGCGCGGCAAGGTCAAGAAAGGCGAGGTCTACAGCGCGGTTGTCGTGCGAACCCGCAAGGGCGTACGCCGCGCTGATGGTTCTTTGATCCGGTTCGATGGCAATGCGGCGGTGCTGCTGAACAACAAAGAAGAGCCGATCGGCACCCGTATCTTCGGACCGGTCACCCGTGAGTTGCGCACCGAGAAGTTCATGAAGATCGTCTCTCTCGCGCCAGAAGTTTTGTAGAGGTTTTCAATGAAACGCATTCGAACAGGCGACCAAGTGGTCGTGATCTCAGGCGCAAACAAGGGCAAGTCAGGAACCGTTCTGCGGTTGCAGGGCGAAGACCGCGTGGTGGTTGAGAACGTTAATATGGTCAAGCGTGCGACCAAACCGAATCCGCAAAAGGGTACGCCCGGCGGTTTGGTTGAAAAGGAGGCAGCGGTTCATGCTTCCAACATCATGCTTCTCAATCCGGCGACCGGCAAAGGCTCGCGCGTCGGTTTCAAATCACTGGAAGACGGTCGCAAGGTTCGAGTTTTTCGCTCTACCGGCGAAGTCGTCGACGCATAAAGGTAAACGCAATGGCTCGCTTCAAAGACATGTATCGCTCGGAAGTCGTTCCGAAGCTGATGGAAAAGTTCGGTTACCAAAACGTGATGCAGGTTCCGCGCCTCAGCAAGATCACCATCAACATGGGTGTGGGCGAAGCGGTCGGGAACAAGAAGATTCTCGACACTGCGGTTGCTGAGTTGGCTAGCATCTCCGGCCAGAAGGCCGTAATGACGAAGGCCAAAAAGTCGGTTGCCAGCTTCAAGATTCGAGACGGGTATCCGATTGGCTGCAAGGTGACTTTGCGCCGCGATCGGATGTTTGAATTCCTCGATCGACTGGTCAGCATCGCACTGCCGCGGGTACGCGATTTTCGCGGCGTCAGTGGTCGCGCTTTTGACGGTCGTGGCAACTACAACATGGGTGTTAAAGAGCAAATGATCTTTCCCGAGATCAACTTCGATGAGGTCGATGCCGCACGCGGTATGGACATCGCGATCACCACAACGGCCAAGACCGACGCAGAAGCTAAAGCGCTGCTTGAGTCTTTTGGTTTTCCCTTCCGCAACTAATACACGGGTTTAATCATGGCAAAACTGTCAATGAAATTGCGCGAAGTAAAGCGCGCAAAAGTGGTTGCGAAGTACGCGGTCAAGCGCGCTGAGCTTAAGAAAGCCATCGTCAATCCGAAGCTGAGCGCCGAAGAGCGCGAGGCAGCTCAGATTGCGTTCCAAAAGCTTCCGCGTGACGCCAGTCCGTGTCGCTTGCGCAACCGCTGTCGCGAGACCGGTCGTTCGCGCGGCGTGTACAGTAAATTTGGGTTGGGCCGTATGAAGCTGCGCGAGGCAACGATGCGCGGAGACGTCCCAGGTTTGAGAAAGGCCAGCTGGTAACAGCAGGCTTCAGTTAAGACGGGCCGCCTAGCGGTCGCTGTTAATCAGGAAAATTTTATGAGCATGACAGACCCCATCGCGGATATGTTTACACGTATCCGAAACGGTCAAGCCACTAGCAAGGTCGCGGTAGCAATGCCGTCGTCCAAGCTGAAGGTTCGGATCGCGCAGCTTTTGAAGGACGAAGGCTATATTAACGATTTTTCGATCGCGGCCGAAGGCGCCAAGCAGACGTTGAGTGTTGTGCTGCGCTACTTTCAGGGTAAGGCGGTGATCGAGCGCATTGAGCGCGTAAGTCGCCCCGGTTTGCGTCAATACCGCGGTAAGGATTCCTTGCCGAAGGTGATGGGTGGTCTTGGGACGGTCATCGTCTCGACGCCGAAGGGTTTGATGACCGACCGCGGCGCACGCGCTGCCGGTCAAGGTGGCGAAGTCATCGCCATCGTTGCTTAAGGGGTTCTGTATGTCACGAGTAGCCAAAAAACCGCTCGCCTTGCCACAGGGTGTAGAGATCGCTGTAAGTGGGGATACTGTCTCCGTGAAGGGCCCAAAAGGCACGCTCACAGCGACCTTACCGGCGGGCGTGACGCTTGATGTCGCAGGACAGGACGTCACTCTGGCGCAAGAGCCAAGTGCCTCGTCCGCGCGTGCTGGCACGCTTCGTGCGCTGCTTGGCAACATGGCCAAGGGGGTTTCGGACGGCTATCAACGCAAGCTCGAATTGGTTGGGGTCGGTTATCGCGCCAGTCTCGCGGGCAAAGATCTAAACCTCACGCTGGGCTTTTCACATCCGGTTGTTTTCGTTGCACCCGTTGGCATTTCCATCGAAGTGCCGACGCAAACCGAGATTTGGATCAAGGGCGCAGACAAGCAGGCCGTCGGCCAGGTTGCTGCAAAGATTCGCGCGTATCGTCCGCCAGAGCCCTACAAGGGCAAGGGCGTTCGCTACAGCGGCGAGAAGATCGTCATGAAGGAGGCGAAGAAGGCTTAAGGCCTGATTCGTCCCCTAAGAGGAAACTAACGTGGACAAAAATATTGCTCGCCTGCGCCGCGCCACAGCAACGCGTAAACGAATCGCTCTTTCCAACACGCCGCGGCTTACCGTGCATCGCAGCGACCAGCACATTTACGCGCAGGTCATTGCAGCCACCGGGGACAAAGTGTTGGCGTCGGCGTCTACCGTTCAAAAGGCGGTCTCGGCCGACCTGAAGGGCACTAAGAACATTGCGGCGGCTCAAGCGGTTGGTCGCGCGGTTGCTGAAAAAGCGAAGGCGGCCGGTGTTACCAAGGTTGCATTTGACCGGTCCGGGTTTCGGTACCACGGTCGCATCAAAGCGCTTGCCGACGCGGCACGCGAAGGCGGCTTGGAATTCTAGGACCGCGGCGGGATTCCCCGTCGGGTCGCGATTGAAACAGTAGAGAAGTCAGACAATGGCAAGCGTAGAAAACGAAAATAGCGACGGCATGTTGGAAAAGCTGGTCGCGGTCAACCGCGTGGCAAAAGTCGTCAAGGGCGGCCGCATCTTCAGTTTCACTGCCCTAACGGTGGTGGGCGACGGTTCCGGCAAGGTTGGGATTGGGTATGGCAAAGCGCGCGAGGTTCCTGCTGCTATCGCCAAGGCGATGGAGCGTGCACGCAAGAGCATGGTCTCAGTGAGTCTCAATCAGGGAACCCTGTGGCACTCGACGACCGCCAATCATGGCGCCGCCAAGGTTCACATGCAGCCCGCGTCTGATGGTACCGGCGTGATTGCCGGCGGCGCGATGCGCGCAGTCTTTGAAGTGGTCGGTGTGCAGAACGTTCTCGCCAAGGCGTTTGGTTCGCGCAACCCAATCAATTTGGTGCGCGCGACCCTGAAAGGCCTAGAGAAGATCTCATCTCCCGACTTCGTCGCGGCCAAGCGTGGCAAAACTGTTCAAGAGGTGCTCGGTAATGGTTGACGCAAAGCACGTAAAAGTGACCCTGGTCAAAAGTCTGGCTGGCCGCCCTGCGCGCCACCGTCTGTCTGCAAAGGCATTGGGCTTACACCGCATGAACCAATCGTCCGTGTTGGTTGACTCAGCACCCGTGCGCGGGCTCGTCAACCAACTCGCTTATCTTCTGAAAGTCGAGTCGGTCTAAGGACCGGCGCACTCAACTAAAAGGCTTCAGCTATGAAAATGAACACCATCAAGCCCGCTGAGGGCAGCACAACCGCAAAGCGCCGCGTTGGTCGCGGTATCGGTTCTGGACTTGGAAAAACCGCTGGGCGTGGGCATAAAGGCCAGCACGCACGTGCCGGTGGCTACCACAAAGTCGGCTTTGAAGGCGGCCAGATGCCGATCCAGCGGCGCTTGCCCAAAGTTGGCTTCCGCTCGAAGATCAAGGCCTCGCGTGGCGAAGTCTATCTTTATGACTTAAATCGATTGAGCGCCACCGAGATCACGCTTGAAGTTCTGAAAGCGGCCAAATTGATCAGCACAGAGGTGACCGTTGCGAAGGTCGTGTTGAAGGGTTCGATCGAGCGCGCCGTTACCCTGGTTGGGCTCAAGGCGACCAAAGGCGCGAAACTCGCGATTGAAGCCGCGGGCGGAAAGGCGGAATAGTCGTGGGAGCATCCGCCGCTGGCGCGTCCAGCCTGCTTGGTGCAGGCAAGTTCAAAGAACTTCGGTCGCGAATCTGGTTCCTGATTGGTGCTTTGGTCGTTTTCCGATTTGGTACCTTTATTCCGGTCCCAGGCATCAATCCGGACGCGCTGGTGAGCTTGATGGAGCAAGGCCGCGGCACGATCATCGACATGTTCAACATGTTTTCCGGTGGTGCGCTCGGTCGCTATTCGGTCTTCGCGCTTGGTGTGATGCCCTACATCTCGGCGTCCATCATCGTGCAGCTGCTGAGCCAAACGCTGCCGTCAATGATTGCTTTGCGTAAGGAAGGTGAGTCAGGACGGCGCAAGCTGACCCAGTACACGCGATACGGCACCGTGGCGTTGGCGATTCTTCAGGCGGTTGGCGTTTCCATCGCGCTGCAGCAGACTTCTGCCGGCGGCAACATGGGCGCGGTTATCGCCCCCGGTCCTGCTTTCATCTTTTCGTCCGTTGTTTCGCTGACGGCCGGCACTCTGTTCCTGATGTGGCTTGGCGAGCAGGTTACCGAGCGCGGAATCGGCAACGGGATCTCGATGATCATTTTCGCAGGTATCGTTGCCGGGCTTCCCGCGGCGGTGGCTCAGACGATCCGGATGGCGGCTGATGGACAGCTGAACGTAATCGCTGCACTTGGTTTGCTTTTGATGGCAATCGCAATCGTTGCGTTTGTTGTATTCGTCGAGCGCGGGCAGCGCAGAATCACGGTCAACTATGCGCGCCGGCAAGGTCGGGTCGCCTATCAAAACCAGTCCACTCATTTACCGCTCAAACTCAACATGTCTGGTGTTATTCCAGCCATCTTTGCGTCTTCAGTGATTTTGTTCCCCGCCAGTTTGGCAAGCTGGTTCGGCAGCGTCCCTAATCTGCGCTGGCTGCAAACAGTGGAGACCATGCTTGGGCCGGGGCAACCGGTGTACGCGCTCGTGTTCGGTTCTCTGATCGTTCTTTTCGCGTTTTTCTATACGGCGCTGGTCTTCAACTCCCAGGAAACCGCAGACAACCTCAAGAAGTCCGGCGCGCTGATCCCTGGCATTCGGCCCGGAAAACAGACGCAAGACTACATTGATGGCGTGATTACCCGGTTGACTGCGGTAGGCTCGATTTACTTGGTGGCAGTGTGTTTGCTGCCGGACTTCGTGCACTTCAACCTGGGTGCACCCTTCTACCTCGGTGGCACTTCGCTGCTGATCGTGGTGGTTGTAGTGATGGACTTCATGGCGCAAGTTCAGGCGCACCTGATGTCACATCAGTACGACAGCCTGCTGAAGAAGGCCAATCTCAAGTCCTATGGCCGCTCAGGCTTGACCCGCTGATTCGCGTTTACCTGTTGTTTACTTCCTTTTAACTGATATACTGTTGGGTTCTTGCGCGACGTCATAGTCGCGACCCGGAGTTTTTGTATGGCCCGTATTGCTGGCGTTAACCTTCCTGTTCAAAAGCACGCATGGATCGCGCTGCAGAGTATTTATGGCGTCGGTCGCACGCGCTCGAAGCAGATTTGTGTGGTCGCGAAAGTCGATCCCTCAACCAAGGTGCGCAGCCTCAGCGAAGCTGAAGTTGAACGCCTGCGCGCCACGGTGGCGAAGTACACGGTCGAGGGTGACCTTAGGCGCGAAGTCGCGATCAGCATCAAACGGCTGATGGATCTCAGCTGTTACCGCGGGCTTCGTCATCGAAAAGGGCTGCCGATGCGAGGTCAGCGTACCCGCACCAATGCGCGAACGCGCAAAGGTCCTCGTCGCGCGATCAAGCGTTAACGCCAAAAGTACACCATTGAGTTATTTGAAATCATGAGCAAAGCAGCTGGCCAACAGGCCAAGGTCCGTAAGAAAATTCGCAAGGTCGTGGTCGACGGCATCGCACACGTCCACGCTTCATTCAACAACACCATCGTGACGATTTCGGATCGTCAGGGGAACGCGCTGTCTTGGGCGACATCCGGTGGCGCTGGATTTCGCGGCTCTCGCAAGAGCACGCCGTTTGCCGCGCAGGTTGCAGCCGAAAAAGCCGGTCGCGCAGCGCTGGAGTACGGCCTGAAAAACCTCGAAGTTCGGATCAAGGGCCCGGGCCCAGGCCGCGAGTCGGCTGTCCGCTCGCTCAACTCTGTGGGCTACAAAGTCACCAACATCATTGACGTGACGCCGATTCCGCACAACGGCTGCCGTCCGCCCAAAAAGCGTCGCGTTTAGTTTAGGAAGATCATCACATGGCACGTTATACCGGTCCCACCTGTAAGCTCGCTCGCCGCGAAGGCACAGATCTATTTTTGAAAAGCGCAGGTCGCGCGCTTGACTCGAAATGCAAGCTTGAGCAAAAGCCCGGCCAGCACGGCGCCCAGAAGAAAGGGCGTTTGTCTGACTACGCGGTGCAGCTTCGCGAAAAACAAAAGGTCAAGCGCATTTACGGGCTGCTTGAACGCCAGTTCCGCACCTATTACCAGCGCGCAGCGCAGGCGAAAGGCGCGACGGGTGAAAACCTTCTGCGTTCGCTGGAGGCCCGTTTGGACAACGTCGTTTACCGCATGGGTTTTGCATTGACCCGCGCCCAAGCACGGCAACTGGTGAGCCATCGCGCGGTGGAGTTGAACGGCAAATCCCTTAACGTTGCTTCCTATCAGGTCAAAGCTGGCGACGTGGTTTCTATTGCGGAGCGTGCGCGCGCGCAGCTGCGCATTCAGGAATCGCTTACCCAGTCGCAGGACCAAGACCGCGTTGCGTCCTGGTGTGACGTCGACGGTAAGAAGATGACCGGTACGCTTAAGTCCCTGCCTGAACGGTCCGACCTGGCGCAGGACATCAATGAGAGCTTGATTGTCGAGCTTTACTCCAAGTAATCGAGGTTCTTCATGGCGCTGGCCATTAATCTGTTAAAGCCGAAAAGCGTCGGCCACGAGGCTGTTTCTCAGCATCGCGCTAAAGTTGTGCTTGAGCCGCTTGAGCGTGGGTTCGGGCACACGCTCGGAAACGCACTCCGTCGTGTATTGCTGTCATCCATCCCGGGTGCGGCGATCATTGAAGCCGAGATCGACGGCGTACTCCACGAGTACACCACCGTCGAGGGCCTGCAGGAAGATGTGATCGAAATCCTGCTGAACCTGAAGGATGTCGCGCTGCGCATGCATTCGGGAACTGAGACGGTGCTGACCCTGAGCAAGAAGGGCGCAGGCGCAGTGCGCGCTGGCGATATTAAGACCGACCACAACATTGAAGTGCTTAACCCCGATCACCTGATCTGCACCCTGACGCGCGACGGATCGATTTCGATGCGCTTGCGGGTCGCTCGCGGTGTGGGTTATCAGCCGGCAACGGCGCGCTTCAATCCCGAGGAGTCCAAGCCCATTGGTCGTCTCGCGCTGGACGCATCGTTTTGCCCGGTTAAACGAGTGGCCTACTCGGTTGAAAGCGCCCGCGTGGAGCAGCGCACTGATCTCGACAAGCTGATTCTTGACGTCGAAACCAACGGCGCGGTTGATCCCGAAGAGGCGGTTCGCGAAGCGGCTCGCATCCTGCAAGACCAGCTGTCCGTGTTTGGCAAGCTCGAAGTGGCCCAGGCGCCGGAGCAATCCGCAGCGCGTGGCGGTGTAGATCCCTTCCTGCTGCGCCCGATTGACGAGCTTGAGCTGACCGTTCGTTCGGCCAACTGCCTCAAGGCCGAAAGCATCTATTACATCGGTGATTTGATTCAACGCACCGAGGTGGAACTGCTGAAAACGCCAAATCTTGGCAAAAAGTCGCTTACCGAGATTAAAGACGTGCTCGCACAGCACAGCCTGTCGCTCGGCGTACGCCTGGAAAACTGGCCGCCGGCCGGGCTTCAGCACCCCTCGCGCGCGGTTGGCTAAATCCCCACTGCACCCTACAAGATAAAAGTAAAACTGGAGTCCCCAAATGCGCCACCTGAAGTCCGGGCGAAAGCTGAATCGAACAAGCTCACATCGCGAAGCGATGTTCCGCAATATGGCGGTATCCTTGTTCAAACATGAATTGATCAAGACCACGTTGCCCAAAGCAAAGGAACTTCGTCGGGTCGCCGAGCCATTGATCACCGCTGCCAAGGTAGATGGTGTTTCGCAGCGTCGGTTGGCGTTTTCGCGTCTGCGTGACAAGGAAGCGGTCGGCAAGCTGTTTGTTGAGCTGGGTCCGCGCTACAAGGCCCGTCCTGGCGGTTACCTGCGCATCCTGAAATGTGGTTTTCGCGCTGGCGATGCTGCCCCGATGGCCTACGTTGAGCTGGTCGATCGCCCGGCTAGCGATGCCGTCGCGGTTGACGCGGCGTAACGTTCGCACGCGGACCAGCCGTTCAAGTTTACCGGCCCCGCAAGGGGCCTTTTTTTTTGGAACGCTGGCCGGAAAAATTGGTCGATGGCTCACCTCTGGAGGTTCAAATGACAAGTCTCTCAAAGCGTTGGATCCATGCAGCCGTGGTTTTTAGCGTGCTCGCACTGTGGTCCTACGCGCTGTATGCGCAATACGTTTTGCACCTTGATCCGTGTCCGCTGTGCGTGTTTCAGCGCTTGGCGTTCGCGTTGGTTGGAGCAATCGCTCTAGTCGCGCTGGTGCATAACCCCAAGATGGTTGGGCAGCGCATTTATGCCGTGTTGCTTTTCCTCGCTTCGGGGTTGGGTGCAGGGATTGCTGGGCGGCACGTGTGGCTGCAGCATTTGCCCGCGGATCAGGTGCCTGCCTGCAGCGGGATGGGGCTGGACTACATGCGCGAGCTGTTTCCGCTCTCGGAGGTGATCACGCGTACCCTCACCGGCAGCGGCGAGTGCGCAAAGATAGATTGGCATTTTCTGGGCTTGAGCATGCCCGAGTGGACCTTACTTTGGTTCGTGGGCTTCGGGCTCTTGGCAATTTGGAACGGCTGGCGATTGGCCAAGCGTTGAGTTAAGCGACATGAATCTTCAGAGTGTGAAAGAAAGCCCCAATTGGTCGCCGAAATCTTGGCGCGCGATGCATGCAAAGCAGCTCCCCATCTATGAGGATGCGCTCGCTTTGGATGCGGCCTTAGCGCAGGTGGCCGCTTTGCCGCCGCTGGTGACGTCGTGGGAAGTGATCAAGCTTCGCCAAGAAATGGCGCTCGCAGCAGAAGGGCGTTGTTTCGTCCTGCAGGGCGGCGACTGCGCTGAGAGTTTTCAAGACTGCAATTCCGGCACGATTGCCAACCGACTCAAAATTCTGCTGCAGATGAGCCTGGTGCTGGTCCACGGATTGAAGCTTCCGGTTGTTCGAATCGGCCGATTTGCGGGCCAATACGCCAAGCCGCGCTCGGCAGATTTGGAAACCCGCGACGGCGTAACGCTGCCGTCGTATCGCGGTGATATCGTCAACCGACCCGAGTTCAGCGCGCAAGCCCGGCGGGCCGATCCGCAGCGTTTGATCGATGCCCACACCCACTCGGCGATGACGATGAATTTCGTGCGTGCCCTGATTGACGGCGGCTTCGCGGATTTGCACCACCCCGAATACTGGGATTTGGACTGGGTTCAGCACTCGCCGCTCAAGAGTGAATACCGACGCATGGTTGAATCCATTGGCGACTCGGTGCGCTTCATGGAAACCCTAGCCGGCGGTCCGATCGGTGATTTCTCGAGCGTGGATTTCTTCACCTCGCACGAAGCGCTGCACCTGCCTTACGAAGAGGCATGTACGCGCCAGGTTCCTCGGCAGTGGGGCTGGTTCAACCTGG
>Ga0105047_10014189_pt1 | contig 12663 bp, 8 predicted proteins | sample MAT04_FD_78384 | JGI IMG/M metagenome (GOLD analysis project Ga0105047, IMG submission 78384) | Freshwater microbial communities from Lake Fryxell liftoff mats and glacier meltwater in Antarctica - MAT-04 (megahit assembly) | ecosystem: Environmental > Aquatic > Freshwater > Ice > Liftoff... | reverse complement strand
GTTTCTCGTTCACGTAGTCCCGACCGCTCATGCGCTGCGCCATGCTCACCAGGCCGAAGACCGAACCGGTCATCAGCGCCAAGGTGATGAGTGGCGTTGCCGCCAGCATTTCGGATGCCACGGCGAGCTTGGTGGAAAGCACCTCGTAGAAGGGGTTGAGCACTGCCGGAGTCAGCGCTTTGCCGGCGGCATCCGTGCTGGCCACCGCGATCCGCCTGAGTTCATCGACGGTCTGAACCTGGATGATGTAATTGATGATGGCCGCGAATGGCAGCCAGGTCTGCGTCCATACGCCGAAGATCAGATACTTCGTCAGCACATTCAGTCCATGCCACCCCGCCATCATGATGAAGATGAACATCATCGGCGCGAAGGCGTAGAAGAGCAGCAGCAGGATGTTCATGCTGGGGATCATGGTTTTCTGGAAAAAAGAGCCGCCTGCGGTTGCATCCGTTTTCCATTGCTCGGAGGCCTGAGTCAGCGTGATCGTGCATTGGCGCATGGCCTGGATGTCGGTGCTTGCCCCGGCGCAGTTATAGGCATCGGTAATGATCCCCGTGAACAGGGCGTTCTCCATGAATTCGGTGGCCGACTGCGCCGCGCCAAAGGCCGTTGTCACGGTGTTGGCGTGGACAGTTTCTATATCAGGCGCCGTCCATTGGCCCGCTGTGGCTGTATTGGGGGTCGCACGCACGGTCATGTTGGCATTGAGCAGACGTGTCATCGGGGTGCCGGTGACGAAGTTGTCGGCCGCCGCCGCAATCAGGGGAGCACTCTCCGCGCAAGCGCTGGCGATTCCCTGGGGATTGGCCGGGCTGTAGTAAACAGACAGGCCATCGCGGTAATTGGTCGTGATATAGCCGACAGCGTGCTGGCTCTTGGCGAAATCGCCCGGTTTGAAGGTGGTCGACCCCACGACGCAGTCGACAATGAAGGTCTTGAGATTGGCTTCCAGGTAAGGATCGAAATTCGCCACTCCCTTGCGCATGGACAGGAGGAGCCGCAACGGACTGGCATAGCCCTGTGCCGACAAGCTGATGTAGTTGCCATCGACCCCGGAAAACGCCGTTTCCACCTTGGTGGTAATGCTGCGGGTGATGGTTGAAATCACGGCTCCCGGATAGGCGATGCCAATGGGAACACCGTCCACGGCGGTTACGGTGCCGGTGTAGATGTCTTCCAGTTGCACGCGGGCCTTGGGCACCGCCAGTGCGAAATAGGTCACGAGCAGGATCAAAACGATGGCCGGGTTAAACCCCTTGCCGCCCGCCGGCGCCAGGACGCCTTGCGCCACGACCCACAACAGGGTGATGAGCAGCCCCAACCCTGCTGCACTGCCGATCCCCAGCGTACCGTTGTTGGAAAGGATGGGATCGGCGAACAGCATGGCCACTGCTTGCAGCACGGCCCGGAAAGTGCCCAGGTCGCCAAGGACGTAGATGGTGACTTCCATGGGTTAATTTCCCTTGAACTCTGTATTTACTTAATAAATACATTCACTAGAATGCCGTGCATGGACATCCGATATGAACTGAACGGCGATCTGTTTGTTTGGAACGCGGAAAAAGCAGAAAAGAACTGGCGCAAGCACGGCGTCCGGTTCGAGGAAGCGGCTTCGGTCTTTGCTGATCCCTTGTTCGTTCTGCTGGATGCTTCGCGTAAAGAGAGCTGCGGGATGCTGCCATCGGCTTCGATTTCAGAGGGCGCCTGCTCTACGTGGTGCACATTGAGATCGAGGAGTCGTTCATCCGCATCATTTCTGCGCGCCGCGCGGAACCAGAAGAGGAGCGTTGCTATGCTGACTGACCGCCTAAAAAAACGCCTGACGAAAGACCGGCCCATGACCACGATCACGCTGCGCATCCCGGTTGACGTAGTGGCATCACTCAAGGAAATCGCCCCACACAAGGGGTTTTCTGGATACCAGACGCTGCTGAAGTCATACATCAGCGAAGGCTTGCGCCAAGACGAAACGAAATTTTCCAGTAGCCCATCTGCTCGGTTGATCGAGGCGCTTAAAAAACGTGGGGTGCCGGAGGCCTTGCTGGACGAGGCGGCACGAGAACTTGAAACGGCATGACTCACATCACGGACCCGGACGAATCGGGTATCGCCATGCCGGTGGATGCCGCCACCCTGGCGGATGTGGCGCGTGCAAAAATCCATCAGAGGTTTCGCCATGCGTATAAACCGCCACGTCCGGCTACACGCACCATCCACTGCGCTATTTGGCGGATACGTTGATCCTCACCAGTAAACAGCACCGCAGCCACCCATGCCATTCCTGATCCGCCTTCTGTCTTGAAGTAAGTCATCGCGTAGGCGTAGCCACCATGATGGCCGGGTTCGAGGTGGTGACCATCTTGGCGTACTCCTTGGCGGCCAGGACACGATGAGTCTGGTTAGCGAGCGCCATGCGCAACCCCATCACTTCCTGTTCAAGCGAAGTCATGGCTTTATCCATCTCCGGTGGGCGAGTCACATTCTTCACGCCGGAGAAGGTCTGCTTGGCGGCAGTGATGGCTGCCTCACCCAGCCGGATCGCCAGCTCATCGGCGATGACGGGCACGAGCTGGATGGCCACGGCTTCCACCGCGCCGGGGGAATGTTGCACATCACGCAAGAGCTTCAGCGTGGGCACACTCACCGCATTGATGAAGCTGCGTTGCGCTGCGGTAAAACAGGTGGCTGTCTGACACGATTTCAGATTACTGATCAGGGAGTCGGATTGGGCGCCCGCATTCGCTCCTGTCGGGTCTCCGAACAGCACCTTGTTCACGTGTCCCACAGTGCCATCGAATGCAATGGTGGCTGAACTCGGCGCCATGCAATCCGCATCGCCACCGCATGAGAGGATTTGCAATACGCGCGTCCCCGCCGTCGAGCCTTCCCTGAGATCAGCCAAAGTAAGAGTCGACGCGAACACCGCCCCGGTTTCCGGTTTCACCTTGCCCGTGCCGGCATCGGTCGTATCCGCCTGACTCCCCGGCATCACCACCGTCCCGGTCAGGCTCATGATGATCTCGTTGGCCCGGACCAGATTGCCTTCCACTGCCGCCGGGTTGCCAAGCCACTGCCCTGCGTTGGTCTGAGACAGCGCCTTCCAGACCAGATTGCCGCCCGAGGGGTTATCCGCCGCCGAGGCCCGAGACTGTGAGTTCGGTGAGGAAAAAATCTTGCCGATGCTGTCGAAAATGTCTGTCACCGCCCCCTTCGCCGATTCCACCAGGGTCGCTGAATTGTTGGCCTGGGTGCTCCGCGCATCGGGGCTGGCGAAGGTCTGCACCACCTGGTTGGCAATCTGGCAGGTGTTTTTGAACATGCTGTTCAACTGCTGGAGCTTGTTCTGGAAGTCCTCCATGATCTTGCCCAGTTGGGGATTGATGCTGTCGATGGCCAGCTTGAACAGTGCGCCGGCGGCGTTGGCGGCGATCTGCCGGAACAGCGCCGCGAGCTGGTCCGCGTTGATGAACGAGAACGAACCCCCGTAGAGATCAATGCCACCGCACCCGGCCGAGAACCGGGGCGGATCGAACGTCACCAGGTTGATATTGCGCACCGGCATTCGCACCCCGACCCCGCCCCCGACAAAACCGCCGCGCGTTTGGCTGGAATAGGCGGCCGGCGTGGTCGCGGTCGCCATGAACATACCCTCCAGGGCGTCCTGGAGACCCGCGAGTGCGGTGGACGAATAAGCCGTGATCAGAACAAGGGCGCAAAGCTTTCTAAGCCTGATGGGCATTTAGACCACCTCCAGTGACGTTGGCTTGCCAGTCATAAACATAATGTTTACATTTCAGCCTATGATTCAAACGTTCGCCGACACCGAAACGGAAAGCTTCTTCGCCACTGGGAAGTCCCGTCGTTTGCCGACCGAAATTCTGAAACGAGCAGCAATGCGTCTGAGCCAGATTCACGCTGCAACCCGGATTGAGGATTTGCGTCTGCCACCCTCCAATCAACTGGAAAAACTGACTGGTGATCGTGCCGGGCAATGGAGCATTCGCATCAATGGCCAATGGCGGGTTTGTTTCCGGTTCGAGGGCGCACATGCCTTCGACGTTGAGATTGTCGATTACCACTGAGGAGCATTCATCATGGTCAACAACGGTTTGCCGCCAATCCACCCTGGCGAGTATCTGGCCGAGACGCTGGATGAGTTGGGGGTGTCGCAGGCGCGATTTGCACGCGAGATCGGCGTATCGTCGATGCGGATATCGCATGTCATCAAGGGCGCGCGGCCGGTGACGGCGGAACTGGCCTTGCTGTTCGGGCGCGCCCTTGAGCAGTCGCCGCAGTATTGGCTGAATTTGCAGGCAGATTTCGACCTGAAAACGGCTGAATCCAGCATCCGTGAAAAACTGGTTTCGATCCATTCGTTTGCGCACGCATGATTTCAATGCGTACGCAGCGAGGTGGACACTGCCTGTAACCACTTGGCGATGGCCGCGATGGCCGTCAAAGGGCGTTATTTGACCCATGGTCAATTGTTGGCGCGCGATTTCAGCGTCTTGCTGGTCTTTGGAGCGTTGCAGCAATCGCCCTTCTTCCTCCCATCGTTTCATTTGGCGATAAGCATCGGAATACTCGCCAGATCAGAGGCTTCCGCTTGGACAACGCCCATTGGGCCTTCTTGTTCTGGTAAATCTGCTCAGCAAGCTTGCTGCTGACTGTCTGGAACCACTTGATCTGGCATTCGGCTTCAACAGGCCCGGCGGTGAACGGGTGGAGGGTGCGCACATAATCGAGACCTTGTTGAAGGAACGCGATCTCGATATCCAGGGTGGCAATTTGCCGGAAGGTTTCACTGGTTGGCAGAAAGCGCTCGATTGGATGGTCGCCCGTTCGAAGGCGATGGCGCTCGCCCAGCGGAGCGTGCTCCGCGAAGAACTGCAACTGGCCGCTACGATGGGCTTTGGCGAGTTCTTCCAGGAAGCGCCGCCGGAACAAGCGCGACAGCACCCGCACCCGCTGAAAAACAGCGCCTTTGCACGGCGCACTCCGACTCTGCTAGTCAAAATGTGCGGTTGACTGGGTTCGCCAGCCGGACGGATACTTCCGTCCGAACAACGCCTTTGCGGACATGTTGCAGCGCGTACCGCCGAGTGCGCGTCCCGAATTCGCGGCCTGAAACCGCTGCCCGAATCCCACCGCACCATCTACCCAGTTTCTGATCAGACCACGAGAGTCATGCAGGAAACCGTTGCCACACTGCCCTGCATCCTGATCGTCGATGACGTTCCGGAAAATATCCACCCGTTGGCAGACCTGCTGGCGCGCGATTACGTCGTGCTGGTGGCGGTAGACGGCGAGCGGGCGCTCGACATCGCCCGCCGCCCCGAAAAACGTCCCGACCTGATCCTGCTCGACGTGATGATGCCGGGCATGGATGGCTTCGAGATGTGTCGGCGCCTGAAAGCAGACGCGGCGACGCGCGACATTCCGGTGATCTTCATGACCGCGCTGACCGGGGTCGAGCACAAGCTCGCCGGTTTCCAGGCGGGGGCGGTGGATTACGTCACCAAGCCGCTGGAGGCGGTGGAAGTGCAGGTCCGGGTCAAGACGCATCTCGCTCTGCGCGCGGCGCGGCAACGCCTGGAATTGCAGGAAGCCGACCTGCGCCGGGCGCAGTCCGTCGGTCAGCTTGGTAGCTGGCGTCTGGATGTGCGGCGCAATGCGTTGACCTGGTCCGACGAAAACTACCGTCTGTTCGGCATCCCGCGCGGCACGCCATTGAACTATGAGTCTTTCCTCGACTGCGTCCACCCGGACGAGCGCGACTACGTGCATGCCCGGTGGCAAGCGGCGCTGCATGGCGAAACCTACGACATCGAGCACCGTTTGCTGGTGGACGGGCGCGAGATCTGGTTGCGCCAGCGCGCCGAACTGGAGTTCGACGCGGCCGGCAACCTGATTGGCGGCTTCGGCACCAGCCAGGACATCACCGCGCGCAAACGCGCCGAAGCCGCGCTGCTCGGCGCCAACCAGCAATTCGGCAGCTTGATCGAGGCCTTGCCCGACGCCATCCTGTACAAGGATGGCGTCGGGCGCTGGTTGCTGATCAACCAGGTGGCGATGGATTTCCTCCAGGTCGGCGATTTCTCCTGGCAGGGCATGAGCGAAGCAGAGCTGGCCGCGGCACGGCCGGCATTTCGCCGCGTCCATGAGATATGTATGCAACTCGACGAAGAATCCTGGGAAGCGCGCGGCCCCACCCACGTTATCCTGGAATCACCGCTGCCCGGCCATGAAGGCAGGCAAATCGACGTGCGCCGGGTGCCGCTGTTCGAGTCTGACGGCAGCCGCAAAGGCATGCTGGTGATTGGCCGCGACGTCACCGAGCGATTGCGCGCCGAGGCGGCCTTGCGTGAGGCGAGCCAGCGCAAGGACGAATTCCTCGCCATGCTGGCGCACGAACTGCGCAACCCACTGGCGCCGATCCGCAACGCCGCCCATATCCTCGGCCTGCTGCAACTGGATGAGCCGCGCGTGCAATGGGCGCAACGGATCATCGAGAACCAGGTCAACCATCTCACCCATCTGGTCGACGACTTGCTGGATGTCTCCCGCATCGTCCAAGGCAAAGTCATGCTGAAGCAGGAAACGCTGGCGTTGAACACGCTGCTGGCGCAAGCCGTGGAAACCGCACGCCCGCTGTTCGAGGCCAAGCGGCACCGCTTCGTGTCGCGCTTCCCCGCTGCGCCGGTGTGCATCGTGTGCGATCCGGTGCGCCTGACCCAGGTGCTGATCAACCTGCTCGACAACGCCGCGAAGTACACGCAGGAAGGCGGCGAGATCGAACTGTGCGCCGAAGTCATGGCGGGCGAGGCCGGGCGCGAGGTCGAGATCGTGGTGCACGACAATGGTCCCGGTATTACGCCGGAACTGCTGCCCTGGGTGTTCGACCTGTTCCAGCAAGGCGAACGCACACTGGAACGGGCGCAGGGCGGCCTCGGCATCGGCCTCACCCTGGTCAGGAAACTGGTGGAAATGCATGGTGGCCAGGCAACGGTTGAAAGCGCCGGGGCGGGACGCGGCACGACTTTCCGCATTCGTCTGCCGGTGGTGCCGGAGGTCGTCGCGTACATCCCGGCGCCGTCCCCTTCCGAGCCGGCGCTGGCGCCCGCTCGGAAGGGGACGGCGCTGCGGATACTGGTGGTCGACGACGAACCCGACGTGGCCCTCAGCACGGCCCTTTTCCTGCGCATGGAAGGCCATGAGGTCTGCATGGCGGACTCGGGCGAAGCCGCGCTCGCCCTGTTTACCGGGATCCAGCCGCAAGTGGTGCTGCTGGACATCGGCCTGCCCGGCCAGGACGGCTACCAGGTGGCGCAGTCGATCCGCCTGCTGCCCGGCGGCGATGCCGTCAAACTGGTGGCGATGAGCGGCTATGGCCACGATGCAGCGGTGGCGCGCTGCCAGGCGGCGGGCTTCGACCGGCATCTGGTCAAGCCGGTGGAACCGGCAGTGCTGTGCGCCTTGCTTGCCGGCCAGACGCCGGTCTCCGAGTACTCTACTTAAGTACTATTACCGCAACGGCGAACGGCCCTCGCATTTGCGCCGGAAATATTGAAAAAACTGGCTAGAATCCGTCAGCCTTACCTGCTTTCATCAGGGGAAATGAGGCAATTTCTTCGCAAATTGCTGGTCCCGGCTTTCGGTGGCTGAGGATCACCCACCGCCGCCATGGCGCCATGAGGAGATACACGATGCCCTTCCGTCGCAAACAGGTTTTCGCGTTTTTGCTGCTGCTCGGTCTGACCACGGCAACGGTCGCCGAGCCGCTGACCCGGCTGGCGATCAGCTTCCCGGGGCCGCGCAACATCTCCTATCTGCCGCTGGATGTGGCGCCCAAAATCGGCGCCGACCGGGCCGAGGGCGCGCAACTGGAAATCCTGCACACCGGCGGCGGCGCGGTGGCCCTGGGCAACCTGCTCAACCGCAATGTCGATTTCGCCGTCGCCGGCCTGCCCGCCGCGATGTCGCAACGCACCAACGGCGACCGCGTGGTGGCCATCGCGCCGGTGAACGATGCGCCGTTGTTCATCCTGATGGTGCGCGCCGACCTCAAGGGCAAGGTCAAGCGCATCGCCGATCTGAAGGGCAAAGTGGTCGGCGTCAACACCAGTTCGCTGACCAGCAAAACCACGTCGCAACAACTGGCGGAACTGCTGCTGCGTTCGGACGGCGTCGCGCCGGAGCAGGTGCGCCTGCTCGCCGCCGGGCAGAGCTGGCCGGAGCAGTCCTCGTTGCTGGAACAGGGCGTCGTCGACGCGATCATGGGCGATGAACCGTTCGCCTCGCGCCTGCGCGAGGCCGGCAAGGTGTTCTTCTTGGCCGATCTGAGCGACCCGCGCACGACGCAGCGCATCCGCGGCGCCAACTTCCTGCATGCCGCGCTGGAAACGCGTGAGGAAACGCTGAAGCAGCACCCCGGCGAGGTCGCCCGCATGGTGCGCATCCTCAAACGCACCTTGGCCTGGATGGCCAGCCATACACCGGAACAGATCGTCGACGTGCTGGCGGTGACCGATGCGGAAGAGCGCAAGGCGCTGATCACCAGCCTGCGGCGTTATCCCCGCCTGTACAGCAAGGATGGCCGCTTCTCCAGCCGGCAATTGAAGGAGACCGAAACCTTCTTCCAGACCACTTCCGGCAATGCGCCCTCGGCGCGCGCGCTACGTCTGGACGACATGGTGGTGGACACCTGGTCCGGCCGCAAACCTTGATCGGCTAGCCATGACCATGCGCACTCCGCTCGGCAAACAAGCCGCCGCGCGTCTGGCGATTGCCTTCGTCATTGCGACGGCGATACTGGTCAGTCTGGCCAGCTGGTTCTACCTGCGCGCGGAACAGCAGACCGTGCAGCGCATGCACCTCACCCTGGAAACCACTTATGCCCAGCGCATCCGCGAATGGGAAAGCACCTGGGAAAAGGATGCGGTGCAACTCAAGGCGCGCATCGAGTACGCCCGCATCCTGGAGCGGACGCACGGGCGCGAGCAGGCCTTGTCCAGTTTTTTCACGCTGCAGGGCGAAACGCAGACCTTCAGCCATGTGCTGGTCACCGACCGGGCCGGTCAGGTGCAATTCCATTTCGGCAGCTACGCCGACGCGATGGCGGCGGACAGCGGGCTTCAGCATGCCGCGCTGCTACCGGCGGGCCGCGAGAAAAACGATGCCACCTCCTGGCTGTACCAGCCGAACAACCGCAGCCTCTATCGCGTGTACCAGCAACCGATCTGGCTCGGCGCGGAAGGCATGGGGCGGTTGTACCTGTTGCGCCGGCTCGACAACGCATTGCTGTTCACCGCCGCGCCCGCCGACGTGCGTCTGTTCCTGCTCTGGAACCGGAGCGTGGTGGCCAGCTCGCGCGGCGGCCTGGGTAATTTGAACGCGCTGTTGCCGCCCGGCATTCAGCAGGAGGACGGCATTCGCTTCGTCGTGGCACATCTGCCCTGGCGCCAACTCGACGGGCAAGCGGGGCCGCAACTGAGCGCCTGGCGGCCGGTCACCACGCCGTTGTCCTATGCCGATCTGGGCCTGGCCGGCGGCCTCGCCGGAGTGGTGCTGGCCGGCCTGCTCTGGTGGATTCTGGGCACCTGGCAGATGCGCACGGCGCGCCGAGTCAATGCGCTCGGCACGGTGGCCGACGCCTTCGTCGCCGGCTACGCCATCACGCCGGAAGTGGAGCGCCAGTTGGACAGCGCGCGCGGTCATCTCAACGACGAGATCGACCGGGTCGCCGCGTCGATGCGCCTGCTCACGCATACCGTGGTGGAACGCGACGAGGCGCGGGCCGCCAACGAGGCGGTGCTGCGCGAGAGCGAGGCGCGCATCCGCGAGATCACCGCCACGCTGGGCGACAGCGTGCTGGTGACCGACGCGGCGGGCCGCATCACCTTCGCCAACCCCTGCGCGGTACGCAAACTGGGGCGCGGCGAAGCGGAACTGCTGCGCATGGATCTGGCCCAGGCGCTCGGCAGCGTCAGCGGCGCGCCCGGCTGGCACGCCTTGCTGGCGCGGGCGCGCGAATCCGGCCAGGAATATCGGAATTACGACGCCACGGTACGCGGCGCCGACGGCACTGTCTTCGATGCGGCCATCACCGCCACGCCGATCATCCGCCAGCACCAGGTGGTGGGGCAGGTCATCTCGATCCAGGACATCACACCGGTGAAAGAGGCGGAACGGGCGCAGCGCCTGGCCAAGGAAATGGCGGAGGAAGCCAGCCGCGCCAAGAGCGAGTTTCTCGCCAACATGAGCCACGAGGTGCGCACGCCGATGAACGCCATCCTGGGCATGTGCGGCCTCGGCCTGACGCTCGACCCGGCGCCGCGGCTGCGCGATTACCTGGGCAAGATACAGGACGCCTCACACGCGCTGCTGGCGATCCTCAACGACGTGCTCGACTTCTCCAAGATCGAGGCGGAACGGCTCGATCTGGAAGCCGAACCGTTCCAGATGGAACGGGTGCTGACCCAGGTCGCCGCCCTGTTCCAGGCCAGCGCGCTGGAAAAAGGGCTGACGCTGAACTGCGTCACGGCCGCCGACATCCCCGCCGTGCTGATCGGCGATGCGCGCCGGCTCGGCCAGGTGCTGATCAATCTGGTCGGTAATGCCATCAAGTTCACCGAACGCGGCGGCATCGAGGTGTCGGTGCAATCCGTGCGGCGCCAAGGCGTGGCGTTGCGGCTGCGCTTCACGGTGCGCGACAGCGGCATCGGCATCGACCCAGCGCAACTGGAGCGACTGTTCCAGCCATTCACCCAGGCGGACAGTTCGATCACCCGCCGTTACGGCGGCACCGGCCTCGGCCTGGCCATCGTCAAGGGACTGGTCACCCGCATGGGCGGCGAGATCGGCGCCGACAGCGCGCCTGGCGCCGGCTGCGCGTTCCATTTCGAACTGCCGTTCGGGATCGGCGACCCCGATGAGGTTGTCGAGTCCGTCCGCAGCCTGTCCGGAGCCGGCCTGGAACCGCTGCGGGCGCGCGCGGCGGCCCTGATCGATTACCGCTTTCTGCTGGTGGAGGACAACACCGCCAATCAGTTGGTGCTGCGCGAATCAATGGCCTATCTCGGCCTCGGCCTGGATGTGGCCAGCCATGGCCGCAAGGCACTGGAAATGCTGCTGCGGGAACGCTACGACGCCGTGTTGATGGATGTGCAGATGCCGGTGATGGATGGCATCGAGGTGACCCGGGCGATCCGGCGCGATCCGGCCCTGGCCGCGCTGCCGGTGATCGGTCTGACCGCGGCGGTGATGCTGGCCGATCGCGAGGCCTGTCTGGCGGCGGGGATGGATCGCCATCTGGGCAAACCGGTCGACATGGCGGAGCTGATCAACACTTTGCTGGCGGTGTTGGGCCGCGCCGACACCGCTAAAGCCAGCGATGCCGCCGCCGTTGCCGCGCCGGCTCCGGCGCAGCCCCTGACGGCGACGGAACGGAAGCGGCTGCACGAAATCCTGGCCCGGATGCGGCAACTGATCGACGCCGATCAATACGTGCCGCGGCCACTGCTGCATGAACTAGCGGAACTGACGCGGCATGGCGATTTGGCCAGCCTGTTGGAAGCCTTGCGTGTCCGTTTGAACAAGTTCGACCACGTCGGCGCCCGCGACCTGATCGCTCGCATGCAGTCCCAACTGGAACCGGAGCGCCCCGATGCCGCTTGAGCCACCCCGTATCCTCATCGTCGACGACGCGCCCGACAACATCCATCTGCTGGCCGATGCGCTGGAGCCGGAATACATCGTGCTGGTGGCGATGGACGGCCAGCGCGCGCTGGAAATCGCCAACCGGCCGGAGCAGCCGCCCGACCTGATCCTGCTCGACGTCATGATGCCGGACATGGGCGGCTACGAAGTCTGCCGCCAACTCAAGGCGATGGCGCGCACTCGCGACATCCCGGTCATCTTCGTCACCGCGCGCGGTGCGCCGGAAGACGAGGCCAAGGGTCTCAACCTGGGCGCAGTGGACTACATCAGCAAACCGCTGCACCTGCCCATCGTGCTGGCGCGTATCCGCAACCACATCAATCTCAAACTGAAGAGCGATCTGCTCGATCGCCTCGCCAAGCTCGACGGACTCACCAACATCGCCAATCGCCGCCGCTTCGACGAAGTGCTCGATCTGGAGTGGCGCCGCGCCGTGCGGGAGGGCGGGTCGCTGTCGATGATCATGCTGGACGTGGATTGCTTCAAGGAATTCAACGACGTCTATGGCCACGGCGAGGGCGACCAGTGCCTGCGCCGCGTCGCCCGTGCCATGCGCGGCGCGCTGACGCGGCCGGGCGATCTGCTCGCCCGCTATGGCGGCGAGGAGTTCGCCGCGATCCTGCCCGATACCGATCTGGACGGCGCCCACAACATCGGCGAGCGCATGCGTGCGGCGGTGCAGGCTTTGGACATCCGCCACCAGCACAACCAGACGGTTGACGTGGTGACGGTCAGCGTCGGCTGCGCCAGCGTCCAGCCATCGCCGCAGATGACCGACCGCGGCCTGATCGAAACCGCCGATGCGATGTTGTATACCGCCAAGAAGGCCGGCCGCAACCGCGTCTCGGCGCGCTGTTACGGCCTCGTCGAATGAGACGCTGAAACGGGTCGTGCCATGATCGTGGCCCGAGATTCAAGGCGAGGAATGTTTACCTGTCTGCC
>Ga0105047_10014187_pt1 | contig 12663 bp, 9 predicted proteins | sample MAT04_FD_78384 | JGI IMG/M metagenome (GOLD analysis project Ga0105047, IMG submission 78384) | Freshwater microbial communities from Lake Fryxell liftoff mats and glacier meltwater in Antarctica - MAT-04 (megahit assembly) | ecosystem: Environmental > Aquatic > Freshwater > Ice > Liftoff... | reverse complement strand
CTGATGAATGATGGCCTCCGTCTTTCCCATGAAGCCCATGAAGGTTGACCAATCCAGATAATCCCAATTCACATGGCGATAATACTTCATGTGGTCGGGCAATTCGTAAAACCAATGGCAGCCATTATCGATATAGGCTTTGAGCTGGTCGGGATTGACGGCCCCCCTGCCCTTGGCTTTGCCATCCTTGCCACGATAGCCCGCGAGCGGTCCAAGACCTGGCGCGCGTTCATGGTTCACAATGTAATCGGGATAGCCGCCGGGATAACGCGGCGTGCCATCAGGCCGTGTCATGCCGGGAAGGCCGAGCCTGGCGCCCAAATCCAGAAGAACAGACTGAAAGGCGCGTACATCGCGGTCTGGTTCAACCACGGGCTGGCGGATGGAATCGGCGGGGCCGTCAGCTTCGGAAATTGGCCGGTCGAGCATCGAAATGCAATCCCAGCGTTCGAGATAGGTTGTGTCCGGCAGGATGAGATCGGCGTAATGCACCATCTCGGAGTCATAGGCGTCGGAATATATGATGCGGGGGATGACATATTCGCCATCGTCGCGCTTGGCGGTGAGCGCCTTCAAGGTATCGGGCACATTCATGGCCGAATTCCAGCTCATATTGGCCATGTACATGAAGAGCAAATCGATATTGTAGGGGTCGCCCTTGGCCGCGTTGTTGATCACCATGTGCATGAGGCCATGGGCGGCAAGCGGTGCATCCCAGGAATAGGCCTTGTCGATGCGCAAGGGCTTACCGTCGTCATCCACCAGAAGATCAGTGGGACTGACGACGAAACCCAGGGGCGGGCCGGGCATGGGCGTATTGGGCCTCACCTGCCCCAGCTTGCCCGCGGGCCTGATGGGCGGCGGAATGGGTTTTGGGAACGGCGGCTTGTAGCGGAAGCCGCCGGGCACATCGATGGTGCCCAGAATGATCTGCAGGATGTGAAGGATGCGGCAAGTCTGGAAGCCATTGGCATGGGCGGAGATGCCCCGCATGGCATGCATGGAAACGGGGCGGCCAATCATTTTTTCGTGGCGCCTGCCGGTATAATCCGTCCACGGAACATCAAGCTCGATCTGCTGCTCAAAGGCCACTTCGGCAATCTCGGCGGCAATGCGTTTGATGGTGCTGGCGGGAATGGCGCAGCGTTCCGCCACGGTTTCCGGCGCGTAGTCATTGGAGAGGAAGCGTTCAGCAATCAGTGTGAAGCTGGTCACAACCTTGCGGCCACCGGGCAGAACAAAGCGACCCATTAACTTTGGCGAGGCATCGCTGGATGTGGCAGACATGGGCGAATTGGTGTGCGAATCCCAGACCTGGGCCGCACCGGATGCCTCGCGCAGGAAAAGGCCGTCATCGGCACCGCCGGGATTCTCGATCACCAACCAGGGCGCATTGGTGTAGCGCTGCAGATATTCGCCATCGATTTTCTGGGCGCCGAGCAATTCATGGATAAGGGCGCCGACAAACAAGCCATCGGTGCCGGGCTTGAGGCCTACCCATTCATCGGCGATTGCCGAATAGCCGGTTTTCACCGGATTGATGGAAACGAATTTCGCACCCCTCGCTTTCAATTTGCCAAGGCCGGTTTTGATCGGGTTCGAGGCATGGTCTTCAGCCACGCCGAAGAGCAGGAAGTATTTGGTGTGTTTCCAGTCGGGCTCACCAAATTCCCAGAAAGAGCCGCCGAAGGTGTAAAGGCCGGCGGCCGCCATGTTCACCGAACAGAAGCCGCCATGGGCGGCATAGTTGGGAGTGCCGAATTGCGTGGCCCACCAGCCGGTGAGGCCCTGGGATTGATCGCGGCCGGTGAAGAAGGCGAGCTTGCGCGGGTCCTTATTGCGGATTTCCGAGAGCCACAGAGTGGCGGTGCGGAGCGCCTCTTCCCATTCAATCTCGCGGAATTCGCCGGAACCCCGCTCACCCACCCGCATCAGGGGTTTGGACAGACGGGCCGGGGAATAATGCTGCTTGATTCCCGAAGCGCCCTTGCCGCAGATCACCCCCTTGTTCACCGGATGATCGCGGTTTCCCTCGATATATTTGACGGTGCCATCCTTAAGGTAGACCTTGATACCGCAGCGGCAGGCGCACATGTAACAGGTGGTGGTTTTCACCTCGTCCCAGGTTTTTGGCGATTTATCAATTACGGGTTCGGTCATTGGGTTCCAGGATGCGACGATTCCGGACTACATTAGGGCGCAGGTTGGTACTATGATAGGTCCAGACCGTTATTTCCTGGGGACCAAATCATTTGCGCGACTGGCTCGTTCATATCAAGCGTTCAGAAAACTCAAGCCTGCAAATGCAAATCCGCGAGGCTTTGGTTTCCGCCATTCTTGACCAGCAACTGGCGCGCGAGGAGCCCATTCCCTCCACCCGCAAAATGGCAAAATCGCTCAGCGTTTCACGCAATACGGTGGTGCTGGCCTATCAGGGGCTGTTGGATGACGGCTTCCTCGTGGCCAAGGAGCGTTCGGGATATTATGTGGCCGAGAAAGCCGGGCTTGATACGGTTCTGCCGAAACGCAGCCCTGCAGCAAAGGCCAATGGCGCTGCCACAGAGATTGACTGGGCCAGCCGTTTCAAGAAAAATCCGGCTGCCCAGGAGAACATCTCAAAGGCCCTGAACTGGCAGAGCTACAGCTATCCCTTCATCTATGGGCAGGTTGACCACACGCTGTTTCCGGTAGCCGAATGGCGCGATTGCACGCGGCAGGCGCTGGGCAAGAAATGGCTCGGCACCTGGACCAATGACACCTGGGCCCATGACGATCCCATGCTGGTTGAGCATATCCGGCGGCGGATATTGCCGCGCCGGGGCATCATGGCCAGCGACGATGAAATCCTCATCACCCTTGGGGCGCAGAACGCGCTTTACCTGCTCAGCAGCCTTCTGGTTGACGAGAATACCCGTGTGGCGATGGAAGAGCCGGGCTATCCGGATGTGCGCAACATTTTCCAGCTTAAATCAAAGCACGTGGCATTGGTGCCGGTGGATGACCATGGCCTGACGCTGAACGCCGACGTCAGCAACGCGCAGATCGTTTTCACCACGCCCAGCCACCAGTTTCCGACCACGGCCACCATGCCCATTGAACGGCGCATGGCGCTTTTGAAACTTGCGGCGGCGCGCGACTTCATCATTATCGAGGATGATTATGAGTTTGAAACAAATTATGTAAACGAGCCCTGCCCGGCGCTCAAATCACTCGATGACAAGGGCCATGTGATTTATGTGGGCTCGCTGTCCAAATCACTTTTCCCCGGCTTGCGGCTTGGCTTCATGGTAGGTCCGAAAAAGCTGATTGCGGAAGCGCGGGCGCTGCGCCGCCTGATGGTGCGGCATGCGCCCAACAACAACCAGCGCACAGCAGCTTTGTTTCTCTCCCTTGGCCATCATGACACCCTGATCCGCCGCCTGCACCGGGCTTACCGCACGCGCTGGGAAATCATGGGTAAGGCACTTGAGCAGCACTTCCCCGCCTCGTCGCGGCTGCCAAGCTTCGGCGGCACCAGTTTCTGGGTGAAGGGTCCGGCCGAGCTCGACAGCGAAGTGCTGGCGAAGGCTGCAGCGGCCAAGAGCATTCTCATCGAGCCGGGACGGATAAATTTTGGCAGGAAGACCCCGCCACGGAACTACTTCCGCCTGGCCTTCTCTTCCATCGACGAGAAGAAAATCGCCCCCGGCGTGAAACTGCTGGCCGAAACGATCCATGACGCCAAGTCATAGTCCGGCCGACAACAAGGCGCGGGCCGCCGTTCTGATCCTGTTGGCCATTGGATTGGCCTCAACGCAGGACGCGATTGTCAAGGGCATGTCCGGCACATATCCGGTTTATGAGACAATGATCATACGCGGGCTGACCTCCATGCCCATTCTGGCCTTCTGGATCGCCCAAACCCATGGCCTGACATCCCTGGCTACACCTTTGTGGCCGCGGATGCTGCTGCGTGCCCTTATCCTGTGCTCGGCCTACATGGCGTTCATACTCTCCATCGCGGCAATGCCGATTGCCAATATGGTGGCCATATATTTCACCATGCCGTTTTTCGTGGCGGGTTTCGCCGGGCCGTTTCTTGGCGAACGGGTGCCACTCTATCGCTGGATTGCCATCTCGGCTGGCTTCATCGGCGTGCTTGTTATGGTGCGCCCGGGAATTGCCGCGTTTGAACCTGCCTCATTCCTGGCGCTCTATTCGGCCTTCGGCTACGCCGTCGGCCAGATGATGGGCCGGCACCTGGCGCAACGTGTGGAGCCCCTCGTCATCGCCAATTGGCAGAATGCGGTCTATTTCGTTTTCGCCGTCATCGTCGGCATCATGGCCCTGGCTGCCGGATTTTCCGGCGAAGGAAACAAGAGCCTCGCCTTTCTGACACGCCCACCCGTTTGGCCGACGCTTCCGGATTTTCTGCTTCTCAGCGCCGTGGGCGCCCTGGCCGCATTCGCGATGATGTGTTTCATCTCGGCTTACAAGCTGGCTGAATCAAATTTCGTCGCTTCGTTCGAGTATTCCGGAATGGTTTGGGCGGTGGCGTTCGGCCTTCTGTTCTTCAATGATTTCCCCGACCTTTGGACGTGGACCGGCATGACCATCGTCGCCGGTGCCGGCCTTTTCATGCTGGCCATGGACCGCCGCGCCAGGTTTCAAAGAGGATCTCCCAGCAAAAATGAAATCTGATTCGCAACCATTGTTAACGTCAGATTCGGCCTTCAATTTTTCCTGCTTTCGTAACTTATCGTGCCCTAAGCTATTTTTTCCACGCTAATTCTGTGGGATTTTTGCAACATTTCCCGCTTGGTCTGGTGAAAACATCAACTCTGCTTGAACTGCCTTATGTCCTCAATTAGACCATAAGCAGGGTCATTTTCAGATTTAGGGATAGAACTCATGGGCAACAAACTTCGTGCAACGGTTTCGGCAACGGCAATTGCTTTTGGCATTGCATTGTCATCACAGGCCGCTAGAGCGGCGGATCCCGTTGAGCAGGTCTTAGCGCCTGACTGGTACGTCAGCGTCTTTGGCGGCATGAGCTTCTCCCGTGCGCAGGCGGGATACGATGCTTCTCAATATGACATTAAGCTCAAGGATGGTTTTTCGGTGGGCGCTGCCGTAGGCCGGCAGCTTGGCAATGGATTTCGCGCGGAAAGCGAGATTTCATATGTTCGTAATTCTAACAAGGCCTATCGGACGAATGATGGTTCATACGATCCAGACATGAATGGCGAGACCGCTGCCGTATTTCTGCTGGGAAGCCTGTATAAGGACTTTCGCATCAGCGACATGTTCCAGCCTTATGTGGGCGCTGGCTTGGGCACGGCTATCCTGATGGCTGAAGAGGACGACGATAATCATTGGGATGATACAAATATCGCACTTGCTGGCCAGGTGGGCGCGGGTCTTCGTGTTGGTCTCTCGGACCGTCTCGCCCTTGATGTGGGCTATCGTCTGCGGGCGGCCATTGACGCCACGATTAATTCCGCTGACGGCGATGACAACGCAGTTTTCTCCTATTACAGCCACACGGTGCAAGCTGGAATTTCCTATGCGCTTGGCGAGAATTCACAAGCCATGCCATCTGGAGGGGGTGATCCTTCGGATTGGTACGTGAGCCTGTTTGCGGGCGGCGTGATGACCGATACGAACTGGAATTATTCCAATAGTTCGCAATATTTTATTGACCATAAGAACGGCTTCACCGTTGGCGGCGCTATTGGAACGCATCTGGCGCCGGGTCTCAGGGCGGAACTTGAGCTCTCCTATGCCCGTTCGGCACTGGACAGTTACAGCACTGAAGACGGTAGTGACGACCCTGCAGGCGGCCACCTGGAACAGGGTTTCTTGCTTGCCAATCTCTGGAAGGATTTTGATGCCGGCACGCTGACCCCCTATATCGGCGGCGGTATCGGTTTCGGCCTTGCACATTTCGACAACGCTGATCTTGATGGCGATATCTTAAGTGATGATACGGGGCTCGGGTTTGCCGGTCAGTTTGGCTTTGGCGCCCGTATGGCGGTTAGTGACAATCTGTCGGTTGACTTGGGTTACCGCTTCAAAAGCATTGTTGATGCCCTGATCATTGGCGGGAATGATGATACGGATAATGCCGAGATTGCGACAACAAATCATGTTGTTCAATTGGCACTGAACTATGGACTCGGTACTAACAGTGGCGGGGACAATTCGGGTGTGCCGGATACGCGCTATGTCAGCCTGTTTGGCGGCGCAGTGCATCCCGTTGAAACTCACGCCAACATTGATGGCCATGACTATGTTGTTGATTTCAAGACTGGCTTCACGCTGGGTGCAGCAGTTGGCCAAAATCTAACGGATACTCTCCGCGGCGAAATTGAAGTGGCTTTCCAATCATATGATGTGGATGACGCAAATGATTCTGGTGGTGACAATGATGGAGTCGGCGACGTCAACAGTTACTTCCTGATGGCAAACCTGTGGCGCGACTTTGAACTTGGTGGTTTCAAACCCTATGTGGGCGGCGGCGTCGGCATGGGGCTGATGGATGTTCATGTAGATTTTTGTAATGGATGTAACCATGAAATTGAGAGCACTGAGCTTGGCTTGGCCGCACAGGTGGGTTCCGGCATTCGCTTCGATGTTTCCGACAACCTGACATTGGATGTGGGGTATCGGTTCAAGGCCGTGGCCGCTATGGATACAGAAGGCTTTGACGGGGATGATCACAATTCATCGAGCTACTTTACCCATACCGGGCAAGTCGGTGTTTCTTGGAAGTTCTAGATTTCCTTTAGCGTTGAGTTGAAAAGACCGGTAACAGTCCGGCAATCTGCCCTGATCGAGCAGGGCGTTGCCCTTCAAAAAGCAAGGCGCTTCGCAGATGCGGAGCGCCTCTACCAAACTGTATTGCGCGAAAACCCAGAGCATCCGGATGCTCTGAACCTTATGGGCGTTCTCGCCATTGAAGCGAACCAGAACACTATTGCGCTCAATTATCTCAACAAAGCAGTTAAGCTCGAGCCCAAGATTGCCATGTACCGCAACAATCTTGGCAACGCCCTGATCATTTCCTCGCAATACGAGGAGGCCCTGCCCCATCTTCGAAAGGCCGTTTCCATTGATCCAAACTATGCGGAGGCATGGAGCAATATCGGCAAGGCGTGGCGAATGATCGGCGACATCGAACAGGCCGCCAAGCACTTTCAGAGGGCACTGGTTTCTTCCCCAGGCTTTCTCCGTGCGCAAGCCGGAATGGCCGAAATTGATTCGGAAATGGGCCGCTTCGAGGAAGCCACTAGCAAGTTTGAGCGCATCCTCATGCTGGACCCGCGCAATGTTGAAGCCTTGTGCGGTATAGCCCTAGTGCGAAAATTCTCACCCGAGGATCCGTTGATCGCAACTTTTGAGGGATTGCTCCGCGATACCAGATTGCGTGACGACGAGCGTGCTCCGTTGCATCACGCATATGGAAAGGTTTGCAACGATATCGGGCGTTACGATGATGCCATCATGCATTTTTCTCGCGGCAAAGAACTTAAGAAACTCAAGTTTCATTCAGAACTTCACCATGCTACATATGCAGCAAGCAAGAGCCTTTTTACAGCCGAATTCTTTGCAGCTCGCAAGGAATTTGGTTTGAAGGACGAGCGCCCGGTGTTCATTGTGGGAATGCCGCGCTCGGGAACAACATTGACCGAGCAAATACTTTCCAGCCATGGCGCCGTGGCCGGGCTCGGCGAATTGCCAAACTTGCGGAAAATCGTTGTTGGCCTGGCTTTTGGCTCGCCCGATCCCAAAGCCTTCACAGCAAAAGTCGCTGCCCTATCTTCCAGAGACGTGGCCGATCTGGCGCAGACCTACTGCAAGGCCTATGCCCGTGTGCCTGCCACGGCATTGCGGGTGGTTGATAAAAGCCCGCATAACTATGAGCTGCTTGGGCTCATCGCGCTGATGTTTCCCAAGGCCCACGTAATTCATTGCCGTCGTGCGCCGCTGGACAACTGCGTTGCCATCTATCTGCAGAATTTCAATGAGGCGCACAGCTACAATGGTGATCTCGCAACGCTTGGCGCTTACTACCATGAGTATGAGCTGTTGATGGCGCATTGGCGCGGGGTATTGCCGATCACCATGCTGGAAACCGATTACGAGCAGACAGTTGCCAATCTCGAACCTGCAGCGCGATCACTAGTTGAATACACAGGTCTTGAATGGGATGAGAATTGCCTCAAGTTTTTTGAATCCGAGCGCCAGGTGCGCACGCCAAGCCGCTGGCAGGTGAGACAGCCGATTTACAGTTCGTCGGTTGATCGCTGGAAGCGGTATGAAAAGTATCTTGGACCCCTAAAAGCCGGACTAGGCATAACGGATTAAGCTACAGGGTAACCGGCCCAAGCCTTAACCGTGCGAAGCGCCAGCGAGGATTGAATGCGCTGGATGCCGGGAAGGCGCGAAATGCGCGAGCGGTGGATGCGCTCGTAGTCCGCCGCGTCGCTGGCCACTACGCGCAGTAGATAGTCGAACTGGCCGCTCATCAAATGGCATTCGAGAATCTCGGGCACGCGCTGAACTGCCTTCTCGAATTTCTCAAAGGCTTCTTCGGTTTGCGCCGAGAGCGACACTTCGACGAAGAACTCATTGGCAAGTCCCAGCGCCGTACGGTCCAGCGTTGCGGTGTAGCGGATGATGGTTCCCGCTTCTTCCAGAAGCTTCACGCGGCGGTGGCAGGACGAGGCGGAAAGTCCCGCCTTTGCGGCAAGCTCATTGATTGACTGCCGGGCATTTTTTTGCAGCTCGGCCAGAATGATTTTATCGGTCTTGTCCAATTCCTGGTATTTCATTCCATTATTCTTACAATAATTCGAATTTTAACTCAATCCGGCCACCCGCTTGCCCGTTTTTGGAAATTCATTCGAATGGAAGTGGGATATTTTGTGGGCAATCAACTGGAGGAACGGCAATGCTCATCGGCGTACCCAAGGAAATCAAGAATCATGAATACCGCGTCGGCATGACGCCCATTTCGGTGCGCGAAGCGGTGCGCAACGGCCACAAGGTCTGGGTGCAGGCCAACGCGGGCGGCGGCATCGGCGCTTCGGATGCGGATTATACGGCGGCTGGGGGCGAGATCGTCAAAGCCGCCGAAGATATTTTCGCCAAGGCCGACATGATCGTGAAGGTCAAGGAGCCACAGGCGGGCGAACGCGCCATGCTGCGCGAGGGCCAGATCCTTTACACCTACCTCCATCTTGCGCCGGATCCGGAACAAACCAAGGACCTCGTAAAGTCAGGCGCCGTGTGCATTGCCTACGAGACCGTGACATCGGCGCGGGGCGGCCTTCCCCTGCTCGCCCCCATGAGTCAGGTTGCAGGTCGCATGTCGGTTCAGTCCGGCGCGCATTGCCTTGAAAAGGCCCAGGGCGGGCGTGGCATGCTGCTCGGCGGCGTTCCAGGCGCATCTCCGGCCAAGGTCGTTATCCTCGGCGGCGGCGTTGTCGGCACCAATGCGGCGGCGATTGCCATCGGCATGGGCGCGGACGTCACCATCATTGAGCGCAGCACGGACCGCATGGAAGAACTGGTGGCCCGTTTCGGCATCAGCACAAAAACGCTTTACTCAACCCAGGGAGCCATTGAGGATGAATGCGCCACCGCCGACCTCATCATTGGCGGGGTTCTCATTCCCGGTGCCGCGGCGCCAAAGCTTGTGACCAGGAAGATGCTGAAGGACTGGAAACCCGGTTCAGTTTTCGTTGACGTGGCCATCGACCAGGGCGGCTGCGCGGAAACTTCCAAGGCCACGACCCATGCGGATCCCACCTATGTTGTCGATGGCGTTATCCACTACTGCGTGGCCAACATGCCGGGCGGCGTGGCGCGCACGTCCACCTTCGCCTTGAACAATGTGACACTTCCGTTTGCCATGGCCATTGCCAACAAGGGCTGGAAGAAGGCGCTTGCCGATGACGTGCATTTGAAAAACGGCCTGAACGTTGCCCATGGCAAGGTGACCTACAAGGCTGTGGCCGACGACTTGGGCTATGCCTATGTGGCGGCTGACAAGGTTATTGCGGGGTAAATTCCAAAAGCGTCATTCCGGCGAAAGCCGGAATCAGGTTGACGTCAATGGGACTCCGGCTTTCGCCGGAGTGACGGCTTGGCAGGATAGGGAGATGCTGACAACGCTCATGATCTCCTCCGTCCCCGCATAAAATTGTAGGTGTTACGGATCATTTCCCGCGTGGCGCGGCGCAATCTTTCGGCCTTCAAATTCATTTCGAAGCGCTTCACGCCGACTGAATTTGGGGCGATCATCACGTCAGCCACCTTGATGCGGTCGCGCCAGATGTTTTCAATCATCGGGTGGCCGGGAATGGCGCAGCTATCAACCAAGGTGATGCCCGTTTCGGCAAAGAGCCTTTCGGTGGCGTAAAGCACAAGCAGAACGCCGGGCGAATATTTCGCGTAAGCCTCGTCATAGGCAATCTTGTGAAGCCACGCCTGGTCGCCTTCGACGATGGCATAGGTGATGGCGATGGTTTTTCCGTCCAACGCCAGTTTCCAGAAGCGGAGTTTGCCGGCGGCGGCCAGAAACTGGCAAGCATCCTTGAAAGCTGCCTGCAAGGCGGGCTTTGCGGCAATGGCGGTGCCGCGCTTGCCCTTCCAGCCGGCGGCTTCGAGGGCCAGCAGATCTGCCACCCAAGGCTTGCAATCGCGCCCGACTTCGAGACTCAGGGATTCGAAGTTACCCATTTCCGATAGACGGTTGGTGAGGCGGCGGAATTCCTTGCGGCGCTTGGCTCCGAAGTTTGATTCGGCCCAGGTCTCATAGGTTCCGGTCAGGTTCAAAGCGGCGCGTTCCCAGGACTCGAGAATGGAAACCTGGGCATCCTGCCTTGCAAGCTGGTTCCAAAATGAACCGTTCACCTTCAGGGAGTGAAGCAGAATGGGACCTTTGAGATGATTAATGAATGAGGTTAAGCCCGCTTCCGGAAATTCCCGGTCGAGGTGGGGTTCACCGATGATGGTGAGGTCCGTCATCCAATTGGTGAAGAGGGCTGGCATGAAGCGCCGCTTCGTTATGGGAAGGGCAAAAAGCAGATCATTGCCTTGTTTCACCACGGCAAGTTCGGCCCCCGGCAGGCCTCTCAGGAGGGGCATGACCAGCTCCGGAGCATTAAGTCCCGCAGGCGCCAGGCTATGGTCGGCCAAGCGCTTCCAGGCAGGCAAAACGGCATCCAGTTCCGCGCTTTCGCGCAGATCAGCCGCTGTCACCATCCGCCAGTTACCTGCCAACATGAGGCTTGCGCTGCAAGACATGGGCCAGACCGACAAGCCTTGATTCAAAAAGAAAAAGACCGGTCAAACGACCGGTCCCAAAGCTTCAAAAGGCAATGATTAAACGTCGGCCTTGACGGCCAGAACCTGGCGGCCACGGTACATGCCGGTCTTCAGGTCAATGTGGTGAGGACGGCGCAATTCGCCTGATTTCTTGTCCTCAATCCAGGTAATCGTCTGCATCTTCTGGCCTGAACGGCGCATGCCGATACGGCTTTTTGACATTTTTCTGCGTGGAACGGCCATAATCTACTCCATATCAGGCGGGCTCAAGCCCACCACGGTTGGGCGGCTTATAGCGAAGCTTATGGCCCAAGACAAGCGAGATAGGAGCCCATGCCGTTCATCCGCGACATAATGCGGTTGGCGTTGGAAGAAACCCGTTTTGAGGGCTTTCCTGCCTTGCGTTTGATAGGATTTGGCAGGACGGCGGCGAGAAGGGCAGCCTCGCGCTTTGACAGCTTGGCGGCGGGCTTCCTGAAATGGAACTGGGAGGCGGCCTCGGCCCCATAGACGCCCGGGGCCCATTCCACGATGTTGAGGTAAATCTCGATCATGCGGCGCTTGGAAAGGACCAAGTCCATCCAGTAAGCTATTGGAATTTCAAGGCCTTTTCTAACAAAGCTGCGGCCATCCCAGAGAAACAGGTTCTTGGCGGTTTGCATGGAAATGGTGCTGGCGCCGCGGATCGGGCCTTCGTCATCATCGAACACGTCGTCCACCACACCCTGAAATTCTACCCAATCCACTCCGTCATGGTCGCAAAAGCGGGCGTCCTCGGAGGTGATGACGGCATTGGGAAGCTGCGGCGAGATTTGACTGAGGCTGACCCAATCCTTGTGAATGCCGTTACCTGTGAAAAGGCGCAGAATCATCAGGTTGGAAAATGGCGGCGGCACGGCAGTGTAAACCAGCGTCATGACAATGGGCCAGGCGATGACAAAGGCGGCGGCATAGACCAGCCGTCTCTGCCACGGCTTCAGCCCGTCGAGATAGCGCCTGGGCGCTGCAACCATGCCTGATTGAGTTTCAATGGTCATGACTATACACAGGGGGTCTTAACACACAGGTCAGGCCTTGGCGTCAACACCCGAAACACAATTTGAAACAGCCTTAAGGGAAGCGGCAGCGGCGACGGATGCGTTGCTGGAGCAGTTGCTATCGGAAAGCGCATCGCGGCGTTTGCTGAGCGCCATGCGCTATGCGGCATTGAGCGCGGGAAAACGCCTGCGGCCCTTTCTGGTGATTGAATCGGCGCGGCTGTTCAACGTTTCCCCTGCCAGCGCCTTGCGGGTGGGAGCGGCACTCGAATGTGTGCATTGCTATTCGCTGGTGCATGATGATTTGCCG
>Ga0105047_10014180_pt1 | contig 12668 bp, 9 predicted proteins | sample MAT04_FD_78384 | JGI IMG/M metagenome (GOLD analysis project Ga0105047, IMG submission 78384) | Freshwater microbial communities from Lake Fryxell liftoff mats and glacier meltwater in Antarctica - MAT-04 (megahit assembly) | ecosystem: Environmental > Aquatic > Freshwater > Ice > Liftoff... | reverse complement strand
GCGCCCCCGCATCTTCTTCATCACCACAAGAAAAAATTTTGGCCCGAAGCGCACCCAAACTCGAACTGAAAGCCCCCGTCACCGTGGCCTCTACCCTGATCAAGCGCTTGCGTGAACTGGGCTTTGTGCTGCTCCTGCCGGTTTCGATTTATCTGGTTTTGAGCTTTTTCAGTTTTCGCCTGAGCGACCCCGGCTTCTCTCATTCCGGGACCGCCAGCGTGCAGAACCTAGGCGGCAGTTTTGGGGCGTGGTTTGCGGATTTCTGCTACGCCTTGTTCGGCCGCGCCGGCGCGCTTGTGGCGACCATCCCCATGCTGCTCGGTTGGCGGCTGTGGCGTGAGCACGCTGTGGATTCGCTGCCTGCCGAAGTTTTAACCCGGGTGCTCGGTTTTGTATTTGCGCTGCTCGGCTCAGCGGTTCTTGCGCACCTGCATTTTTCGCCCGCGGTGGGCCTGCCGAACGATGCCGGTGGTGCGGTGGGTGGTGCGATCGCAGGCCTGCTGCTGGGCTTTGGCTTTACCGGGCTGACCCTGTTTGCGCTGGTGGTTTTCTTGCTCGGGGTGACCCTCTACATCGGCTTTTCCTGGCTGGCGTTGATGGATTGGCTGGGCGCCATCACGCTCAAGGGCAGCGAGCGCCTGCGCAAAGCGCTGTTTGGATTCGACGAGTGGCGCGTGCAAAACCGCGCACGCAGCGAGCGCGAGGTGGTGCGCAAGATTGATCGGGTCAAGCAAGCGGCCAAAGAGCCGCTGCGGATTGAGCCCGCACTGCCCAAGCTTGAGAAAAGCGAGCGAGTCGAAAAACGCGAAGCGCAAATGCCGCTGTTCGACTCCATTCCAAGTGGGCTGACCCCGCCATTGTCCCTGCTTGATGAGCCAAAACCGCAGCCCAAAGGCTATTCGCCCGAGGCGCTCGAAGCGCTCTCGCGCCAGGTCGAACTCAAGCTGAAAGATTTTAGAATTGAAGCCACGGTGGTTGGGGTTTATCCGGGGCCAGTGATTACGCGCTTTGAGCTTGAACCTGCGCCGGGGATCAAGGGTTCGGCGATATCAAGCTTGGACAAAGACATCGCGCGCGGGCTTTCGGTGCCGAGTGTGCGGGTGGTCGAGGTCATTCCAGGCAAGTCCTACATCGGGCTCGAAATCCCCAACGCCGCGCGCGAAATTATTTATTTGAGCGAAATGCTGGGCTCCGAGAAATACGACAAAGCAGCATCGCCATTGACCCTGGCGCTGGGCAAAGACATCGGCGGGCGTCCGGTGGTGGTCGATGTGGCGAAGATGCCGCATCTGCTGGTGGCAGGCACCACCGGTTCTGGCAAGTCGGTGGCGGTCAACGCGATGGTCTTGAGCCTGCTGTTCAAGGCACCGCCGAGCGAGGTTCGGATGATCATGATCGATCCGAAAATGCTGGAGCTATCGGTTTACGAAGGCATTCCGCACCTGCTCGCGCCGGTGGTGACCGACATGAAAGAGGCCGCCAACGCGCTGCGCTGGTGCGTTGCTGAAATGGATCGCCGCTACAAGCTGATGAGCCGGCTCGCGGTGCGTAACTTGGCCGGCTACAACCGCAAGATCAAGGACGCCGAAGCGATTAACCAGCGGGTCGAGAATCCACTTAAAAAAGCGCAAGACCCGAACGAGCCGTTCGCAGCGCCTGATTACCTGGAGACCTTGCCGTCGATCGTGGTGATCATCGACGAATTTGCCGACATGATGATGATCGTCGGCAAAAAGGTCGAAGAGCTGATCGCGCGCTTGGCCCAGAAAGCGCGCGCCGCCGGAATCCATCTGATCTTGGCGACGCAGCGGCCATCGGTGGACGTGATCACCGGGCTGATCAAAGCCAATATTCCCACTCGCGTCGCTTTTCAGGTTTCAAGCAAGATCGATTCGCGCACGATTCTTGATCAGTCCGGCGCTGAAGGGCTGCTGGGCCACGGCGACATGCTCTACATGCCGCCCGGCACCTCCAACCCTGAGCGCGTACACGGCGCTTTTGTCTCTGATGAAGAAGTGCACCGCGTGGTGGCTTACCTCAAGCTGCACCACGGCCGCCCGGACTACATCGACGAGATCCTGAACGAAGTCCAGGTGCTCGACAACGGCCAGGTGATCGGCGCGAGCGGCCTGCCCGAGGACGCGGCGTCCACTGATCCTGAAAGCGATGAGCTGTATGACTCGGCGGTGCGTTTTGTCACCGAGTCGCGCAAGGCCTCGATCTCGGTGGTGCAGCGCCACCTGCGCGTGGGCTACAACCGCGCCGCGCGCATGATCGAACAAATGGAGGCCACCGGAATCGTCTCGCCGCCCGCGCACAACGGCAACCGCGAGGTGCTGGTCAATCGACCGCCGAGCTGAAGTGCGCTGATCTCGTTCTTAAGTGAACTAGATCTTCTTGGGCTCGATCGACTTCAGCATCGAAGACAGCCCGCCCTGCAGGCCGTAAACCTCAAAGCCGAGTTTGCCCAAGATGAACGCGGCGGATGCGCTGCGCTCGCCGGTGTTGCAGTACACAATGTGCTTTTTGCTGCGGTCGAGTTCCTGCGCCAATTCGCGCAATTGGAACAAGGGCATGTTGATCGCGCCTTTGATCGCGCGGTCTTCAAACTCCTCGCTCATGCGCACATCAAGCAAACCCGCGCCCTGCCGGAACAGGATCGACGCCTTGCCGGCGCTGACCCATTCCACCACCGAGTGCTTCAGAAGCTCTTGAAAGTTCGCTTTGGAAAGCCGCATCAGGGTGCCGTTTTTTTTCATCGCCACCGAGGCGTTGCGCACCGAATTGGACATCAAAGCGTCTTCGCCAAAGCTGTCGCCGCGCACAAGATAGGCGATCACCGCCTCGCCGCCATTTTCGACCGCCCGCGACACCGTCGCCGAGCCCTCTTTGATGACATAAAAGTAGTCTGGGTCTTCGCCCTCGCGCACAATGGTCTGTTCCGCGCGCACCTGGATCTCCTCGAATCGAGAAAACAGGCGCTCCAGTGAGCCGGCGGGGAGTTTCTGCAGCGCTTTGGATTGCAGCATGCGAAAAACCCAGCGATTGCCGTCGGCATGGCCGTCGTAGGCCTTGAACCCGGGCGCGCGGGTGATTTGGTCCCAGGTCAGCACCTTTTCGAGGAAGCGCCGATCAAACTGCATCGTCGTTGCGATTTTGGATTCGATCTTGGCGGTGAAACGCCGCGGCTGCAGGTCGCCGATCGCGTAGCGCGACTGCACCGACTCTGACGAAACCGATTTGACCCGACCGTCTGGATAGTCGCCCCGGACTTCGCCCGCAAGCAAAAACCAGGTGTCGTTGTCGGCGCTGCCGGCCGAGAACAGGATGTCTCCGCGTTTCCAATCGCGTACGGTGCCTTCTTTGGTTAGCAGCTCCACGTGCTCGGGACGCATGGAGTCAAGCGGATAGAAGCGAATCAGGTCAGCGCCGGTGATTTCCATGGGTTACCAGAAGGAAGCGGAAGAGATGCGGTATGAGTATGTCGGAAGTGAAGATCTGAATTCAATTTGCGATTGAAAAGTGCAGCTCGCCGATGCCTTCGATGCCTGCGCTCACTTGATCCGCGCGCTTAAGCGGTCCAACGCCTGCGGGCGTGCCCGTAAAAATAAGATCTCCGGCTTTGAGTTCGAAAAAATCCGAGAGCGCGCTGATGATCTCGCTGATCGACCAGATCATCTGCGAAAGATTGGCGTCTTGCTTGAGCGCTTGGTTGACGCTAAGCCAGATCCGCCCCTGCTGGGGCACGTGCGCGCTTTCAAAAATGGCTGAAATCGGCGCGGATTGGTCGAAGCCTTTGGCCAAATCCCACGGCGCGCCCGCGCTTTTCGCAAGCGCTTGAAGATCGCGGCGGGTGAGGTCGCAGCCAACTGCGTAACCAAAAATGTGCGCGGCTGCGTCTTTGAGCGCAATTTGTGAACCGCCGGACTTGAGCGCAATCACCAGCTCAATTTCGTGGTGCAGATTGCTTGTTGCCAGCGGATAGGCAAGCGCGGCGCCTGATTCGACGACGGCGTCGGCGGGCTTGCTGAAAAATATCGGTGTGCCTTTATTGACCTCGGTGCCGCCCATTTCGCGCACGTGGTCTTCGTAGTTGCGGCCCACACAATAGATGCGATGGACCGGAAATCGAGCGTCGCTGTTGGCAATGGCGACGCTCGCTGGGATTGCGTGCGGGAAGGCGAATGGACTCATCCCGCAACTATAGCTTTAGCGCGCGAAAAACTCCGCTCGGCAGCCGTTGCTGACCCACAGGCCGCGTCGATCGACGCCCCAGCTGCGGCCATAGACGCAGGAGGCGCGGCTAAGCTGTCGGGCCAGATCAATCTGACCGCGATAAACCCCGCAATAGCGGGTGCGACCGTCGTTCGATTCACAGCGGATCACGGCGCCGCGGAAGCGATTGTCGGAATAGTGGCCGCGGTCGCGGTAGTCATCGCGGTAACCGCGCTGCTGATAGCGGTGGTCGTACTGCCGCTGCGTGCTGCTGACGCCTGCCCGGCCGCCCCTTAGCCCAAACTCGCCGTGACAGCCCTGACTGACCCAGATGCCGCGACCATCAAAACCCCAGCTGACCCCTTGAATGCACTGCGCGCGCGAGCGCTGGCGGTGCAGATAAACCTGAGCACCGCCGTGTACCGGGCAAAAGTTGTGGCGGAAGTCGCGCGAGTCGCAGCGAATCCGATCGCCGCCGCGTGCGTGGGCGTCTGCCGGCAGCAAAAAAGAAAAAACAGCAAGCAAAACCAGCAGGCCAAGAGTTTGTTTGAACATCACAGCACCCTCAAAAGATCAGCACCAATGTGCGCTCGAAATTTAAGGCAACGTCACTGAATCAAGGCTGTATCGGTTCATCGCGAAGCTGCCACGGCACGTCGAGCATTTTGAGTTCGCGTTCCAGATCACACTGGTAGAGCGCATGCATCATCGGGGTGGCGAGTTCACCCAGCATCAGTGCGTCAAGCAGGCCGCGCGCGAGTTCACTTGGGGCAAGTGCCGCTTCGCGGTTGATGGCGTGCTCGGGTGTGCGCATGAAATGCGGCGCCCAGAGCGCGCGATCGCGCAGCCGCTGCCAGTGCGCGAGCAGGTAACCGCCGTGAGCATCGGGCGGAATAAACGCGTCGGCGCTGGCATAGATCGCGCGCAGCTCAGGCGGGATTTTCGGTGGATTGAGCAGCTCAAGCGCCGCCATGCGGGTGCTGTCAATTCGCGCCAAGGCAACCGCGTAAGCAGCCGAACTTCCAATCGCCTGCATTCGATAGCGCTCGATCTCTAAGCGCGTAATGGCTTGGCTCAGCAGCTGCGCCATCCGGTTTGGCTCGCACCAGCCGGCATCGACCGAATCGGAATCGCCATGGCCGGGCAGGTCGAGCGCTATGCCTTGGGCGGGATCTTCGCGGTGCGCGCAGCCGGGTTCATTGAGGACGATGAGCGGCTGCGACGACAGCGAGCCCATGCGAACCCCGATCCCGCCCCCTTGGGTGCGTACGATATGGCGCGGCGCGCGATAGCGCGCGGCGCTGTCGCTCAGATTCCCCGCATCGGCCCGATCGAGACGCGAACGTTTGGCGTCGAGCGTTTGCAAAAGCGCGTGGGCGAGCTCGGGCTTGCCTTGCAGTCGCTGCACGACAACGACTTCTGGCAGGGCCGGCAGTCGCGCTTGGTGGGCTGCAAGCGGATCGTCCTGCCGGTACAGCAGGGCGGTCGGCGTCGAAAGTTGAGACAGTCGGCTGATGCGCTCTTGGTCGCGCCACACCGCGCCGTAGCGATCGGCAAAATACTCACCAACCTGCAGCGCTGCGATCAACTGTTGGTGGATAAGCGCAGGTGTCGGCAGCGCCATCAGCAGGCGCTGCTCTGCGCGTTTTCCATGCCACGGAAAGAAAATTGCCTGCTCGCGCAAGCGCGCCCACATGAAGCTTAAGTGCGAGCCATCCCAGGTCGTCGGGTTGGCTGGCAAATAGTCGCGCAGATAGGCCACGCATTCTTCATCACTGAAAATTGGGTAACCGTCGGCGATAGCCAAAGCGATTCGGTCGGGTGCGCGGGAGGCCGCTTCAACAGCGATCAACGCGCCGGTATGCAGGCCACAAACGGCCACGCGTTGAAGGCCAAGCGCGTCGAGAAATTCAAGCAAGGCGACGCCAACATCGCTGATCGACGGCGTGCCCGGAAGTGGGTCAGACTGCCCAAAACCGGGCGTGTCCGGCGCGATGACGCAATAGCCGGCTTCAATCAAGCTGCGCATCTGAGGCACCACAAAAAACGACGATTGCGGCGACTGATGCAGCAGGACCACCGCAGGCCCAACTCCGCCAACGCGGTAGTGAACCGCGCGTCCGGGCAGGTTAAGGATCTGGCGGTGGACGATGCGCACGGAGCCTGGCTTGGCGACGCAGCTGATAGCGCGTGGCGAAATAGCGGACCAGAAAATAGGCGGTCACCCCCAAAATCACGGAGAGGATCCCAGAACCCACAAACATCTGCGCGCCGATTTTCATCAGCTTGGTGGCCAAGCCAATGTCTTGCTCAACCACGGCGGGCGCGACGCCAAGAACCAGCGCACCGAGCGGGATGGATGCCGCATTGATTGGCCCGGTGACCAGCGGATTCCAAATTGCAAACCCCGCGCCCATCGATACCTTGCTCAAATGCGGCACGACCAGCGCGGTGAGAAAACCCATCGCAATCGAGAAGCCCGGAGTGGGCAGCATCGCCCAAAATGTCGCGACCGAAAAGCCGAGCGCGATTGCGTGCGGAGTCGCTTCCTCGCGAACCACTTCACGCAGATGGTGTTTGAGTTTCTGCCATCGCGTGGGCGCGGCCGGCGGTACGTCAGACAATGGGGATCACGGCTGGCAACAAGGAGCGCGGAGTTTACGGGAGCGCAACGATCGTTTTGCCGATATTGTCGCCGCGCATTAAACGTTCGAATGCGATCGGTGCCTGTTCGAGGCCGTGGCTCAAGTCTTCCCGGTACTTAAGCGCACCGGTGCTGAGCAGGGTTTGGCCGAGCTTGAGCCAGTGGTTTAACTTGTCGAAGTGGTCGTAAACCACGAGGCCTTTCAGCTCGGCGCGCGCCCCGATCACCGGCCCCAAGTTGGGGCCAGCGGGGCGTGTGGCTTGGTTGTATTGGGTGATCAAACCGCACAGCACCACGCGCGCGCGCAGGTTGAGTTGTGCCAGCACCGCCTCAAGGGTTGCCCCACCGACGTTGTCAAAGTACACGTCGATTTTGTCCGGGCACGTGCGCGCTAGGCCCGCCGCGAGGTCCTCGGTTTTATAGTTGATGGCGCCATCAAAGCCGAACTCACCCAAAATGAGGTCTGCCTTTTCCGCCGAACCGACAATCCCAACCGCGCGCGCGCCCGCGTGCTTGGCCAATTGGCCGACGGTTGCTCCAACCGGCCCCGCCGCCGCCGAAACAACCACGGTGTCACCAATCTTGGGTAAACCGAGATAAATCAAGCCCGCATAAGCAGTTAGGCCCGGCATCCCCAGCACTCCGAGCGCCGTCGATGGCGTCGAATTTGACGGATCGAGTTTGCGCAAGGTGCTTGCCGATTCAGCCCAGAAGCTTTGCCAACCGCCGGCGCCCAAGACGCAATCGCCGACCTTGAACCGGTCATCGTTAGATTCGACGACCTCGCCAACGGTGGCACCCACGATCACCGTCCCCAACGCAAGCTGGTGGCCCATATGGCGACCGGCAATCACGCCGCGCACATAGGGGTCAAGCGAGATATAGCGGGTTTTGATCAGCACCTGACCCGCGCTTAAATGCGGGATCGGAAGGTTAGTCAGGCTGAAATCCGCGGGCGTCGGAATCCCGTCGGGATAGCGTTTGAGGACGACCGCGGCATTGCTCATTTAGATCAAAGCGCAGCGAGCACGGCGTCCGCGGCCGAGACTTTGAATTCGCCCGGCGCTTCGATGGCCAAGTGACTGACCACGCCATTTTTGGCGACCAATACAAAGCGTTGCGCCCGTTTGCCCATCCCGAATTTTGCGGCATCAAGCTCAAGCCCGAGCGCGCGCACATAGTCGCCATTGCCATCGGCCAGCATCACAATTTTGCCGTCGGCGCCCTGGCTCTTGCCCCACGCGTCCATCACAAACGCATCGTTGACGGCGAGACAGGCGACGGTGTCAATGCCTTTGGCCTTGAATGCCTCCACATTCTCAATGTAACCCGGCAAATGCCGCGCGGAGCAGGTTGGTGTGTAGGCGCCGGGTACGGCAAAAATGACCACGGTCTTGTTGTCGAACAGCTCAGCGGTTGAGATCGATTTAACGCCGTCTTGCAGATGGCTGAATTCGCCGGAGGGCAGGGTATCGCCAGTCTTGATGGTCATGATCTGATGTCGTCCTTTAAAAAAAATAGAGTAACCAGCTTGCGCTCGTCGGCGTCTGCAAAAGGTGGACAGCTGCTTGGCCGCGCTTAAGGCGCCGGTTTGGGAAAGATGCGACTGATTTCCTGATCCAAACGATCTAACTCCAGGGCGAGCGCATCAAAGTGCGAGGACAGCGCAGCAACATGTTCGCCCGCGGCGCTGGCAAGCTTGCTGTGGCTGGCGCGCAAACTGAGCACATGCCTGCGAAGTATCTTTTCGGGGGATTGCGGCGCTGTTAACGCCTTCGAAACTGCGACGGAATTGGCGCTCGGGACAGTAAATTCTTGCAACGACGCGGGTTTACCCCCTTTCGAGACGGATGCTTGGGCGCTAGCATTTGCTCCCGCGGGATAACTCTTGGGTCGACCGGGACGGCGTGCTGATTCGCCCTTTCCGGTGTAACGCGAGGGCCAAATCTGGGCGGCATTTAATCCCAGCGCTTGCGCAATAATTTTTTCGGCTTTGGGATACGGACGTCTCAATGCAACTTTCAGGACATCGGGCGAATAGCCGTTGTCTCGCGAAAGCTGCTTCAGCGATAGCTTGAGTTTTTTGAGTGCGGCGATCAGGTCGGCTGGATGCCAATCTTGTGATGACGATAAAGACATAAATGGATGGATTCGGGATCGACCGACATCCTTAAGATATTGACGCTAAACCGTTAGTTTAAGCACATTTTCTGATTGAGTGGGGAAGGCATTGAGCACAACGATGATAGGGATAAAATCCACTGCGGCGCCCGTCCGCGCTTTTGCCGGCGAGTCAGCGCTAGCAAGTGTCAGGCCAAGACGCGTTGATCCAAATGAGCAGGCGCAGTTCAGAACAAGGCTGCGCGATGCGCTCGACGGGCAAAGCGTCAACGGCTTCGCCAAACGCGTGCCGGTTTCGCAATCGGTGATGCGCCAGTACCTGATCGGCGAGAGTGAACCAACGCGGCCGGTGGTGCTGGCGATTGCGCGTGCAGCGGGCGTCTCGCCATCTTGGCTTGCGTTTGGATTGGGTCCGCGCGTCGGCGTTTAACCTGATCGGTTTTAAGTCACGCAAGTTTCCGCGCTAGCGGTCGACGCGATAGTTGAGGATGGCGCGAATTTCTTCACCGCGCTCAACTTCGACATCAAGTTTGGAGTTGATCAGATAGCGCAGGCGGAACAGCGTGCTTGAATCGAATTGAGAGATGCCGTACGCCACGTACAGCCGCGGGGACAGATACTTGCCCAGCATTAGTCGCGGCCCATCGAAGCCAGAGCCGTCTTCCAGCGCCACATCATCAAGACCAAAACGCAGGCCAATCTCTTGCGCGAGCAGGCCACTGCCAAGACTCTTGCTCGCTCCCGAAAGCTTGGCCTGATCGCCGGCCTTGCTCTGGCTCAAAGGCCGTCCAACCACCAGATAACTGAGCGCATCGGCCTGGGTACTGGCGGGGTCTGTGTAGATGCGGACGTCAGGCGCGGCCGCGGTGCCGCGTACGCGCACGCCGGCCTTGACCCGTCCGACCATGCGCGAGGCGCGAATATCGAGTGCGGGATCGGACAACAGCGAATTGCCGAAATTGAGCTTTGCCGTCTCGATATCGAGCTTGCGCCCGAACGCGAGATAGCGGCCGTTCACCACGATTTGTCCTGAACCCATCGGCTCCGCGCCCGGTCGCACCTTGAGTGTTACCGCGCCGCTCAAGGTCCCGGTGAGTCCGGCGCCACTGAGCGTCACATTTGGCCCCAGTTTGAGGTCGATATCGCCCATCAGCGGCAATGCGGCTTTTACCGTTGCCGGGTCGACGTCGGTGAACTCTTGGTCTTCAGATGCGCGCACCGCTTCGTCGAATTGGTCCAGCGCGATGCTGCCGGTTGGGATATCGACCTGACCATCCACGCGCCAAAGCCCGTCTTCCAGCGAGATATTGAGATCCGGTGCGCCGCTTAGCTTGATGCTGCTGGTCGAAACCAGCCTGAGGTTGTCGCCTTTGACGTTAAGGTTAAGCGCCAGCGGACGGGTGCTCAGCAAGCCGTCGATTGTAACTTCGCCATCGCCTAGCTTTCCCGATCCGTTGAGCCTGATTTGGGCGAGTGAGGTGATCTCAGCGCGCAGATTGGTTTTGCTCAAAACAGTGCCATACGCCGGGATGCGCAGGCCGAACCTTTTGACTTCTAGCGTGCCCGCGGCCAGCGGCGCGTCTAAGCTGCCGCTCAAGCTCAATTGGCTTGATACCTCGCCACGCACGCCGCGAATCTCGTCGCTGCTGAGCAACCACGACAAAGCCTCTCGCGACGTAAAGCTGATGTCGCCTTCAATGCGCCGAAGCGGGGCTTGGGCGAGCAGGTCAAAAAGCCGCACATCGCCGCTGATTGCGCTTGCGGCATCGACTTTAGAGCGGATGGCAAGCGCGAGCTGCGCTGGTCCGCCGGTGGCGCGCACGCTCAAGCCTTCGAGTTCCAGATGGCGGTCCTCGGTGGTCAAAGAGATGGTCAGCTTGGGTAAGTCCACCGCGGCGTCAATGGATTGGATCTGGCCGCCCTTGGTCACAACGCGGGCCTGGCCGCTGATTTCGCCAGCGAGCGCAAACCCGGTCGAGGCCAACGCCAGCGCCGAGACGGCTGCCACATCGACTCCTTTGAGCGACAGTTCTGCGCTTGCATCCCGGCGCTCGTTGATTTCGCCCACCAAACAGCCCTGCGCTGTGCCGCTTTGCAGGCAAAGCTGGCTCAAGGAGACGCGCTTTTTGTCAATGCTGAGCACGGCCGGCGTCGCGCTGCGCCAGGCGGGATGGTTGGTTGGTGTGAGCGTGAGCGCCTCAATGGTGTAGCGAGAGTCCGTTTTGCCCTCGCGACCGCCGCTGGCAATCACCGAAAGTACGGCCGTTGGCGTGTTTGCGTTCAACTCGAAGCGCTGCTGGCGCTCCGTTCCGACCACCGTGAGCTTGGCCTGCGCAATGGACTGTCCGGCCGCACGCACGCCAAGTGCGTTCAGCGTGACTGTAGATGGCGCTTCGCGATTAAGGTCAACGGCCGCGGTGAGCGTGATTTCCTCAATGGTTGTATCGGCGTAGGTCAGGCCCTTGAGCGTGAGATTGCCGTCTAGGATTTGCCCACGTTTGCGGATCTCACCGCCCAAGTGACCGACTAGGCCTTCGGCAAAAGCGCTTAAGTCTGGAAAGTCCAGCGCCAGCTGTGCGGGTGCCGCAGCGCTTGGGCCGCTGTAGTTGGCTTGATTGGCGCCCAGCAGCAGGCTGAGCTGGCCTGTGGGTTCGTCCTGCTCGCCGAAGTTAAGCTCGCCATTTGTGATCAGTTCGCGCCCGCGCAAGGTTCCGCCGAGGTCTTCAATTCCCAATTGCGCGCCGGTCATTGCCTCAATCTGCGGCAGCTTGAGCGTCGCTTTGCCCGACAGTTCACCGGGCCAATCGCGCACCCACGTCGATGGATCAAAGCGCGTGAATTCAATCGCCGCATCCAACGCGCCTGCCTTGAGCGTGCCGAGCGCACTCAATCGATCGTTTTGCCTAAGATTGAAGGTCAGCGTATCGCCCTTTAGGCGCGCGCTGCCGTCGATGTTGAGCGCGGGGACATCGGCGCTCACGTTCAGCTCGCTTAGGCTGGCGCTGAGTTCAAACGCGGCTTCAACTGGGGCGCTGATCGCATCAAAGCGGGCCAAATGGCGTTTGTCGGGCTTGAAAGTACCCTTTAGTTGGAGACGGTTGTCAGGCTTGAACGCGAGGCTTCCCGTTGCGCTCAACGTCTCGATCTGGTTAACCAAGCGCGCCTCAAGCTGGCTGATCTCGTTTGCGTCGCGCTGGAGCGCGAGCGCGAGCACCAGATCGCGCAGCTGGTTGCTGCCCACTCGCAGGCGCCCGCGTAGCTCGGGTGCCTGCTCGGTTCCGCTGATCTGGAGCCTAGCGCTGATGCTTTGTTTATCCAGCAGCTGCTTGGGTACCGAGAGTTCACCGTTCAGCTTGCCGGCTGCAAACAAAAGCGCGAGTTTGCCGGCGATGGGCGCACGCGCTGTCGCCTCGAACCGATAGGCATCGGCTTGCTGGCTACCCGCCCAATCGAGATCAAATTTGTGCCCGCCGCGCGTGGCCTTGACGTTGAGCTTGCCGGTCGGTTGGATGCGGCCTGCCGCAATGGCCAGGCTTCCGACCAACTCGGTGTCGGGTCCGCGAAACGTAAGCCGCTCGAAGGCCACGCCGCTTTGCTTGATCCGACCTTCCAGTCCCAGTGCGCCTTCAAGCTTAAGCACGCCTTTTTCGTCGAACCAGCGAAACGATTGAACCGTGATGCTGAGCGG
>Ga0105047_10014179_pt1 | contig 12668 bp, 11 predicted proteins | sample MAT04_FD_78384 | JGI IMG/M metagenome (GOLD analysis project Ga0105047, IMG submission 78384) | Freshwater microbial communities from Lake Fryxell liftoff mats and glacier meltwater in Antarctica - MAT-04 (megahit assembly) | ecosystem: Environmental > Aquatic > Freshwater > Ice > Liftoff... | reverse complement strand
CTTACTGCCAACCTAACGGCTATCGGCACGCTCGAGTTATTCGCCGACTCCAAGATCAGCGAACACCGCTGGAAGCTTGAGTTCCAGCTTCGCCGCGCCGGCCTCCAGAGCACTGCCCAACCGCGCGCCGCCACCGTCATCAGTGACGAAGCCGTGGCCGCCGCTGAAAAGCTGATCACCGACTGCTTCGCTCGCGCCTTCCCGCCCGAGGAGTTGCCGGGTAAGTTGGAACAAGCCATCGGCCTCGGCCGCGGATCCTGGCCGCTCAGCACCCTGCGCCGCCTCGCCGACGTCTTCCTCCAATGCGGCGAGCAACGCACGCTCTCCGCCGCCCATGAGTTCCGCTGGCTCAGCCTCGCCGGCTTCTGCCTGCGCCCCGGCTTCGGCGCTCCCGGCGACAACCTCCGCATCGAACAAGCCCGCCGCGTCTATGCCGCCGGCCTCGCCTTCCCCAGCCAAGTCCAGAACGAAATTGAATGGTGGATCTTCTGGGGCCGCGTCGCCGGCGGGCTCAACCGCAATCAACAAACCGACGTCTACCAGCGCATCTCCTCCTTCCTATTGCCGCGCGGCAACGCCCGTCCGCCCCGCATCAATACCTCGCTTCGCCGCGAGATGTGGCGTACCTCAAGCTCCCTTGAACTACTGCCCGTCGGTACCAAAACCGAGCTCGGCGAAGCCTTGCTCAAGCTCGTCAAGGCCAAGGACCATACCCCTTCCGATCTCTGGTGCCTCGCCCGCCTCGGCGCCCGCCAGCTCTTCCACGGCCCCCAGAATCTGGTCGTGCCGCCCAGCACCATCGAGCGTTGGGTCTCTACTCTTGCTAGTGTCGAAGGCGCGGCTGAGGCCGTCGCCCAGCTGGCCCAATCCACCGGCGACACTGCCCGCGACGTGACGGGTTCCACTTATGAACTGGCCCGCCAAACCGTCGCCAAGCACAAGGACGCGGATGCCCTGCAAGCCCTGCTCGCCGGCGGCGCATCGCGTGACCTCGCCTCCCTCGGCCGTGTCTACGGAGAGGACCTGCCCTCAGGCCTCGTCTTCCATGACTGAGCTCTCCCTGGTCGCCGCCCTCGCCAAGCGCCTGCCGCGCATCGGTGACGACTGCGCCATCGTCCGCCATGGCGACGAGGACCTCCTCTTCACCACTGATCTGCTCGTTGAAGACGTCCACTTCCGCCGCACCGAGCGCACCGCCGCCGACGTCGGCTACCGGGCCCTTGCCCGCTCCCTTTCAGACATCGCGGCCATGGGCGGCGACCCTCGCTGGGCCACCGTCGCCCTCGCCCTGCCGCCCTGGGCCACCGAGCGCTGGGTGGCCGGCTTCTACCGCGGCCTGCTCAGCCTCGCCGCCCGCCACAAAACCGAAATCGTCGGCGGCGACTTCTCCCGCGCCCCCGTCCTCATCGCCGACGTCATGGTCTGCGGCACCGTCCCCACCGGCCAAGCTCTGCGCCGCGATCGTGCCCGCCCCGGCGACCTGATCTACGTCTCAGGACCGTTAGGCCGCGGCAAATGGCGCTTCGTCCCCCGACTCGCCCTCGGCCGCCAACTCCGCGCACTCGGCGCCACCTCCTGCATGGATCTCAGCGATGGCCTATCCCTCGACCTTCATCGCCTCACCCTCGCTTCCCGCGTCTCGGCCGAGCTAAACACCCTTCCCCTCGCCCGCGGCGCCTCCCTGGAAGAAGGCTTCCACCGCGGTGAGGACTATGAGCTGCTCTTCACGCTCCCCGCCTCAGTTAAGCCTCCGCGCGGCGCCCACGCCGTCGGCAAAGTAACTCGCGGCAAGGTCGGCCGCGTCACCTACAATGGAGTTCTGGTAACCCCTGACGGTCATGACCACTTCCGCTCCCAGCCCCAACCCGATCCTCGAACTGCTTGACGCCTTTCGCCGCTCCAAGGTGATGTTTGCCGCCGAGGCGTTAGGCATCTTTGAACGCTTAGCCCACCAATCCGCCACGGCCGAAACTCTGGCCGCCGAGTTCCATTTGCACCCCGGCGCCTTAACCCGCTTGCTCGATACGCTCGTTGCGATGAACCTCCTCGATCCGGCCAATGGCGCTTACACCAACGCCCCGGCCACCAACGAGTACCTCGTCCGGTCGAGCCCCCGCTCCATGAACGGCTACGTCCGCTACTCAAACGACATTCTCTTTCGCCTCTGGGCCAACCTCGAAGACGCCGTCCGCGAAGGTACCCACCGCTGGCCCCAAACCTTCAACCTCGAAGGGCCCATCTTCAGTAGCTTCTTTAAAACCGACGAAGCCATGCGCACTTTCCTCGCCGGCATGCACGGCTTCGGCACCATGAGTTCCCCGCGCGTGGTCGACGCTTTTGATCTTTCTCATCACGAAACTCTCTGTGACTTAGGCGGCGCCACCGGCCACTTAGTCGCCGCCGCGTGCGATCGCTATCCCAAGTTGCAAGGCATTTTATTCGAGTTGCCTCGCGTAATTTCCTTTGCCATGGAATACCCGCATCCCCGGGTGAAACTCCACGCCGGTGACTTCTTTACTGACCCTTTACCCCCCGCCGATCTTTACTCCCTCGGGCGCATCCTGCATGATTGGACCGAAGAGAAGATTTACTTCTTAGTTATGAAGATCTACGCCGCCCTTCCCCCCGGCGGAGCTCTTTTAATTGCCGAGAAGTTACTTCACGACGATAAGCAAGGCCCCTTACCCGCCAACTTACAGTCCATCAACATGCTGCTCTGCACCGAAGGGCAGGAGCGTTCGTTGCCCGAGTATCGCAAGATCCTTCTCACGGCAGGTTTCTCCAGTGTCGAAGGCCGGCGCACCGGCTCGCCTGTCGATGCCATTCTGGCCGTCAAATAGTTCTTATGCGGCGTTGGGCAAAGCGGCTACTCACCCCCGTTCTGCTGGCCATCGCCACGCTCTTCTTCGTGGCGGAAGAACTTCTCTGGAGACTGGCGAAGATCTTCGCGCTGTTGGGAAAACTTCCCCTATTCCATCAGTTGGAGCAATTGATTTCCGCCCTGCCGCCCTACGGCGCACTCGCCATCTTCGCCCTGCCCGCCTTGGCGCTGGCGCCGATTAAGCTCTTGGCGCTCTATTGGCTCGCCGGCGGACATCCGGCGTTGGGCGTCGGTACCATCATCACTGCGAAGGTCTTGGGTACCGCCTTGGTCGCCCGCATCTATCAACTTACGCGAGCCAAGTTACTCACCCTGGCCTGGTTTGCCAAGTGCGAGGCCAAGGTGCTCGCTCTCCGCGCGGCCGCTTACGGGCTCTGGCGAAATTCGGCCGTCGGCCGCTGGATCTCGCAGCGGTGGCACAGTTGGCGCGAACGCAGCCGCAATTGGCTGGCGCGCCGCTGGGCCGCCATCCGGCGGAAACGCTAACCCCGCAATAAACACGTGCTCACATACTGATGCTTCGAACGCGTCGCGGCTAAGTCATGATACACAAAAGCGCCCTGGCCAAAGTAATGAGTCACCAAGGCCTTGCGCGAGTGCGCTAAGTTATTCCGCTGCGACCCGCCGTGCACTAAGTTCGCGTGCCAAATCAACACGTCACCCTGGCGCGCCGCAAAGTAAGCCGGCGCAATCCCGGAATTCGCAATAAACTCCCGGATCTTAGGCTCGTATTTCATCTGATAACTCTTATATCCTTCGCGCTTAAACTCATCTTCGGAAATCGCCACATCATGGCTGAACAAATACGGCCAGCGATGGCTCCCGGGGTAATAGACCAGAGGCCCGCTGTCGGGATGAATGTCTTCGAACGCGAACCACGCCGCTGCCAAATAACCTAAAGGGTAAGTGGTCATGTGGATCGAATCCGAGTGCTCCGGCTGCTGGGATCCCTTGTGCGAGGCGATCGTCTGCAGCACCTTGGGCTCCCGCTCGAGTAACAAACGCAGCCAGCGAAACAACGCCGGGCTCTTCGCCACCCTACAAAACGCGCCGACTTTCCGATGCGGATTCAAGTAGCGGCCGGGATAAGCGTCGCCTGGGCCGGCTGACTCAGGCTCCAACACGATGCGCCCCCGGTCAACGGCCTCCTGATAAGCCCGCCATACCGGCTCCAGCGTCGCCGCATCCAACAATCCGCGCAAAATGACATAGCCGTCCCGCACCCAATTCCGGCACTGCACAGCTTCCTCTTCTAAGATCGTGCCCGCCGCCAAGCGGGTGGCAATATTCTCGAGCGCATCCGGACGATCGAGCCACGGGTAAGGCCCCGAACTCGGAAAGTGCTCCGCCCGCAACGCCGGCAGCCGCCAAGTCTGCACGGGCTGTTCGGCAATTCGTCTCATATTGGTTCCCTAGAAGAAGCGCTCTTGCCGTCGCAAATTGCCGATCGATCCGATATTGGCAATCACAAAGGCAAACCGGTACTGATTATATTGGATCGGCCCATAATCCAAACGACGAAATTGAAACGACAAACCGCAACAATCCGAGTTATAAGTCAACTGCGAGTTACTAAATTGCAGCTGCCTGAGTCGATAGTCGTAAATAGCATTAAAGCCTGCGTTCCAGCCCCGTCGATTCTCCCGGCCCAACCCAATCAGCCCCGTGAATTGATTCGCCGGCGGCGAAAGCGTCCCGTTCCGTACCTGATTGTGGCCGGCGGAAAGGAAAACGTCGTTGAAGCGGCCATTGGCGGAAAAGCTTGAGTTGGTAATCTGGGCCCGGCGCGGATCGTAGTCCGTCCGCCACTCGATGCCCAAACTCCCCACCGGGTTCATGCGCAGCGACGAAACGATAGGCGAATAGTTACGCGGCCCATCCAGGAATGAGAACGACGTTAAGCCAATCTGGCTCTCCACCACATTGCGCCGGCCATCCACCACGGCTCCGCCAAAAGTCGGATCGAAGTAACGCCGCTGCCACACTGTCCAACTGAGAAAATCGCGCACCACGCCATCTTTGTTCTTCACCAGGAGCCGGTTCGCCACGGAAACTTCCCCCTCGCGAGTATTGTTCATCAATTCGATTTCGTCAAACCGGATAATCTGCCCAAAATCCGCCACTCCGGAAACCGCCCGGAAACTCGCTCGCGGCTCGATCACGTGTTTCATCCGCTTGCCCGCCCAGCGTGGGGCGTTGAAAGTCTTTTCAAACGCCGGCAGCACTAAGTCGAACCCGATGTCGCTCGCCAAACGCGTCTGGTTCTGCCCGGTCACCTGCGTCGGCCGATCCGGCTGGCTGGAACCCCAGTAACTGCCGCGCAACGAGATGCTCGGCACCAGCGCGATTTCCTTCCACCGCAGTCGCGTGGAGATCCGCGGATTCACGTCCAAACGTTCCACAAACGCGCGTGTTTGAAACAGTGGCTGACTGCGGCGCACCAGACCGCCGGTGCTTTCGAGCGACACCCAAACCGGCAACTCGCGTTTGAATACGGGGCGTTCCCTCACGACGAACTCGACTTGCGGTAGCTGGCGGATCGAAACCCGATCCCCCGGCGCATCGCTCTGGAAATTTTTCAGATCCGCCACCACCCCATGAATGCTGTAACTGGACCAGTGCTTGTCCACGATACCGATCGATTTCACTTCCGAAGCAATGGCCTCGGTAAAGGTTTGCGTAAAAGCCCTCCGGAATGTCAAGCTGGATAAGTAGTTCCCCTGGCCGCGTGCACGCCAGCCCCGGCCCAGTTCCGTGCGGCCCGTGAACGTCAAGTTAAAGCCGCCTTCTTTAATCCTGGTTACTCCATCGTTCTGTAATCGTCCGCGGTCGTTGATGCCCCACAAATTCACGTTGAAGTCGGACCGTTCATTCGGCTTCCCCCGAAAATCCACCGTATGGGCGAGCCCGCGCTGCGTAAAGTAAGTGCCATTATAGAGTAAGTCGTAACTTCGGTTGATCGCCCAAAAATAACCCAGCCCATAAACAAAACCAAGACGTGACGACGTGCCGAATTGCGGCGTCAAAAATCCACTCCGCCGCGGTTGCTTCGCCAGGGATTTATAGAAATAGGGAAAGTAGAAAACTGGCACATTGCCGACCTTGAAGAACGATCGCTGCGTGATCGCCCGCTCCCCCGGAATAATGTCGAACTTCGGCCCCGTCAGCCGCCACCAAGGCCTCGGCAATTTGCAGGAGGTGATGAAGCCATCGTAGAGAATGTAGCGTTGCTTCAGCCGTTCCGCCCAGCGGCCTTGGAAGATAAACGGATTCGACGTGCTCAGGATCCCCGGCCGCGCATCGATCTTGGTCGGCGACGATCCTCGCACATTGTAAAATTTGCCTTCTTGCGTCTCGAGGTTATAATCGGCCCGGTCGCAAAACAAAATTTCGCCCGTCGAAAAATTCTCGTAGTACACATGCCCCCGCGCCTCCGCGGCGCCGGTCTCCGTGTCGTAGTCGATCTCGTCCGCCTTCAGGAGCGTGTTCGTGTCTTCCAGTTCCACGCTGCCACGCCAAAAACGCTTGTTCCCCCGCAGCTCTTGCGTCACCGCATAGAGGCGAATATCATTCGGCCCCACAGCATCGGCCCGCTTACGCTCAATCTTTTGGCTCGGCTCCAGCGGAACCGCCGGCGCGGCCGGCAAAGGATACTGTCCCGGGTTGAATTGCGCCATCAATGGCATCGCCACCGCCAGTGCGACGATGGTCTTTCGCAGGAGTCGTTGATGACAAAGGGTTTGAAATGTGTTACGACAATACAAGCGGCGGAAGGTCTCTTCTGTACTCTTGCATGGACTGGGAAGCGCCCGCAACCAAGCCTGCCGGAACGGAGCTTAGGGAGAGCACCGAAAACCAACATGATTAGCTGCCGATTCTGCGGAACCTCAAACGCGCGTCACGAAGACCGCTGCTTTCGATGCGGCCGGCGGCTGCATTTGGCCAACGCCCGTTCGGCTCCCGAAGATTACCGCCCCCCCGCATCCTCCGTGCACGACATGGCCCGCCCCGACCAGCCGGTCCCCGTCGCCCCCACTTCGCCGGAGCCCGCCGCTCCTTCTTCGTCTCCGGTCGGGTTCGATTCCGGTGGCCGAGGCACAGCCGCCCGCATGGCTCCCGAGGCCCCTGCGCTCGTGCCCAACCGTCCCTCCGCCGAGCGCGACTTTTCCCTCAGTGGCCTGCCCGGCGAAGGCGATTGGGGCTCCCTCAGTTTTCAACAGGCCAAAGATCGCGAGCGCGCTCCCGAATCCGACATCTACACCGATCACGCCGTGGCACCGTTGCCCGCCCGCATGATGGCCGGGTTTTTTGATGGCCTGGTGATGTTGGGCGCTTTCGGTCTTATGGCTTTGGCCTACGCCGCCATGACCCGCAACCTCGGCGCCAGCCCTTTGCCCGAATCCATCCTCGGCTGGGCCGTTTACGCTATCTTGGCCTTGGCCGTAGTCGTCTTTTACCGCAGTTTGTTCATCTTAGCCGGCGGCGATTCGCCCGGCATGCGTTGGGCCGGCTTGCGTTTGGTTACCTTCGACGGCGACGACCCCAGCGTTCAGGAGCGGTTTCTTCGCGTTCTCTGGGGTGCCTTCAGTGTGCTTCCCCTCGGCCTCGGCCTGTTTTGGGCATTGCTGGACCAGGAGCGGTTAACTTGGCATGATTTGCTTTCGAAAACGTTTCCTTCACCGGACGCCGGCTCGAAAGGTGCGCCGCGCTGGTCCAGGTAAGTCATTGGAAAGGAAAGAATCCTATGTCTAGATTTGGGTTGTCTCTGTTGATGGCTTTCAGCCTGTCTGCCGCGCCGCAGGCCATCGAGAAGGCCGAGGATGCGGTGGAAAAGACCGCGAAAAAGACGGCTAAGGTCACCGAGACTGTGGCGAAGGACGTGGTCGAAGGCACCAAGAAGGTCGCTAAGAAGACGGCCAATGTCACTGAGAAGATGGTCACCGAGACGGCTGACGTCACCAAGGCCGGTGCGAAAAAGACTGCCAAGGTGGCCAGGACCGTCGGCTCCGAAACTGTCGATGTCACCAAGGCTGGCGCCAAGAAGGTCGCCGACGCCGTTGAGCCGAATGAGACCGCTGAAAAAAAGGCCATGTCTGCCATGAGCGGCAAAGTGAACCTGAATACGGCCACCCGCACCGAATTGATTGCCCTTCCCGGCATCGGTGAGGCCAATGCCGACAAAATCATCAAGGCCCGCCCCTTCGCAACGGTGGCCGACCTGTCCTCGAAGAAAATCGTCCAAAACCACTATTATGAGAAGTTTAAGGGCCTCGTCACCGTAAAGTAAGCCGAAGCCCTGTTCGCCAACCAGCCCCGCCGGATCACCTCCGGCGGGGCTTTTCTTGGCCCATAAGAAATGTAAATACCTTCGTTCAGTATGGCTGAATGAGCTCCGACGTCAATAGGTAGGGTCGTCGGCTGCATTACCACTAGCTATAGTGGCCGTATTATGATTTCGCCTAGTATTCGCCCACTGAGACGCTAAATAGCGAAGAAAAAAGGATTTACCTGCCGACGAGATCTATGTATGATGATGAGGTGGTCGAAAGTGGCCGAAAGTGCTAGAATCGACCCAAGCATAAAGCCCTTGACGGAGTTGAAAGAGTAAAAGTGGTGGAAGTGGATGCCAAAGCCGGAACGTATGATGGGCCCCCGCAGGGCTATCATCCGGCCAAAGTTGACGATAAAGGTCGGCTGAAGCTTCCAGTGAAGTTTTCGGAGTATCTGAAGCGTGAAGGATCGACGGCATTTATAACCACATTCGACGAAGCGGCGGCTCGAATCTACGCGATGCCCGTCTGGATGTCGGAAGTTGCGAAGTTCGAAAACGCGCAGGGCGACGAGTACGACGCCTTTGAAGGGGTGAATACCCTTGCCCAATATTACGGTGATACGAGCGACGTTGACAACCAGGATCGTGTTTTGATGCCGACGAATTTACGTCGCGGGTTGAAGCTCGAAGGAACGACCGTGCAGGTGCGCTGGGTGCGCGGGCACATTGAAGTGCTTTCTGAAGCGGCGATGGCGGTGAAATTGGCCGCTGCCCGTTCGAACCGGGAAGGCAATGCCCGGACCATGGATCGGCTGGGGATGAGGTAGGCGTGATGTATGCAGCATGTCCCAGTCATGACCGACGAAGTTTTGGAGTGGCTGGCGCCGCGCGACGGCGGAGTTTTTTTGGATGCCACCTGTGGGTTGGGTTCGCATACCCGGGCGATCGCGGCGCAAGTGGGCCGCGGGCTCGTGGTGTCGAACGACCGCGACGCGGAGAGTTTGGCCATGGCCCGGGCGAGTATCGTGGATTCGCCGGAGCGCATCCGCTTTACTCAGGGTCCTTTCTCCACCTTGGTCCAGCGTTGGCAGGCGATGGATTTAGGTTTGGCCAACGGTTTGGTGGCGGATCTCGGTGTGAGTCGCTACCAGTTGACAACGCCCGAGCGCGGCATGACGTTTATGGCCGACGGACCTCTCGACATGAGAATGGACCGCAGCCAGGGCGAAACCGCCGCGGATGTTTGCAATTACTCGAGCGAACTAGAGCTCGCCAACTTGATTTACGAGTATGGCGAGGAAAGGAGGAGCCGGCAGATCGCCAGGGCAATCGCGAAAGGGCGGCCTGTGACTACAACGGGTCAGCTTTGCCGGCTGATCACCCAGGTCACCCCTCGCACCTCACGGACGATCGCGCCGGAAACGAAAACGTTTCAGGCTTTGCGAATCGCCGTGAATCACGAGTTAGACGAAATCAAGGCGTTAATGGACGCTTTGCCACAGTTAGTCGGTCCGGGCGGACGGGTCGTCACGATCAGTTTTCATTCGCTCGAAGACCGTATTTTGAAGCAACATTTTCAGGCACTTGGCAAGTCAGGCCAAGCGCGGGTGCTCACCAAGCATGTGGTAGCGCCTTCGGACGACGAAGTAAGAAGAAATCCACCTTCGCGCAGCGCTAAGTTGCGTTGCGTTGAGATGGCAATTAGCGAAGAGTAAAGAACAAAAACAAGAAAGATACTCGGGAGATTGATATGGCCGCTTGGACAGTAATTTGGGATCGATTTGGTGAAATGGCCGCGGATCGCAGCTCGGAGGCTGTGCCCCGCCGCGATAGTGAGCGCTACCGTTTACGGCCCTTGCCGGCCGAAGATGTGTATTTGCACATTAAGTCTTTTGACAACAGCCAGGTCGTTCGCCTGGAAGACCCCGCCGCGCGCGGCACTTGCTGGAAGGCCATTGGTGCCACGATGGCCAGTGCCACGATGCTGATTGTTTTGCTGTTGCCCAGTGTCTTCAGCCTGCTAGCGGGTTATAAGTTACAACGATTGGAAATGGAGCGGGATGAGCTGGCCAAGCAAAAATCCGCTTTGATTTTGGAAAGAACCTCCTTGCTGACTCCTCAGCGGCTGGAGGAGATCGCGCGGTACCAAGAGATGGTGGATCCCGCGCCGCAAACTGTGCAATATTTGGCGCCAGGCAGCGGTAACAAGCCCGCGATGGCGCTCAACGTTTTGAAGCAACCCAAGGCCGTTCGATAGCAAACGGCTCTGCGCCAGGCCACCTCCCCCACCTATACCTGGCGCGAGGAAAAAAAGATGAGTGAGATAGATCAGCGGTCACGAAACCGCGTTCGCCTTCTTGCGCGCCTGGGCTTTTTCTGGGCGGCACTAATTGCGGTGCGCTTGGTGCAGTTACAAATCGTCAACCACGACAAATTCTTGGCCGAGGCCAAGACGCAGCAATTTCGTCACGTCGAAGTCGATCCGCCGCGGGGCATGGTACTGGATGTCCATGGCCTCCCGCTCGCGATGAGCCTGCCGGTTGATTCGGTAGCCATCAATCCGATGCGGTTACCGGACGTCGACATCGCGGTGACGATGCTCTCGCGAATTCTTGAGCTCAATCCTGTTCATCTCTGTGCGGATATTTTAGCGGCGCAGGGGCGTAAGCCTCGGCCGTTGCCTAAGTCTGCGCGATTCAGTTGCATCGCCGCTGAGGGTGATCCTACTGCGAAGCCGTCCGGGTTTCTTTGGATTGCCCGAAAAATCACTCAGGAACAATCGGAGAAGTTACACAGCCTGAACCTCGATTGGATTGAGTTTCGCACGGAGTATAAGCGTCTTTACCCGAATGGCCGCCTAGCCGCTCAGTTACTCGGTGGCATTCACGACGACGGAAAAGGCTATGCCGGCCTCGAAATGGCTCAAGACGAAGAATTACATAGCCGTTCCGGTCTCACTCGCGTGGCCGTCGACTCGAAACAGCAAGGGTATGGCGTGGAAGTAGCCGAGCCCGCCTACGCCGGCGAGTCGCTCGAAACCACCATTGACCGTCGCATTCAGTATATCTGTGAGCGCGCGCTTGAGAAAGCAGTCAAGGCGAATGCCAACAATGGCTCGATTATCGTAATGGACCCCAAGACGGGTCAAATCCGCGCCCTTGCCAATTATCCGACTTACGACCCGAATATCTCACCGCGCAATGCGACCGAGCAGAAACTTCGGCAGAATCTAGCCGTCGAAGTGCCTTTCGAACCAGGCTCCGTCTTTAAGGTGGTCGCTTTGGCCGCCGCTCTCGAAGCCGGGGTGGTTACCGCCGACACTATGTTAAATTGTGGCGAGAAGCTCTTCGGAAAAATGCCCGGCGAGGCTCACGGCCATAAGCTGGGTGTGATGTCGGTTCGGCAAGCGATTGCGCGCTCCGCTAATGGCTGCGCCATCAAGATGGCCACTCTTTCCGGCCGAGATCGTTATTACCGCACTATGCGGGCCTTCGGCTTTGGGTCACGCACTGGAATCGAGTTACCGGCCGAAACCGCCGGAGTGGTTCATCCCTTGCCCACTTGGCGGCAGAATTCGATTGCCTACGTCTCGGTCGGTCACGAGATGATGGCGACTACTTTGCAGCTCGCGCAACTCATGTCGACGCTGGCCAACGGCGGCCGGATCGTCCGGCCCACGGTGCTCAAAAGTCAGTTATCCCCCGAGGCCAAGTTCCTACGCGCTGGCTTCGATGGAGAGAAAACCGAGCCGGCCCGGCAAGTAATTCGCCCGGAAACTGCCATGAAAGTTTTGCAGATTCTCGAAGCGGTAGTCTTGCAAGGCGGTACCGGTACGGCGGCTAAGTTGAGCGGTTACTCCGCGGGCGGAAAAACCGGCTCGGCGCAAATGGTGGACCCGAAGACGGGCCACTACTTACACGGCCACTACCATGCTTCTTTTATGGGTTTCGCCCCGGTGAATAACCCAAAACTGGTAGTGGTTGTCACGCTCAACGGAGCTACGCAATACGCTGGGGCTCTTGCGGCCCCGGTTTTCAAAGAGGTGGCGGAGCCAATTCTTCGCATTCTCGATGTCCCCAAAGACTTGCCGGAATCGCTTCCGGCCCGGAAAGAGATGAGCCCCTTACCCGAATGATGACCTTAGCGCAATTGCTGGATGGAGTTGGGCTGAAGCAGCCCCTGTCCCCGCGTGCGCAGAGCCTCATGGTAAGTGGCATTGACTACGACTCGCGCCGGATCGAGAGCGGAGATATCTTCTTCGCTTTTTCCGGGGTGAACGTCGACGGCCGGAAGTTCGCTGCGGCGGCCATTGCGCAAGGCGCCGTAGCCATCGTCAGCGAACTTCCGCCTCCCCCGCAAGATGCGGAAATTGGAACGCCGTGGATTGAAGTAGAACACGGACGCCGCGCGCTTTGTTTGGCGGTGCGTAATCTATTGGGTGACCTTACTGGCCAGCTTCAATTTACAGGAATTACCGGCACCAACGGAAAAACGACCACCGCCTATCTGGTAGAT
>Ga0105047_10014178_pt1 | contig 12668 bp, 11 predicted proteins | sample MAT04_FD_78384 | JGI IMG/M metagenome (GOLD analysis project Ga0105047, IMG submission 78384) | Freshwater microbial communities from Lake Fryxell liftoff mats and glacier meltwater in Antarctica - MAT-04 (megahit assembly) | ecosystem: Environmental > Aquatic > Freshwater > Ice > Liftoff... | reverse complement strand
TGGGAAGGTATTTAAAAAAATGGGGGTTCACTTGTCAAAAACCTGCGCGTCGTGCTATTGAACAAGATCCACAAGCTATTGAAAAGTGGTTTAAAGTTGAACACCCAGCTATCCAGAACATGGCCAGAAAGGAAAATGCTACAATTTATTAGGGTGATGATATTGCTAAAACTCAGGCAACAACTACATATCGATAAAAACCTGAATATCGAATTCGGAATTCCACGTATTTTGCATTTTACTTTATGGTTCTACTGGTTTCAAGCAACCTTTGTTTGCGATGAGAAAACACAACATCTATTTGAAGTGGGCATAGATCAATATTATGGCCGCTTAACGAGGCGCTTTCAAGAACTCTTGGAATCCACTCAGATAGCATCCGCTCCAATGATTCCTTATCCGGATATCGGCGGCCTAGCACCGACCGAAGCCTATCCTCTCGCAAGGTCTGAAGCCATCATCAAGCTAAGGTCTATGATGAAAAATTACAAGATGACATTAACAACACACCTGACTCAAGAGTCTAACCTAATCACAAAGTATTTTGATGGAATGATTGCCGAAGCTGAAGAACAGAAAAAAAAGACATTAAATTTAGGAAAGGATAGTGAAGTTATTCAACAGAGAAAACGATCATTGGAGCTTGAAAAGCAGGCAAGGCTTATAGAATTACAGAAAAAAATGACTTTGAAAGTAGATGTAAAGCTACTGAATTTGCTTTCAGTTGTTATGCCGAAAATTGCAACTCCTTTGAAACCCACTTCTAAGCATAATTTATCAGCTGATTTGATTGTAGTGTGGAATCCGCTTACCGAAATCGTCGAACCTATTTCTTGTCCGCACTGCTGGAATCCGACTTTAGAATTGATTCAGGGGAGCCGTGGTACAATTCATTGTACTCGATGTAAAGATGAAGAGACAAATACAAGCCGAAAAGAAAGCAAAAAAACACTTCGAAATCAAACTGAACGAGTGTCAGCGATTAATCGAAAGCAATCCTAAGAGGGTGTTTTGAGTATCGGGAGATCAGATTCAGGTCGGGCTTTTTAAACTTTCCCACCATTGAACGAAGTGTCGGTAGAGCTTTTCAACTTCAATGTTTTTTATGCAAGCACCTGTTGCACATGTTCTTAAAATCGGGCAACGCTTCACAAATGTCTTCCCATAAGGGCATTGACCTTGATAAGCTTCGTGAATATCCCCTACAGGCTTGAATTTATTGGCAGAAGAAGCTCCGAAAACACTATAAGTAGGTGTATGGGTAGTAGCTGCTAAGTGTAGCGGTAAAGAGTCCATCGCTATCACTAAATCGGTTCCGGCCATGACATTTTGTAAAACGGCTAAGTTCATTTTTTCAAGGACGTAGCCATTTTGAGGAAAATGATCAACCAGCTTTTCCACCACCTGTTTTTCTTCATCGGTTCCCCAAACAAATAAAAACCGACTATCGAGATGATTGGCAATTAATTTCAAAAAAGATAAGAGCGTTGCTTTTCCCAATTGTTTATTAGGCCAATTCGATCCTATACAAACCATGATTTTAGGACCTTTTGCCCAACTTGGCACGGAAAGGATTTCATTAATCTTCGATTGCTCTATTTCGTTAATCTTTAATTGTATCCCCTGAATTTTAGTTTCAAAATTTCCAATGATATGTTGAGCTAAATAAAGATAGTCGTCACGTATGTTTTTACCTGGCGGAGGATCGATACGTTGATTAGTAAAAAACATGTTTGGCCACTCATGTACTGTTTTAGTTCCAAATCCCACTTTTTTAGAACTAGAAACAAGTACATTAATCAACCCTGACTTTAAATTAGCTTGTAGATCGAAAAGCAAATCATAATGTGTTTGACGTAGTTGTTGTCGCAAATGTTTAAACTCTGCAACCACTTCCTTTTTCCAAAAACCCCTTCGCCACTTTTTTGTATCGATCTTGATCACTCGATTAAGGCTTGGGTGAGCTTCAACTAAGGGAGAAAATCCTTGCTCCACCACCCAATCAATTTGAGCATGAGGGTAAGACTCTCTTAGATACTGTAAAACAGGAAAGGCTTGAATAATATCGCCTAATGCGGAGGTTTTAACTATCAAAATTTTCATATGGATCTTTTTATTGCAAGTATTAAAGTATTCCAAATAATTGTTTTTGAGCGCTTAAGAAATCCTCACTTAATTTCGCTTCAAAAATCATCATTTTGCCGGTTTTAGGATGTAAAAAACCGATTTTCTCAGCATGCAGTAAATAATGAGCCGGACGGTACTTGCATTTGAAGCTTTTACCATATTGAAAATCTCCAAGAATAGGATGTCCCATTTCTGTCAAGTGGACGCGAATCTGATGTGTCCTTCCCGTTTTAGGAAAACAATATAAAAGAGTTGCTTGATGCTCACATTTAATCGTTTTCCAAGCGGTGATGGCCCGCATGCCACCGGTTTTAATCGCTCCCCAAATTGCTTGACCCGAGTACACTTTCTTCTTACCTAAATAGTTGTCGGTGATACCTTCTTTAGTACCTATGATTCCATCTGCGATGGCTCGATAACATTTTTCGATTTGCAGTTGCTTGAATTGATTTAAAAAGTTTAAGTAACTCTCTTGGTTTTTTACGAGGATTAATACTCCTGTTGTATCGCGATCTAAACGATGTACCAAATGTAAAGCAGGATCATAACTTTGCAATATTTTTAAAATGCCATTTTCATCACAAGCTATCCCTGACGGTTTATTGTAAATAAAGATGTCTTTATCTTCATAAATAATTTTCGAAGGATCGATTTGAAATGAGGGTTGGAAAGGCGGTGTTTCATCTAATAAAAGAACAACTTTATCTGCGTTACCTAAAAGAGTCGTGGCAAACCTTTCAGTCCTTCCATTAATCATGCAGCAATTATTTTCAATCGCCCGCTTCAAATACCGGGCGGAATAACGACCCTCTAATTGAATCGTCAAAAAAGTTAAAAGTTTGCTTCTGGTTTCTTGAGAAGAAATAATCCATTCATACATGAGACTCATTTAGCTATCGTCTTCATTTAAAGAGAAGTAAATTGATTTAAGAAACGGATATCATTTTCGGAAAAAAGCCTAATATCTTGAACTTTTTTTAAAATAATGACTAAGCGCTCTAAACCCATGCCCCAGGCAAAACCAGAAAAGCTTTCAGAATCGATTCCACCCTGCTTTAATACTTCCGGATGAATCATGCCTGCACCAGCTATTTCCAACCATCCAGAATGTTTACACATCGAACAGCCTTTTCCTTCGCAAACTAAACAACTGATATCGACTTCCATACCAGGTTCTACGAATGGAAAATAGCTCGGACGGTAACGAATTTCAATTTTTTTATTAAAAAGTTTTTCTAAAAACTCGTTGAGTGTAGCCAACAAGTCTGCAAATGTCGCGTTTTTATCGATATAAACAGCTTCGAGTTGATGAAAAAACACATGAGAACGCGCTGTAATCGTTTCATTACGATAAGATTTTCCCAAAGCAATAATGCGAATAGGCGGCTTATGCTGCTCCATCACACGGGCTTGTATATTCGAGGTGTGTGTACGCAAAAGAACGTGAGGAGAAATATAAAAAGTGTCGTGCATATCCCTAGCAGGATGCTCGGGAGGGAAATTTAAAACTTGAAAGTTATAATAGTCTGTATCGATATCCGGGCCCGTCTGAACCGAAAAACCCATGCCCATTAAAATGTCGACCATCTGATCCATAGCTGCAGTTAAAGGATGTTTACGTCCGATAAACTTTTTACGGCCCGGTAAAGTAATATCAATTCCTTCAGATTCTAACTGCAGGTTTTCTTCATGCGAAATCAATCGGGATTCTTTTTCTGCACATTGATCTGTAATAAAAACCTTTAAATCATTAATCAATTTGCCTGCAACTCGACGCTGATCTGATTCAACTGTTTTAAGCTGCTTCATAAAATCTTGAATGGGGCCCTTTCGACCCAAAAATTTAACCTTCAATTCTTCTAAATCTGTCGATGTATGAACTTTTTCTATATCATGCAAGAATTGTTGACGGGTTTGATCGATCGACTGCTGCACAGATCCCTCATTGAAAAATGATTATGAAGAAATAAAGAGCAAAATCGTAAGATTTTGCTCTTTAGAGCCTGTTTTCAAAATGGCAATCATCTCGAATCGAGCCATTTCAATTTTGAAAACAAGCCTTTAAATTGATGCTTTAAGCAAGCGCTACTTTAGCACATTCTACAACCGCTGCAAATGCAAGGGGGTCTTGAATGGCCATATCCGCTAAAACTTTTCTATCAAGCTCACATCGTGCTTTTTTTAAGCCATAAATAAATTTGCTGTAGGATATTCCGTTAATTCTAGCTGCAGCGTTCAAGCGCATAATCCACAAACTGCGAAAATTGCGTTTTTTCTGTTTGCGATGAGCATAGTTATAAGCCATCGCTCGCATGACTGCGCCGCTAGTTAAACGTAAATGGTTTTTTCGATCTCCGACAAACCCTTTTGCTAATTTAAATAATCTTTTTTTGCGACGATGAGAAGCTACAGCATTTGTTGCTCTAACCATAGCGTTTCTCCAAGTTATAAAGTTTATAATTACATTTCATTTGCTCTGAATTTCTCTCTCGTTTTAGCTCATTCGATTAGCTCAATAACAAATGAAACGTTTGTTTTATTCTTTTAAATACACATTAGACGCTTATACGTCTTTAATTTTGTCTCACTCACAAGCTTAGGTCGACGCAATTGTCTTTTACGCTTGGGTGTTTTTCCGGTCAATAAGTGACGCTTACCGGGCTTGCTCATTTTAAGCTTTCCTGATCCCGTCACACGAAATCTAGAGGAAACTGTTTTGCGAGTTTTCATTTTATACACGTGACTATTCTCCTAACTTCTTTTTCATTTCTAGCCTTTTCAAGGTTCCTTGACAGCTTCATCTGTAGAAGCCGAAGGCTTTATCGGCCCTTCCTTCTTCTTCTTTGACCCGGGAGCTAAGACAACTAGTAGCAGCCTACCCATAAGTTTGGGGGGCGATTCAGGAATAGAAACGTCTTCTAAGTCTTGACAAACCTTCTGAACGATTTTTTCTCCTATTTCAGGATGCATCATTTCGCGTCCGCGAAACATACAACTGACTTTTACCTTGTCGCCATGCTCTAAGAAATCTCGCGCATGCCTGATCTTTGTTTCAAGATCGTGCGGATCGATATTAGGCTTAAGTTTGATTTCCTTAACCTTAATCTGATGTTGCGCTTTTTTACTTTCTTTCTCACGTTTGCTTTGATCATAACGAAATTTTCCAAAATTCATGATCTTACAAACAGGAGGTGTAGACCCCGGAACAATTTCAACCAGGTCTAACCCTATTTCTTCAGCCATTTGAAGGGCCTCATGAATGGAGACTATTCCAACTTGCTCCCCTTCATGGCTAATTAAACGTATCTTTGGAGCGCGTATTTCTCGATTAACTTTCAAGTTTAATTACTTTCTCCCAATTATAAGTTGATCTCATTTTAAAACCGGACATTTTATTTCGAGTAATTCTTTATCCAAAAACCGGTCCAATGTTAAAACTTGACTTTTACCTGATCGATGTACATCTTGTACCGTCAGATATTTTTTATTTGATTCATTCTCTCCAATGACAACATTTAAAGGAATCTTTTCTTTACCGGTGTCATGCACCTTTTCACTTAACTTAATATCCCTTACATCAGCTGTTATTCTCAACCCTTTTTCCAGACATGTTTCAAGAACATGCTTAGCAAAGGATTGCGCACTTTTACTAATCACTAAAATCCTAATCTGCTCAGGTGCCAACCAGATCGGTAAATGACCTTCGTAATGTTCAATCAACAGAGCAATGAAGCGATCCAGTGACCCCCATAAACTTTGTGTCATTAGCAAGGGAACCTCAGAGAGGTTTTCTTTATCTTTCACTTGATTCTTAAAAAAATCAAGGATTTTAATCTCATGAACTACAATTGTTAGTGTAGAACATGGCCATTCTCTTTGTAATTTATCTACAATTCTTAATTCTAAACGCGGACCTTCAATCCCTTCTTCCTCAATTTTTTCAGTTTGAAATGGAAATTCGCAATGTTGAGCCGCTTCAATCAACTTTTCGACTGCTTCTGCTTCAGTTTTTGCTTTGGATCCCTTACCTAAAGAAGTAACCAAATACCAACGCGCTTCAAAACTGAAGATTTTAATGATTTGTTCAATGAAAAGCAAGAAAGAAATGATTTCTTTAATCGCTCCCTCTCTTTTACAACAGAGGGTCATCTGATCTGCGAAAATCGAGTGGCTGGATAACACTCCATCCAAATCTCCGTCGGATTGAATTTTATAACTTAATCCATATTCGGCTACTCCGATCGGCAAAGCTTGCTTTGCCTTCCATTGTGTTTGAAGGATCTCACTATGCGCTTGTAAACGGGAGGAAACTAACCAGTAAATTTGATCTTTAAAATTTAATCGTAGTGAATCTTCAGGAAGTTTATTTTTAGATTTTTTAATTAAAGTCGGAGTGCTAACAAATTGAACGTTTCGTGAAGTAAAATAAGGCTTTACCCAGTCTTGTAATATTAGACGTAAATGCTCCCCTTTTGGCATCCAAATTGTTTCAATTTCATTTGATTCCGAATTTTGAATAAATAAATTTAATTCTTTCCCCAGTTCAAGGTGACCAGCTTTTTTGCGGTGTCGTTCATACTGTTTTGAAAATTTCTTAAGCTCTTGTTGATCGGTAAAACAGTTTCCGATAAAACGAATGACTCCATAAGAATCTTCTTGGAATTGAATTTCTTTTTCTTGAAGATCCAAAATTTTAATGCAAGGAGCGACTTCAATTGTGGATTGAATATCGCAAGAGGGACATAAACCTGAAAAGGAGCGAATTTGTAAAAGCTCTAGAATGTTCGACGCTTCGTTTCTTGCTCTATCTGCTAAAAAAGGCTGGCTATGATGAAGAAAAAAGTTTTCTGTATTTTCACGCATCATGTTTGCAAAACGAATGGGATGGTCTTCTTTTAAAACTTTGCGCAATTCCACCTCTATCAAACTTGAAGCATCCGGTGGAAGAGGTTGCGAAAAGATAAAATCGTAAAAAAATCCTAATTTATTGACCCCTCCTCCGACCAAAGTAACATTGGGAAACAATTGGAGAACAGCATAGGCCAATAATTCTGCTGCGACTCGTTTATTGTCATGGGTAATGGAAGATGGATGCATATTTAAAGGAAATGGTGAAATCTTTTAAGTTTTCTATGATTTAGTTTAGGCTTGAAAGTTATTCAAGAGAACAAGATTGAGATATAGCTGACTCGAACAGCTGACCTCCACGATGTCAACGTGGCGCTCTAACCAACTGAGCTAATATCTCGTTGAATAAATAGTAATATAGAGAAACAGCCTATTTGAATTCAACAGTTTTTATCCATTTATCCATAATAAATCTATAAGCTACCGGCGAGTAGACAATTACAGGCTGTGAAACACCTGTTGCAAAGATGAAGTCCATTGTTTTTCAAGCAACATTCCCGGAAACCGAAGTTGAAAAACGAAAAAAATTATCTTTTTATACTAGTTTAGATAATATTTCAACTATTTCCACCGTAATAGGAACCAACAATTTTCAAATATCTGCGGATGTCTGCATCCATCATTTTCATAAAAAAGCCCCTCCGGAATTCATTGATAGCTATTGACCGGTTAATCCTCAAACAGAAGAGTCTGGATTGATTACAAAGATGGCCGATCTATCGATTCATTCGGCTCTTAATCCAAACGATCACGCGAACACTTCTACCAAAATTCTTCAAAATCCCAACCACTTAAACCGGCAAGAAAAGCAAAAGATTAAATCCAGCGATCTAAGCACTTGCTTGGATTTAAAAGATTTTTTTGAATTAATGAAATCGAATCGAGGTTTTTTCTCGCAAGCGAATCATTTATTTTCAAATAAGCGATTGACAGCCTCGTCAAATTTATCTTCTCCTCATCTTTCTCCGCAGAAAAAAAAGTTAAAGGTTATAGTGCTCGGTTAACTTCTTTAAGTGACCTTATAGAAGATGAATCCATTTGGAAGATTTTTCAAGCAAAAAAACTAATTGGAACAATTTTTTTAAAAGTAATCGATCACCTCCTATTGATTGACAGGAAAAGCAGCTCGAATAGCTGCGGCGTTTGAGGCGTGGATCCCTTTCACTTGACATAGTTCTTCTAAACTAGCCTGTTTAATACTTTTTAAACTTCCAAAATGGTGAAAAAGAGCTTTACGCTTTTTTGGGCCAATGCCCGGAACATCATCAAGTTGACTGACTAATGCTTTTTTAGAACGCCTTTTTCTATGAAAATTGATAGCAAAACGATGAGCTTCGTCCCTTAATTGCTGAAATAAAAATAGAACCGGTGAATTCTTTTTCAAAAGAAGAGGCTCTTTAAACCCGCGTAAAAAAATTTGTTCTTTTGTAAGACCTTTATCATGCCTCCCCTTCTCTTTTGCCAGACCGATGACATCTACGTGAGCTAAATCAAGTTCTTCGAGTACTTTAATGGCGATATTGAGCTGTCCTCTCCCTCCATCGACAATCACTAAATCAGGCAATGTATTTTCTTTTTTAGCCCGTTTGTAACGTCTCGACAAAACTTCATGCATTGCGGCATAATCATCAGGCTTATCGTTCAAATTTAAGCGATATAGTCGGTAATGCTTACTCTCTTTTTTTCCATTGACAAATGTAACCATCGAAGCAACCGCCTCCATACCAGAAGTATGAGAGATATCAAAACATTCAATAACTTTAGGATAACGCGAAAGTTTAAGAATTTCTTGAATGTCTAATAAAAGTTGCTCGGTAAATTGCTCTTCATCTTTTTGAGATTGATAATAAGCTTCGGCATTCACCTCCGCCATTTGTTGCAAACTTTTTTTACCTCCCCTTTTAGGGGTAGTTAAAATGACTTTACTTTTTCGTTTGCTAGAAAGCAGTTCTTCCAAGACAGCTTGATCACTTACTTTAACAGGGAGTAGAATTTCAGGCGGTATTTCCAACCCTCCTTCATAATGTTGAAGTAAAAATGAAGTAATTAACTCATCATCCTCTTCAGCGATATTATTGAAAGAGTAGTGACGCGATCCAATCAATTTCCCATGTCGGAAAAACAATTGACTCAATACAACATCATTTCCTTGCCGATAAAGCCCTATCGCATCCGCATCGTGCCCCAACAGCCTGTCAACATGTTGAATTTCAATCGTTCGTTCGATGTAACGAATGGCGTTTAAAATTTGACCTGCTTTTTCAAATTCCAAGGCTTCTGATCGCCGCTCCATTTCTTCATACAAATCTTTAAGAACTTCCTTATCTTGTCCCCTTAAAAACTTAATCGTTCGTTTTAAATGGACTTCATACTCATCTTCCGTACATTTACCTACGCAAGGTCCCGCACAGCGCTTCATTTCAAAAAGTAAGCAGGGCCTGACTCGACGCGCAAGTTCTTCATCCGAACATTGACGTAGAGGAAAAAGTTTGTTCAGTAAATCCAATGTTTTTCCGGCCGCTTTGGCACTCGTATAAGGTCCAAAATAGAGACCATCAGGATCGAGGTTTCCTTTATACCGGACCAATTTAATTGATGGCCATTTCTCTTTAAAAGAAATTTTCAGAGCAATGTAGCCCTTATCATCTTTTAATAAAGCATTGTATTTAGGTTGGTGAAGTTTGATCAGTGTATTTTCTAATAAGAGAGCTTCTTTTTCAGAAAATACAACAATTGTCTCGATAGAATAGATTCTTGAAACGAGATAAGGAATCATGAGACGCCCATCTCGTCCGGGAATAAAGTATTGTTTTACACGTAGACGCAAATTTTTTGCCTTACCTACATATAATACAGCTCCTTCCTCATCTTTCATTAGATAAACTCCCGGCTGAACAGGAAATTGATCTAAATGTTTGGAATCATAGAGCATAGGCATTTTAAATTTTGAGGTTGTCTTATTTTATGTGCCATCAAATCTGAGGACGGGCTCCCGGTTGTATAAGGCCTTGTTCTCCTTCATGCTGCATAGCTAATTGTCCACAAGCAGCCGCAATATCGACACCTTTGGTATAACGACACGTATTAACAATTTTTGATCCGAATAGAACGCTGCGAAAATCTTTAATCGACTTCTTCTCCGGGCGCTTCAAACGTACACCTTCGACAGGATTATAAGGAATTAAATTAACCGTGCATTGCTTGCCTTTTAACAAATGCGCTAATTCTAGAGCATGATCGGGGTGATCATTGATACCAGCAATTAAAATATACTCATAAGTAATATCCCGATTAGTCTTAGAAGCGTACTCATCCATCGACGTTAGAATATCTTCTAAAGGGTATTTACGAGCATAAGGAATAATTTTTTTACGAATGTGCTGGTTCGGTGCATGCAAGGATAGGACTAAATTAACCTTCAACCCTTCAGTCGAAAGCCTTTTAATTCCTTCCACGATCCCTACAGTAGATAAAGTAATACGTCTCTGAGAAATATTCAGCAATGCGGGATCACTCAATAAACGAATTGTTTTAATGACTGGCTCATAATTTTTAAGAGGCTCGCCCATTCCCATGAAAACGATATGCGAAATTCTTTCCTCTTTAGGCAATAACCACTTGTTGACCTGCAAAACTTGTTCGATGATCTCGGAAGCACGTAAATTACGCTTAAATCCCTGTTGTCCAGAGGCACAAAATGCACATTTAGCCGGACAACCGACTTGCGAAGAGATGCAAAGCGTACGACGATCGCCTGAACAAATCAAAACACTCTCTACCAAGCTTTTATCAATTAATCTCCAGAGAAATTTATATGTTTCTCCATCATCCGATTCTGTCATCCGGAGCAATTCCAATACGGGCATCCTAATGTTTTTTGCTAACTTCTCCCTTAACGGTAAACTTAAATTGGTCATTTCATTCCAATTCAATATTCCTTTTTGAAAAATCCATTCAAGGATTTGCTTGGCATGAAAAGGCTTCTCTTCTTGGTCTTTTAACCAATTCATCCAATCTTGATAATTTAAATCTGTATAATCAATCATTTTAATTTAACCCAAATTCATAAAAATAAATTATATCCTAACAAAAAGCAAAATATAAGACCATATCAATCTGAACTAAAAAATAAAACAATTCAACAGGGATTTTTATTTCATAAAAATATTGACAATAATCAGTTTTTGCATTAAATTATCGCCACTCTTATGAATATTCTAAGAGAACTGCAAAACGATGTTGAGTTAACCAAGCGGAGTTAATCATGTTAAAAAATGGTTTGTATTTATATGCAATGCTGCTTTTTAGTTTTACAGCCTTGCAAGGCGTGGAAAAGTGTCCAGAATCAAAAGACGCATCGATAGCTAGAAATAAATGTCCTTACGCTCCTACTCACCCGACGAATGAAGAAGCCTCGGCTTTTTACGCTTTGCTAGAAGATGATAATGAAGAATTAAATGAATTGACCGATAAACAATTCCCTTTATGTAATCAAGACGAGAACAACCCCAAAGAACTTAACAAAAACCGCGTTTTTTTTGCTTGCGGAGAAGATGAAGAAGAAGAAATCACCCCTCTTCCTCTGAGGTGAAATCTTAGTTTTTTGTCCAAATTCAAGAGCTCATTCCTATTAAAAAATTGGAATGAGTTTTTTTTATTCGCCCCATTTTTGCAAAAATCTACTTAAGCTTATTTGATTACTTAAACTTTCACCGATTGATTCTGATTTTAAATAATGAACGGTGATTTTTTTTGATATTTTTTTATAAAATTGACGTAAATCCCCTTCTTTTAAATCTAAATTTTCATTTGTTAAATTTAAAAATATTAAATTAATAAAAAATTTTGAATGAACATTTAAAAATCTTTGTAAATACTGTCGATGACTCACCGAAGTAAAGTGAAAGCCTACTAACTTATCCTCAAACTTATTTAAAGCTGCGATAATAGAGTTTGCTAATGAATCTGTTCCGCTATCAACATTCAAAGGATTTTTTGAGTGATTAAAATCTTCGTCATTTAAAAAATTTTTTATCAATTTATTAATTAAAATCTTATTTACATTTTCTAGACAAAGTCCTTTTGAAGAGAACGAATATTCTATCAAGAAATTTAAAAACTTTTCTTTTTTTATTTGAGTTGCGTTTTCCAAATCCAAGAATGTTTTGATAGTCTCAGTCATCAAAACTTTATTCATATTATCTAAACAAAAATCTTGATTGAATAACGAATCTTGTATTAAAGAGATTAAATGTTTTTCATTATCAAGGAAAAACTTTTCTTTTTCTGTTTTAACGTTTAGATTAGTTTCTTTTTCCCAAGCTTGGAAAGATTGATTAAAGTCTTTTAATGCCTCTTGAATACTCTCTTCACTATAAATGAAGTCCATGTATTGATTATAAGATTTTACTAAACTAAAAAATGTAATAAAATTTTAATTAATAGAACTGAAGAAAAATTAAGAATTAAGAGAGCTTTAACTCGACTTTGATTGATCTTTCATGCTTGTCTAATTGAGTTGAATTCGCTTCTCCTGTACAATGACTCCTTTACCGACTACTATTCTGATTAATTAAACCCATTCAAGAAGGGCTTACGATGCATACGTTTCAAGAATTTTTAAGAAATCTTTC
>Ga0105047_10014177_pt1 | contig 12668 bp, 12 predicted proteins | sample MAT04_FD_78384 | JGI IMG/M metagenome (GOLD analysis project Ga0105047, IMG submission 78384) | Freshwater microbial communities from Lake Fryxell liftoff mats and glacier meltwater in Antarctica - MAT-04 (megahit assembly) | ecosystem: Environmental > Aquatic > Freshwater > Ice > Liftoff... | reverse complement strand
CTACGTCCCGTGGCTTGTCCACGGGATCCAGAGATCCCAGTCCTGATATGAGATTTCTGGATCCCTCGGTCAAGCCGAGGGACGTCGGGAGTGGGTTTAAAGCCTTAAGTCAGTGCCATTAGGTAAAGGAGCAAAGCGACGTGCCCACGCGTACATTATTGAGTATGTCTTATGCGCTAATGATTGTACCAAAATTTACAAATAGTACAAATTTATTTGTGAGTGGATAAATAATTTGCATTTATTGCTTTTAAATCAATGACTCTGGAGTGTCAATGCGTTTGATACCAACAATATTATGTGGCGGTGCGGGTTCAAGATTATGGCCCGTTTCGCGTGAGCTTCACCCCAAACCCTTTATACGGTTGGCTGATAATCAGAGTTTACTGCAAAAAACCTTTCTTCGCGGAGCCAATCTGCCGGGTGTGGAGGAGATTTTAACGGTTACAAATCGTGAGCTTTTCTTTAAAACCAAAGATGAATTTCTTGAAGTAAATGACAAACAGCTTGATACCACTTATATTTTAGAGCCTTTTGGCCGGAATACTGCAGCAGCCATTGCGTCAGCAACGCTGCGTGTTATTGACGATCATGGTAAAGATACCTGTATGCTTATCCTGCCAGCCGATCATCTTATTATCGATCAGGATGCTTTTGCGCAAGCGGTTGTTCAGGCAATGGATCTTGCTGCTCAAAACAAAATTGTTACCTTTGGCATATCACCAGACAGCCCTGAAACAGGTTATGGTTATATTGAAGCACAAGGAAATAACGTCCTGCAGTTTATTGAAAAACCATCCCTTGAAAAAGCGCAGCAATATCTGGAGTCAGGAAATTTTTTCTGGAACTCGGGCATGTTTTGTTTCTCAGCCGGCACGATGTTAACGGAGCTGGAGCAGTATTGTCCTGATATTTTATTAGCAATGAAAACCTGCCTTGAGCAATCAAAGCAAGCTTTTGGCAACGGTTTTTCCCACATCGATCTGGATACCGAGTCCTTTCGCGCAGTTCCGGAAAACTCAATTGATTATGGTGTTATCGAACGCTCCTCACGCATTGCGGTAGTTCCTTGTGATATTGGCTGGAGTGATATTGGTTCCTGGAATGCAATAGGGGCACTCGCAAAACCCGATGAAAATGGCAATCGAGTTGATGGTGAAGCCTTATTACATGATGTCAGTAACTGTTATATTCAAAGCAAAGACAGACTTGTTGGCGCTGTGGGTGTAAACAATCTTTTTATTATTGATACCCCGGATGCCTTGCTGGTTGCTGATAAAGCCTGTGCGCAGGAAGTTCGTCATATTTATACCAAACTGAAAACACAAGGACACGAAGCACACCGGCTGCATCGTACAGTACATCGCCCTTGGGGTGCTTATACTATTCTGGAAGAAAGTGCGAATTTCAAGATCAAACGGATTGTGGTTCGCCCCGGAGCCACTCTTAGTTTACAAATGCATCATCATCGTAGCGAGCATTGGATAGTAGTCAGCGGTATGGCGCGTGTAACTAATGGTGATGAGGAGTTATTTGTACGAGCAAATGAATCAACCTATATCCCGGCAGGGCATAAACACCGTTTGGAAAATCCGGGTGTGCTTGATCTGGTGATGATTGAAGTCCAAAGCGGTGAATATATGGGTGAAGATGATATTGTGCGATTTGAAGATATATATGGACGTGTCTAGAGCACACAGGCGTCAAGCTAAAGGTGGGAAGTGCTTTAAATAAAGCGAAGCAACTATAAAGTTGGCAAACTGTCCGTCGTTGCGAACGATCATGATGAATTCCCTTCTCCACCTTGGGGAGAAGGTGGCGCGTAGCGCCGGATGAGGGTGTTTATGTTGGTACGATATTGAGTAATAGTAGAGAATTTTGAATTAAAATCTATCTAAACCGTGCTACACTCAGCGCCCTCATCCGTCACTTCGTGACACCTTCTCCCGCAACGCGGGAGAAGGGAATCATATAAGTTAGTTCGCTACGTTTTTCAGAACCTGTATAAAGGCTCACAAAGACGACATCGTTCCAAGTAGTCGATATTGACGGTTATACTTTAATAAATTGCACAACCTTTACGCAAAAACAAACCCGGCATTATTTTTCTAATGTTGCATCCAACGTAATTTCGGCTTTTAATAACTTGGAAACAGGGCAGCCTTCTTTAGCATTTTTAGTTGCTTTATCAAAAACGGCCTGATCAGCGCCAGGTATCTTTGCTGTTGTTTTCAGGTGGACACTGGTTATAGCAAAACCATCAGGCAGTTTTTCAAGTTTAACGGTTGCTGTTGTTTTAATCTCATCCGCTTTGACGCCTTCAGCTTCCAGTTGTGCAGACAAAGCCATTGTGAAGCAGCCCGCATGCGCAGCAGCAATTAACTCTTCCGGATTTGTACCTTTTTCGCCTTCAAAACGAGTTTTGAACGAATAGGGCGTCTTGGAAAGTGCTTCGCTATCAGTAGAAATATTGCCTTTACCGTCTTTTAAGCCACCAGTCCAGACTGCTGTTGCATTGCTATTCATAATTTATCCTAAATGGTATGAGTGGGTTATGAAGAGTAGACCAAAAATTTATTTTGGTCGAGTGTTTGCCACATCATTCTTTTGCATGCAGTCATTTGGATTAATAATAAAATTAATGATCTGGTTATTATCCCGATCCACATAATTATACGAAACATTTATGCCTTTAGAGAGATAAGCGTTTAAATCATCGCTATTACAGACGAGATTTAATAATCGCGGCTTCATGGTTTTAGCGAACAGATAAGGATTAATTTTCGATTTATCCTGATTAGATAATCGATATTGGTAAGTAATTAAATTATTGTTAAATACAATTTTCATTAACTCAGTTTCAGAGTCAATTTTTGAAGGCAGGCTTCTATTTATTAAAGTAACTTCCTGAGTAATCGTGTTAATTACATTATCCCGATTGATAAATTGTTTGATCAACTGAACGCCGTTTAAAGCCAGAAAGACAACATTTATTATGACCGCCAGTTTAGCAAGATAAGCCCATATCTTGTTTTTTTTATAATTATTGGCACTTTTCCAGATGCCAATATAGACGACGGGAAAATAGATAAAAGGAAAAATGATATAAATATAAATTAATAGTTGTGCATAAGGTATGGTTAATAATTTCAAATAATAACCTTCAATTAATTTTCCCAATAACATATAAATAACAGCGGGAATTACACCTAATACCCAATAGGCGGTTATCAAACGAACTCTACCTGCGAGCAAATTTTTCATAGTTACACCTTTTTATAATCAGATTATCCAACGTGTTGCTTTGCTTTATCCCAAAATGTCATCAATTCATTAAAAGAATGACCATTTAAATTGGGTAAACCGTTTGCATATGCTAACTGTCTAACACAATTAAACCGTCGTTCAAATTTAGTTATGGCCAACTCGAGGGTTTGTTCAGGATTAAACTCACAAAAGACACAGAGAGAAAAAACAGCATGCAGTAAATCACCAATTTCCTCTTGCAAGGCTGCTTTAGTATCAGCCAGAGGTAAATGTTCACTAACTTCAGATAACTCGCTTTTAATTTGCTCTATTATTTGTGCGGGATTTTCCCAGCGAAAGCCAAAATGTTGCGCTTCATTTTCAAGGCGGCTTAGTTTTTCTAATAAGTCCATAATTAACCACTAAAATAACGATGTGGCTAGTTTATCATATCACTGGCGACTTACAGTATTAAAGCGCGACCGATTAGCGCATAGATGTCAATTTAGAAAGAACTATATGACATAAATTAAATACAAACGGGAATTAACCCAATCAACTTTCAGCTGTCAAAAAATTCACTTTCGCATCTCATTATAAAATTTCAATACTATAATTAGAGCAAGCCTGTTTTCTGAGCAAAATAATGTCAGACCACAATGAGCTCCTGAATAAATTAATAACATTTAAAATAGATGTTCAATCTATTCCCGGGCTTATTAATAACGAAAACCATAATCAGCAACAAATAGAGCAGTTAATGGCGCAGATGACCAAAGAAACCTGGCAACATGAAGAGATTTATGGTTTGTTTTGTCAACTGGGAGCCTATATTGCCTGTCCGCCGGCGATGGCTTTTGAATACTGTTCAAATATTTTAAGTTTGAACGAATGGACGTTTAGTATGCGAAATTTTGATTATGTGGGTGGTGATGTTTGGCGCTCTGAAGAGCGGCTTGGGAAAAAAACGTTTGTGTATACCAAAGTAAATGCTTATTCCGATTCAGGTGTAGTAGATTATTTATGTGCCTGGGATCAGGCTTTTGAATTATGGATGCGTTATTATTTTCGATTTATCGACGCACAACCCACTTTAAATAAACCGGGAACGGTGGTGCTTTGGACCAACTGCAAACACCCTTATTATGATCGCAATACCCCCAATTTGCCTTCTTATATTCAAAAAGGCCACGATCAAACCGATCGCGCCTGGGTTGGGGATTTCTGGCTTCAGTTTGATGCCATTCATAAAATTGAAATGAACAATCTCAAACGGATATTGGAGTATCGTTTTAATGCTGCTCAGCACGGATTTTAATATGACTATATCCGATTATTTGACTCATTATCTTCATCAAATTGGTGTAACGCAGGTGTTTGGCGTTAGCGGTGCTAATATTGAAGATTTTCTCGATTCAATTGTTAAGTCAGGATTAATAACATTTATTTTGGCCAAGCATGAATTTAGTGCCGCCTGCATGGCAGATGGGTATAGCCGTATAAGTAATTCGCTTGGTGTTGTAGCAGCTACATCAGGCGGCGGTTCAGTTAATCTGGTAGCAGGGCTGGCAGAATCTCTCGCCTCGCAACAACCTGTTCTGGCGATTTTGGGTATGCCGCCCAGCACGTTGGAAGGTAAAGGCGCATTCCAGGATTCCAGTGGCTTAAATAACAGTTTAAATGGCGAAGCGCTTTTTTCCACCTTGGCTTCAAAATATTTCCACCGGTTTACATCTGCAGAAAATTTCTCTCTGCACCTTGAGCGAGCAGTCAAGGCAGCATTAACGCCACCATTTGGAACAGCGATATTGATGATACCAAAAGATATACAACTTCAGACAATGAACGATTTACGGCCTGAAATTGAACCCATAAATTTGACTCTGCACGCCATAGATCAAGAGCTCATCGACGCCTGTGCTGAAACAAATGGTCAAGTATTAATAATAGCCGGCGAAGAAGTAAGGCGGCAATCCGCGGAAAATGAATTAATTAGTCTTGCTCAACGGATGAATGCAGTGGTTGCCGTTACACCGGAGGCAAAAGCGTGCTTTGATAACTACGATCCGCGCTTTGTTGGTATTTCTGGGGTGGCAGGACATCATTCCGTCATTGATGCAGCCGAACAGGTTCAGACACTATTAATTATAGGCACGCGCTTACAGCTCATGAGCCGTGCCGGTTTAGAGCCTTATCTTGATTCAAAACGAATTATTTATTTAAATAATTCGGCACCGAGTTATGATTTTACGAGCAACGCTCACGTATCTTGTGTCAGAACTGCTAATTTAAAAACTCGTTTACAACAGTTGGTTAATCACCTGCCTCAATTAGACCACAAGACGATAAGCATTCCTGTCATATATGAAAAGCCAGCTTCCTTTGAAAAAAACACGGACAGTGAATTTAATTTCGAATCCATTTGCAATCGATTAAATCAATTTATAGCCGATAGCGATGTTATCTTTGTCGATGCGGGTAATACAGGCGGTGCGGCTCTCCATTATTTAAAAAGTGCTGCATATTTTGGTATCGCCTTAGGCATGGGTGGTATGGGTTATGCGATAGGTGCAAGTATTGGCAGTTGTATAAAAAATGGTGCTATAACCTGGTGCATTCTTGGGGATGGGGCTTTATTGATGCATGGTATGGAAATTCATACCGCTATAGAACATAAATTACCCATGCGTTTTATAGTCATTAATAATAACGCACATGCAATGTGTTATGACCGCGATCAATTGTATTTAAGCGGCAAACAACCCTTTAATGTTTTTCAAAAAAGTAATTACGGAGCAGGCTTTGCTAGTATGTTCCCTGGTTTTTATAGTCATGATGTGCATACATTGGACGAATTAGAAAATCATCTGCAGTTTTTAAAGGATTACTCGTTACCAGCATTTTTGTCTCTTGACATGGATTATAGGGAAATACCACCGTTTCTTCCCTTTTTACAACGTAGGAGGAGTCAAATAAAGTGAAAGCCAAGCTGGTACACGTGACTAATTTTATGCCAGAAAGAATCATTAATAATGCGTTTTTTATGCGTGAGCTTGCAATAAAAAATCCAGACTTGGTGGAGCAGGACAAGCTGGCAGATAATCCTTTTTTCAAAGGGGTTGAGGAACGTCGCTTTGCCAGTCCAGATTATACTTCCGCGGATCTTGGTGAACGTGTTCTTAACAAGTTACTTGCCGAAACCGGAACACCAGCCGATAAAATTGATTTAATCATTTTGAGTTGTATTTTTAATGACACGTTTTGGCCTGGAATTGCATCAACTGTTCAATATCGTACAGGCGCTAAACATGCCAGCTTTCTTCATATTGATACCAGTTGCTGTTCGTTTATCAGCGGATTAAATACGGCAGCGGCTTTTATTCGTTCAGGGCAATATAAAACGATAGTAGTAATTACCGTAACAAATTTTATTTCAAGATTGAATGAATTCCAGACCTCACCGCGATCATTCGTATTAGGTGATGGGGCAGCTGCCGCATTGGTTCAGGCGGATCACGAGGACTCGTTCCTCGCTTTTCGTGAACAATCATTTGGTCAACATTATGGTTTGATGCGTTTCGAACCCGATTTTGTGAATGGTGTTTTTTATAACTATTGGGAACGAGGATGCGGCCCCATCACTGTCAATTTTACCAAAGAATCGCTTGAAAAAATCAGGAACAATGCAGTAGACATCGTTCCTGATATGATTGGTCTGGTGTTACAGGATGCCAAAATGCGAATTGATGATATTGATTGCTTCATTACGCATCAACCGAATGATTTTTTTATTGACACCTGGCGAAAAAAAATAGGGATAACCAACGAACAGGCACATGACACCTTAAAAAAATACGGCAATATGTTTCAGGGCTCTATTTCTGTAACACTTGCTGATGCTATTGAAAACAGGCGGGTACACTCAGGAGATAAAATCGCGATAGGGACATTTTCTAACGGGGGTGATTTTGGTGCCTCCGTTGTTCTCAGGATATAATTTATGTTCATACCTAATGCGATGATTGATACATTATTTGATTATACTTCTATTCTTGGCGAGCATAGCTTATGCAAATTACCACCAGCCTCGCTGGGCAAAGAAGTGGCAATAATTGGCGGTGGCGCTGCCGGCTTACTGGCTGCTCATGAACTGTTAAAAATGGGTGTGAAGCCGATTATATATGAATTCGCACCGCGATTAGGAGGCCGTCTTTATTCCCGGTCTTTTCTACATACCGATGATGATATAGCGCCTTTTGCTGAAATGGGTGCGATGAGAATTCCTTCTTGCAGCCACGTGTTTTTTCATTATGCAAAGCAATTGCAATTAACTTGTAGCCCTACTTTTCCTGCGCCTGGTGAAATTGATACACTTGTTTATTATCAAAAAAAATTATATCAATGGAAGCCCGGCTCACCACCGCCAGGGCCGTTTGCAAAAACCAGAAAACTATGGGAAATGTTTATTGCACCTTATGTAAACAGTGTTCATCAGGAATGGGAAAAAGGTAACCTTGATAAGGTAAAAACATTATGGCAATCCTATGTAGACCTCTTTAAAAACAAAACACTTTTTGAAGTAATTGTGGATCAATCACAACTCGCTTCGCCGCAACATATTGATCATTTTGGCTCACTTGGTTTTGGTACGGTTGGATTGCATCCATTTTTTCAGTTCAGTTTTCTTGAAATTTTACGCATTCTGATCAACACATTTTTTGATAACCATACGATAATTATGGAAGGCACCACTCAATTTGTTGAGCGTCTGTATCAAAAAAAAGTCAACACAGGGGATAATAAATACACTTCATTAGCAGAGCAAGGCAGTGCACAATTAAACATTACCGTTTTGAGGATTGATTATAATTGTAAAACAAAAAACCCCGTTATTTTATACAGGGATCAGCAGAGTAATTATTTTGAAAAAGAATTTAGTGCTGTTATTTATACGGGTTCAACCAACGCAGCCCATTTATTGGGATTAAGCTCAAGTACAAAAACAGGTGTTTTTCTGTTTAATGAATTAATTCGCGATACCATAAAAAAAGCCCCCATGTTTTATTCATCAAAAACATTTATATGTACGAAAAACAAATTTTGGAAAAAATTGAAAATGCCTCCCTGTATATTGACTGATGAAATCAATAAAAATACGCTTTTTCTAGATTATCCATTTACGGAAAGAGGCGTTGTCTGCCTCAGTTACACGCTGGGTTTAGACGCACTGAAACTGACGGCCGTGGATCCTGAACATCGATTAATAATTTTCAAACGCATTATGGAAGAAATATCCAGTGTTTCCAATAAAGAGCTTTTTCCAATCAACAATGAAATATTGACCATTGACTGGATAAACGAAAAATTTCAAAACGGTGCGTTTAAAATTGCTATTCCAGGAAGCGAGGAAGGTCAGCAGGCATTGTATTATCAGTTTCAAACCGCATTAACACTTGAAGAAGATAAGGGCGTTTATCTGGCTGGCGATGGAATTTGCTGGAGCAGTGGCTGGATTGAAGGAGCACTTACGACGTCGCTGAATGCCGTATATGCTGTAGCAAAAAGGTTCGGAGCCGAGATTAGTGGAAATACACCCTTAAGCCAACGACAAGATTTATTTAACTATTAAATAAATCTGCCAATATGATATCTTGCTAAAGAAATTCATAAGTTTAAAACAATGGGACCAGGCAACAATGCCCCTGATCCATTTTTATGTTCAAAACCTGCCCAAATACATTTACCCAATGTAACTTATAATGGAAATTTACAGTAGAATAATCCCACAAGCTGCTTAATAGGAGTTTTCTAAAAACTCCAAATGCGCTTTTACCGTCGGCCATTCGCTGGCTATGATGCTGTAGACATAAGTGTCTCGTAATGTTTTATTCGGCATAATCATATGATTTCGTAAAATCCCGTCAAGTTTGGCTCCCAGGCGCTCAATTCCTCGTTGACTTTGGCGATTAAAAGCATGAGTACGAAATTCGACAGCAATGCAATTCATTGATTCAAAAGCATGTGTCAGCATTAAAAGTTTGCACGCTGTATTAAGACCTGTGCGCTGATAACTTTTACCATACCAGGTTCCGCCTATTTCCACACGCTCATGAGCTTTTTCAATATTTAAATAAGTAGTCATCCCCACAGCTTTATTCGTCTGATTATTGATAACAACAAACGGCAACATCGTACCCGCTGCCTGCATACTTAACCGCAAATCAATATTTTCCCTCATTTTCAGCGGTTCTGGCACAAAGGTATACCATAGCTTCCATAACTCACCATCATTGGCAGCTTCAACCAAATCATCATGATACTCTTGGGATAGTGGACGTAATGTATAGTGATCGTCTTTTAAAATTATATTGGTCATAGGGGTTATCATTAAGCCAGCAGTGTGCACTATATTGGCATTATTACACACAGGATTAAAGTCGATTTTATAATTTTGAAGCTGGCAGAGTTTTCAAAAATAAGTTATTTTAATTTTTATATTCACGAAAAAGTCCACTTTCGTTATAACCTAATTGCCGGTAGAGAGGATAGCCTTCATTTGATGCTTGTAAAACGGCAATGTGATAACCCCGATCCTTTGCTCGCTTTAATCGATATTCTTGCATGGCTCTACCATAACCTTTTCGGCGTTCTGAAGGAACTGTTGATAACCAATGAAGTCCTGCAACTTGAGCGAAATAACACGATAAACCGCGTACAACCGGTTTTCCATCAACATATCCAACGTAGTATTCAATCGGGTCGTCATTGGTTAAAATGGAGGCGATCCATGAAAAATATGTCTTGAAGGCAATGTCGTCATTAGCAAGCACCAAAGCAAAATCATGTAATGATTTTTCATCGGTTACGCGAGCAATAGTAAGCTTTGGTATAGAAAAAATTTCCCCATCCCAGGCATCCAAATTAAAATACATTGCATAATTATTTTCCGTATTTTTATACCCATGATTTTCTAAATATGCAGGTAAATCGCTTGGTTGATCGTGAGGACTTATCCACCATGAAAATGGACTATTTTTTTTGGCAAAATAATCAGTTACTTCTAAAATTTTTTTAGTGGCATCGGTTGAAGAAAAATCAGCGTCAATTGCATAATTAAATGTATCGTCTGGCAACCCTGAATTAACAAGGGTAAAACCTGGTATTCTAATTAGTTCAACTTGATTTAAATATTGTGCAAAATGGGTCATATGTGTATTTAAGTTTGCTTCCATTGCTTTTACCAGTTTTTCATGAGACCAGTTTTTAGCGGCAGGTCCGGTGCATGGAGACAGGTAATCCCGTTTTCTTGCCTGCCAAAGCTTTGCTTGGGTATCAATTTCTTGAACTAATTTGTCTTTTCCAGAAACATATGAGTAGACGTCACCCGCAAATTTTTCAGCTAATTTAAGTTTAAGTTGAGCATAAGCACGAGCTATTTCAGGATGTTGAATAACATAATCCCTGAAATTCACATGACGGTTGATTTGTGGACTCCCTCTTTCATGTATGTGTAGATGAAAGCGGATTGTTTGCTCCTTGCTTGTAATAAAACTCACATGAGGAATTATCTGACGCCGTACAGGCGCATAATTTAATTGAGATAATTTTTCGGCTATTAAATGTATATCATCTGAATTATCAATTACCAGCATCATATCGATGACAGGTTTTGCGGGCATCTCAGGAATACTGGTGCTGCCGATATGGTATATTTCTTTAAGATACGCACCAAGAGCTTCTTGGATAAGGATAGCTTCTTCCTGGAATAGTACAGTCCAATGTGGACTATAGGGAACTATTTCTATCTTGCGTGAGATGGGTGTTTTCATTTAAGCCTGTAATTATATTTTTTGGATGTCTCATCATTAATTATCTCAAGTAGTTGTTCCTCGAGTTTTTTTGCTGTGCTGACGGGTGTATTAACGCCATTAATAATAATAGAGAAAACAAGTGGTTTAGCGTTCTGATTTAAAAGATAGCCTGATAAAGAAGAGATATCATGCATCGTTCCCGTCTTGGCGAATACTATTTTGTCTAAATTTGTTTTTTTCATTCTATCTTTTAATGAACCGGAAACTCCCGATTGTGGAAGCGCTTTTAAAAAAATAGGTTGCATCGTTTTATCATGATAAAGATCTGTAAGGAGTGTAACAATTTGCTGAGGTGTCGTTAGATTATATCGTGTGCCCATTCCATCGGCTATTTCGATCTGCGTCATGTCTAACGTAGTATGTCGTGATAATATTTCTCGGATTGCAAAAACGCCCTGCTTATTAGAACCATCTCCCGTTATAGAGTAGGCTAAAAGTCGCGCTATACTGTTTGCATAAAGATTATCTGAGTCTTGGAGCATATGAGTTATTAATTGCGTTAAATCGCTCGATTGAATGCTTGCAATAGATGTCGCATCTGATGGCGTACGTCCAATGATGATACGTCCTTTCAGTACGATGTGATTTTTCTTAAGGCTTTCGTTGATTAATTTCTTGGCTAAAAAAATTGGATCGGGTACGGCTAATTGCAGGGTCGTTGGTTTGTCAGCTTTTGCCAGGCATCCAAAGAGGCGCAGTGTGTTATGCGCTTGAATCTCGATATTTAAAGCGCAATGTTTTTTTTCCTGCTCTTTGCTTACGGTAATAACCTGATTGATAATGGTCAGTGCGTTTTCAGATGTTTTAGGATTGATTTGGATGGGCATACCCAACTTTTTAGCGCTAATAACATCATAAGTTACTGCATTTTCATTAAGTATAACCGCAGTTTCAGGCGCGGAGTAATACCAACCAAGATCATCATAAGAAACACCACCGGAATAATAGGGTGCTTTAAAGCGTGAAATATCTAAAACTATATCTCCCTGAATTTGGCTTACCCCATATTTTGTTAAATTTGATAGTAAATCGTTTAAATTATCAATTGTAAAATCCGGAGCACCACTGAACGTGATATAAAAATTCGGAGTTTTTTGAGACAGATCGGTTGAAAAACGATGGTTTGGATTTAATTGATATAATGCAGCAGCCGCAGTAAATAATTTCATAGAACTGGCTGGCGATAATAATTTAGTTGCATTTTTACTATAAATTACCTGACCTGTTCGAGCATCCTGAACCAAAACGCCAACGGTTGCATGGGGTAATTGCTGTTCAATTAGGGTATCAATTTTTGCAGATAACGTTTGCGCACAACCGATTTGACTCAACAAAGACATCACAAAAATCAACACCAATGTAAAATATCTCACTACATTTCCTTAAAACAGTTCAAATCGCTATCAGCGCCATGAAGCATGTAAGTTCTACCAGCAGTTCCCGCCAGCACACTAATGCTCAAAAAAATTACTGATTGAAACGCGAGCACAAGCTTTGCATTAATTTTAAAAAAAAGAAACCGATCTGACAAGAATCAGATTAAAAAAACAT